>Ga0209344_10002117_pt1 | contig 23094 bp, 21 predicted proteins | sample Cruoilmetagenom6_FD_187293 | JGI IMG/M metagenome (GOLD analysis project Ga0209344, IMG submission 187293) | Oil polluted marine microbial communities from Coal Oil Point, Santa Barbara, California, USA - Santa Barbara Oil Seep Sample 6 (SPAdes)... | ecosystem: Environmental > Aquatic > Marine... | reverse complement strand
AGGGGAAACTGTTGGGTCACCTCTGTAAAAAGGATTGTCGCCCAAAACAAAATTGGCACCTGCATAGACCGATATGGCCGGGATAAGGTTTTTAAGTTTAAACCCATAGTTGGCCTTCCAGCTGTACAGATTGGGCTTGTTATTTTCCGGATTCTTGAAAGGATCGTAAATTAAATATTTTAAACCGATTCTGTTTCTTGAAAAATCGGTGTTCTTAATTTCTACCCCTGTGTTGGTGTAGGTTTTATTTTGATTGTCGAAGGTGCCTTCATAATTCAGTTCCAAGGTTTCGAAAAGTAGGCCATAACGCAAAGAAAGATCGGCTCCAAAAATATTGGATTCGGTCTCTAATTTGGAATGGTCCTGTTGTTCGTAAGCAACGCCAAATTCGGCCTGTAAAACGTTGGTACCTATGGCATATGCACTTACGGACAAACCTGGTCGGTTGGAATTGATGACATCGGTGTATTGTGAAAATGCAACGAATGGAATGGTGAATATTCCAAATATTAGTATTTTCATTAGACGTTTCTTGGAAACATTATAGTCCATAGGTACTATTTTATTATTATTTTAAGACTTTTGCACTATTAATACAACGTTAGAATTGTACTTTTGATATAAAATTTGTCAACTAATTATGGGTTTTTTAAAAACGATACTAATTGTACTCTTAGTATACTATTTGCTTAAAATTCTAGCCAAATGGTTTGCTCCCAAATTGTTCAGATACGCAGCAAGGAAGACCGAGGAACATTTTAAGGAAAAATTTGAAGGTTTTGCCGGGCAGCAAACCAAAGACGAAGAGCAAATTGGTGACGTGATCATTGATCGGAAAACGGCCAACAAAAAGAATAGCTCAAAAAATGTTGGAGAATATATAGATTTTGAGGAAATTGAATAACCTTTTACCATAACCAACCATGAGAAACGGTCTAAGAGCCTTTTTTATCCATTTTTTTGTAACCGTATTTTTTGTAATTGTAGCCCTGGCATATTTCTATCCCGTTCTTCAGGGTAAGGTAATTGAGCAATCCGATATAGTACAGTTTACGGGAATGGCCAAGGAGCAAAATGATTTTCGAAAGAAAACGGGGGAAGAGCCTTATTGGACCAATAGCGCCTTCGGCGGAATGCCCACTTATCAGTTGGGGGCTTATTATCCTCACGATTATGTAAAGAAGCTGGATCGGGTTATCCGGTTTTTACCTAGGCCTGCGGATTATCTTTTTATATATCTTATCGGTTTCTATATTTTGCTATGCTGCCTCAAGGTAGATTATAAATTGGCGGTATTGGGGGCACTGGCCTTTGGTTTCTCTACCTATTTGATCATTATTTTGGGGGTAGGGCACAATGCCAAGGCACATGCCATTGGATATATGCCCATGCTCTTGGGGGGGATTATCTTGGTCTTTAGGAAGAAATATCTTTGGGGCTTCCTTCTTACGGCCATTGCCATGGCACTGGAAGTAGGGGCCAACCATTACCAGATGACCTATTACTTTATGTTGTTGGTGCTTATTCTTGGAGGGGTGTATCTAGTGGATGCCATTAAGAAAAAGAAATTGAAACATTTTGGTATCTCGGTCGGAATCCTCGTCTTGGCCGTGTTGCTGGGAATAGCGGCCAATGCTACAAGTCTAATGGCTACGAAGGAATATGCCGATTGGAGTACCAGAGGAAAATCGGACCTTACCATAACTCCCGATGGAGAGCCCAAAGAAAGCGGTTCCGGTCTGGATAGGGAATACATTACGCAATTTAGTTATGGTATCGTGGAATCCCTGAATTTGTTTGTTCCAAGACTGTTCGGAGGGTCTGGTGGAGAGGACCTGGGAGCCGATTCCAAAACCTATGCCTTTTTGACCGAGAATGGAATTTCCAGGACCAAGGCATTGGACTTCACCAGTGCTTTGCCATTGTATTGGGGAGACCAGCCTATTGTTGCCGCTCCTGCCTATATTGGGGCCGTGGTGTTCTTTCTCTTTGTTCTAGGGCTATTTTTGGTAAAAGGTAAGGTAAAATGGTGGCTTTTGGGGGGTACTATTATGGCTTTACTGTTGTCATGGGGCAAAAATTTTGGTCTGCTTACAGATGTAATGATCGATTATTTTCCGTTGTACAATAAATTTAGGGCGGTGTCATCCATTCAGGTTATCCTGGAACTTTGCGTTCCCGTTTTGGCCATCCTTGCCCTGGCACAACTTTTTGACCCCAAAGAGGGTACCCCCAAGAAACTAAAAGACTTAAAGTTAACACTTTTCATTAGCTTGGGAATCGGAGTGCTTCTTTTCCTGCTGAAGGGAATGTTCAGTTTTACCGGACAGAGTGATGAAACCTATCGACAGTATTATGGGGACGACATTGTTTCCTTGATAATAGCGGACCGCAAGGCCGTTTATAACGCCGATATTTTTAGGTCGTTGATCTATGTAGCCTTGGCTGCCTTGGTGATTTGGTTTTATTTGAAAAATAAGTTAAAGCAAAATTTGGTCATTCTTCTATTGGGGGGGCTTGTATTGTTGGATTTGGTAGGGGTTGCAAAGCGCTATGTCAATGAAGACGATTTTGTAGCACAGCGCAGAATGCTGGAACCTTTTCAGGAAACTGAAATGGACAAGCAGATTGCCAAGGACACCTCTATTTTTAGGGTGTACGACCCTTCCGAAATCGGTGGAGGAGGCCGTACCGCCTATTTTCACCAGTCCATTTGGGGTTACCACGCTGCCAAACCGGCAGGAATTCAGGAACTGTTCGACTTTCATATTTCCAAGAACAATGTTCGGGTGTTGAGCATGCTCAATGTGAAATATGTGGTGCAGCAAGATGAGGAGGGTAGAAGTTATCCAGCCTTAAATCCCGATGCCAATGGCAATGCATGGTTTATTGACGAATTGGTGCCAGTTTATAATGCCAATGATGAAATAATGGCATTGAATACCTTGGATGTGAAGCATAAGGCAGTTTTTGATAAATCGAAATTTACTGATTTGAATGAGCTTAACTACAAGACAGATTCTTTATCTACCATAGAACTTATCCAATATAAGCCCAATCATTTAACTTACAGTTCCAAAAATGCCTATCCCGGAATTGCCGTGTTTTCCGAAATGTACTATCCTCATGGTTGGAATGCCTATATAGATGGTACATTGAAAGAGCATTTTGAAGTGAATTATGTGCTAAGGGCACTTGAAATCCCTGCCGGTACACATAAAATTGAGTTTAAGTTTGAACCCAGCCTTATTAAGGTTGGTGGTAACATTACCATGGCAAGTTCCATTATCCTGATCATAGTCTTCCTTTTTGGAATTGGTCATGCTTTTTGGGCCTCTAGGAAAAAACCATTGGCTTAATGCAGAAGGTGCTCATCATCACATATTATTGGCCTCCGGCAGGGGGGCCTGGAGTACAGCGATGGTTGAAATTTGTGAAATACCTAAGGGATTATGAAATAGAACCCATTGTCTACATTCCGGAAAATCCCAATTATCCCATAATGGATGCATCTTTGGTGGAAGAAATACCAGCAGGGATAAAAGTATATAAGAGGCCTATTTTTGAACCCTATGGTTTTGCCAAGCTGTTTTCCAAAAAAAAGACCAAGAAGATCAGCGCCGGAATAATCAATTCCAAAAATCAATCGGTTATAGAAAAAGTGTTGTTATGGATACGGGGAAATCTATTTATTCCTGATGCCAGAAAATTTTGGATAAAACCATCAGTTCGTTTTTTGGTGGAAGTCCTTGAAAAAGAAAATATTGCAACCGTTATTACTACCGGCCCCCCACATAGCCTGCATCTTATTGGACTTGAACTAAAAAAGAGTACCGACATTAGATGGATAGCCGATTTTAGGGATCCGTGGACTTCGATAGGCTATCATAAAAAAATGAAACTGACCAAGGCTTCACGGGCGAAGCACAAACAGCTGGAGCACTTAGTGCTTAATAAGGCAGATAAAATAATTGTGACCAGTAATACAACAAGACGGGAGTTTTCCAATATAACCCAACAACCTATTACTGTTATCACCAATGGGTATGATACAACCCTGGGCGGTTCCGTGGCTTTGGATGTCGATTTTACCATTTCCCATATAGGGTCACTGCTTACAGGGAGGAACCCCTCGAATCTTTGGAAAGCTTTATCAGAATTAATTCAGGAATACCCCGATTTTAAAAAATGTTTCAAATTGCAATTGGCCGGCGTTATCAGTTCGGATGTTTTGGAAAGCATCTATTTTTACGGCCTCCAATCCTATACCAAATTATTGGGCTATATTTCGCATGACGAAGCATTGAAATATCAGGGCAAGTCCCAAGTACTGCTGTTGATAGAAATCGATTCCGAAGAGACCCAGGGGATTATTCCAGGAAAGGTATTTGAGTATATGGCGTCAAAAAGGCCTATCTTGGGTGTGGGACCTGCCCACTGGGAGGTTGGGGATCTTATAGCACGATCCAATACTGGGCGGACCTATACATATGATCAATTAAGTGAATTGAAAAGTACGCTGTTACAATGGTTTCAAGAATATAAAAAGGAACAATTGAATTTACCTAGGGCAGCGGTAGAACAATATCACAGAAAGGAATTAACGGCAAAGTTATCCAGGTATTTGGCATGGGAATAGTCTTAAAACAATCATTGAACAATACTTTGATTACCTATGGTGGCTTTGCCATAGGGGCATTGAACCTTCTTTTTCTTTATACACGGTTTTTATCGGACGAATATTTTGGCTTGGTCAATGTAATACTGTCCGCCTCTTCTGTTTTAATGCCTCTATTGGCATTTGGGATTCCAAATGCCATGGTTAAATACTATTCTGGTTTCCAGGAACTTAATACTAAGAATAGTTTTTTGACCCTAATGGTTTTCTTGCCTCTTATACTTATTGTTCCTATTGGGGCCATTTCATATTTGGCCAATGAGGCCATTGGTGATTTTTTGTCCAAGGAGAACCCAATAGTAAAAGGGTATGTATGGCACATTTTCATTATTGGTGTGGCAATGGCCTATTTTGAGGTGTTTTACGCCTGGGCCAAGGTTCAAATGAAATCGGTTTTTGGGAATTTTATGAAAGAGGTATTCAGCAGAATAGTAGTAACGTTTCTGCTTTTGTTGGTCTATTGGGACCAGATTTCCGTGCTTACCTTTCTCAATGCGATGGTTGGAATGTATATCCTTAGAACCATTATAATGCAGGCCTATGCCTTAAGAACGCTTCCATTGAAACTGGATTTTGGTTTTCCTGCCAACAGCCGTGAAATTATTGGTTATGCCACCCTGATTATTTTGGGTGGATCGGCCGCCATTGTATTATTGGAGGTAGACAAGGTAATGATCAATCAGTTTATAGAGATTAAAAATGTAGCCTATTACAGTGTTGCCGGGTATATTGCGACCGTCATTGCCGTTCCGTCAAGGTCTATGCACAACATCACCTACCCTTTAACTGCGGATATACTTCATAAAAAGGATATCAAGGCTCTTAAAACATTATATCAAAAGAGCTCGCTTACCTTGTTTATAGTGTCTGGACTCATATTTATTTTGATTGTGCTCAATTTAAATGATCTGTACAATTTGTTGCCCGAATCCTATCGCGGGGGGTATGTAATTGTTTTTATAATTGGATTTGCGAGAGTATATGATGCCCTTTTGGGAAATAACAATGCTATCATGTACAATTCGGACTTTTATAGGGCATTGCTCCTAATGGGGGTTGCTTTGGCCATACTGACCATTTTATTAAATCTTTGGCTGATTCCAAAATATGGCTTGGATGGTGCGGCCATTGCCAGTTTTATGGCTTTCTTTATCTATAATACTATAAAATTGGGTTTTGTTAAATGGAAATTTGACATTCAGCCCTTCACTAAAGAGACCTTTAAGGTAGTATTGTTGCTGTTTACAATATCGATTATTTTTTATTTTGTAACATTTACTTTTCACCCGGTAGTGAACATAGTACTAAAGAGTATGGCAATACTCGTTTGTTATCTTTACCTGTTGTATCGCTTCAGAATTTCCGAAGACGTATTTGGGGCCATCTCCTTTTATCTGCAAAAGTTGGGGATTAAAAAATAGATCATAGTTAATACATCCGGGATAGACCTTACATTTCTTAAAAGACGACTGCTTTTAATATTTGGGGTATCCAGCTGTGGCATACCAATCTTTCCAGGAAAGTAAAACCCCGCAGGAACGAATTCACTGCGGGGCTAAACAACTAACCAACCTAAAAACTATTTTTAATTACTTCTGGAACTTCTTCCTCTTGTGGAAGCCGTTGAAATTTTTCTTGCACTACCACCGGATGATCTGGCTACCGACCTTTTTGCAGTGCTTTTCGACTGCACATTTGGTCGTTTTGTGGTGGTATTTCTTACAGTGGAACTCCTGTTACTTCTACTGGTAGAACTGCTTCTAACCGAAGTATTTCTAGGGCTACTGTTAGCTACCTTTTTTACCACTGTTCTGGTATTCCCGGAAGGTCTGGATACGACCGCCTTGCTCTTGGTAACAGAACTCCCTCTTCCGTTAGTACTCCTAGTGGTTGTTGTTCTACTTACTGTTCTTTGAACATTGCCCTTATTGTTTGGGCGAATCGAGGAGCTCCTGGAAACCGATTTATTATTTTTGGCACTAGGAGAATTGCTCCTTACCGTGGTACTTCTTTTGATAGTTCTATTGCCATTGGCGCTGCTGCGTTGGGTGGTAGTCCTTGAAATAGTGTTGTTATTTCTGGAAGTAGTACCTCTGGAAACAGTATTGTTCTTTCTTACCCCATTACTTCTACTTGCAACCGATCTGTTGGACCGTAGGTTGTTGCTATTTCTATACCCATTGTTTCTAACAGCCACTCTTTTGTCGTTTCTGTAAATGGTACTTCTCTTGGCATGATGTCCTTTGTTGTACTTGTAATGGTGCCCAACTCTGGCATAAGCTTTTCTATAGTTGTGGTGGTATGGTCTGTAATAGGTATACCTAACGGGTTTGTAATATCTTCTATAAGGGCTACCAAATACTAAACCAAAACCTATGGCGGGTCTTACGAAATAACTATGGAAAGGGCTATACACATAATGTCTGTTGTAAATATTAACGTAACCCCTGTGATGGCTGTAAAGTCCACGGTTGTTATAGTATACGTACAGACCACCAACTCTGGATACCCTACCACTATTGTAGTTGATGTCCACATCCCCAATTTGGGTTACCCTACCATAGTAATCGTAGTAGATGGGGACATTTTCCACTTGAATAACCGCACCGTAATCGTCATACTGTACATATGGGTTGTAATCGTAACCCGAATTAAAAGTAATATTGGTATGGCCAAAATTTACGTTGGCATTCACGCCATCTCTATTGTCAATATAGAAATCGAACTCCCCATCTGGGTATACTGAAAATGTGATGCCATTTTCAACGAATATAAATGAGTTATTGTTTCTATAAGTATTGCTTGTGGCAACCTTATCTTCCATTGAAGCTGCCTTGGAACCAGTAGTACCCAATATAAGCGCTGTAAAAAGGAGTATTAAATTTCTCATGATATAAGGTTTTAATTTTGAATGCAACTATTTACATTCAATTTATATATACCAAACAGCATGCCAAAAAATCAATAAATATTTTAAACAATTGATTATCATTTGTTTACGATTTGTAAACAGTTATGATGTAGTTCTGTAAACAGTGGCTAAGGGGGCAATGGTAACAAGAACTGAGTATTGGGTGGGTTGTAGCTATGGGCAGGGATCAGTGATCAGTAAACAGTGGGCAGCGCAGGGTGGCCGGTTTTTGGTAAAGGACATAGTAAACAGGCAATTAGCGAACAGTATATGGTAAGATAGGGCAGGGCCTGGTCGGCTTATTTTATGGGATAGAAACCTATCAAAATTAAAATCATAGGAAACTGTCGTAATTATTCCCCCTAACTAATGGGGTAATTTTTCCTTTAAATACTTGGCCGTGTAGGAAGTTTTGTTCTTTGCAACAATTTCCGGAGTTCCCTGCACCAATAGTTGCCCCCCCTTATTTCCGCCGTCCGGGCCTAGGTCTATGATGTAATCGGCACATTTAATAAGGTCTATATTGTGCTCAATGACAATTATGGAATGTCCTTTGTCAATTAATGCATCAAACGATTTGAGCAATTTTTTAATATCGTGGAAATGGAGGCCTGTAGTAGGTTCGTCAAAAATAAATAGGGCTTTGTCCTTGGTGCTCCCCTTTACTAAAAATGAAGCTAGCTTGATACGCTGTGCTTCACCTCCCGAAAGGGTAGAGGAGGACTGTCCCAAGGTTACATAGCCTAACCCTACATCTTGAAGTGGCTTTAGTTTGGTTACGATTTTGGATTGATTGTTTTGGTCAAAGAAACCTATGGCATCATCAATGGTCATATTAAGAACATCATCTATATTGGCATCTTCGAATTTCACTTCCAATACCTCTTTTTTAAACCTTTTTCCGTGGCAGGTTTCGCATTCCAAATGCACATCGGCCATAAACTGCATTTCCACCGTAATCTCACCTTCTCCTTTGCATTTTTCGCACCTACCACCATCAACATTAAATGAAAAATGCTTTGGCTGATACCCTCTTAATTTGCTTAATTTTTGGTTGGCAAAAAGATTACGGATATCGTCATAGGCCTTGATGTAGGTTACGGGGTTGGATCTGGAGGACCGACCAATTGGGTTTTGGTCTACGTATTCCACGTGTTTTAGGGATTGAAATTTTCCTTCCATGGAACTGTACTGCCCTGCTTTCTCTCCGTAGCCACCAAGTTCCTTTAGAATTATAGGATATAGGAGTTTTTTTACCAAAGTACTCTTACCACTGCCCGATACACCTGTAATTACTGTTAAAACGTTTAAGGGAAAGATAACATCAATATTTTTAAGGTTGTTCTCCCGTGCTCCTTTTATTTCTATGAAATTTTTGTAAGGCCTTCTTGATTTGGGTACGGCAATTTCCATGGTACCATTTAGGTAAGCCGCCGTAAGGGAGCTGGATTTGAGAACTTCGTTCAGGGTTCCATGGGCAACCACCTCTCCACCATGCGTCCCGGCTTCAGGGCCAATATCGATTACCTGGTCTGCCGCCTTCATAATGTCCTCATCATGTTCCACTACAATTACGGTATTGCCCAGGTCGCGTAACGATTTTAGAACTGTTATTAGGTTCTCGGTATCCTTTGGATGAAGGCCAATACTGGGTTCGTCCAGAATATACATGGAGCCCACCAAACTACTTCCCAGGGAGGTTGCCAAATTTATGCGTTGACTTTCCCCACCCGACAAGGAATTGGATTTTCTGTTCAATGTTAAATAGCTAAGTCCAACATTGTATAGAAACCCCAATCTGCTCTCTATTTCCCTAAGTAATCTATTGGCAATTTTCTCTTCGTTAAAACTGAGATCAATCTCCTTAAAGAAGCCGATAAGATCTTCTATGGGCAGTTCCACTAGATCGGAAATGGATTTCCCCGATATTTTTACATAGTCGGTTTCCTTCCGTAAACGTCTTCCTTTGCAGGTACTGCATTTGGTCTTGCCGCGATATCGGGATAGCATTACCCGGTTCTGTATTTTATAGCTCTTCTCTTCCAGGCCTTCAAAGAATTTATGGATACCTGTAAAGTAACTGTTCCCTTCCCAAACGAGTTGCTTTTGCTGGTCGGATAGTTGATACCAGGGTTTGTGGATGGGGAAATCGAATTTATAGGCCACATTCACCAATTCATCCCTGTACCATCCCATACTTTCACCGCGCCATGGAAAAATGGCATTTTCAAAAATCGAGAGCGAAGTGTTGGGAATTACCAAATCCTCATCTATACCTATTACATCCCCATAACCCTCACATTTAGGACAAGCTCCATAAGGATTGTTGAAACTGAACAAGTGTACATTGGGTTCAAGAAATTGCATTCCGTCCAGTTCGAACTTGTTGCTGAAACGGGTAGTTTGGCCAGTAGCCAGTTCCTGAACAATACATTCGCCCTTTCCTTCAAAAAAGGCAGTATCAATGGCATTGCCCAATCTATTGAAAAAATCCTCCTCGTTTTTATAAATGATTCGGTCTACCACAAGATCAAATTCGCGACCTACATCCTTTAGATCTTCATCTATCCTGGTAACCTCCCCATTGTACAGTATTCTGGCAAATCCCTGTTTGGAAAACAACTGTAACGATTTATAGGGGTCCCTATCGGCACTAATTTTAATAGGGGCCAGCAAAAGTAATTTTGTACCTTCCTCAAAGGTCTTGATATGTTCAACCACATCGAAAACGGTGTGCTTTCTAACCTCATTGCCCGAAATTGGGGAAAAAGTACGGCCAATACGAGCGAACATCAATTTTAAATAGTCATAGATTTCGGTAGTGGTTCCTACGGTAGATCTGGGATTGGTGGAATTAACTTTTTGTTCAATGGCTATGGCCGGGGCTATACCTTTAATATAATCTACTTTGGGTTTGTCCAATTTTCCTAAAAACTGCCTAGCATAGGAGGAAAGACTTTCAACGTACCTTCTTTGTCCCTCGGCATAAAGGGTGTCAAAGGCCAAACTGGATTTTCCCGAACCGGACAATCCTGTGATGACCACCAGTTTATTCCGTGGTATTACAACGTCTATATTTTTTAAATTATGGAGCTTTGCTCCTTTAATTATAATATTATGCTTGGGATTAACGTCTGTTATAGTGGTCATGCTCGTATTTAAGTTGGCAAAGATACGATATGTGCGTTTTATTCGCTAGTGGCCCTTGACCTAAACTAAATATTATTCCTTGGCGGAAAGTAGTTTGATTCGGTATAATTTTTTTTATATTTGATGCATAATAAACCCTAAATAGCCTATACGTAACAAAATTACTTTTTTAAAATTTTGCTCAAATGCACTTGTAATATAAATACAGGTATGGCATTTTGGCCTCAAAAAAGTAATTTGTATGGAACTATTAATAGAAGATTCAGTACTAGTAAAAGACTACATGAACGGGGATGAAAGAGCCCTGGCAAAACTTATTGACCGCCACAACCAGCGACTCAGCAGTTTTATTTATTCCAAAGTTCAGGATCGGGAAATTACAGAAGATATATTCCAAGATACCTTTATAAAGGTTATAAAAACCCTAAAGAAGGGTAATTACAATGAGGAGGGAAAATTCCTGCCCTGGGTAATGCGCATTTCCCATAACCTAATAATAGATTATTTTAGGAAGAGCAAAAGAATGCCCAGATTTGAAGGTAGCAATGATTTCAATATTTTCTCTATAATGAGCGATGATCAGTTAAATGCTGAAAAGCGCCTTATTAAGGATCAGATAGACCAGGATCTGACCCTGCTTATCAAGGAATTGCCAAAAGATCAGATGGAAGTTTTGGAAATGCGCCTATATAAGGATATGAGCTTTAAGGAAATATCTGAAAATACAGGGGTTAGTATTAACACAGCTTTGGGAAGAATGCGCTATGCACTTATCAATCTTAGAAAGATTGTAGAAAAGAACAACATTATTTTAACGAATTAATAAGCCTTACAACCGCTTTTGGTTAATTTCTTCATAACTCTTGCGTTATTTGACAATAACAATATATTATTATGGGGAAATTCAACGTTACTACTAAGAACAATTGTAAACTAATGTCTACACGTAGGTCCAAGATAGATTTTTTGTTGAATTACTCTAAATCACTTTATATTATCAAAAGTAATAAGTGTAATGATGAATTGGATGAGCATTGCTTAAACTAGCGGCTCCCACCATTTCTTCAGTAGCTTGTGCCTGACAGTACATTAGGTTATTGGTCACCTAAGTCATGGACTACCTTTTAATAGGCAATACGCTGTAGGTTAAACTCCCAATTATTCTTTTGCGATTGTATTCCCCTGTCCCTCCATTGTATGGCAAGGCTCCTTTTGGTAGCCATATAACAATTGGATGTGAAGGATTTTCCATAATCGTTAATATATAGGTAAATCTTTATTTCTGGCAGCTTACGATAATAAAGAGTCCCACCTTAATTCCATAAGGCCGTTTCAACTTCAATTTTGGCCAATTATTATGCGTAAAATAAGAAAATTGGCATTTGACATCAATTAACGGGGGTTTTACAACATAGTTTTTTGCACACCTTACCATTTATATACTTTTATCCTGTTACTAATTAATAATGAAGATTTATAGTCTTCATAAAAAGTAGAAGCAATAAAAAAAAGTCCGAACCGAAAGGGGAGGCCCCCTAGTTTAACCAAAAACAATATTTTGTATGGAATTGCAAATAGATGACTCAGTATTAGTAAAGGATTACATTAACGGTAATGAAAAAGCTTTGGAGGTTTTGATCAACAGACATAACCAACGTATAAGTAGCTTCATTTATTCCAAGGTATTGGACCGGGATGTTTCAGAGGATATTTTTCAGGATACCTTTATCAAAGTAATCAAAACCTTGAAAAAAGGAAATTATAGCGAGGAAGGCAAGTTTTTGCCTTGGGTTATGAGAATAGCCCATAACTTGGTAATTGATCACTTTAGAAGAAACAAAAGAATGCCAATGTTTGAGGGGAATGATGATTTTAATATCTTTTCCGTAATTGGTGATGATAAACTAAACGTAGAAAAACAACTTATCAAGGATCAGATAGATACTGATCTTAGCTTATTGATCGAGGAATTGCCGGACGATCAAAAAGAGGTGCTTTTAATGCGTATTTATAGGGATATGAGCTTTAAGGAAATCTCGGAAAACACGGGGGTTAGTATCAATACGGCCTTGGGAAGGATGAGATATGCACTTATTAATCTTAGAAAAATAATTGAAAAGCATAATATCGTTTTAACGAATTAATAGGTCATAGGACGAATCGGACAATATTTCCATTTTAGTAGCGTTATCTAAACATAACAATACTATAATCCTATGGAAAAAATTTACTCTGAGAATCAGTACAAGTGTAAACTTGCCAAAGCTAGTCCGGATACTATTAAGTTTTTGATTGGCTATTCCAAATCTTTGCAAATAGTTGAATATAGTAATATTCAATTCGAAAATAATTTAAACTAGACTAAAAAATCCCAACTCCTAGTTGGGATTTTTTGTTTTGTAGTAGGCGTCCAAAACTTTTTTTCTTCCTATTGTTTTGGTTATGATGTCTTTTTGCAAATTCCATCCTCTTGCAGGGGAATATTCCCTTCCGTACCATATTATCTGTAAATGAAGATCGTTCCATAATTCTTTTGGGAATAATCTTTTTGCGTCCCTTTCGGTTTGCACAACATTTTTACCATTGGAAAATCCCCATCGGTACATTAGTCTATGTATGTGGGTGTCCACTGGAAAGGCCGGTATACCAAAGGCTTGCGAGACAACCACACTGGCGGTTTTATGGCCCACGGCCGGCAATTGTTCCAAAAGTTCCATTTCTTGTGGAACTTGTCCGCCATATTTTTCAATCAAAATTTTAGAAAGTCCGTAAATCCCTTTCGATTTCATTGGTGATAGTCCAACCGGTTTAATAATTTCCCGTATTTCTTCAGCCGTCATTTTTACCATGTCATATGGATTGTTGGCCTTGGCAAAAAGTTTAGGGGTAATCTGATTGACCCTAACATCGGTACTTTGTGCAGACAATAATACTGCAATGAGCAGTGTATAGGGGTCTTTGTGGTCTAGGGGGACTGGAATGGTGGGGTATATTCCCTGTAAGGTCTCAATGGCAAAGTTTACTTTTTCGGCTTTCGTCATTTATTGCGTAATTTTATGAAAAATAAATATAGCAGCGCCCATTCATATGGGCGTGTTTTTAATTATAAATTTACTTAAAATTTAACTATGGATACTTTAAAAGTAGGGGATAAGGTGCCTGCATTTTCGGCTAAGGATGAAAACGGCAATACCATTAAACTATCTGATTATAAGGGAAAAAAATTAATCGTCTTTTTCTATCCAAAGGCAAGTACGCCCGGATGTACGGCCGAAGCCTGTAATTTGCGGGATAACTATACAGAGCTAAAATCGCAAGGTTATGAGCTCTTGGGGGTTAGTGCCGACTCGCAGAAACGTCAATTGAATTTTAAAAATAAATATCAATTTCCCTTTCCATTGTTGGCGGATGAAGATCATACCGTCCTTAATATTTTTGGTGTTTGGGGGCCAAAACAGTTTATGGGAAAAAAATATGACGGTATTCACAGAAAGACTTTTGTAATTGATGGGGACGGAGTTGTTGAGAGGGTAATTGATAAGGTGAAGACCAAGGACCATGCCGCACAACTGCTATAAAAGACGGTAGATGAATAAGGGGCTGTCTAATCCTGTAGATTTGGACAGCCCCTTTTACTATGAATAATTAAACCTTTTCCTGATTTTCCTCTATGGGTTTACGGATAAAGAGTTTCTTCTTTTTTATTATTTCCGCTATTCCCTCAGGTAGCACGGATTCCCAGCCTTCTTCACCATTGATTATTTTTTTGAGGACATCCCTGGAGAAAACATGTAATATTTCCGGGTCGTAATCTATGATGTCCATCACCTTTCCATTGTATTTGAAGAATTTGTACAATTCCTTCATTCTAGGGTGGACCTTTATGGTGTTACTTGTCATAATTTGTCCAGTTTCCTCGTTGCGCATTGGGTATAGGTAAACTTTAAGATCTTTAAAGAATAATTTGCCAAAAGCCTCTAGGATGCCCCCACTCAAATGGCGGTAGTATTTTTCATCGAAAATATCCACCAAATTGTTTACCCCCATGGTAAGTCCAATCTTGGATTTGGTATAATTGCTAAAATACTCAACGAGTTTAAAGTACTCCTGAAATTTCGAAATCATTACCGTATGGCCCAAAGAACATAAAAGTTCGGCTCGGTCCATAAAATCCTGTTCGTCTATTTCTCCGGATGCACGTAGATTGGAAAGGGTAATTTCAAAAATAACAACGGTATTTTCCTCTTCAACACTGGGTTCCCTGATAAATATTTCATAGGATTTTTTAAACATATCCATATTGACCAAAGTAACTGGTCTAAAACTTCCACGTAGGGCCAGAATATTTTTTTTGTAAAGAATGGTCGCCGGCAAAAGGTTATTGCCATCGGGTCCGAACATTACAGCATCGGTCATATCATTTTTAACAAGCTGCAAACTCATTAACCTATTGTCTACTTCGGTAAAATTGGGACCGGAAAAATTTACCATATCCAATTCAACCGTATCCTTGTCAATATGGTCGTACAGGTATTTTAGTAATTTTCTTGGCTTGTCGTATTTGTAAAAAGCACCGTAAATAAGATTAACCCCTACAATACCCAAAGTTTCCTGTTGTAACCTTGCTTCATTCTGTTTAAAGCGGATATGAAGGATGATTTCGTTTAATTCTTTTTGTTTGGGATCCAACTGATACCGGATTCCGATCCAACCATGGCCTTTGTATCTCTTGGAGAAATCAATAGTGGCAACTGTATTGGCATAGGAAAAAAACAATCTGTCGGGATGTTTTTCCCGACTTATCCTATTTTCCATGTTTTCCATCTCATGGGCCAACATTTTTTTTAACCTGGACTGGGTTACGTACCTACCGTCTTCCTCAATACCATAAATAGCATCACTAAAATCCTTGTCGTACGCACTCATTGCTTTTGCAATAGTACCTGAAGCACCACCCGATTTAAAAAAATGACCAGAAGTCTCTTGTCCTGCACCTATTTCAGAAAACGTACCATAAATATCTGGGTTCAAATTTATCCTTAAAGTTTTTGCCTTAATGGACGGAACATTGGTAAAAGCGATTTCTTTCTTAAAAATATTGGACATAGTGTCTTATTTACTTGTGGCAAAGTTAAAAAGTTTGAGCTATCTATTTAATAAAATAGTTATAAATTTGGATTAAATGGATATAGGATTGAAAATAACTTTTTTAGGTACGGGAACATCACAGGGAATCCCTGTAATTGGGAGTAAACACCCTGTCTGTCTAAGCAATAATTCCAAGGATAAACGGCTACGGGTATCGGTTATGGTTTCTTGGGATTCCTTTAATTATATAATAGATTGTGGCCCCGATTTTAGACAGCAAATGCTCACCAATAATGTGGTAAAAATTGATGGGATTTTATTTACCCATGAACATTCCGACCATACTGCGGGAATAGACGATATCAGGCCATTTTTTTTCAGGCAGGGCGATATTCCCATTTATGCCCATGAACGGGTCGTTACCTCGATCAAGGAGCGGTTCCATTATATATTTGCCGATGTAAATCGATATCCGGGAGCCCCTGCCGTAGAGATCAATACGATTAAGAACAATAAGCCTTTTAGGATCGGAAACCTAATGGCCATACCCATAGAGGCCCAGCACAATAGATTGCAGGTTTTTGGGTTTAGAATACGGGACTTTGTGTACCTAACCGATGTGAAAAGTATGGAAAGGGAAGAAATGGAAAAAATTAAGGGAGTAAACACTTTGGTGGTCAATGCCTTGCGATTGGAGCCCCACCATTCCCATTTCAATTTGGAGGAAGCTTTGGCGTTCATTGATGTCGTAAAGCCTAAAATAGCCTATTTGACCCATATAAGCCATTTATTGGGCTTTCATGATGAGGTTGAGCAACAGCTTCCGGAAAATGTTCATTTGGCCTATGACAATCTGGTAATAGAGGTTTAAACAAACCTACTGGACATGGTTCATAAAAAATATTTCATCTCAAAATAAATATTATTAATCCAATAAAATAGAAAATAAAGGAATGAAACATAAGATTTACTTGTATTTGTTCATATTCGTTGCCCTAATAGCACTCTATCAATTTGTAAGTACCAATAATATGGTAAAGGCAAAAAATACCAAAATAGAAGCCCAAGAGGAGATGCTCTCACAGTTGGAGGATTCCATTCAGAAGCTACATATCAAGGTTTTGGACAACCAATATTTTTCTTTGGAAAACAATGATGACGCCTTGGCCTATTACGATCATTTAAATTTAAAGGATCCCAGTCTCTATATATCGGACAAGTTATTGGAGACCAATGAGAGTAAGGGCGATAATCCGTTGATCCCATATGAGGGTATGGAAAACGATTTTAAAATTAACAAGATCAAAATTTTAAACCATAAATGGATTTTGGCCGATTTCTCCGATGGGAAATATTGGGGAGAAATATTGATCAAATATGAACTTAAGGACGATCTGGGGGTGGACTTTTCTTTGATGGACCATTTGTTGTACACCCGCAGCAATTAAATTTTATCCTGTAGCCATGATTTGAAGGAGTAGAAATTCTGAGGGGCCACCCCATGGCCAACAGGGAATTCCTCATATACATGGTCTATCTTTAGATTCTTCAAAAATTTAGGGGCTTGCTGCGCCCAGGCAACCGGAATTACTTGGTCTGCACTACCGTGGGAGACGTAGACCCTTAAATCCTTGAAGTCATTTTCCTTATACCCCTTCAAAAGTAGGTTTTCATTGATATAACCACTTAGGGCAATTACATTTTTCACCAATTCGGGGTAGGAAAGGGCTACTGCATAACTCAGGATGGTGCCCTGGCTAAACCCTAGCAAGGTCACATTTTTTTCGTCCAGCCCATAGGTTTTGCAAGCTTCCTCTATAAATGTTTTAATTTTATCCCTAGAGAGAACCGCTTCTTCCTCATTGTTCCATTTGCCTTTTTCAGCTTCAAAGTTAATGGCGTACCAAGCATTGCCATAGGGTTGCATAGGGTAAGGGGCCCTAACGGATATGATACAAAGTTCTTTAGGGAGTTCGGAGGCAAAGGAAAACAAATCTTCCTCATTACTTCCATAGCCGTGGAACATGAAAAGTACAGGAGGTTTGCCTTCAGTAATATTTGAAGGTCTAATAAGATGTTCCAATGAAAGGGGAGCTGTAGTCATTCTAAGATATAAAAGTGAACCATTTCTGAAAATAGGGACCAAGTACAGGTACCTCCTGTTTCTTGTTGTTCAAGGCTCCAAGAAAGCCATAGAACCATAGTACTATATAAAAGACATAGAGGCCGTACCAAGCATATTCGTTGTACCAATTACTTAAAAAAATTGCAAAGCCAAGAAAAACAAGATGTAAACCAAATGCCTGGCGGGTATGAAACCGTGCAAATGCGTTCTTTGGATCCGAATTCATCGAAATGGCAATCAATGCTCCAACCATTGTGAGGTATGCCACAATTGCCGTTGTCTTTCCTTCCTTAATAACATTATCCATAGAGGCAAAGTTAGTGAAGTTAAAAATTTGAACAAAAAAAGAGGCCCCTATAAGACCTCCTTAAATTTATTGATCTTTCCTATTATTCTCCAATAGATCCGATAATAGGTAATTTTTCCAACTTTCCGTTGTAGGCATTAATGGCGCCCAATACGGCCAAAACCCACGGGGCCCACTGCAATATTCTAAGGAAACCCATCCCCATTGTAACAGCTATAAGTCCAAGGACAATGGAGAGGGCAATGGCCAATATCCATACCCGTAATGATTGGCCAATATGGAATTTGACAAATTCGTTCTTTTTATCACTGTTTACTAAAAAGGCAATGAGCAGGCCAATAACCGTAAAATAACTGATCATAGCCATAGTTTTTCCTTCATCTATTGTATTCTGGTCCATCTTTAAGATTTTAATTTCTATAAATTTAGTTAATTATTTGGTTGTTTGTCACAACTCCGTAGACCTTTCCTCTAAGTTTACTTCCCAAAAAGCAGCTATTCTTGGAATTGGATAAAATGTGCTGCTCTTCAAAGGTGTATTCCTGATCAGGATCAAACAAAGTTAGCACTGCGTTTTCACCAATTGTTAAGCGTGGTGCTTCAATGCCATATCTTTCGCGACCTTTGGTCAAGAGGGAAATGGTGGTGTCCAGATCAAAAATTCCATTCAACATTCCAAAAGCGCTTTCCAGACCTATGGTACCGTAAGAGGCATTATCGAATTCCACTCGTTTGTGTTCAATATCCATAGGCCTGTGGTCTGTAGTAACAAAATCGATGGTTCCATCCTTTAATCCCTTAATCAGGGCTTTGCGATCTGATTGGGTTCTAAGCGGCGGCATCAATTTATAGTGGGAGTCGAACTCGGTCAAAGTCCCGTCGGTGAAGCAGAGGTTGTGTATGGCCACACTGCAGCTCACATCCAGTCCCTTTTTCTTGGCCTCTGCAATGAGTTTTACGGAATTGGCGGTTGAAATAGTAGGGATGTGTAGTTTTCCTCCCGTATATTCCAATATGAACAGATCCCTCACAATATTAAGCTCCTCGGCTAAATTGGGAATTCCTTTTAACCCTAGTTTGGTAGATACTTCCCCTTCGTTTACAATTCCTTTTCCGGCAATCTGCATATCCATAGGAAAGGAATGTACGAGTCCATTAAAATTATGGGCATATTGCAGGGCAATTTTCAAGAGATTTGAGTTCCTTATAGGTAATTTGTAATCATAAAATCCTACGGCGCCGGCAGTTTTCATATCATATAGTTCGGCCAAACTTTCTCCGTCAGATTTAACGGTCAATGTTCCCAAAGCATGAAGTGAAGTAGCTGCATTTTTCGAGGCATTTTTTAAAAATACAATATCGGAGCTACTGTCGGGCAAGGGATTGGTATTGGGGTTTAGGACAATGTTGGTAAAACCACTCCTTGCGGCTGTGTAAAGGCCATTTTCAACGGTCTCCCGTTCTTCGTAGCCCGGTTCTCCAAAACTTACACTGGAATCGAACCACCCAAGGGAAACATGAAGATTCTTCAACTGGACGACCTTTGTTTTTTCTTGAATATCCAAATTGGCGGCAATAGCTTCAATTACCCCATTTTTTATAAATATATCGCGCTTTTTTAAATGAAGTTCCTTGTTGGAGGGAGAAACTATTTTGGCAGATTTTAAAAGTATGTTCATTTGAGAAATTTTTGGATAAGAACCTCAATAAATATAAATGCTAATGCTAAAATAACAAACCATTTCCAAAGCTCGTTGATGCTATTGTCTTTTTCTAAATTTTGGAACAAGCTGGCAACATTATCATTTCTACTGCCTGCATCAAGCTCATTTAAGTCCATATAGTGCAGTTGGCTTTCCTCTCTGGGAAAGTTGAAACTTATGTTTTTAATGGCCTTTCCTTCGTCTGTTATATGGTAGATTCCTGCAAACCCTGGATAGTCGTCAAAAGTCAGGGTAGTTTTGTTGGCAAAAGACTGTTGATAGGGAATAAATTCGAAATCTTTTTGGGATACTTTCAAAATCCGATCTTTTGTTAGGTTAACTGGAATGTCAACAGTGGTTTTGTTACCTATCATTTCATAGATTTTGGGAATCTTTAGACTTGCCATACCCATGTTGTAGAGGGTCGGGACAATAAGGGGGGAATTTAAAAAATTCGAATTTTCCTTGGCTATGGACGCTGTAAATAAATAAGTGCCGTTATCGCCTACTAAAAATGGATCGCCACTTTGATAAGAAAGGATTTTTGGCAGAGCCGATTTTATACCATAGAAGGAATTGACGGAGGGATATTGGAAATTGGTTACTTCCTTTTCGAACACATTCCTGTACAGGGGATGGGCAAAGGCAATCTGACTAATTTTTCGATCTTCCTTAACCGAAGAAATTATCACAGTATTTAAAAGCCCGGTTAAAAAGGAATTGTAGTTTTCCAGATTGGCTTGGCCACTTGGAACAACCACGAAACTGCCTCCGGTATTTTTAAAGGCTTGCAAAGCGTTTTGCAAGGCTGTGGGGACCGAGTTAAGTTCATTGAGTATAATCAGATTTTGCGATTCCAACAGGCTGTAATCCAATGACTTTAAACTTAGATTGGAATACTGGAATACCTCCTCATCAAATATACGCCTCAAGTAATCATTATCGGCGTCCCCTATGGATAATACCTTGATTTTATCAGGCTTGGCCAAATTGAAGTAAAGTTGGTTGTCATAATTGAGACCTGCATCTGAGATTGAAATTTTGCCATTTATAATCTCGTTTGCCGGAACGGTGAAAATAACCTCGCCTTTTTTATTTTTATTGAATGTAACCGAGGTTTTTGCAATCAATTGATCTCCATTATATAGGGAAATCGGAGTGTTGTCCACTTCCGTGTTGGTAGTGAGTATGCTTTTTAAATCCAAATTCTCCGAGGATCTAGCGTTTACAAATACAGTGTCGATGGAAATATTACCAAGGTTTTTCGGAGTCGATTTTATGAAATGTCTATGTATGTCGGGGAGCGAGTCCAAAATGCTAGAATTAATACTTTTTTGAAAATCGGAAATCAAGACTAGATCTTTACGCGTCCCTTCTGTCTTGGAGAATAAAGTCTTGGCCTTTAAATAAATTTCTTTCAACTGTAATTGATTGTTGGAATAGGGTAGGGCAAGCAAATCGTTTTTAATATCCCCTATACGGACTTCCCTATATATCTTATCATTGGAGAAAAGGGTGAAAACATTTTCTTTGGGAACAAATTTTAATATTTCCTGTACCATGTTTTCCAGTAAGGTACCGGTTCCCATCTTAGCCTGCATACTTAGGGAATTATCGAGGTAAATAACTATTTCATTGCTTTTAAGCGCCGATTTACCAGGAATAAAGGGTTGGGCAAACGCAACAATAAGTGACGTTAGGAGCAATAGCCGGGTAAACAACAGTAGCCACTTCTTTATGGAGTTGCTCTTTCTGGACTCCGCTACTACCTTTTTTAAGATCCTTACATTGGTAAATGGGGTCTTTTTGAATCTACGGAGTTGGAAAAGGTGAATAAAAATAGGAATGAGGAGAAGTAAAAGGGCCCAAAGGAGTTCCGGATGTTTAAACAGCATTCCTAAATTTAATTTTTCAAATATAAGAAAAGAATTTCGAGCCGGTCTTAAATTTATTGCACATCTATGAACTAAATAAGTTACTGGGAAAAGTGAAAATATTCCTTAAAGTAGTGCCTCAATTGCAGTTTAGCAAAAAAAGAAATAATCTTGAACCCTATTTTTCCCCTGATCCTGCAAATAGTCCTTTATAAATTCCTGAGCTTCTTTGTTGGCAACCGTAATTATGACCTGGGCTTTTTGGAGTTTACTTAATTCCAGATAATGATTCATCCTCTTATCATATATATCCAATCCAATTTTATTGGAGTTGTTGCATACCCATATAAATGCTATGTTTTTTTTTAGAAGATTTTTGGCCAAGGTTTTTCCTTTATTGCCTGCACCCCACAGCACTAAGGGGCTTTCATTATCTCGGTCCAGCTTTAGGAAATAGTGTAGTTTTATGTCCAAGAAATAATTCTGGGCATAGTGTTCACTAGTTCTGGAAGTTCTATGGCCATAATCTCGCCAATAATGAAGGAGTTCATTGGTTGGGATACATTTTAGATCCTGTTCATAAAACCGGAAGGCCAGGTCGTAATCTTCCGGATACCGATTTGAAGTAAATGACCCAGCCCTCTCCAGATCTGTCCTATGTACCATCCAACAGGGGGAAGGTATTACACATTCCTTATATATTTCCGAATAGTTCAGCCCTTTTTCCGTTAAGTTGTTCAACCATTTTTCATAACTTTTATAACCATCCCCAACTCCTTCCTTGGAAAAGTATTTCACCTTTCCCAAGGCTATATGTCCTTGTCCTAGCTTTTCAAGGGAACGGACCATATTTTCCAATTTATTCGGCGACATAATGTCATCGGAATCCATTCTGGTTATATAAGTGCCCTGGGCATGGGAATAGGCAGTTCTTAGGGCTTCTATAATTCCCTTACCCTCATTTTTCAATACGTTGATCCTGGTTTCTTTTTGCGCATACGAATGCATGACATCCAAACTGTTGTCTGTAGAATGGTCATTAACAGCCAGGATTTCCCAGTTGTCATAAGTTTGGTTGATGATGGATTGTATGCAGTCCGGTAGGAATTCTGCGGTATTCTTAAATGGAATAAGGATACTGATAGTTCTCTTCTTCATCCTTCAAAATTAGAAATATATCTCCCAATAAGGCATTTTAATGGGTGACATTGTTCACCATATTGAATGTATATCCCTTTTGGCGAATGATTTTATATAC
>Ga0209344_10002114_pt1 | contig 23117 bp, 20 predicted proteins | sample Cruoilmetagenom6_FD_187293 | JGI IMG/M metagenome (GOLD analysis project Ga0209344, IMG submission 187293) | Oil polluted marine microbial communities from Coal Oil Point, Santa Barbara, California, USA - Santa Barbara Oil Seep Sample 6 (SPAdes)... | ecosystem: Environmental > Aquatic > Marine... | reverse complement strand
ACACCAATTTTTTCAGCGAAAGAAGAGGCGCTTTCGTTATAGAAATCGATAACTTTTTGGAGTCTTTTCCCAAATGCTTCGTTGTTTATCATTGTAAACTGAAAATTGATTGTTTTGTATTTACAAATGTAACAATTTATCTGAACAGTCTATGTGAATTTATGTAAATATTGAATATAGTATTAAATTTAAAATTTACATAAAGATATTTAAATAACTGAAATATAACATTTTAAAGTGCTAATATGCTATTTTGGAAATTCATTCTTGATATTCAAAAAATTAGTAGTAGTTCGATTAGATATTTGTTTATTAATGTAAACACAAATTAATATTTTAGCTGTTTACAAATGTAAATTGTTAATTGTTTACATTTGTATTCTAAGCTTTTTAAATGAGATCAGAATTCTTAAAAACATTGTTCAATTCTTACAAAGAAATTGGTCTAAAAAATAGATACATTCATAATGAACATATACTACCATTATTAGGTCATTTAAAAAAATATTTCAATGTTGAGCAAATTGGAACATCAGTTCTTGGTCAACCTATTCATTCAATTAAAATTGGGACTGGATCAAAAAAAATACTCATGTGGTCTCAAATGCATGGCAATGAAAGCACAACTACTAAAGCTATTTTTGATATTTGTAATGTTTTTGTAAAAGATAATAATGATTCTATTAAACAAATACTCGCTAATTGTACCATTATCATGGTTCCAATTCTTAATCCTGATGGAGCAAAATGTTACACAAGACATAATGCAAATAATATTGACTTAAATAGAGATGCAAAAAACTTAACACAGCCAGAAAGTGTTGTTTTAAGGGACTTGTTTAATCGTTTTAAACCTGATTTTTGTTTTAATTTACATGGACAGCGTACTATTTTTGGTGTAGAAAGCTCAATTATGCCTGCTACCTTATCTTTTTTGGCTCCAGCACAAGATAAAGAGTGTTCGATTACAGATGCACGAAAAAAGGCTATGGAAATTATTTCTGAAATGAATGCGTTCTTGCAATTAGAAATTCCTAATCAAATTGGTATTTACGATGATTCTTATAATGATAATTGTGTTGGAGATACATTTCAAGCATTAAACTGTCCAACTATATTGTTTGAGGCAGGTCATTTTAAGGATGATTATAATAGAGAAATTACTAGGCTTTATATGTTTAAGGCTATATTGACTAGTATTAATTATATTAGTATGAATGAGGTCTCAGGGAATAATTACAAGCCTTACCTTGTTATTCCAGAAAATCGTAAGAACTTTCTAGACATCATTATTAGAAATATAAAAATCAGACTAAATAATAAAAGTATTGTTACAGATGTGGGTATCCAATATGCTGAAACGTTATTAGGTGATTCCATTCAATTTATTCCTAAAATTGAAAAAATTGGAGATTTAGCTCACTTATTCGCGCATAAAAATATTCTTGGTCATGTTAAAGAGCTTTCATTAGATAATAGTGAAGAATTATCTGAAGGTTTAGTGGTTGAAACATTTTTTTTAGACCAAGATAAATATTCATTAAAATTAACATAACCTTATATTTTTATAGAGACTAATCAATGTTATTATACTATTTTTGGTTATTATTTAAATTAAAATTTAAAAATGGGTAAATTTAAGTTGGATGATGTAGATCATCAAATTCTAGATATGTTAATCGATAATACCAGAGTTCCGTTTACAGATATTGCTAAAAAGCTGAATATATCTGCAGGAACGATTCATGTTAGAGTTAAGAAAATGGAAGAAGGAGGCATTATTAAAGGATCTTCTTTAACTTTAGATTATAAGAAATTAGGGTATTCATTTATAGCTTATGTTGGAGTTTTTCTCCAAAACACATCTCAAACCAAATTTGTTTTAGAACGAATTAATATTATTCCGTTTGTTACAGTTGCTCATATTACAACTGGAAAATTTAATATTTTTTGTAAAATTAGAGCCAAAGATACAGAGCATGCTAAGGAAATAATTTTTATGCTAGATGATATTGAAGGCGTTTATAGAACGGAAACCATGATTTCGTTAGAGGAAAGCATTAACGATAAAAAACGTTTAATGCACTCTATCTTTAATGAAATGTAAAAACGAAGTATTTATCTTTAAGGACGTTTTTTAATTTAACTAAGAATTTATGAAAGTAGCTCAGCTAATGGACACAGAATACGCAAATTTTTATGCTGATTATATAAAAATGGCTGAAGCAGAAGAGCTTAAAACTGGGTTACGTTCTAGTTTATACTCTGTAATTGATTTTTTTAAAGCCATTCCTGAAGAAAAACTAGAATATAGATATGAAATAGGTAAGTGGTCTGTTAAAGACATCATACAACATTTAATAGATGCCGAGCGTGTTTTTGCATACAGAGCTTTGCGTTTTGCTAGACAAGATAAAACACCCTTGCCAGGATTTAATGAAAATGATTATGCTATAAATGCTAATGCAAATAAAAAGAGTAGGGAAGAACTTTTAAAAGAATATCAAATAGTTAGAGAATCAACAATACTATTATTTAAAAGTTTTAATGAAGAAACATTGAAATTAATTGGTACAGCTAGTAATAGCAAAATGTCAATTCGCGCTATTGGATTTGTAATCATTGGGCATGAAAAGCACCATTGCCAAGTAATAAAAGCACGTTATTTATAAGCTCTATTCTTCTTCGTCTTTATATGACTCATTTTTAATATCTTCATTTACAACAACATGTCCTAAGTCGTCAACTTCAACGTCTTCAAGACCTTCAAAATTTGTCATCGTATAGTGTAACTTACTACTAACTTTTACTAGATAAACACTGTCTTTAAGGCGTACTTCTACAGCTTCAATGATTTCGTTTTTATGGTTTTCAAATGTAATTACATCATCATCGTCATAACCATCCGGAAATTTTTCAGTTAATAATTTAAGTAGTTTTGGGGTGAGTTTTTTGTAATCAACAATAATTCTTTTCATCGCTATAAGCTTTAATAATTAATAAATAGCATTTACTTTTACTCTAGCAATTTTTTTAAAGTTACAATTTTTTTCAATTGAAAATCAAGAATTATAATAATTGAATGCTTTTATGATTAAGTTGTTCTCTACTTGACAATTAATTTTAGTATTACCAATCTTTTTTAATAGGACGAAATTTATATTACCATGTTCATTTTTTTTGTCAAATTTTAAAAGGTCAATGATGGCATAAAAATCTTCTTCAAGAATCTTCTTGTGGTCAAAAATTTGCAAAATAGTATCTTTGATTTTTGAACATTCTTCTTTGCTAAAACCAGCTAATTCTGTGGAAATATAAGTTGCTAAAATCATGCCTATGGCAACAGCTTCACCATGTAATATAGGCTTTTTACTTGGGTTGCTTAAATAATAAGATTCAATGGCATGGCCAAGAGTATGGCCATAATTTAAAGTTTTTCTAAGGCTATTCTCAAAAGGATCTTTTTCAACAATTGTTTTTTTAATTTCTATTGATTCATAGATTAATTTGTCTAGTGTTTGATGGTCTATGTCTTTAGTTTTATGAAATTTATTCCAATAAGTTTCACTAAAAATTAATCCATGTTTTAGCATTTCTGCCATTCCTGAACGCATTTGGTTTTCTGGTAATGTGCTCAAAAAGGACGTGTCCACTAAAACCATTTTACTAGGATTTATAACTCCAATCTGATTTTTTAAATGCCCAAGGTCTATTCCGTTTTTTCCTCCAATAGAAGCATCTACCATTGCTAATAAAGTGGTTGGAACATGGATAAAATCTACACCACGTTTAAATGTTGAAGCTACAAAACCTCCTAAATCAGTTATAACGCCACCACCAAGGTTTATTAATAGACTTTTTCTGTCTGCATCAAGTTCAGACAGCGCATTCCAAACGCCTAAACAGGTGTCTATGTTTTTGTTTATTTCGCCAGATTCAATTTCAATAATTTCAATGACTAAATTGGTTTCTATAAGGCTTAAAAACTTTGGCAAACAATATTCATGGGTGTTTTCGTCGACAATCACGAACATTTTCGAATAATTACTTTTTTTTAAATGTATGTTTATTTGCTTGTAACATTCTGAATTAAAATGTATTACACAGCCTTTAGTCTCAATTGAGTTCATGTTTTATTTAATAAATTAATGAGTGAAAATTAGAGATTTTTTTTAATAAAGTAGAGATACTATAATTATATTTGTATATAATTTTTCAAGATGACTAAAGAACGAATTTTTGATAATACAGAAATTGCTTTTTCTTTAAAAAGCAATTCAGAGCTAAATAGAGCCTACCTTTTGTTTAAAATGATTTCATTCGAACCTTTAGTTAAGGTAGGAAAGACTCTAAGTAATTTTGCTATTAAAGCAAATCTTCCAGTAGATAGTGTGATAAGAGCAACTGTTTTCGACCATTTTTGTGGTGGTATTAATGAAAAAGATTGTTTGCCTGTTATCGATGCTATGTATGAAAAAGGAGTTAGTTCAGTCCTAGATTTTTCTGTTGAAGGAAAAGAGGTTGAGTCCTTTTTTGATGCAGCTACACAAAAAACTCTTGAAATAATTAATTTTTCTGAAAGTAAAGAAGCCATGCCAATTGCTGTTTTTAAGCCAACTGGTTTTGGGAAACCAAGTTTGTATACTAAAAAAAGTGAGGGAAAACCCTTTTCAGCAGAAGAACAGGAGCTGTGGAATAGAGTTGTGGAACGATATGATAAAGTCTGTAAGTTGGCTAAAGAAAAAGATGTTGAATTGTTAATTGATGCAGAAGAGAGCTGGATGCAAAAAGCTGTAGATGATTTAGTGTCTGAAATGATGCAAAAATATAATACAGAAAAAGCCATAGTTTATAACACCTTACAAATGTATCGACATGATAGAATGGCTTTCTTAAAGGAGCAATATGAGCATGCAAAAACTAATGGGTATTATTTAGGTTATAAAATTGTTCGTGGTGCTTATATGGAGAAAGAAAATGAGCGAGCACAAAAAATGGGTTATCCAACACCTATTTGTGAAAGTAAAGTAGCAACAGACGAAAATTTTAATGCTTCAGCCAAATATATTCTAGATCGTTTAGATATTATTTCTCTTTTTGCTGGTACACATAATGAATCGAGTAGTTATCAGATTTTAGAAATGATGGAAGAAAAGGGAATTTCTAAAAGCGACAATCGTGTTTGGTTTGGGCAGCTTTATGGAATGAGCGACCACATTAGTTTTAACTTAGCAAATCTTGGCTATAATGTGGCAAAATATGTGCCTTTTGGACCTGTTAAAGATGTTCTACCTTACTTAATACGTAGAGCAGAAGAAAATACTTCAGTTGCTGGTCAAACTGGTAGAGAGCTAATGTTGTTGTCAAAAGAGAAAGAGCGAAGAAAAAGTTAGACTAAGAAAATTTCCACCACTTCTTTTTGTTTGGACTTGTACCATAACCATATCCATAACCATAACCTTTTTTATGGTTGACACTATTAAGTAAAATAGTCATGTTTGGCAATCTTTTCTCTACATACATTCTTTCTGCTAATTCTAACTGTCTTTTAGTAATGTAATTAGCTTTAGCTACGTATATAAACAGGTCTGCATATTTACTTATTAACAAGGTGTCTGTAACTAATCCTACAGCAGCTGTATCAACAATTATATAGTCGTATTTATCAGAAGCGTAGTCAAAAAGTTCTTTAACACGATTGCTCATTAATAATTCAGCTGGATTAGGAGGTATGGTTCCAGAAGGAATTACATCTAGAAATTCATTGTCTTTATGTTTAAAAATAACATCATTAATTGGTGTTTGAATGTTGCCAATAAAATTTGTTAAGCCAAACTCATTTTTAACATCTAAATAATTAGTGGCTTTTGGTACTCTAATATCAGTTTCAATTAAAAGAACCTTTTTTTCTGAATAAGATAATGAGGAAGCTAAATTAATTGAAGTATGAGATTTACCTTCTTTACTTGTAGTAGATGTTACAAATATTACTTTAGCTCTATTTTCAATATTCTGAAGCATAAAATCTAAGTTTGTTCTAACCATTCTAAAAGCCTCTGCTTTAGGAGAGTAGTCTACTTTAGAAATTAATTGTTTCTTTTTAGATGATTTTGGAATGTCTCCAATAAACGGAATTGTTACTATGCTCTTTACATCTTTAATGTTGTGAACCTTATCGTCTAGTAAATTAATTAAGTAAATGAAACCTATAGGAAAGCCTAGCCCAAGAATTAATGCGGCTAAAATAATAATAGGTATTTTTGGTGCTACAGGCATTCCTGAAGCATAAGCTCTATCAACAATTTTAGCATTTGGTGACGTTACACCATGCGTTATTGCTGCTTCTTCTCTTTTTTCTAGTAAATACAAATACAAAGCTTCTTTTATGTCTTGTTGACGCTTTATATCTCTAAATTGTCTTTGTTTTTTTGGTGCAGAATATATTTGTGAACTTATTCTATTACTCTCATTAACTAATGAATTGTATGTAATCTCGTTTGTAGCTTTAATGCTATTTAAACTTTGAGATAGATTTCCTTTAAGTTGATTTATTTGGTCTGTTAGATTAACAACTGTTGGGTTTTTTTCGCTAGAATTTTTTAACAACCTATTTTTCTCTAATACTAACTCGTTATATTGTTTGGTTAATTGTGCGACAGATTGATCTGAAATACCAATATTTGAAGGTAATAAATCAGTTTCAGTTTCATTTAGATGATCGTTCATGTAATCAATTAACTGAATCTGTGTAGCCGTATTTGTTAATTTGGTTTTATTGTCTCTTTCATTTTGTAAAGACAGGCTTGACTGAGTTGCTAGATCAGTTAGTTTGTTTGATTGCTGTATGTCTTCTGCTGTTAAATCTACTTCTCCTAATTCAGACGAAACAATTTCAAGTCTATTATTTATAAAATCAGATGTGGCGTCAACAACTAATTGTTTGTCGTTCTGGACATCATTATTATATTTTTCAATAAGTTTATCAATAAACACCCTAGCTTTTATCCTAACATTATCATTAATACTTATTTTAAGAATATTAGACATTTCTTGATTCTCAATAAGAATTTTATTTTTGTATTTAGAGATGACTCCAGAGAGTGGTGAGATTTTAATTTTTATGTTAGCTCCAATTTTTGTGGAAGATTCGCCAATTCTAGGAGTTATTATAATGTCTCCAAAGGTTGTAGGTATGCTTTCTCCAAAATTATAAACAATTCCAGTATCATCGTCATCATCGTTATTTGAGTTTATAGAAAAGTTTTCACTAAACTGAATGCCCTTTAGAATAAAATTATTTGCAGATTTAATTTGAATATTAAAAGTAGTATCGATTTTGTGTACAATTGAATCTGAGGCACTAAAGGTTATATTTAATGGAGGTTTCTTATACTCTTCACGTGCTTTAATGCGACCTTCGACAAAATATTGAATATTAAATTTTAAATCTTTAATAACTTCTTCAATAATGGTTCTTGATTTAATAACTTCAATTTCGTCAAGAACATTATTGTTTTCAGTTTTAAACAGACCATAATTTTGTAGAGTGGATATTTCAGGAAGTTTGCTACTAGATTTATCGTCTTTTATTTTAATTTTTGCAGTTGCCTTGTACTGGTAATTTACATAGCGTAAGTAGAGTAGAGCACAAAAAAGAGAACCAATAACACATAAAACAATAAATTTCCATTTATGTAAGTATGGGCTGATTATTTCTTTAAAATCTGGTTTTTTATTCATAATATTTATACAAATAAATAAAAATTATTTAACTAAAATAGCTGCTATGGTTGCTAAAGTGCCAATTGCTGAGATGATTACTATGTAATTTTGATTATAAGAAGCTGAACGTATTTTTGCTGGATTTGGTTCAACATATACAACATCGTTTTGTTCTAAATAAAAACTAGGTGAGTTTAAAACGTTTATAGAAGTTAAATCGAATTTAGTAAATCTTTTCACTCCATTTTCCTCTCTAATTAAAAAGACATTTTCTCTTTTGCCATGTATGGTTAAATCTCCAGCAAGACCAATAGCTTCTAGAAGAGAAATTTTTTCGTCTTCAATAGTATAAGAGCCAGGGCTATTAACTTCTCCTAAAACAGTAACAGTAAAATTAGTAAGCCTGATATTTATAATAGGGTCTGTAACATATTCAGAGATTCGTTCTTTAAGCATTAGTGTGGCTTGTATTCTAGTTAGACCTCCAACTTTTATGGATCCAAGTACTGGGAATTCGATATTTCCATTTATATCTACAATATAAGTTTGCATTTTAATATCACCTTGTGGTCTTAGGGAGGAAATACTATTTGTTATTACTGGTAAGTTAAAAGGTTTTACAGTTTCAGGATCTAATGCTGATACATTTATAGTAATTAAATCGTTTGGTTTGTAAACAATATCAGAAGTTAAATTGATTGTTTCTGTACTGTTAACAGGTTCATCTTGAAAATATATAATTTCCTTACTTGAAGTACATGAAGAAAATACTACAATTATTAGAATTAGTAGTAGTCTTTGAAATATTAGTCTGACTTGTTTCACTTTCATTTTTGAATATTTTATCTAATCATGCGTGTTTAATACCTCGTATTTAGAGTTATTTGGGTTATATTCTAAAACGATATCTTTTATTTTAGAAACAATAGCTATGTTTTGAGAATTAGGCCCTAAGTTACACAACTCACCAATATTTTTTTCCATATCAGGAATATTAATTAGTTTGCATTTTGCTATCATAATTTTTTCATTGTAGGTTGGCTTTGTGTTTTCTCCATCAACTAATAATTCTTCAAATATTTTTTCACCTGGGCGTAATCCGGTTATTTTAATTCCAATATCTTCTGGATATCTATATCCTGAAAGGGTTATCATATTAACAGCTAGGTCGAAAATCTTAACTGGTTTACCCATATCGAAAACAAAAATTTCATGTCCTAATCCCATAGCTGAAGCTTCTAATACTAATTGTGCAGCTTCAGGAATAGTCATAAAATATCGAATAATATCTTTATGAGTTACTGTTAGTGGTCCTCCGGATTCAATTTGCTTTTTAAATAGTGGAATAACAGAACCATTAGAGCCTAATACATTTCCAAATCTAGTAATTATAAACTTGGTTTTTCCAGAACTAAGATTGTTTTGACAACAAACAATCATTTCAGCAATACGTTTAGTTGCTCCCATGACATTTGTTGGGTTGACAGCCTTGTCAGTTGAAATTAATATAAATTTAATAATACCATATTTCACCGATAATTCGATTAGATTTTTTGTTCCTTTCACATTAACACTAACAGCTTCATAAGGGTTTTGCTCCATTAAAGGGACGTGTTTGTAGGCAGCAGCATGAAATACTATTTCTGGTTTATGTAATTCAAAAATATTATTTAATCTAACTTTGTTTCTAATATCTGCTACAATTGGAATAATATTGGTGATACCATTTCTATGTAGTTCTTGTTGAATATCATATAAATTAGATTCGGCATTATCTAGTAAAATCAATTTTTTATATTCGTAATGAGATAGTTTTTTAACTAATTCACTTCCAATAGATCCTGCTGCTCCAGTTACAATAATTACTTTATTATTATACTCTTCCTTAAGCATTGGGTTTTCAATATTTATTGGTTCTCTGCCTAATAAGTCTTCTAAATTTAGATCCTGAATCTGACCGAAACTTAAATCGCCATCTATCCAGTTTTTTACTGCTGGAACTATTTTTACTTTTAAATTTAACGAAAAAAGGGTGCTGGTTATTTGTAGTAATCTGTTGGAGTCTATGTTCTGGATTGAAATAATAACCTCTTCTATACCATTTTTTTCTATAAAATTTTTTGTTATTTTTTCTGGTTCATAAACATTTAATAGATTTATTTTTTTTCCAGTTTTACTTTCGTTATCATCAATAAAACCAACTACATCTATATTGCTTTTTGGATCATTAGTAACGGCATCATAGGTAATCATTCCAGATGTACCTGCTCCATATATTAGAACAGACTTCTTAACTTCAAAATCTGTAACAATGCTTCTATAAAGAGATTTAACAAAGAATCTTACTCCAACTAAAAAGAAGATATTTAGTAATAAATGGATGTAAATTATAGATCCAGGAATATCAAAAATTTTATCAAAATTAAATTTCCTGCTTAAAAAAGTAATGACTATTAAGATGGTTGCTAAAATATTAATACCTATAATGATGTTAATAACATCTTTAACCCCTGTAAATCTAACAACACCTTTATGTGAGTTAACTATAACAAAACTAATTAGAGCTGTGGCTAAGACAAATGGTATTTGCTTAAGAAAGACAGTCATATCAAAAACTAACTCAAAATTATAACGAATTATATAAGCCAGAAAGAAAGTAAATGCTACAACACATAAATCGAAAACAAGCACCATCCATTTTGAGGCGTACTTATTCGATATTCTTCTTAGTATGTTAATATAATTATTCAAAATACTGTTTAATAATTTTTGTTATTCTATTTAGTTCAATTTTGGTTAAATTAGATCCACTTGGTAAGCATAGTGCTTTCTTGTACAAATCATCTGAAACTCCATTTAAATATTTTGGATATTGACTAAATACAGGTTGCAAATGCATTGGTTTCCATGAAGGTCTTGCTTCAATATTATCTTCTTCTAAAAGTTGTAAAATATCATCTCGCATTTGATTTGTTTTTAAAACAATGCAAGTAAGCCATCTATTGGAGTAGAACCCTTCAGGTTCGTTTAAAAAACTTAAATCATCTATTGTGCCTATATGTTTTAAATAATAATTATAATTTTTTCTTCTTAATTCAACATGTTTATCTAGAACCTTCATTTGTCCTCTTCCAATCCCAGCTAAAATATTAGACATTCTATAATTATAACCAGTGGTTACATGAGAATATTCAATACCTGATTCCTTGGCTTGAGTTGCTAAATAAATAGTTTTAGTTTTAGTTTCTTTGTTTTTAGAAACCAAAGCGCCTCCGCCAGAAGTTGTAATAATTTTATTGCCATTAAAAGATAATACAGATAAATCGCCAAATGTTCCACACTTTTGGTTAAAATAGCTACTTCCTAAAGCTTCAGCACTATCTTCAACAATAGGTATGTTGTATTTTTCAGAAATCGTATTTATTTCTTTCACTTTATATGGCATTCCATATAGGTTTATTACAATAATAGCTTTGGGCTTTACGCCAACTTTTATTCTATCTTTTATGGTATGTTCCAATAATTCTGGACACATATTCCAAGTGTCTTTTTCGCTGTCAACAAAAACTGGTTTAGCTCCTAAATAAGTTACAGGGTTAACAGAAGCTGCAAATGTTTTAGTTTGACAGATTACCTCGTCATTTTCTTTAACATTTAAAAGAACAAGTGCTAAATGAATAGCAGAAGTTCCAGTTGTTAAAGCTGCAACATGTACTTTGCTTCCTAAATAAGATTCTAAATCATTTTCAAATCCATTTACATTTGGCCCTAATGGAGCAATCCAATTAGAATTAAATGCTTCTTTAATGAATTTTTCTTCATAACCACTCATGTGTGGTGACGATAACCATATTTTATTATTCAAGTGGGACACATTTTTAGCCATAGTAAATATCTACGTTTCTCTAGCAATCATCAAAAAAATACGATAACTAACTAATTTCTACGTTTTTCATTTTTATAAATTAAAGGTATTGAGTTTTTATCTAATTTATTGGTAATTGGTCTAATTATAATAAAGATTCATGTTATGTTTTAAAAATGAAACGTTGACAAAATATATTTCATTAGTTTTTATGAAATTAAGAATATAAATATGAATTAATTTAATCTTCTAAAGGAGACTTGTTTTGGTAGTTAAATTAGTGATTATGACTGGTTTATGTGTATTTAAAATGATAAGGAGGGACTAATATAAAATCTGGAGAAAAAATAAAATAAACCAACAATATTTTTAATCATTTTATAATAATTATAAAAGTTTTAAAAATAATGCTTAAGTCAATAAGCAGATTCTTGCGATTAATATATTTCTTGTTAAGTGCAATTTTTTTTGGTAAAATGCTTTCTAGGTATAATTTTTCAGGATTGTTAGTTGCTTTTAACAATTCTGCCTCATCTCTAAATTCTATAGATGCATAGTCCGTTATGCCTGGTTTTACAGATAAAATTATTAAATCTTCTTTAGAATAATAATTAATGTATTTGCGTACTTCTGGTCTTGGACCAACAAAACTCATGTTGCCAATAAAAACATTAATTAACTGAGGGAATTCATCTAATTTATATTTTCTTAGGAAAAAACCAGTTTTTGTAACTCTTGGATCTTTGTCTCCAAGTGTTAAAAGCCCTTTTTTATCTGAGCCTATAAACATTGTCCTGAATTTAAATATTTTAAAATCCTTATTATGTTTACCAACTCTCTTTTGTAGATAAAAAATAGAACCTTTAGATTCTATTCTAATTAGGAGAGCAATTATAATCAGTATGGGAAATAAAAAAATTAATCCAAAAAAAGAAAAAATAATATCAAATAATCTTTTTATCATATTGTTGATTCTACTGCATTTTCTACACTTTTTAAAATATAATCTAACTGCCCTTTATCTAGCTGAGGGTAAATAGGTAAGGAAATCTCACATTTATAGTTCTCGTATGCAATTGGGTAATTATCAATATCGAACCCTAAATCTTTAAATAATGTTAACATAGGTAAAGGTTGGAAATGAACATTAACAGCAACACCTTGTTTAGATATTTTTTCAATTATAGTATCTCTAGTAGATTCTGATATGTTTTTTATTCTTAAAGCATAAAGGTGGCAGGAAGATTCTCGGTCTTGATCCTTATAAGGAGGTAAAATAGCCCATTCTTTATCGGTGAAAAAACTGTGATAAACTTTATAAATTTCTTTTCTTTTGTCTAAAGTTTTTTCAAAGTACTCTGGTAATTGAGCGACACCAATTGCAGCTAAAATATCAGGCATATTAATTTTTAAACCTGGATAAATAATATCGTATCTCCAGCCACCAGCTTTAGACTTTGTGAAGGCGTCTTTTGTTTGACCATTTAAGGAATAACATCTTAAAAAATGATACTCATCTTGATTAACAAATGGTTTAGGTAAATTGATGCAAACAGCTCCACCTTCGGCAGTTGTAACATTTTTAACAGCATGAAAAGAGAACACGGTAATATCTGTAACCGAACCTAAAAACTGATTTTTATAAGTAGCTCCAATAGAATGGGCAGAATCTGCTAAGATTAATATTCTTCCTAACTTTTCTTGATTTTTAATTAAAGGAATAAAAAGGGAAGATTTATTGTCTACTAATGTTTTAATAGCGTCATAATCGCAAGGCCAACCAGCAATATCTACAGGTATAATTACTTTTGTTTTTTCTGTAATTGCATTTTTAATTTTTTCTATAGAAATATTAAAGTCATCTTCAACATCTACCATAACTGGTATTGCACCAACATGAATGACAGCTAGAGCCGTTGCTGCATAGGTGTATGCAGGAATAATTACTTCATCACCTTTTCCAACACCATACCATTTTAATGCTAACATGAGACCTGAGGTTGCTGAGTTAACACATAAAGTGTTGGGAGAAAAAGTATATTTACTTACTAAATCTTCTAATCGTTTAACTTTTGGCCCAGTAGTAATCCAACCAGACTCTAGGGTACTGGTAACTTCTTGTAATACTGCCTTATTAATATAAGGTGGAGAAAAAGGGATTTTCATTTTTTAATTGTAATTAATAGCAGCATTAAAGATAGTTATATATTCTTTAGATATTTTTTCTAAGCTAAATTCTTTCACCTTATTATATGCATTGTTAGCTAAATTATCTGCTAGGGATTTATTAGTAGCAACCATAATCATTGTATCTGCTAATGAAATTGAGTCTCTTGGTTTTAATAATAATATATCTTTATTGTGTTCACCAAATTCTCTAACTCCAACTGTATCTGTAGAAATAAGAGGTAAACCAACAGCAGCAGCTTCAAGTAAAACTCTTGGAAACCCTTCACCATAAAAAGTTGGTAGAACAAACGCATCAGATTTTGAGAGTAATTCTAAGATATCATTTCTAGTTCCTAACCATTCTATAACATCTTCATTTTTCTTAAGAATGTCTAAATTTAAACGCTTCGAATTTTCTTCCAACGGACCAACAAGTATGTATTTAAAATTGTGACCTTTCTTTTTACATATTTTTGAAGCTTCTATTAAATTGGTAATTCCCTTTTCATAAACAAGTCTAGAAACACAGATAAAAGTGAATTTGTTATTATTTCTTGGTGCTTTTGTTTCAATATTATTAAGTTCAATACCACTACTATAAATAAGTTCTAAATTCTCTGGTGTAACCAAACCATAATTTAAGAAGTAATTTTTATCATCAGAGTTTTGAAAAACAGTTTTTGTAATACGATTTCTAATAATGAAATGCAGAATGATATATACCTTTCTTAAAATAGAACCCAATAAGCTTTTAGACAAAAAAATCCCACCCATTCCTGTAATAGTTCTAGTAATAGGTGTTTTTGTTTTTAACAATGCTAAAGGTAATAAAAAGGCAGGTTTTGTATCGAATGTGTGAATAATATCGAAGGTGTTATTTTTAAAAAAGTGTTTGAGCCATTTTAAAGTTTTATAATCTGAAATAGGAGAGTAGCGTCTATTTAAGTTGTAAGGCACATAAGTTATAGAATCTGGAAAATCTGCATCACTAGTTCCTACAATTGTTACTTGAAAACCTGCTTCAGTTAAATATTTAGATAATGGAATGCGTTTATGAACATCTTCACCACCTATTAAACAGATTTTTTTTACCATATATAGATTTTATAAACAAATTTAGAACAAAATTTAAATATATGCTTTCTGCTTTTTAAAAATAATTATAAATTAGATAAATGTTTGAAACTATATTTCAAAAACACGGATTTTATTAACTAATTATTAATCAATTATTTTGAAAGAATTAATTAGAAAATTATATTTAGAAACTACTATAGGTCCTTATATTATTCAGCCTTTCTATGGTTTATATAATTATTTCAGATTTACCGTAGTAGATGATGTTACTAGGATTAATAGAGAGTTTGTAAAGAATTTTGGTAGAAAACCAGACTTGCAAAATCCAAAAACTTATAATGAAAAAATGCAATGGCTTAAATTAAATGATAGAACTCCATTACATACACAATGTGCAGATAAGTATAGAGTAAGAGATTATGTAAGAGAAAAGGTGGGTGAAGAATATTTAGTACCATTAATTATGCATACTAAATTATTAAAAGATATAAAACCTGAAAATATTCCTAATTATCCTGTAATTATAAAAGCCAATCATGATAGTTCTGGAGGGTCTATAATATTAGATAAAGAAAAAACTAACTGGACTATTGTTAGAAATAAGCTTTATAAGTCTTTACATATTAATTACTATACAAAATATAAAGAATGGCAATATAAAAATATTGAACCTCGCATTATTGTAGAAAAGTTACTTCAACATGACGATGGAAGTATTCCATTCGATTATAAAATGCATTATTTTAATGGCGAATTAGTTTTTACACAAGTTGATTTGGATAGATTCACTAATCCAACTCGAAATTTTTATGATGTTGACTGGAATTTTATGGATATTGAATTGATACATAAAAATGGACCAGCTCTTGAAAAACCTTCATGTTACGAAGAAATGAAAAAAGTTTCAAAAGCTTTAGCTCAAGACTTTTGCTACCTTAGAGTTGATTTGTATATCGTTAACAATAAAATCTTTTTTGGAGAATTAACGTTTCATTCTGGCTCTGGTTTTGATGCTTTTACTCAAGAAGAATGGGATTTAAAATTCGGAAACATGCTTAAGTTGCCAATAAAAAAATAGCAATTATATACTATCTATTAACTCTTTAACCTGAAGACCTATCTTTTTTAAGCTATAATTTTTTGCTCGATTAAAACCTAAATTACTATATTCTTGTCTAACTTTATTATTCTGTTTTAGATATAGAATAGCATTTGCAATGCCTTGTGAATCATCAATATTAACTAAAATCCCATATTTTGCTTTATAATAAGTACCAGATGCAATTGTTGCAGGTTTGTTTTCATTTAGCAATTCTAATGGACCAGACATACAATTTGTTGCGATAACAGGTAATCCAACAGACATGGCTTCTAAAATTGCATTCGGAAATCCTTCACTTAACGAACTTAAAATAAAACAATGATAATTTGTTAATTGAGTTTTTATGTTGCTAGCATTACCATAAAATGTCACTCTTTTTGTAAGGTTATTTTTTTCTGATAAGTTAGTGAGTCTTTTTTTTAACTCGCCATCGCCAAAAATATCAAAACAAACATAATCAGGGAGTGTTGACATTGCATTAAGAATGCTTTTTTGATTTTTTATTGGTATTAATCTACCAACAGTTACAGTTTTAAATGTATCTTTTTCAGAAGTGTAAGACTTAAAATATGGTTGAATCTGTTCTATTTGTATGGGATTATAAATAACAGACGTATCTATTTTAATCTTAAAATTTTCAATAAGATCTTTATTGATATAGACAGAATTTGAAAACAGTTTATTGTTTTTATTATATAGAAAAGGAATTAATGTTTTTGTTAAGAGAGCTCGACTTTGAGTGTCTAAATATCTTTTTGACGGGAAGCAACGTTCACTTATAATTGTTTTTAAATTTGGATTGAATGTTTTAGCAATACCATTAATCATATTTTGTCTAATCATAAATGAAATAACAAGATCTATATTCTCATTCTTTAAAACTTTTTGGTATTTAAAAATGAATTTATAATAATCTTTAAAATGAGCTATTTTGTTTTTTTTATGAGTTTCATTATCTTCAGATAGCGCTATAACTTTTACGTTGCTATTTAAGGGATATTCAATATTGTTATATAGCAATATTAAAGTAACATCGAAATATTTTATAAGTTCATTGCAAAGATGGCTTACAACTCTCTCTGCGCCACCAAAATCTAGTGAGGAAACAAATAAGGCGACTTTTCTTTTGCTCTGCATTATTTAGATTTGTTAAGCTCTATAAACAATTGCTCATATTTATTAATAATCTTTTCTTTATTAAAACGTTCAGTAACGATGCAATTTACAATTTCTGGATGAAAACCATATTCAGAGTTAATTTTGTTTAAATAGTCTACAAATTCTTGCGTTGAATTTGCTATATAACCATTTTTACCATTTTCTATGATTTCGTCTAATCCTCCAGGAGCATTAAAAGCAAGTACAGGAGTGCCAACAACACAGCTTTCAATTAATATATTAGGAAAACCTTCAACATAAGAGCCTTGTAAATACAAATCGCTTTCAGATAGATATTTATCCACCTCATTCGTGTAATCTATAAATATTATATCAGCTAATAGCTTTTTTTCTTTAGCATAATTAAATATTGTTTCTTTTTCAGTCCCGCTACCAATAATTGTATATTTAAAAGAATAATTTAATTTTGATAAAGCATCGATAATTCTATGATGTCCTTTATGTTTGCTAAGTCTTGTAATAGTTATAAATTGCAAGGGTTTACTTTTGTCTCTATTACGAGTTTTTAGTTTAAATGAATTTGTAATTGGATTATTTATTAATTCAGTTTTATTTAATGGTACATCATAGTTTGAAATTAAATCTTGCCGCATGTCATTAGATTGACAAATAATTTTATCGACCAATTTATAAGCAAAAACAATCATTTTTTTAGAGAAAAGAATATTATTGTAAGGATTGTATTTGCTTAATACAGACAACACATTCGCTTCACGAGATATAAATTTTGTTTTAGGAAAAAAAACAGAAAAGAAGGCTAAAAATGTATTTAAGTGAACAATAGAACTAATAACGATATCTGCTTTTTCTTTTTTTAGTAGTCGAAACAGACTAAATGCGGACTTTAAAACACGAGTTTTATTCATGTAAATTACGGTTAAATTATTCGTATTATAAACTGTCTTTTTTTTAAAACCAGTAATTATTAATTTAACCTCAAATTTGTTTTTGTCTAAGTGTTGCGCAACAAAAGACATAATTCTTTCAGCTCCACCTGCAGCTAAAGAAGGTAATATAAATAAAATTTTTATTTTGTTATGATTCATCTAATTAGATTAGAGATTTACAGGTATTTGAGAGATTTCAAATTCAGTTTTATTTTTAACTCGATTATAAAGCCAAATCGAAATAAAGAGAATTAAATAATTATCGAAATAATTATGGGAAACTAGTAAAAAGGATATTAGTATAGTTGCCATGCAGGTATATTCAGGGTTGGTTCTTATATGTTTTAAGCTTCTGAAAAAGAGAGCTAAATAAAGAATTATAAATAGTAAAAAAGTAATTATTCCAGATTCTCCAATAGCCATTAAAAACGTATTATGAACTCCAGATTTTATATTTACACTCGCTTGTTTACCATGCAATCCATTATAGCCAATTCCAGTAACAGGGTTACTTAAAATAATATCTGTATATAGTGCCCAAGTTTCATTTCTTGAACCTCTTGTTATAGTTTTTGTTTCAATTTCTTGACTACCAAAAATACTTTTAAATGCCGAAAATCTTACTGTATTTAAATTAAATAAAGACGAAACAGTTAGAACCAAAACAATGGCTATTGACCCAGCAACCAGACTGATGCTATTTTTTTTGTTGGCAAATATCGCAATAAGATTTATGACTAAAAGCATCAATATAAAGGTCCTAGAAAGCGTCATGATTCCTGCAATTACAATTAATAGTTGTAAGAATAATTTTAAATATGTTTTTTGGAGATAGAATGTAAGTGAGAATGCTAATAGACAAGCACCTCCAGCTCTATTTGGGTTAATATAAAAACCACCATATCGACCATAAGCATTAGAGAATACGACAGCATTTATTAAAACACTCATTGCACCAATAAATATAATCCAACCAATTTCTTCTCTATCAGTATCTTTAGCTATTGAAACTGCACCAATAATAAATATAAAATACTTTATGGCATCCACAAAAAACTCTCTAATTGGCCCTGAATAATTTAATCCAGAAATTAAGAAATAACTTAAACCTAAAACAATAAAGATATTTTGAGGTTTAGGTTTAGTATTTAAAAAATAATAGAGTATAGTACAACCAAATAGTAATGCGCTAAACAAACTACCTGCACCAGAGCCTAACACTGTTAAACTAAAGGAGGTCATGTTCAATAAAATTAAAGCCAATAAAAAGTACTTTAATAGTTTCATAGTCTAAAATGCAATATTTATTGATATGAGGTGCTTAACCAATAATTTTTAAAAATAATCTTCTAAATGGCCAACATAAATTAACTAATAACTTAATTCCTTTAGGTTCTATGGCATCAATATAATCTTGCCTTTTAAAATCTAAAAAGATTGCAGCTCTAATAAGAGAGTAAACCCTAATTAAAAATAATTTAGGGTTTTTCCAGAAATAGTCTTTGCTAAACCAATTTAAAATACACAGAGAGAAAATAGCCATTCCAAATGCATCATTTTTATGGTTTTGATTAGATATTCTATTACCAGTATCCATATGATAAATTCTTAAAGTATCATTTGTGTAAACAGTATCATAATTATGTTTAGAAAATAAATTCCAAATAATGCCTTCAGGAATATAACCTTTGGAAAACACTTCCGGATTCACATGGACACCTCTTAAAACATCAGTTTTTATAAATCCCCATTTTTCTTGAAGTGTTTGGTTTTCTAATCTATTTTTAAATGTATTGCTGTAATAAGGATCCTCTTTAAATTTTTCATCAATTAAATTTCCATATTGGTTAACACATAGACAAGTTAAGCCACTAATTCTAGGCAATTTTTCTTTTGGAATCTCATTATAACGTTTTAAAAAAACTTCAAGTGCATTTTCAACACATTCATCGTCTGAATCTAAAGTAAGAAAAAATTCACCCTTAGCTAGTTCAAAGCCTTGAATAAGGCAAGCCATTTTATGTCTATTTTCTTTATTATTTATATAACGAATATTCAGGTTCGATTTTTCTATGAGCTCTTGAATAACTTCGTGTGAATTGTCTCTAGACCCATCATTTATTATCAACAATTCAAAATCTTTGAATGTTTGATTTTCAAGCGAATTAAATACGCGATGTACGGTATCAGCACGATTATAAACAGGTGTAAACAAAGTAAATTTATAGTCAAACACTGAAGCTTTTTCCAAAGCTGTATAAGTTGGTAATAATTCTTTTAAATTCATTTTACACTTTTTAATTTTTATAATTCTTCAATTTTAAATATTAGCATATAAATACATGCAATATAACTGTTTATAATTTCTTTTGTTTGTTAGCATAGATAAATAGCACTATGCATCTTGCTATATAGATAGTAGTTGTACAAAGTACAATTCCATAAATACCATATAGTTTTAAGAAAATATAATCTAAAATAATATTTAAAGTCATGCTGCCAAATGACACATAGGCCATAAATGCATTTTTGTTGAGGCTGGTTAAAAATTGTACTAAAATATTTCCACAAATATAAAATGGAGCTCCTACTAATAAGACTATTTGTAATCCAGATACAATTAGGGTGTCTTTAGATGTAAATTCATTGCGTTCAAAAATTAATTCAATAATATTATCTGAGAATATAATAATAGGAATAATGATTATGATTAAAGATATAAACACATATTTTAAAATACTATTTAGTTGCTTAAAAGCAGACTTTCTATCATTGTTTGTTAGCTTCGAAAAGTGAGGAAGCAAAACTCTTGCTAAGGCTAGCACAATAATACCTGTAAAAAAAGCTGGTATTTTTAGAGCATAATTTAAGGCAGCTATAGAACCTACTATTAATTGTGCTGCAAAATATTGATCTGTGATAGGAATTAATCCTGTTAAAAATCCTGAACTTACTTTTGCAGGTAATTGATTAAATAGCATTTTTGTGCCATCTGTTTTAAAATCTGGTTTAGCAAGCTTAATGATTTTTTTAGATTTTACTACAATTACTAAAAATGAAAATTCAAGAATACTACCAATTAACATAGCTACAGCTAATACTTTTTCTTGAAAAACATCTTTAAAAAATAATAATAAAACCAAAATAGTAATTGATGTAAATACAGGATAAATAGTCGAGTACTTGAATTCGTCATGAATATTCAAAAGCCCGCTAATTAATGAAGATAGTCCCCAAAACAAAATACATGGCAGCATGTAAATGAATTGAACTTTTATTAAATTATAGTAACTCTCAGTATGGTTAGGGAAAAATATTTCTAGAAACGTATTTGTGAATAAATACGCTAAAATCATAAAAAAAAGGGTAGTTCCAATGGTAACAATAAAACTGGTGGATTGAAATGAGCTAATAGGCCTCCCAGATTTCTGCTCAATAATATAATTTGGAATAAAAACTGATTTAAAGGCGCCTAAAAATACTTGATAAATAAATCCTGGTACTAAAGCAGCAATTAAAAAAGTATCCAGTAATTCAGATAATCCAAAATTACTCGCAACAACTATTTCTTTATAGAAACCAAAACCCTTAACAATAAATGTAATAATAGCTACTGATACTATATTTAAGACAATTGGGTTTTTTCTAAATGAGTGAAATAAAGAGACGATATTTTTTTTTATTTTCAAAAAGCTATTTTTTAGAATGGTTATCAATCATTTTCTCAATTAAATGAGACCATTTAATTGCAATATCTGTTGGGTGATATGCTGTAGTAGTCAGTATGGCTTTTTTGCTATATTCAGCTTGTAATGTGTCATTTCGCATTAACTTACTTAAATTGGCTTCCAATGCTTTTTGATTAGAAATTGGAATTAAAACACCATTGTAATTATTTGTTATTATTTCAGAAGGGCCATGGGGACAATCAGTTGAGATACAGGCCAAACCATAAAACATAGCTTCAATTAAAGCGTTTGGAAACCCTTCGAATTGTGATGTAAAAGCAAAAATTTTAGAGGTATTATAAAACTTGTGAACTTCTTGACTGTTTCCAGCTAAAATAATTTTGTCATGCATATGTAATGAGTCAATCAAAATTTTATAATCTTGAAAATTTTTGCCATCTCCAACTAAAATCAATTTCCAATTCGTATTATCAATATTTGAAAACGCTCGAATTAATAAGTCTTGATTTTTTGGAAATGCCAATCTGCCAACATTTAAAACAATGTTTTCCTTTGGGGTTTGTAAATTCCTTTTTTCTAATAATTCGAGATCTAAAGGATTATTTATTATTTCAATACTCGATTTTACATAGTTTTTAAAATATTTTTTATTAGCCTTAGTCTGTACTACTAAGCAATCTGCATATCTATAACCAATTCTCCTAATAAAGGTCCAAAATTTCCCAAAAGAGTTGAATCTTGGATTGGCTCTTTCACTAATGATGTTTGGAATCCCTATAAATTTCGTAGCTATAATAGTATAAATATTTGTTACAGGCATAAACCCGATAGCTATATCAGCTTTATAGTCTTTTAAAATATATATGATACGCTTTACTAATTTAAAATTATTAAATAAGGATTGAATGGGATTTGGATTTGGATTATAGTTTGAATCCGGTTGACAATATTCAATGTTAACATCAGGTTTTAATTTGTAAAACGGTTTACATTCATATGAGACAATGAGGCATACGTTGTATTCTAAAATTAAAGCATTTGCTAATGTACTAACAACACGTTGTGCACCACCTGCATTTAGACTTGGTAAAACAAAAGCAATTGTTTTTTTCAATATTTAATAAGGTTTAGGTAAATAGATATAGATCTAAAATTATTATTAGAGTTATTAAAAATATGTATTTTTTTAATCTAATAATATTTCTCCATAATTAATTAGATGAAATAACCAATTTATAATTTAAAATGCATCATTTAGTAGTGTAGGATAATTTTGACACAACTTAAATTGTTCATAACCTGTTAATTACTTAGTTAGATTTATAAAATCCAAAACTTTCTTTTAAGCGTATATAGACTATTGTATTTATTAATGAGCATTTCATCGATACAATTATCGTTAAAAAGTATATTTATCACTTTAAAAT
>Ga0209344_10002113_pt1 | contig 23127 bp, 16 predicted proteins | sample Cruoilmetagenom6_FD_187293 | JGI IMG/M metagenome (GOLD analysis project Ga0209344, IMG submission 187293) | Oil polluted marine microbial communities from Coal Oil Point, Santa Barbara, California, USA - Santa Barbara Oil Seep Sample 6 (SPAdes)... | ecosystem: Environmental > Aquatic > Marine... | reverse complement strand
TTCTACCGGTGAAACACCTGGCCGATAAACCAAATCTTTAATGGCTATATTGTAATTGTCCATGGCTTGGGCCATAAATTTTCTTAACTTAATTGAGCTTCCAGGTTCTTCATTTTCAAAAGCGGTACATATTTTTTCAAGGGTATCTTCAATGGTTATAAAATCATTAACCCCAAAATAAACCCGATAGGCAGGGTTTAGCTTTTCAAGTTCATAGAAATTTGAGGGAGTTTTTCCAAAGTCTTTAAAAAAGCGTTCAAACACATCGGGCATCCAGTACCAAGTGGGACCCATGTCAAACGTAAAACCATCTTTTTTGAATTGGCGAGCACGCCCGCCTATGGTCTCATTTTTTTCATAGATTGTTACATTATTTCCTGCTTCTGCCAAGTAGCAGGAAGCGGCAAGCGATGAAAACCCAGAACCAATAACCGCAATGTTTTTTTTCATATTGTTTAACAAATCTACATTTTATTTAAACAAAAAAGAAATTTGCAAAAATTAATTTTGTGTTAAGATTTAATTTTATTTTAAATAAGCGATTTTCCCGAAATGTTTTCGGGCTTGATTTTTTTTGAAAATGCTAATCTTTAGGATGTAGGCAATGTTTCAATATGGTATGTAAATTGTTTAATATCCCTAAAAAACTTTAGGCTTTTTGTGTTTTTAAAGCTCTTTTCGGCTTTGTTGCCCAATATCCAGAGCTCGCACGTATCTTTAGCACTGACTTCCTTTTGAAAATCTGTGAGATATTTTTTGAGATTGTTGTTTTCTGGACGTACTGTAAAGTAGGTAACAAATACGACCTTCTTTTTTGTTTTTAAAACATGTGTTAAGCTTTCCAGAGGAATATTTGGACCTAAAAAAATTGTATTGAAACCCGCTGAGATTAACTCATAGTTGGCATATAGTAAGCTAATTTCATGGATTTCGTGATAAGGAAGGTAAAGGGTAAATAATTGCCCGTTTTGAGAATTGCTTTTTTTCTTTCTAGCAGTATGCCAAATAATGGTGTGTTTTATCTTTTCGGAAATAAAATGCTCATGGGATGGATCAATAGTTCCGGAATGCCAAAGAATGCCCATCTCTGTAAGTAGCGGAATAAATATTTCGGCAAAGACCTCCCTAAACGATTTTTTTTCCAAAAGTTTTTCCAAGGTGGCATCAAAAAGTTCGCCATCAAACTCAAACATTGCCGATTTAAAAACATTTAGCATATATTCAGAATCAAGACCATTGATGTTTTTTTTGATCAATTCCTGGATCTGTACATTATTTAAACTTGCAATTTTTGATATTTTATGCCCAGCATTGTATAAATAGGCAACATTCAATAATTTTTTAAGGTTGTCGAGATCGTATTTTCTAATGTTAGTGTCAGTACGATCCGGTTCAAGAAGATTATAGCGTTTTTCCCATATACGGATGGTATGGGCTTTTACATTTGAAAGGTTTTCAAGATCCTTTATGCCAAATTGTGTTTTGACCACTGAAGAAAAAATTAAAATTACTGTGTGAAAGTACTAAAAAGAAGTGAACTTGTTTAGATAAATTTAAAATTCTCTAAACATAATGGAAAAAAAATGTACCCGGGATGGGACTTGAACCCACACGCCCAAAGGACACATGGCCCTCAACCATGCCTGTCTACCAATTCCAGCACCCGGGTGGATACTTTGCATAATTCGGTTTAAAACTATAAAAAAATGTTTTAAACAAAAAAAGTTAAACCAATGGCTTAACTTTTTTGTGACCTAGCTGGGGCTCGAACCCAGGACCCCCTCCTTAAAAGGGATAAGCCACAAACTTCAGTAATCGTAATCAGTTAAATTACAGATATTTGTATTTTAAGAAACACCTAAAAAAGTGTCCTCAATTTTCAGTATTACCAATTTGATAAGGGGGTCTAATTCTTTGGAAACACCAATATTTAATGGCGGTACCGCTGATTAATTCTCGAAAAAATAAAAATGAACGTTTTTTATTACGATTGCAAATATAAAGGTAATCATTAGAGCGTGCAATAAATCGTCAAAAATAGATTCATCGTTTTTGAATATGCTTAATTTATACCATTAATGACTCAGACAGGATTCTTATAATTTAATATTTAGCAAATCTATTAATAAATAATTAGTTTTTAAAGGTTATTTATATACTCAACAGCATCAATACAACGACGGGAATCGGTTCCGTAATGGTATAAATAACGGGTTTGTAATCTCCCTTTCCCATTCTCAAATAGGTGCCATCCCAAGTGTACAGCACCGTATTGTATTCCCCTTTGCCTTCACGAATATATTTTCCATCCCAAGTAAGAAGGACAGTATTGTAAGAGCCTTTTCCTTGACGAAGATATTTGCCGTCCCACGTATATAAAACTGTATTGTAAGCCCCCTTGCCTAAACGTATATATTCCTCATCTATCGTATAGAGCACCGTCTTGTAATTTCCTTTCCCCTACCTTAAATATGTGCCATCCCAAGTGTATAGCACCTCGTTAAACGCACCTTTTCCTTGGCGGATATACGTTTGGCCAAATGAAAAAGTGGCTATAAAAAAGAAGAAAAAAAGGAATTTTATTTTCATCTCATTAAATATAATCATTTATTAATCATCCACGCCTTAGTAAAAAGAGACAGAAATACGGGAAATATTTTTTTAAATTTTTGTACAATAATTTTAGAATAATAGTAGAATTAAATTTTATATATTGTACAATATTTATTCAAATTGCTAAGAACTTTATTAAAAAACAAACAGTAGTTTTAAAAAAACGCACTATTAATTTAAAAAAATGTAAGATACATTCAAATTTAAAAATATATGGCCATACAATATCGCATCTCCAGGCGTAAGAACAATATAGCTACAAACGCTGAAACCAATTATATTTTACAGGCCGTAAGCACGGGCGAGATAGATATTGAGCGCTTAAGTTATGAAATAAGTACGGAATCCACCCTCAGTGAAACCGATGTGCGCGCCGTACTGGATGCACTGGGTAGAAAGATGAGACAGCATTTGGAAGATGGCAAAACGGTCTCCCTAGAAAATATAGGCCGCTTTAAAATAGGTTTTAAGAGTGTAGCCCAACCCAATAAAAGCTTACTCCGCACGGCAGAGGTTTCAAAATTCCATATTAATTATCAACCTTCCGTTAAACTGAAGCGTTGGCTAAAGAAAGGAATTGCTTTGAAAAAGGAAAAAACTAAAAAATAATGCGGTTATTTTAATCATTTCTTGTTCCGTAGCGGTTATTCATTATCTCTTTTTAATTAATCCAAGAGAAAATACGGCAGGATGTTTATATATTAAACCATAATCCCTGTGTTTTAGGGAAATTTTTGGTTTTTTAAGCCTTATTTATAAACATCCAAAAGCGGTAAATAACGGGTTTAAAATGCTGTTATTTCAAAATCCCTTCATATAATATTTATAATAAATTGTTTTTCAATTAGTTAAAAAATGATTTTAGTTTAAACATATAAGCCTGTTACACCCGCTAAATGTTGACAAGTTTGTTTTAACAAACAAAAACACTTCTTTATTTTAGTAATTCCAAAGCAATGGTGCGGCGGACGCCCGAGAAAAAGGGTGTAATTAAATCCATGTAACAATGGTAGTAATCAAAACAGTGGAACGAAAGAATCCACAAGATTTGCTTGCACCGCCCAAGTATTACACTCAGGCGGTGAGTGATGGGTTTGTTGATCTGGAAAGATTGGCTTACCTAGTGTCTAACCAGTGTACCGTGCGCGAGGCAGATTGCCTGGCCGTGCTCAACGCATTACAGCACAATGTAATGGACGAGCTAAGCCAGGGCCGTACCGTGCAATTGGGCTCATTGGGCAACTTTCAGGTTGGCGTACGCTCCGAAGGGGCAGAAGATGCAACCTCGGTTTCCAGTAGCCTGGTAAAATCTGCACACATCAACTACAGACCGGGAAAACGGTTAAAGAAGATGTTGGATGCACTGGACTACAAATTAATAGGCGGCTAGTTACTTGCTATTGATTTGTACAGAAAGTCCCGGAGCAATGCTTCGGGATTTTTTTTATGTGTTATATTAATTTAAACACATCAAAATATGTTCAGCCCAAACAGTCTTAGCGTTTATATTTCTGCCACTTAATTCCATAGCGAAGCGTTCCCCCCAAGTGTCCAACTTACTTTTTAATTATGGATTTTTTTACTGGCAGGGGAGGTTTGTAGAACGGTTTGCCCCATCAAAAAAGCCCAATAAATACAGGCGGCTAGTTACTTGCTTGCTTTTATGGGCTTGATTTGTACAGAAAGTCCCGTGTCAAGACACGACAAATTCAATGGTAAATGTATGGTATGACCTGTCAATTTCAAAATAAATTGTCTTAAATATGGTAATATATTTATTATAAAATATTGTATAGGTTCTTCACCATAACGACAATAATCTAAAATTTGTAGCCTACACCCATTTATCGAAAAGATGGAAGCAGATTTTACTATATTTATTATTAACGCTATATTTACTCCTCTCCCCAGAAAATTTGTCGCCAATGCGGATTTCCGTAATGGGATAGATTACTATTGTTTTATATTTGAAAAAAACATCTCTAATATTTATCAACCTATGAAAAAAAACCTACTTCTGATTTTTCTTGGAATTACTTTGTTTGGCTGTAAAAGCTATGTGCAAGTTTTTGAAACAAAAGCCAATAATACAAGTGTCATTGATGATACTTACGTTTATGAAAATGACTCATTAAAAATAACCTACAACCTATGGAGAGAAAGAGGGTTGATGAAATTTGAAATTTTTAATAAGCTAAATGTGCCATTATACATCGATTGGCGTAAATCTTCTTATATAGATAATGATATTAAACTAAATTATTGGGAAGATGTAGAGCGTACCAATTCCCTTTACGCAAGTTATTATTTTTATAACTCACTATATAGATCAAGAGCGTCTCTTAGTGCTTCAAGTTCGACTATGGTTAAAGAAGAAAGGATTACGTTTATACCGCCAAAATCTAAATACTCCCGTTCTCAATTTTACATACTTCCCTGGAGTTTTACTGTTTTAAATAAGAATAGTCCATTTTTAGAAAAACCCCTACGTGAGGGCTCCAACAAAACAACAAAAGTGTATTATAAGGATTTCGATAAAAATAGTACACCTAGAGTGTTTAGAAATTTCCTGAGCTTTTCATTAACAGAAGATTTTACAAACGAATTTTACGTTGATAATGAATTTTACATTAGCAAGATTTTAGAAATGGATCGTGATAACTTTTATGGAAAAAAAGCGCGTTATACGCGGCCAGAGGAAGGAGCCGAGGCACTACCATATAAGGACAATCGATATTTCTATATAAATGTGGGGGAACGAAAAGGAGAAAAGAAGGTTAGAAAAGTAGATTTTAATAACTAAACCAATTTTAAAAAATAGTAAAATGAAACATTTTTTTCCGATACTACTCATTTGCTTTTCCCTCAATCTTTCTGCCCAATCGGTTACTTGCGAGGACCTGATGGATTTTATAGAAACAGAAGGAATGTATAGCAGTAGCGTAAGCAGTTATACCTTGGACTCCAGTTGGCTTAGCAAGGTGACTTTATACAGTTATGATATGAATTATTTTGTAGTTGCCCATATAAAAACCAGCGAATTTAGTTATGCCTCTACACCTTATATTTTTTGTGGTATTCCATATCGTAATTGGTTAAACTTTAAAAATGGAAGTTATGGAGATACCGATTCTTATGGAGAACGGTTCCATAAGTATATATTTAATTATCAGTGTGATTGTAAGTAAATAATATTTTTTGATATAGAAAAATCAGTTTTCAAATATTGGTACGAGATTGTGCTAATAAACTATTCACTTATATTTGAAGACTAACTAATCAATTTTGCAAAATTAATGAGTTCCAGTTTTTCATTCCTTTCAAAAGACTACCCAGAATTATTCACTATCTGTGAGATTGCAGAGGAATTAATTCATATTGATCCGAGTTCCACACTTTCCAAAACACGGCTATTTTCCGAAAAGGTCAGCTTATTGATCTGGGACTTTGAAAAAATGGGAGATTTGCAAGGCACGCAAGTTGATAGGATTAATCAACTTTATTACAAAAACATTCTGCCGGAAATTGTAAAAGGGATTCTCCATACAATTCGTACATCTGGGAATAGGGCAAGTCATGATGGAACAGGTTCAAAAGAAGAAGCACTTTTTATTCTTAAAAAAAGCTTCCAGTTAGCCAAATGGTTTTATGAAACCTACAATAACGATTACGTTGAACAAAAGGAATATCATCTTCCTGAAAGAACCCAAAATAACGTAAAGGAGCTAACCGCGCAGTTGGAAGTACTTTCAAAACAAGTTGTAGATTATAAAAACAAAATTGAAACTCTAAACCAGAGCAAAGAAGTTACTGAAGCACGAAAACGAAGAGGGGAGAACATTGCTAAGAATCTCGATTTAAACGAGAAAGACACACGCCTAATTCTGATTGATCCGCAACTGCGTGCATCTGGATGGGAATGTAATACGGAGACTTTAAATTATAAATCAAATAAAACCCTTCCGGAAAAAGGAAGAATGATGGCAATTGCCGAATGGCCTTGTGATGGTAAATGGGCAGATTATGCTTTATTTATTGACAAAACGCTATATGGAATTGTTGAAGCCAAAAAGTATGCAAGTGATATTTCCACGGATTTAAGACAATCTAAAATCTATGCTGAAAATCTTCAACAAAAAGAAGAAATTCTATTTCTTGGCAAATGGCACATCTACAAAGCACCCTTTCTATTTTCAACTAATGGGCGTGAATACCTAGAGCAGATAAAGACTAAGAGTGGGATTTGGTTTTTAGATGTCCGCAATGAGCGTAACAGCGCAATAGCATTAAAAGGATGGTTTTCACCACAAGGTCTTATTGATTTGTATGAAAGGGATTTAGATAAGATTAACAATCGACTCGAAGAGAGTGATTATGACTATCTTCAAGATAGAAACGGTCTTGGCCTACGAGACTATCAAATAGAAGCTATTCAGGAAATTGAAAAAAAACTTATACGCCAACCTGATGACAGGCGTTCATTATTGGTTATGGCCACAGGAACAGGTAAAACTAGAACGGTTATTGGTTTAACCTATCGCCTTATTAAAGCAGATCGTTTTAAAAGAATATTGTTCCTTACAGATAGAAGACTTCTAGCCATACAAGCTTTAGGGAATTATAAAGACAACAAAATTGAAAGACTAAACACCTTTGGGGAAGTTTATCACATAGACGACTTAAAAACAAAAAATCCAGATTCAGAAGCACGATTGCACTTTGCTACCGTGCAGAGTATGGTAAAACGATTGTTTTATTCAGAAGACAATACCTTGCCCATTGATACGTATGATTGCATCATTATTGACGAAGCGCACCGAGGCTATAATTTAGATAGAGAAATGGAGGATGAAGACCTTCAATTTAAAGATCAGGATGATTATGTGAGCCAATACAAAAGAGTGATTGAATACTTTAATGCTTATATTATTGGTCTTACTGCTACTCCCGCCTTGCATACCACTCAGATATTCGGAAAACCTGTATTCAGTTATTCTTATAGGCAAGCAGTATTGGAGGGATATCTGGCAGATCACGAGCCACCCTATCGAATTAAAACCCGTTTGAGTGAAGAAGGAATTCTTTGGAAGAAGGGCGAACGCCCTAAAGTTTTTAATCCTGAAACCAATAAAATTGAAGAGCTCGCTGAATTGGAAGATGACCTTTTAATTGAAATTGAACAATTCAATAAGATAGTGCTCACCGAATCGTTCAACAGAACTGTATGCAAAGAGTTGGTGCAACACCTAGACCCTGAAAGTGATGAGAAAACCCTCATTTTCGCGGTAAGGGATTCCCATGCGGATACGATTGTGAAAATACTGAAAGAAGAATTTGCAGCAATTGGTATGGATGTACACCAAAATGCTATCCAAAAAATAACAGGAAATGTTTACGACCCGGAACAACTCACAAAGGAATTTAAAAACGAAAAATATCCCAATATAGCCGTAACGGTAGATTTATTGACCACTGGAATAGACGTACCAAAAATATGCAATTTGGTTTTCCTTCGCCGAGTGGGCTCCCGTATTCTGTATGAACAAATGATAGGCCGTGCCACCAGAAAATGTGACGAAATAGGGAAGGAGTACTTTAATATTTATGATGCCGTGCGGGTACACGAAGCTTTGGGCGATTATACACAAATGACTTCTGTAGAAAAACCTTCCACCACTTTCACACAACTAGCCGAAGAGCTTGACCATATTGACAGCGATGAGCGAGTTAAAAGTCAGATAGAACAAATTATTGCAAAACTACAGCGGAAGAGAAGAAAGATTGAAGAAAACGACATAGAGCGTTTTATGTATGCCGCAGATGGTCTTGAACCTAAAGAATTCATTGAAAAGTTAAAGGAAATAAAAGCCAGCGAAGCAAAACAGATAATACAAAATTATGGTTCCCTTTGGAACTATTTAGACACTAAAGTATATCGCCCAAAAAACCAATTGGTCTCTGAACACCAAGATGAATTCTACGGAATTGAACGCGATTACGGAAACGCCAAAAAACCGGAAGACTACATAGAAAACTTCAAAAAATTCATAGAAGAGAACCGAAACAAAATTGCCGCTATTCAAATAATTTGTAACAGACCCACTTCCTTAAATAGGCAATCGCTTAAAGAACTAAAACTGCTCTTGGACCAAGAAGGATTTAATGCCAGAACACTGCACACTGCTTGGAAAAATGCCAAGAATGAAGACATAGCTGCCGACATCATTTCCTATATTCGCACTTTAGCTTTAGATGTGCATTTGGTAGCACACAAAGACAGAATAGACAACGCTTTTCAAAAAGTGTACGCAAGTAGAACTTGGAACAAAATCCAACAAAAATGGTTGGAACGCTTCCACGCCCAACTAATTGCAGAAACAGTCCTTACCAAAGAAGATTTAGACAAAAATCCTTTTAAAGAAGAAGGAGGCTTTAAGCGTATTGACAAAATATTTGAAAACAACTTAGAAGAAATATTAAAAACTATAAACGAAAATCTCTACGCTGAAGGTGCGTAAAAAATCGAAAAACCAAATGTCAGGGTGAGCGCAGTCGAACCCCTATTGAAAACGGAAAGAACAATGTATAACCAATACTACGTTTACATATTGGAATGCTCAGACAATTCGTACTACACTGGTATTACAAATGATTTATCAAAGAGATTAGAACAACACCAAGAAGGAACAAAAAAAGATGCATACACATATAAAAGAAGACCAGTAACCTTGAAGTTCCATCAGGATTTTAATGATGTATTGCAAGCAATTTATTTTGAGAAGAAAATTAAAAGATGGACAAGAGCAAAGAAAAAAGCTCTAATAGATGGAGATTGGGATATGTTACAAATTTTAGCAGAATGCAGAAATGCAACGCATTATAAATATAATCCAGGAAGTTAGTAACTGGTAAGCACTTCGACTGCGCTCAGTGTGACAGCAGAAATGTCAGGGTGAGCGCAGTCGAACACTTTTTGAAAAATGAAAGCCAAATGTCAGGGTGAGCGCAGTCGAACCCCTTAAAAATGGAAACAAAAATGTCAGCCTGAGCGCAGTCGAAGACCTCAGTTAGTAATAAACATAAAAAAACAAAAGAATAAATGAGCGCAGACCAAATTGCCCAAAAACTATGGAACCTATGTAACGTATTGCGGGACGATGGCGTAACCTACCACCAATACCTTAACGAACTAACCTTTATCCTTTTCCTAAAACTAAGCGAGGTAAAAGATTTTGAAGAACACATCCCCGAACGCTACCGCTGGCAGAGCTTTGTAAACGAACACGACAACAACGAAGCCTTTTTGCGCTACCGTAAATTCCTTGCTGAAATTAGTGCCGAAACCACCAGCGACAGCATAAAAGAAATATATGCAGACGCTTCCACAAGCCTACGCAAACCTGTTAACTTCAATACGCTCGTTCAGGCAATAGACAAATTGGATTGGTACGAAGAAAGCGACCGCGACGTAATGGGCGACATCTACGAAAGTCTATTGGAAAAAAACGCAGGGGAAAAAAAGAGTGGCGCAGGGCAGTATTTTACACCCCGACCGCTTATTAATATTATGGTGAGCTTAATGGCGCCAAAACTAAAGGAACGCTGGAATGACCCAGCAGCGGGTACTTTTGGCTTTATGATTGCGGCTGATGAATACCTGCGCAACAAATACGATAACTATTACGAACTAAACGAAAAAGACAGAAAATTCCAAAAAGAAGAAGCCTTTAGCGGAGTAGAACTCGTTGGCGATGCCCACCGTTTGGCTTTGATGAATGCACGTCTTCACGGAATGGAAAGCCGCATTTATCTTGCAGATACTTTGACCGAATTTGGCAAAAGCCTCAATACTTTTGACGGCGTACTCGCCAATCCGCCTTTTGGCACTAAAAAAGGTGGCGAACGCCCTACCCGGGACGATTTTACCTTTCCCACGGCAAATAAACAACTCAACTTTTTACAGCATATCTACCGAAGCCTAAAAAAAGACGGTAAGGCTCGGGCAGCAGTAGTATTGCCAGATAACGTTTTATTTGAGGACGGCGATGGCCAAAAAATACGCCGCGATCTTATGGACAAATGCAACCTGCATACGGTACTGCGATTACCTACGGGCATATTTTACGCAGCAGGTGTTAAGACCAATGTACTGTTTTTTACTAGAGGAAAAGATGAAACAGGCAACACCAAAAACGTATGGTTTTACGATATGCGTACCAACACCCCCAACTACGGCAAGCGTACCCCATTTACCGAAACCGCATTTGAAGACTTTGTAAAAGCTTATACAGGAGGAGTTCCTGTAGACAAGGTTGAAAAAGAATACAACGGCGAAATAGACGACGAAAAGCGAAAAGCCATAAAAGACGAACGCTGGCAATGTATACCCAGAGAAACCATAGCAAAAAAGAACGATAACTTAGATTTAGGGCTTATAGCCGATGCCAGTATTAGTAATGCCGACAACTTGGGAGAACCCATAGACATTGCAAAGCAAGCATTAAAGGAAATTAACAACATTACAAAACAGTTGAATGCGATGATAAAGGAATTAGGATAATGGAGAATGCATTACCAAAGAATTGGGTCTCTTGTCAATTAAAAGATGTTTTTGATATTGTTACTGGCAACACACCCCCGAAAAAGTTTCCAGAATATTATGGAGGAAATATCCCGTGGGTAAAACCAGGGGATATTATGTCTGCAGATATAATATTTAAAACCGAGGAGTTTTTGACTGATTTAGGTTTTGAAAAGGCCCGAAAAATACCAGCTGGATCTGTAATGGTTACTTGTATTGGTAATTTGGGGAATACTGCGATAGCTGGAAAGGAACTTGCAACTAATCAGCAAATCAATTCCATTGTAATATATCACGATTTAATAAATAAAAAATATGTTTACTATAACTCAAAAACATTTAAGAAATGGTTGATTGATAATTCTACTTCAACTACTATTTCAATGGTAAATAAAACAAACTTTGAGAAATTACCATTTTTACTCCCTCCGCTACCCGAACAAACCCGCATCGTTGTCAAACTAGATCAATTATATGGACAGTTAGAGTTGATAAAGGAAAGCTTAGATAAAATCCCCCAACTCTTAAAAGATTTTAGGCAGCAAGTTTTGACGCAGGCTGTTACCGGGAAGTTGACGGAAGATTTTAACTATGCGCCTATTGCTGAAGAAATAATAAATGACAGACATAGCTGGTATCAGAAGGAAATTTTGTTAAGCAAAGAACAGAGTAGAAAGAAACCTAGGAAAATTGTATTAAAAGTTGATAAAAACCGTAATTATTGGGATGGGAAAATTAAGAAAAAAGTTGATATAGTTTTTTTCGAAGAAATAGCAGCCAAGAAAGACAATGCATTAAAGGCAGGACCATTTGGTTCATCATTAAAAAAGGAATTTTATACAGAAGCTGGGTATAAAATTTATGGTCAAGAGCAGGTGATTAATAATGATCATACATACGGCGATTATTATATTGACAAAGAAAGATATGACTCTCTACTTTCCTGTTCTGTAGATTTGGGTGATATACTTATAAGTTTGGTCGGAACTATCGGTAAGGTATTAATAGTTCCTGAAGGATTTGAACCCGGAATAATAAATCCTCGGCTTGTAAAATTATCATTGCATGAATTTGTAAATCCCTTATATATTAAATTTTACCTGCAAAGCCAACTTATTGTAGATTTTCTAAAGAAAAGTTCACACGGAGGGACAATGGACGTTCTTAACCTTGGTATTATAAAAACTCTTCCTATTCCACTTCCTTCTAGAGAAGAGCAACAAGAAATAGTAACCCGAGTAGAAACTCTGTTTGCCAAAGCAGACACCATCGAGCAACAATATCAAAACCTAAAACAAAAAATAGACACCCTGCCCCAAGCAATTTTGCACAAAGCCTTTAAAGGTGAGCTTGTCCCTCAGTTGGAAAGCGATGGCGATGCACGGGAGTTGTTGGAGGAGATAAAGGCGTTAAAAAAGCAAACAGGAAAGAACAATATCAGGGTGAGCCCTTCGACAAGCTCAGGACAAGCTAAAGTCGAACCCCTTAAAAAGTCCAAAGCTTATAAGGCTGGAGATGTTGAGTTGGGTAGGGTTGCGGAGGAAAGCGAAAAGTATAAATAATTTCAGGGTGAGTACAATCGAAGTCCTTATTAATTAATAATATCAAGTTTTATGAAATTAGATCATTTATATTCATTAAGAAGAAACTTTACCGTAATTGGCCTTACAGGGAGAACAGGATCGGGGTGTACTACTATCGCCCGACTTTTATCGGGCACATATGAAGATTTAAAGGAAAAGGGACTAAGGGAGTTTACTCAAGCTGATCACAACTCACCTTTTATAAGAAAATATGAGATAATTAAAAATTATATTAAGAATGATAAGAATTGGGTCCCTTTTGATGTTATTTCATATAAAAATATTTTGTTATTGTATTTATTTAATCAGTACGGAGGCAATTATCATCGACTGGGGAGATTATTAATAGCTCATTATAGAGAAAGCAAACATGAAAACAATCATTCCGCTGTTACAGCAGTTTATGTAAAGTTAATTGATCTACATACAAAAAATGGTTTACTAATAGATAGAATTACAAGTCTAAAGAATTTTGATGAAATTAAATCCCAGGAGGAATTGTTAGAATTAAACAAAATTTTCTTCGGGACGGATTTTAAAAAATTTAGTTATGAAGTATTTTCAATTCTACAGTCTGAGGGCTACTATAGAAGGACTTATTTTTTGCATCATATTGCCTGTAATGTTAGGCAATCTGGTGATCCATTTATTGCTGAAGGTGATAGCATTAAAAACATATATACTTTATCAATAGTAATAAATAGAATAATTAAAGCCAGGAAGCTTGCTAACGGCACTAAACCAACTCGTATTGTAATAGACTCGCTTCGCAATTCTTTGGAAATAATGTTCTTTAGAGAAAGATATTCCGCATTTTATATGTTGGCGACGAAAGATGTATTGGATAATTCTAAAGAAAGAGTTTTAAAAAGATTACCCAAGTCAATAAACAAAGTAGGTGATCGAGAGAGATTAGCGGATAAATTGCTTAAATTAGATGAGATCGAATATAAAACAAAAGATTTTTCTAAGGGTCTTTTTTCATCTCCGGATGTTGAAAATTGTATTCAAAAAAGTGATTTTCATATTCTCAATTTAAAAAGAAATTACATTGAAGATTTTCTTTTAAAGTATGATCCACCATTTGGAAGTCTTAATTTTCTTACTAGAGAAGAACAATTATTAAAATTAATAGCATTAATAACTCAACCTGGATTGATTACTCCCAGTTCGGTTGAACGTTGCATGCAAATCGCTATTACTGCCAAATTAAATTCAGGATGCATATCAAGAAATGTTGGTGCTGCAATAGCGGACTCAAATTTCTATATTAGATCTGTGGGTTGGAATGACGTGGCTAAAGGGCACACACCATGTAATTTAAGAGATGTCCAAGACTTAATCAATACAGAAAATACCGACACTTTAAAAGAAAGCACACATTACAGCCCATTTGAAAAAGGTTTTGTTTCACCAAAATCCAGTTATAATTATAAGGACGGAATACCCGGTAATTTTAAAGAAGCTATTACAGATTATTTCAAAGATTCTTACAATGCAAATAAGGACGATCTACAAGGAAAGAATTGTGCATTTTGCTTCAAAACAGTTCATAATCATTATGAAGGAGAAGCAAATCAAGTTCATACTAGGTCGCTTCATGCTGAAGAAAACGCAATGCTTCAAATAACTAAGTTGGGAGGGCAAGGGGTAGAAAATGGAATATTATTTACAACTGCAAGTCCGTGTGAACTTTGTTCCAAAAAAGCTTATCAACTTGGGATAAAAACTATTTATTTTATAGATCCATATCCTGGGATTTCTAATGATCAAATTCTTTCCGGTGGGCATCAGAATACGAATCCAAAGATGATACCCTTCTCAGGGGCTATTGGCATAGCTTATCAAAAACTTTATGATAGCTTCATGTCATATAAAGATGAGATATCCATGACATTGGAATTGAAATCAAAGAACAAAGTGGGAATTCAATTTAAGGAAATGATTAAATCACTAAAAGGTAATGAAGAGATTCGTGAATTTTTGGATAAGAAAAAAGAATTTAGTGATGAAGATGTTATAAAAATTATAAAGGATTCAATTAAAAGTAATAGCAAATAAATAGTCATTTTTTAAATGAACAATATAATCCAACCCATCCAACAAAAAGCAATTTTACTAAAATCCCTAAGTAGTAATAAAACTAAGCTTTTTGAATATATAAATAGTCAGAAGGTAAATGCAGATGAGGTTTTTACTCATAATGAGCCTACCACTAATTTTCGCCCGGTAAAAATGCTTCGTTTTTTAATTGCAAAACAAATTAAAGAAGGTAATGTAATAAATGAAGGGCTTGTTGAAGAAATAAAAAATGCAATTGAAGCGAGAGATATTTCAAAATACTATGATTTAAATGAAGCAGTAGCTCAAAGTCTTCACAACTATAAACAAAGCAAGAGTGGTATGTTCCCTAACTGGAAACAACCTTTTAAAGTGCTTTTCCCTTTTTTAAATTCAATTGAAGATTCTAAATCCGTAAAAGCAAATTTGAATTTATTGGCTAATGAAATTATCAGTTCTAAACAATTACAAAATGTCAAAATAAACCCTGTTGGTTTTGAAGGCCCACAAAATTATGGAACCGATCGAGTATGGATGGCTATCGTTCCTGAAAGCGCCCCAAATGTTCAGAAAGCATATCAGATTTTCTTTACGATAACAGCAGGTGGTTTGCAAGGCGGAATATACAGAGGACACCAATTGGCAAAAGGTAATCATATTAACGATGAGAAACCCTATCAAAATTGGAAAGATTACTTAGAAGCTATAACTCCAGAAATTCCCAAATGGAAAGCCTTAAATGAAAAACTGAATTTTTCGTTTCAGAATGATGAAAATGAATTCCAGAAGCGAATAGACAATACTAATAAAGAGGCATTAGAAAAGTATTTTGAAATTTTGGATGGATTAGTTGATGATTTGGAATTAGGAGATACCGAAAATTTAGTATTTAGCACTTCCCGAAACCGTTTAAGCTTTCAAGTTGGAAAAAGAATATGTCTAAACGTGTGGCAAAATAAGTTTGATTTTATAGCTCCAGATACTTATGACTTAAATTCAGTTGAACGAGAAGATTTTGCAGAACCTGATAAAGCTTTTCTTTATCATAAAGTGGATGTTGCTAATATTTTAACCCATTATGAAGCTATTAAAGATGCCACTGAATTTGAAGTTGACAGAGATAATCACACAAAGCCTAAAGAGTATGATAATGCAGCTTTTAGAAAGGCTGTTTTTGATAAGGAATACAGAAAGAAATTTATGCAAACATCAATTCAAAATAAGTATTATCTGGTTGGTGCCTTTTGGGATTCAGATACTCCACAAGATCAAACGGAACGTTTTGTAAATGAAGGAATTTGGTTAAATGGTTATGATAATAAATTTCTTAAAGAAGTAAAAAGTGTGGCGACAGGAAGTAAAATTGCCATAAAAGCTGCATTTGTTCGAAATAAGAAAGATTCGGTTATGACCATTAAAGCTAGAGGGACTGTAACAGAAAACCTTAACGATGGGCAAAATCTAAAAGTTGATTGGGAAAAGGATTTTAAACCATTTGAAGTTGCTTTTGGCGGATATTTGACTACTATTAAAGAAGTTAAAAAAGTAAAACATATTGATGCCATTTGGAATAGTATCCACAATTTTAGAGATGAATTTATTCTTTGGTTGGGCAAAAATAAAATTGAGAATAGCAATGCAGATAATAGTTACATAACTGCGTTAGATATGCTATGTGAAATATTGCCGTATAATATTTACGACTCTTTAGATACTGGTCGTATTCAAATTTTATATGAAGACTTGCTAAAAGAACAAAAAGTAGTTGGTGGGAAATACTATAACGAAAAGGCACCTTCATATGGCCTCAAGGGATTTTATTCTGCAGCTGCAAAAAAATATATACAGTTTTTAAATGAGAGAAATAATATGGGACAAGATATCGACAATAAGAAAAGTTATGATGCTCCTATAAATCAAATTTTATATGGACCGCCAGGTACTGGGAAAACCTATAATACCATTAATGAAGCACTGAGAATATGTCAAATATCTATTCCAGTGGAAAGAGAAGATGCCTTGGCAGTATTCAACTCACTCGTTGAAAAGAAACAAATAGTCTTTACCACCTTTCATCAAAGTATGAGCTATGAAGATTTTATTGAAGGTATAAAGCCACAAGAACCTTTGGAAGAGGGAGCGCCAATATCCTACAAAGTTGAGCCAGGCCTTTTCAAACAAATAGCAGTTGAGGCAGCATTCTCTTTGGCTGAAGAAAATAAACTTAAGGTTACTGAAAAAATATTGGACTTTTCAGATGCCTACGATAAGTTTAAAGAAGATATAGAAAACACACTTGAAGAAGGCAAAGAGGTGCGGTTGAAAACAAAAAGTGGTGGCTATGTGCTAGTGGATTCCATTTCCCAAAATGGAAATTTAGCAATAAAACATCAGGGAAAGGAAAAACCATACACAGTTTCAAAACAACGGCTTTCACGATTGCATTTTGAAATGGAAGATCTAGAAAATGTATCCAATTTTGGAGCTGCATTCAGGGAGGTAATTGGAGGTTCAAATACAACAACTTTCTGGGCTGTATTAAATTATATCAGAGAAAAATATGTAAAAGGAAAAACCAATGATAGGCAAGAAAGAAAGTATGAATGGGATGATAAATATGAGGTTATAAAGACCTTAAAAAAAGAAGATTATTATAGAAAAAGTGGCAAACCTTATGTTTTGATTATTGACGAAATTAACAGGGGAAATATTTCTGCAATATTTGGCGAATTAATAACCTTATTAGAGGATGATAAGCGACTTGGGAAAGATGAAGCCCTAACGGCTACGCTTCCATATAGTAAAGATGCTTTCGGGGTCCCGCCCAATCTATACATTATTGGCACAATGAACACCGCCGACCGTTCTGTAGAAGCTTTGGACACAGCCTTAAGACGTAGGTTCAGTTTTGTGGAAATGCCACCTGAACCTGCAAAAATTAAAGAGGGTAAAGGGCTTGAGGTAATAGAAGAGATAAATCTTCCCAATTTACTAACCACCATGAATAATAGAATTGAAAAATTATTAGACAAAGACCATATGATAGGCCACAGCTATTTTATGGGCCTAAATACCGTAGAGGAGCTAAAACTGGTATTTCATAATAAAGTGTTGCCTCTTCTTCAAGAATACTTCTTTGGCGATTATGGCAAAATAGGATTGGTTCTGGGAGAAGGATTTTTTGAAATAACAGAAGATAATGAGAGTAATATATTTGCTTCTTTCCGGGAATACGATAGTAGTGGGTTGATGCAGCGCAACGTTTACCATCTAAAGAATGTAAGCAAAATGGAGGAAAAGGATTTTATTGCAGCAGTGAAAAATGTCTCCCAACCAAATGGCTGATTCCAAAAATTCCATACAAGTTTTTGAACATCAATGTTTATGGGTTCACAAAGGAGAGGATAGAATTTCAGATGACCAGTTAAAAGCATTTGAATCCTTTTATGGCGATAAGGGTGTGCCTTATTATAAATTGATCAACAAAGGCATTCAATTCAATGAGTACGTTGGTGTAATTAAAGTATGTGATCTTACGGTTGAGGTTCTTCCAAAAGCAGACAAAAGCGAGGATAAGGTTTTATGGCAAAAAACACTTATTAATATGCTTAAAACTGTTGGCATTTTTAATATTCATGCGCCTAGTTCTTCCACCTTACAATTAAAAAGCAATTCTATTTTAGACCTTTATTTTGAACTTTTTATAAATGAAATAGAATACCTGCTCCACAGCGGGCTTATAAAAAAATATAGAAAAGTAGAACGAAATGCACTTGCCCTAAAGGGAGCAATTAATTTCGGCAAACACATACAAAAGAATTTAGTGCATCAGGAGTGTTTCTATGTTCGCCAAACGGTGTATGATATAGACCATAAAATACATCAACTTATTTACAAAACTATCCAATTAATACGTGTTTTAAATACAAACCCTATACTCACAAGTAGGTTAGGGGCACTGGAGCTTAATTTTCCAGGTGTTTCAGATTGTGCTGTTTCCGAAAAATTCTTTAATAATCTTCAATATAATAGGAAAACAGAGCCTTATAAGAATTCACTTGAGATAGCGCATCTGTTATTGTTCAATTATCATCCCGATGTATCTTCGGGAAATACTGATTTATTGGCTCTGATGTTTGATATGAATTTGCTTTGGGAGCAATATGTATATGTTAGTTTAAGAAAAAAATTGCCCAAGGAATATACTATTTCACCACAATCCAGAAAAAAATTCTGGAAACCTGAAAAAGGATATAATTCCACAATGGCTCCAGATATTGTCATAAATAAAGACAAAGAGAATTGCATTGTATTAGACACTAAATGGAAAAACCTTAATGGTAAAAACCCTAGTCCGGAAGATTTAAGACAGCTGTATGTTTATAAAAAATACTTTAAAGCAACTAAGGTAGCTTTGGTTTATCCTGGAGAACATTTTGCAATTAATGGAGGGAAATATTATTCAGAAACCATAAATGACATTAGTGACCATGAATGTTCGGTAGTAACGCTAGCGATTGAAAAGAATAAAAAAAACTCAAAAATTGTTCTGGACGAATTTATTGAAGATTATTTGCAATTATTTTAAGAAGCTAATATTTTTTTAAAACCTGCCTATCACTACAAAAAAACCTACCTCCCATAACATTTGATGAACTATATTTGTTCATATTGTATTGTAATTTTATCTTCCAATTTACAGGCTTCAATCATGTTTTTAGTTCCTGTATCAATAATCTTAATGAGTTCTTTAGCTTTACACTTTGTACAAAAGGAAGCACAGTCTTTTTCCTGAGCTTTGTGTTGTTCGAATCTCTTAATGGGATCAGTTGCAATACCATCATGAAATTTATTCGTTTCAAGCGCAAGAACATAAACATACAGGTTGGTATCAGAAATTCGATCCTTTATTTTTCCATATTTTTTCAATACTATTGTTATAAAAACAAAAGAATATATTCAAATAAAAAGAAAAAAACCATTAGCCTAAAAATGATTTTATCTTCTCAATAAGTTCCATTTCGCTAGATTCTCTTTCGCCATCTATTACAGCAAGTTCTTCAAGTTTATTTATACTTTCTAAGCCGGTTTCATTAGTAGAAAATTTTAAATCCTTTTTAGTTAGTTCCGGAAGCGAGTCCATATTCATTAAATTGAAAAGTGTTTTCTTTTCTGCGTTTGTAAAATCTTTTAAATCTTGTATTTGGTTTGATAAGTATTTTTTCTCCGCATCTTCCATAATACCATCAGCTTTTGCCAAATAAATCATCAATTTAATTTCAATAAATCTGTCATTTTTCAGTTTACTTTTCTTTGTTTTTAATAATCTTGAAAAAACATTTACAGCCGATTTTGAGATGCTGTTTAAATCCGTTTTTATTAATTCTGGATTGGTGTATAAATGTAGTTCTGGCGATTCATTGAAATTAATAATCACCCCCTTATGAACCTCATTTGAAATTATGTGTGTATAACTAAATTCAACACAGCTTACTATTTTAAAGGAAATCTCTTCTTTTAGTAGTTTAGGAAAAGAATCTTTTTTTAATCCTAATTCCTTCTGAAACGAGGTACAATGTGGTTTAATTATTTCATCATATTTTTCGGTTAAAACTTCATTAATCTGTTTGAACACAATTTGTTCTTTGCCTAAATGTGAATAGAATTTTTCTAATTCTGTCAACTCTAACAAAATGTCATCCCCATTTGGAATGATACGTTTTACATTATTTTTATTGATTGCTGAACTTACATAGTCAAACGTTATAAATTTTCCTTGCGCATTACAAGTGCTACAATCAATTAAACCATACCTTTTACTATCGGAATAACATTTAGAACACGTTAGCGACCTCTTACCTGAACATTTAGGGCAGGTGACTTTTCCAGATTTGTTGCATGTCGAACATATAATCTTCCCTTTACCGGAACATTTGGAGCACTTGACCATTCTTTCCGATACCTTACCACTGGCTAGTTTAACCTTTTCTTTTACTTGGCCAGATCCACCACATCCTGAAAACCAACCTCCACAGGTATTCCATCCTTCTCCTTTGCAATTACTACAATATATTTTTCCCTCTCCTATACATTCATCGCATTCCCAGCGATGTCTGCCATTACAGGGGTGGGAATCACAGGTTACCAATCCATCTCCATCACAACTTTCACAACTGATTTTTCGTACACTATTGGTTAAATAAAATACATCCTGCACATCCATAACTTCATTATTTTTTTCCTGTATTGGGAATTCCAATTCGCTGCTATGTGCATTATGTTCAATTTCAGTTGAATATTGATTAATTAAGTTTTGGTCAAGGATATTATCAATTAGAAGATTTTTATTTTGATATGAAGCAATGTCATTCGATATTTTTTCAAAAGATCTATGCAAATTTTTGAAAAAAGGAATTTTTGTGCTACGGAGTGTTCTAATAATAGTTTTAAAATTATAGGATATTATTGCATAATCATTCATTTTAAGATCATCTGCAATAATTATTTTATCATATAATTCAGAATTTTTACTTTTTATAATTTCTTTAATGTCAGAGAGATTTGGGCGATTGTTCATTTATTTAAAATGTTTCTGGTTGGATTTTAATAATAAGAAATCCCGACAAAATTAAATGTTGTGGCGGGAATGATTCAATTTTTTTATATTACAATTGAATTCTTCTTCTCAAAAATAAAGGTTTAAAATAAGCTACGCAAGAAGCTATTTTGGCGTGATTTTGCCGCAAATATTCACTCCTTTTTGCTAATATGTACACTTCCAGCAAATTGTCATTTTTTTAATTTAAACTATAACAATCTTCTTTATAAAATTTTATTCTTTTTAATTTTAATAAATCAAAAAGAATAAAAATTAACTATGAAATTCCTTATATTACATATAATCTTTATTTCTCCCTTTATTCTCAAAGCCTATAGATATATTCGGTAGGGAAAGGTGATTATAATACCGGATTGGCTTCCGGGAATGCCAACGACGTGCGGCAGGGCGAAAGGGACTATAGTAGAGTACTATACACTTTTAAAAGCAAATAACAGCGAGAGGGAAAGGGCGATTATAACGCTGAGTTATTTACAATTTCTAGTGAGGTACCTATTGAGATTTTAATTTTTTCAATCCTTTAGGTTGCTATGAAAATCTCTCATCATATGAATCTTCTTGTAGTCAGGGTTTTTTATTTTGGCAAACTTAAGAATGTCCATTTAAATGAAGACCAGGTAAAGCACAAAGTGGCACTATGCAAAGCCTTAGTTAAAGAAAACGCTGAAATGACTTATAAAAAGGGGAGAAGTACACCTTTGTTAACTTCAATTTTGAAACAAGCGATTAATCAAAAATTCTTAACCCCTAACGCTTAACCATTAAATAAAAAAAGAATGGCCCTTGGCGTGAGCCCAATAAATGAAGATGGTTTTGCAACCGATAATTCTTCCTTTCTCTTCTGCGAGGAAGTAGTGCGCCACACTAAAAATTTCAAGGAGCTATTGGATTTAAAGAAGCGAAAGGCCAAGCAAATTGCTTTTGTGAATATGGACAGTGTGCTGGTAGATTTCCAAACGGGAATCGATAAAATTAGCGAAGAAGATATACTAAAATACAAAGACGATATAGATGAAATACCGGGCATTTTCTCTTTAATGGAACCTTACGACGGGGCTATTTAAGGATATAGTTGGTTGTGTGAGCATTTTGACACCTATATTATGTAAACTGCCCCGTGGGAGAATCCGAGTGCGTGGTCTGACAAACTGCTTTGCGTAAAAAACATTTGCCAAAGGAAGCTTACAAAAGAGTGATCTTATCGCATAACAAACATCTGGCAAAAGGTGATTTCCTTATCGACGATAGAACTGCAAATGGGGCGGGGGATTTTGCAGGAAAACACATTCAATTCGGGCCGGAAGGAAAAGACTTTGCTGATTGGAAGGCGGTAATAAGCTATATGAAACACCTAGCTTAACTATAAGCTGTTTGCTTCCTAAATAAATAGGATGGAAGTGTTTTTCATAAAAAGGTGGAAAACAATAAGAAAAAGATATAAATGGATTTTTGAAAAGTTAACAGTAATAGAGGATGAAAAAAAGAAATGTCAATTGTGAACATGAAAAAAGCCGAAAGTTACTGTTTACGTAACTTTCGGCTCTGTGACCTGGCTGGGGCTCGAACCCAGGACCACCTCCTTAAAAGGGAGGTGCTCTACCAACTGAGCTACCAGGTCTTCCTTAATGCGGGTGCAAATATACTATCATTAAATTAAATTTTCAAAACGA
>Ga0209344_10002112_pt1 | contig 23129 bp, 29 predicted proteins | sample Cruoilmetagenom6_FD_187293 | JGI IMG/M metagenome (GOLD analysis project Ga0209344, IMG submission 187293) | Oil polluted marine microbial communities from Coal Oil Point, Santa Barbara, California, USA - Santa Barbara Oil Seep Sample 6 (SPAdes)... | ecosystem: Environmental > Aquatic > Marine... | reverse complement strand
GACAACGGCAATACGCGAGGGAACTGTCGCGGGCGCACCCCCCGCCGCCGATGCTGAGCAGCCAGCCGGGAAACCCTGGCGCGGAAAGATCGCGGGTCCGGTGCCGTCGAGAGCCGACTTCAGCGCCTGCCATACGATGCTGGGTTCGCTGGAATCCACCGATCGAAGCTCTCGGCTGGCAGCCGACTCTGCTATGCCGGGTGCCGCTGGTACCACGGTTTCGGACCCGTCGCCTAGTACTGCCAGGGGAAGGGCGACCAATCAGGCTCGCGCTTCTGCAGGAACGAGTCTCGACCTTCGACGGCTTCGTCCGTTCCGTAGGCGAGTCGGGTTGCTTCTCCCGCGAATACTTGCTGACCGACAAGCCCGTCATCGACGGCGTTGAGGGCAAACTTCACCATCCGAATGGCGGTTGGTGACTTGGTCATGATCGTTTGTGCCCAGTTATACGCCGTGGCCTCCAACTCGGCATGCGGTACCGCCGCGTTGATCGCTCCCGTCTCAAGAGCCCGCTGAGCATCGTATTCGCGGGCCAAGAAGAACACTTCGCGGGCGAACTTTTGGCCGACTTGGCGGGCGAAGTAGGCGCTGCCATAACCGGCGTCGAAAGAACCAACATCAACATCGGTTTGTTTGAAGCGGGCGTGCTCTTCGCTCGCGATGGTCAGATCGCAGACGACGTGCAGGGAGTGTCCACCTCCCGCTGCCCAGCCGGGAACAACCGCAATCACGACTTTGGGCATAAAACGGATCAGGCGTTGCACCTCGAGGATGTGCAGGCGACCAGCGGCAGCGCGACGAACGCCCGCTGCTTCGGCTTCGGAAACTTCAGTTCCATCGACGTTTGAAGGGTGGGCCGCGGTGGGGTTTGTGGCGCCGTCTTGGCCCTCATATTCATACCCGGCCCGGCCCCGAATGCGTTGATCGCCCCCCGAACAGAACGCCCAGCCGCCGTCTTTCTCGCTCGGGCCGTTGCCCGTGAGAAGCACGACGCCGATGCGAGGGTTCTGTCGCACGTCGTCCAGAGTCTGGTACAGCTCATCAACGGTGTGCGGGCGGAACGCGTTTCGCACCTCGGGGCGATCGAAGGCGATGCGCGCGATCGTGCCGGTCACGTCGTGGTGGTAAGTGACATCCGTGAGATCGTCGAACCCGGAGACGGTTCGCCACAACTTCTCGTCAAAAATTTCTGAAACCAACGACATGGCTCCACCCTAACCATCGGGGTGCAGAGCATGCTGATGCCGAACCGTGGATGCCCTGCTTTGGTTAGCCGCCGAAGAATCGGAAAACGATCAATACGAGCAGCGGATTCGCCAGTATTCCCAGCGCTAGCCCGAACGCCGCCCAGCGGCGTTGCAGCCCCAAGATGAGACACAGGATTCCGGTGATTGCCGCCGAAATCGACATCACGATCGTGGAGTAGGCCAGCATCGTCCCCTCGAAATAATCGCCACCCGCGGATACGATCATCGAGATGACGAAAAGTACGACCGTGGCAAGACCGAACACGGCCGCGATGTAGCCGACCCAGGTCGGCCGCTGACGCCGAGTTGTGGTCTCGGTCGCCGGCTCGGGCGCGACGCCGTTCTCGTTCTGACTCTGCCCATCAATTTCTTCGTCCTCGACAACGCCCACCACGTAGTAGGGGACTACTTTCGTCGCGACACGCTCAATATCACCCGGATTGGTCACGCAAATACCCTAACTGACGGTGGAACTTGTCAGACTGGGAACATGTTCCCTTCAGTGAACGAACTCCTCGACACCGCCCACGTGGTGTCCCTGCCTATGACGTCGCGATTTCGGGGCCTCGATCAGCGTGAAGCGTTGCTGTTCCGTGGACCGCAAGGGTGGAGTGAGTTTTCGCCCTTCGCGGAGTACGAGGATGCCGAAGCAGCAATGTGGCTACTGGCTGCCATCGACTACGCCTGGAACGAGCAGCCGCCAATCGTTCGCGATCACATCCGGGTTAACGCCACCGTGCCGGCCGTACCTGCCGAACTTGTTGAGGCGGTGCTCGAACGATTCCACGGCTGCCGCACCGCGAAAGTTAAAGTTGCCGAGTCCGCTCAGACCCTCGACGAGGACATCGCTCGCGTCGCCGAAGTGCGCCGGGCGATGGGGCCAGCCGGCCGCATCCGCATCGATGCCAACGGTGCCTGGACGGTCGACGAGGCCGAACGTGCCATCCATGCTCTCGCCGAGTTCGATCTCGAATATGTAGAACAGCCGTGCGCGACTATTGCGGAACTCGGCGAGTTGCGCACACGCATTAAGTACATGGGGATTCCCGTTGCCGCCGACGAAAGCGTGCGCAAAGCCGCCGACCCCCTCGCCGTTGCTCACGCCGGGGCGGCAGATCTGCTGGTCATCAAGGCGCAACCGCTCGGAGGGGTCTCTCGCGCCCTGTCGATCGTGAATCAGGCCGGCCTACCAGCAGTGGTCTCTAGCGCCCTCGAAACCTCCGTGGGGCTCGCGATGGGGGCACACCTTGCCGCCGCGATCGAACCCCTCGACTACGACTGCGGTCTTGGCACGGCATCATTGCTGGCCGCCGACGTGACCGCTTCTCCCCTGCGCGCCCGCGATGGTCAGCTTGAGGTGGGCCGCGTCGACGCCGACGAGGCCCTCCTCACGCGTTGGGCAGCCAGTGCCGAGCGCACATCATGGTGGCGCGACCGCCTCACAAGATGCCATGAAATAGGTAAAAATTACTCACCGCGATAGCGCAAGCGCTCAGTAGGGTGGAAGTGCTGGTCGTCGCCGAGGGCGACCATTTGTGAGGAGTAGACATGAGTATCGAGTCCCGCCGTGTGAGTGCTTTGGCTGCCGCCAGTTTGCTCAGTCTCGGAGCTCTAACCGCGTGCGCCTCACCAGACGCGGACCCCGGCGCCGCCGACACTGAAACGGATGTCACAGCGCCCGACGACGTCGACGAATACGCCGCCGGCGGCCCCGAATGCCTCATCGGCGATTGGTACATTGCGCAAGACCAGATGCAGGCGTTCTACGGTGCGCTCAGCGACACCAATGAGGACTTCAACATCACGGTAGAGGGTGGAACCGGACTGGCCTTCTCCGACACCAGCTACACCTACACGCCGGACTTCTCGATCATCCTGCAGACGTCGGGTATCGACGGCGAAGGCACCATCACCGGTGGCATCAGCGGGGACTACGTCGCGACAGAAACCGAGATCACGACCTCCCACGAGGAGAGCGATATCGCCATGTCGATCGTCGTCTCGGGGATCGCCATCGACGGCACCGAGCTCACGAGTGACTTCATTTCCAGTGCGCCCGTCAACTCCGCACCCTACGAGTGTGGTGCGGATGGACCGATAATCCATTTCAGTACCGGTGACGACAACCCCACCGTGCCGATGCAACTCACGCCGGCCAGTTAGCCAGCGTTCGGCCTATAGGCCGGAGTAGGCGTGAAGCCCTTTGAAGAAGAGGTTGACGATCGTGAAGTTGAAGATGATCGCAGCAAAGCCGACAATGGCGAGCCATGCTGAGCGGGAGCCACGCCATCCGCGAGTCGCACGGGCGTGAATGTAACCGGCAAAGATGGTCCAGATGATGAAGGTCCAGACTTCCTTGGTGTCCCACCCCCAGTAGCGCCCCCAGGCGCGTTCGGCCCAGACTGCCCCCGCGATAAGGGTGAAGGTCCACATCACGAAACCGACAACGGTGAGACGGTAGGCCAACGTTTCGAGGCGCTCTGATGGCGGCAAGGTGTCGAGGAAACGTAGTTTCAACGCCTTGCCGGCTTCCCGGCGTGCCTGCAGGAGCTGCACTATCGACAACGCGGCGGCGAGCGCAAAGAATCCCGTGCTGAGGCTAGCGACGAAAACGTGGATGACCAACCAGACCGACTGTAGCGATGGCGGCAGAGGCACGACATCCACATAGAAGCTGGAGGTTCCGACGCCGAGCGCAAGAAGCGAAAACCCAGTGATGAAGGATCCGAGGAAGCGCAGGTCTTGCCAAAACTGCACGATCAAGAAGACGCCGACGATGAGCGCAGTGGCCGTGAGGGTGAACTCGAACATGTTCGCCCAGGGCACGCGGTTGGCAGCGACGCCCCGGAAGACGACGGCGCCGACGTGCAACACCCAGGCGAGAACGGTCATTGACATCGCCAAGCGCAGATACTTGGGCGAACGCGGGCTGCCCGAATCTGAGACGGTGAGCGTCGTAGCGCCCGCGGCGTCACCTGATGCGGCCAACACGGCGCTGCTGCCAGCAGCGCCGGTTGCCAACCCTGCCGTCTTCGCGACAGCGGCATCACTGGACTCCGCCGAACGGCGTGCCAAATCGATCGCGAACAATACGAATGCGAGGGTGTAGATCGCCATCGCCGAATACACCGCAATCAACGAATACGACACGAAAGTCTCAGTCACGAACCCACCTTAGTTGTCAGTTGCTGGGAATGTTTCTCGGCGAACTCCGAGACGGCAGCCTCGAGGTTCGGGTCATCCCCACGCGCAAGCGCCGCATACTCGATCCGTGTTCTTCCCGAGGAGTCGACTGCTGCCGAAACCCACATGCGGCGCCGCGGAACGAACAGGCTCGTTACAAGCCCGGCTACCACCAGAATGGAGAAGACGAGCACCGGCAACTGTGACGGATCGTGGTGCACATCAAGCGAGACGAAGCGCGGGATGCTCGTCAGCTCCACGCTGCCGAGGTTATTCGGCAAGTCAACCGTGTCACCCGGCGTCAGCTTCAGCGTTTCAACATCGGAGGTGCGCCCAGCGATTTGTTCAAGAGAGTCAGTATTGAGCGCGTAGGCGTTGGTGCTCTGACCATTGTCGAGGCCAAGATCGCCCGCATAGACCTCAAGGGTGAGAGTCGGTGCAATCAGGTCGGGGTAGACCGAGGCCAGCGCTCCCGAGCTGAGCGTGCCGGTTGTCGGGTAGAGGAATCCCAGCATTCCGATTTCTTGATCGAGACCGTCCGGGATCTTAATAATGCAGGTGCTGCCGAGGTTCGCGTCGAACGGCAAACACGCGGTGGGCTGCGACCACACGACAGCGTCGTCGGCATCGCGCACCGTGAGCACCGGAGCGTAGCCGTTACCGAGAAGGTAAACGCTGGTGCCGCCCAGCGCTAGTGGTTCATTGACCTTGATTTGGGCGGACTGCGACTCTTCGCCGCGAATCGTCGTGGTCACGTAGGCAGTGAAGTCGATGGCCTGGCCGATAGCCTCGCGGATTACCTGTTCGTACACGGGCTCGAAGGAATCCAATGCGATGCTGTAAGGCTCCAGCGCTTCGTCGGAGAAGAACCGGCCGGGGTTGAACGAGTCATAGCTGGCAAGGGAGTTGCTGAACGCGTACCCCTCAACGACCACTCGCTGGCCGGTGTATCCGAAGCCGCCACCGATGCCAACGGCGACAAGGACCCCCACCAGCGCAGCATGAAATACGAGGTTTCCGGTCTCTCGGAGGTAACCGCGCTCGGCGCTGACCGAATCGCCATAGAGCTCAGTGCGGTAACGCTGCGAACGCAATAGGCGTTGTGCCGACTGAATAGTCGTTGCGACATCAGCGTCGGTGGTTTCGGTGGTGAACCCCTGCAAACGCGAAAGGCGGGCTGGGGTTTTAGGCGGACGTGCCCGTAGCGCATCAAAATGGTGTTTAGTACGCGGCAAGACGCACCCAATGAGCGAGATAAACAGCAGCAGGTAGATCGACGAAAACCACACGGACGTGTAGGTGGTGAAGACCTGGAAAAAGTCGAGTACTGCCGCAGTGTCGGGGTAGTTGTTCCGGTAGGCGATGACACCGTTTGGGTCAGAACTGACCTGCGGAACGAGCGAACCGGGAACCGCAGCGACAGCGAGTAGCAGCAGCAGGAACAGCGCCGTGCGCATACTTGTCAGTTGGCGCCAGAAGAACCGCGCGTAGCCGACGAAACCAAGTTTCGGTTGCTGAACCTTGCCCTGCGTCTCTGGCGCATCCATGTGGTCGCTGGGACGCGTCGCGTCACCGCCGCTTACTGAATCAGAGGATTGTGTCGAAACCACCGATCACCGCCCCCAAACTTGTCACGATTGCACGCCACACGCCGGTGACCATGAGCACCCCGATCAACACGAGCAGCGCTCCACCAATCAGGTTAATGATGCGAATGTGGCGGCGCATCCACGCCACCGAGCCGGTCGCCCAGTTCAGTCCAAGCGCCACCAGCAGGAACGGGATACCGAGCCCCAAACTGTAGGCGATGCCAACGATGGCTGCGCGGCCAGGGTCTCCCCCGTCAAGCACCATGCTGCCGACTGCAATGAGCGTCGGACCAACGCAGGGGGTCCAGCCGAGAGCGAAGACGATACCCAGCAGGGGTGCGCCGGCGAGCCCGGTCGCGACCTTAATTTGCGGGCGGATGGTGCGCTGAGCAAAGGTGACCTGACCAATGAACACGAGCCCCATCACGATCACGAGCGCACCAGCAATGCGGGTGATGAGGTCAAGCCAGGGGCGCAGCAGCAGCCCAGCTGTCCCGAACAGCACCGTGAAAGCCACGAACACCACGGTGAAGCCGAGGATGAACAGGCTGACGCCAAGAACAAGCCGCTTCGTGCTGCCTTTATCTTCAGCGCTAGTGAACCCACCGATGTAACCGAGATAGCCGGGAACCAACGGGAGCACGCACGGGGAGGCAAACGAGACGAGGCCGGCGAGAAGAGCAATCGGAATCGCCAGAAGCAGGTTACCGCCGAGTATCAGTTCCCCGACCGGAGACGACACTACTGCGCCTCGGCGACGACGGAGTCGATCATCGCCGCGAGAATGCTCGGATCACGCACAAGCCCACTGATCCGAGCCGCCACCCGACCATCTCGGTCGACCACGAGAGTCGTGGGGACCGCATTGGGAGGAACCGAACCGGCAAAGGCGAGTTGCACACCGGCGGTGGTGGCGTCCAGAACTGACGGGTACGGAACGTCGAATTCCTCAGCGAAGGTGCGAGAGGTCGCGGCATTGTCAGACACATTGACGCCCAGGAACGGCACCTCCGTGTACTCGAGGCTGAGGGCAGCAAGGTCCGGCGCTTCGAGGCGGCAGGGCGGGCAACTGGAATACCAGAAGTTCACCACATACACAGATCCCAGCAGGTCGGCGCTGGAAACCGGCTCACCCGTATCGAGGGTGGCGTCGTAGCTGACTGGTTCGTCGCGGTTGCTCGCCGGGATCTCTACCGTTGAGCCGTCACCGGAGATGTAGCCCTCTTCTGACCCATTCTCGTACTGCTGCGCAAGAGTTTCGTTGGCGCTGGAGCACGAAACCGTGGCGAGGGCGGCTACCGCCACAACGGCGGCGATAAGACGGCGGTTCACACTGCTCCTAGATCGATCGATGCTGCCAACAAGTCTCCCGCAGGTTCCTGATAGTCGACCTCAATGAACCCGTCACGGCCGCGAGCGAGGGTGGTGATACTCGAAAGGGTGCAGCGTCGGCGGCGTGGGTCATGGGCGAGGCGCATTTTTTTCACAGATCTCGCCACCATCACGATGGGCATCTGATGGCTAACCATGACGATTTCGCCACCATCGGCCGCGTTCCAGGCGTCCTCGATTGCGTCGAGCATCCGCGCTTCGACGCTGAGGAAGGCTTCACCCCAGCTGGGCTTCATGGGGTTGATCAATTGCGGCCACGCGCGAGGGTTGCCGAGCACGTGGGGAAACCTGAAGCGGCTGCCCTCGAACCAATTGGTGGGCTCAACTATGCGTTCTTCGGTCACAATTGGCAGTTTGTAGCGCTGAGACCACGGTTGGGCCGACTCCTGAGCTCGCTGCAGAGGGCTCGCGTAGAGAGCCGTAAGCGGCCGATCGGCGAGGCTCGCTGCGGCAACATCCGCCATCTGGTGACCGAGTTCGCTGAGGTGATACCCGGGAAGCCGGCCATAAAGAATGCGGTCAGGATTGTGCACTTCACCATGGCGAACGAGATGGATGAGGTCTGCTGGCACGGTATTCAGTCTACGTCGACTGCCCTGCCGCACTTACTCTCACCCGATCCCTTGTAAACTCGGGGCCGTGACTACACGCACCCTCATCAAGAACCTGGCCGCAGCAAGCGATGGAGCAACCTCCGTTTCGGGTTGGGTCGACACCGTTCGAGATCAAAAGAAGGTGCAGTTTGTTGTGCTTCGCGACGAGTCTGGCGCGGTGCAGCTGGTTCATCCCCGGTCGTTCAACGACGATGGCACTCCCGCTGAGGATGCTCTCGCCGAGACCATTTCGGGACTCGCTCAGGGCACCTTTCTCACCGCAACCGGCGACCTGAAGCACGACGAGCGTGTCAAGCTCGGTGGTGTCGAGATCAAGCTCGACGGAATCGAGATCGCCGCTGAGGCCATTCCCGAGACACCGATCGCTGAGGATTCCAGTGTCGACAAGCGCATGGACTGGCGCTTCCTCGACCTGCGCGTGCCCCGTAACAACCTGATCTTCCGCATCCAGACGACGCTTGAGCACGCATGGCGCAGCTATTGGGTCGACAACGACTTCATTGAAGTCCACACCCCCAAGCTCATGGCCAGCGCTAGCGAGTCAAAGGCTGAACTGTTCGAGGTCGACTACTTCGACACCAAGGCGTATCTCGCGCAGAGCCCCCAGTTCTTCAAGCAGATGGCGCAGTCGGCCGGCTTCGGAAAGATCTTCGAGATCGCCCCAAGCTTCCGCGCCGACCCGAGCTTCACCTCACGTCACGCCACCGAGTTCACAATGGTCGACAGCGAGATCAGCTGGATCTCGAGCCACGACGACGTCATGAAGTTGCATGAGGAGCTCATGGTCGTCGGCTTCCAGGCCGTCAAAGACAAGCACGGCGAGGAGATCGAAAAACTCTTCGGCATCGAAGTGACCGTGCCGACTACACCCTTCCCCCGCATTCCGCTAGCCGAGGCTAAGCAGATCGTCAGCGATCGCGGCTACACGGTGCCACGCACCGACGCCGATATGGATCCGGAGGGCGAGCGCCAGATCGCCGCGTACGTGAAAGAAACCTACGGTCACGAATTTGTGTTCCTGACTGACTACGCCGCGAGCATCCGCCCGTTCTATCACATGCGTCACGCGGATGATGCGGGTCTCACGAACAGCTACGACCTAGTGTTCAACGGTGTGGAGATTTCCACCGGTGCGCAGCGCGAGCACCGCGTCGACGTGCTGGAGGCCCAGATCCGCGACAAGGGTATGGAGCCTGAGGAGCTGGACTTCTACCTCGACTTCTTCCGTTACGGAGTCCCCCCGCACGGTGGATTCGGCATGGGCCTTGGCCGGGTGCTGATGCTGCTGCTGGGGCTACCGAACCTGCGTGAAGCCACCTACCTGTTCCGCGGACCTACGCGCCTCACGCCGTAGTCAACTGTGCGGTTCGAAAGGACCACACAGCTCGACACACCAAACCCATAGCCAGCGCATAGCCCCTTAAGGCAGGATGACCCCATGTCAAAGAAAATTGATGCGGCTCTCAAGGATCTAAAGAAGGCACTTAACAAGCATGCCGACGTCGTCGGCAGCAGCGCTGTTTCTCTCAAGAAAGCGCAACGCGCCAGCGCCAAGGTAGCAGCGGCAGCAACCGCTTACGCCGAGGCCGTGCACTCCAAGAGCGGAATGGGTAATCCCTTCGACGACGTGCTTCAACCGGGACTCGACAGCGGCACACTTGCGTCGCTGGCGGCCGAGCGTGATTCGATCAAGAATCACATGACGGGCCCCATCACCATAAGCAAGTAACCGCCTAGGTGGTGCGCTTACGAGCTGGGGGCCGTGAGCGCGACGTTTGGCTAGCTCGCAGAGATCGCGGATGCGAAAGTCTGTGGACCAAACGGAGTCTGTGAACTAGATCTCAAAGTCCACGCACGCGCGCTCACGAGTGTTGGCCTTCACCACGGCACCCGCAGTGACGTGCAAGGGGTGGGTTGCATAGACAGCGAGCGCTTCCACCGACACGTGATCGGAGACCAGAATGACGTCCCAATTCGAATCCCCATTCGCCGCATTGGGCCGAACTGTAACGCTCTCAAGTCCTTCGATCTGACCGGCGAGAGGCTCGAGGGCCGCAGCCATGGCCTCAGCTGCAGCCTTCTTGCCCGCTGGGTCTTCGGCTTTGAGCTTCCACATCACAACGTGACGGATCATTCGGTTTCCTCCAAGAGTGCAGCGCTGAGGCGCTCGGGTTCGACACGCCAGATGGTGTGTACACGGTCGTTGATCAATACGACAGGGATTTCATCCCAGTATTTCGCGTGCAGGTCGTCGTCATCAACGATTGACCGCTCAATAACTTCAATCTCATAGTGCGGGGGTAGTTCCGCAATGACCCTGGTGATGATCGTCCTGGCATCATCGCACAGGTGGCAACCGGGTTTTCCGATCAAAGTGAGAATTGTGGACGGCACAACCCTAGAATAATGCCGATGCACAAGCTCCCGCCGCCCGTCCCGAGCCAGAACGCCGTTGTGGCGTTCTTTGACGTGGACAACACGCTCATGCGTGGAGCCAGCGCGTTCTACCTCGGCAAGGAAGCATGGCGCCGTGGAATCATCGGCTGGGGCGACATCGCGCGATTTGCGTGGCACCAGTTCCGGTTTGTCGCCGTCGGTGAAAACCACAAACACATGACGTCGGCTCGAGATCGGGCTCTAGCGCTCGTGGGCGGTCATCCGGTGCAGACTCTCGTCGACCTAGCCGAGCATATTTACGAGCGCGACATCCTGCCCAATCTGTGGCCGGAAACGGTTGATCTCGCCAAAGCTCATATGGCGAAAGGTCACGAGGTGTGGCTGATCACCGCAACACCGCAATTTGTGGCGCAGGTGATCGCCCAACGACTCGGGCTGACCGGTGCTCTCGGCACTCGCGTGCATGCACGCGACGGCGTTCTCACCGGCGAACTCGACGGCCACGTGCTTCATGGCCCACAAAAAGCCGCCGTCGCCAAGGCCCTTGCTGCGCAGCAGGGGGCAGACCTCGCGGAATGCTGGGCGTACTCCGATTCCAACAACGACATTCCGCTATTGAGCGTTGTCGGTAACCAGGTCGCGGTGAATGCCGACGTGAAACTCACCGTTCACGCCCGCGAAATGGGATGGCCTATTCTGCCCCTGAGCCTGGCAGGGCTTAAAGAGGAACGGCGCCGGATTCGGCAGCAGACCAGAACCGTTCGCAGCAACAGTCGCTGAGCGCACAACGCCAATCGGTCACTCAGTGCGCCGTTAACCTCGAACACCCGGCCGTTCACAAGAACGGCCGGGTGTCACGAGTCTTGGCCGCTCCGGGGAGCGGCCGCTAGTCACTGACGACTAGTTACTTCTTGTTGCGACGCTGGTGGCGAGTCTTACGAAGCAGCTTGCGGTGCTTCTTCTTTGCCATACGCTTGCGACGCTTCTTGATGACTGAACCCATAGGGACCTCACTGATTTCTGAACGAACCGACCCGGTCCGATTCAGAACCGCGGAAAGACATACCGGAAGAGTTTACCGCACCGGGCGGGTTTTGAAGATTCGAGGAACTGGGAATGAACCCGAAATCGCTACTGACCTCTACCCAACCTCGGAAACAGGCGGTGCAACAGCACTCGCGACGGCCGACTCTGGGATACGAAAAGAGCGCCCAAACCGAACGGCAGGCAGCTCGCCAGAGTGAACGAGGCGATACACGGTCATGTTAGAAACACGCATCATGTCCGCGACCTCGGCAACGGTGAGAAAGCGCATCTCGGAAAAATCCCGTGACATTGGATAGGCCCCTTTGGTTGCACCGACGGCTGTTGCGGCACCCAGAATGTTACTGGAGTGCTAATCGGTAACACTAGGGGCTGGTGTGACTGGTGTCCACCCCTAATCTCGACTCTGCGGCGCGCCTACGGACTATTCCTTGCCGAAAATGCGAGAACGCACGGTGCGTGGGAGCTGCTTGGCCACCTCAGTGACGTCATGGAGGGCGGAACGAGCCTGGTGCGTGCGCTCAGCAACCTGACGCCCAAAGTTATCGCCAACATCCGCCCCGGACCATGCCGCGAATGCACCTCCCGATTCGCGCACTGCTTCGTTGAAGTCCTCGTGGAAATCGGCGCTCAAGAAGGGGATCAACCAGTCTTCGATTTCTTCCAAAGGCGAGGAATCGAGATGATAAAAACGGTGTTGACCGTCTTCTCGCACCGCCACTAGTCCGTGGTCGCGCAACACCTTGAGGTGTTTGGAGACCGTCGGTTGGCTCAAGTCGAGCTTCTCGACAATCTCACTTACGCTGAGCTCGCCACTGGGAGAATCCGAGGCGATGTACTGCTCAAGCAGCACCGCTAAAAGGCTACGCCGGGTTGAATCGGCTACTACGTCAAAGATGTCGGCCATTTCATAAGGGTAGTCCGGCTTGCCGGGGAGTACCATGGCCTCCTGTGGGCGGGGAGAGAAATCGATGAATTCGCGGGCACCGATGCGTGCACACACACGTGAGCGAAGCATCGCGGGGCGTATCCGCGATCTGATCGACCGTTTTGCGGCCGCGACACCGGCACGTTTCGCGATCACCATCTTCTCCGCGCTCATCATCGTGCTCACCACCGTTCTGGTGCTGCCCATCTCTGCACGCGATGGTCAAGCCACACCGCTGGTTGATGCGCTCTTCACCGCAGTGTCCGCAATCTGCGTGACCGGGCTCACAACCCTCGACATGGCAACTCACTGGTCAGCCTTCGGCAACGCCGCCATTCTTCTTGGCTTGCAAGTTGGCGGAATTGGCGTGCTGACCCTCGCGAGCATGCTTGGCCTTGTCGTCTCGCGACGGCTAGGACTGCGCCAACGACTCATTGCCGCCAGCGACACCAACCCCTCACGCATCCACGTCGGCCCGGTCTCTGAATCCCAAGCAATTCGCCTCGGGGAGATCGGCGGGCTGCTACTGACGGTTGCCATCAGTGCCTTGGCCATCGAGTTTGTGCTCGCGCTCGTCATCATTCCGCGCCTGCTCGTGGAAGGCTACGACGTGTGGCCCGCCGTGTGGCAGGGGTTCTACTTCGCAGCATCCGCGTTCACCAACACCGGCTTCGTCCCTGCTGTCGGCGGCATGGAACAATTCGCTCAAGATCCTTGGATGCTCGGCGCGATCGGAACGGGCGTCTTCCTCGGTAGCCTCGGTTTTCCCGTGATCTTCGCGGTTATTCGTCGGCTCAGGACCGGAGCGCGCCTCTCGGTGCACGCGCGACTGACTCTCTTCACGACCGTTCTGCTCATCTTCATCGGAGCCGTCGCCGTGATCCTGCTCGAGTGGAACAACACCAACACCATCGGCGGCCAAAGCCTTATTTCGCGGCCGCTGACATCCACCTTTTTATCGACGATGACGCGCTCGGGTGGCTTCTCCCCCATCGACATCAATGAACTCAACGGTTCGACGCTGCTCGTCTTCGACATGCTGATGTTCGTGGGCGGTGGGTCCGCTTCCACGGCGGGAGGAATCAAGGTCACCACGCTCGCGGTGCTATTCCTGGCAGCCATGGCCGAAGCGCGCGGCGACAACGACATGCACGCGTTCGACCGCCGCATCCCCACCGACGTGCTTCGCCTCGCCGTCAGCGTGACGCTCTGGGGCGCCACGATCGTTGCCATCTCGACAGTCGCGATTCTGCAGATCACGAAAGAGCCGCTCGACAGAGTGCTCTTCGACGTCATTTCGGCCTTTGCCACCTGTGGGCTTTCCACGGGACTGACCGAGACGCTGCCCGATGGCGGCAAGTACGTTCTCGCCGCCACAATGTGGGCGGGACGAGTGGGAACGGTTACTCTGGCGGCAGCCCTAGCGGCCAGTCAGCGTCGTCAATTGTTCACCAGAGCAGAAGAGAGGCCCATCGTTGGTTGACAAGATTCCGCACAATGCGCCGGTCCTAGTGATCGGGCTCGGTCGCTTCGGCGCGGCCACCGCCGGTCAACTGCAGCGCCTCGACCGGGAAGTTCTCGCCGTCGACGAAGACCTCAACCTCGTGCAGAAATGGTCGGAGCGCGTCACTCACGCCGTGCAGACCGATGCGCGCAGTCTGGATGCCCTTCGCCAGATCGGTGCCGAGGACTTCTCTATCGCGGTCGTTGCCGTCGGCTCTTCTATCGAAGCGAGTGTGCTCATCACGGCCAACCTCGTTGACCTCAAGATTCCTCAGATCTGGGCCAAGGCCATCAGCCGCTCGCACGGCAAAATCTTGAACCGCATCGGCGCGAACCACGTGATCTACCCCGAGGCGGAAGCCGGCGAGCGCGTCGCACACTTGGTGTCTGGACGGATGATCGACTTCATCGAGTTCGATGATGACTTCGCCATCGTGAAGATGTATCCGCCGAAGCCCATCCGCGGCGTGCCCCTGAGCGAGTCGCAAGTACGCCGCAAGTACGGCATCACGGTTGTCGGCGTGAAATCTCCGGGTAAGGAGTTCACCTATGCGACCCCCGAGACGGTGATTTCGAATCACGACCTCGTGATCGTCAGCGGCAATTCCGAAGACATCGAAAAGTTCGCGACTCTCGCATCGTAGCCCCGTTTGTGGCTTGACCTACAGCCGCTAACGGGCAGCCCAGGCTGCGTCTAGACGGCTTAGGCCTAGCGCTGGTCACGCGCCGCTTGTGAGCAAGCGTGCCGCTGTGATTGGTGGCGCAAGCCAGCTTGGCCGCGACTAGCCTGCCGCGAGCTCCTTCGCTCTCGCTAGGGCAGCGCCGGTGGCCTTGTCGAAGATCGACTTAAGGTCGGCGGCCTGGAACTGCTCAATCGCCCGCTCCGTCGTGCCTTTCGGGCTCGTAACCTGCTTGCGGAGTTGCTCCGGTGAGCTATCGGATGCCGCTAGGAGCGCCATCGAGCCGTCGAATGTTCCCGCCACCAGAGTCAGCGCTTGTTCGGGGCTGAAACCCAGGTCGATCGCGGTGCGCGTGAACTCTTCGATGAAGTAAAAGACATAGGCGGGTCCGGAACCAGAGATGGTACTGAGCGCATCGATCTGCGACTCGGGCGTTTCCACCACCGCGCCGACGGTCTCAAACACGGCACGACCGATCGCAAGATCGTCGTCGCTGGCCCGCGAACCGGCGCTGAGTCCGGTGACGGCCTTGCCGACAATGGCTGGAGTGTTCGGCATCGCGCGCAACACCACGTTGTCGACGATCGCTTCCATCCGTGCCGTCGTCACCCCGGCTGCGACGCTGATGATGATCGCATCCGGCTCCAAGTACGGCGCCAGATCGGTAAGAGTGTCGGGGATCATGGCGGGTTTCACCCCCAACATCACAACCTTGGCGCCTTTCACGGCACGAGCATTGCCATCCGGAGTGTTCTCCAAAGCGAACGATTCGACACCCACCGAACGCACCACAGCAGCCTTCGCCTCGGTGCGATTGGTGACACGAATGCCCCCGGTGACAGTCACTGAAGGGTCAAGCAAACCCTGCAGGATGGCACCTCCCATCGAGCCGGCGCCAACAATTGCAATGCTAGGAAGAGAAGTAGTCACGTGAACATCCTAGGATTGACAACATGAGCGCGTCAGGCGGAAATAAGGCAATCATCGCGGCACTGTTGGCGAACAGCGGTATTGCGGTCACAAAATTCATTGCTTTCGTGATCTCTGGCTCCAGCGCGATGCTCGCCGAAGGAGTCCACTCGGTCGCCGACGCCGGCAACCAGGGTCTTCTGTTGCTTGGCGGCAAACAGGCGAAGAAGCACGCGGATGCCGAGCATCCATTCGGCTATGGCCGCGAGCGGTACGTCTACGCCTTCGTGGTCTCGATCATTCTGTTCTCCGTCGGTGGGGTCTTCTCGCTCTATGAGGGCGTGAACAAACTGCAGGACCCCCACCCACTTGAGCAAGCGTGGCTGCCGATCACCGTGCTGGTGATCGCCATCGTGCTCGAGTCATTCTCGCTCCGCACCGCGGTACGGGAAGCAAACCAGGTGCGCGGAAAGCAGAGCTGGATCGCCTTTGTCCGCCACGCCAAAGCCCCAGAACTTCCCGTGGTCCTCCTCGAAGATGTTGCTGCACTGCTTGGTCTGGTGCTGGCCCTATTCGGGGTTGGCCTCACCATCATCACCGGTGACTCAATGTGGGATGCCGTCGGAACCATCGCGATCGGAATCTTGCTGGTGCTTGTCGCCATCATCCTCGGCATCGAAACCAAGAGCCTGCTCGTCGGTGAGGGAGCAACGGCGAAGCAGCGAAACCTCATCCGCGACACCATCAATGCTCACCCCGACGTTCGTTCACTGATCCACATGAAGACGCTCTACTTGGGCCCGGAGGAGCTCATGGTCGCCGCCAAGATCGACTTCGGAGTGCAGACGCGAGTGGCCGACGTCGCCACCAGCATCGACAGTGTCGAGCGTGAGATTCGAGAAGCCGAACCGATGGCCCGCGTCATCTACATCGAACCCGACGTCTACCGACGACCTCCCGAAGCCGCCCCACCCACCGACACGATCGTCATCGTGGGTAACGACTAGAGAAAGCAGCCCAACCCATGTCACTGTTCGCTATCGTCCTCATCATTCACTTCATCGGTCTGTCGCTGATCCTCGGCGCCTTCTTCATTCAGCTCGGCCGCAAGCAGAACTTCCAGTTCGGAACCATGCTGATTGGTGCGATCACTCAGCTCGTGACCGGACTGACAATGGTCGGTCTTGAGGAATTCGAGGGCGAAGAGCTCAATTACACAAAAATCGCTGTGAAGACCACCTTCGCCGTCGTGGTGCTCGTCGCCGTATTGGTGGGACGAGCACGTCAAGCGAAGGCTCTCTCTGCGGGCACCAGCGAGAAGAAGGCGGTAATCCCCTTCCTGCACATCGCGGGAATGGGCGCGTTGATCAACGTGATCGTCGCGGTCCTCTGGCACTAGAAACCACGGGTCGCTCCCGCCGCGGCTACCCAGCTCAACCCGTGTGTGCGGTAGCTACCGCCGAGCTTCGAAGAACTCGGTCAGTAGCGCCGCGCATTCAGCTTCCTGAATGCCGGCTACGACCTCGACCTTGTGCGGTAAGCGTCGGTCGCGCAACAGGTCGTTGACACTGCCGGAGGCGCCGGCCTTCTCATCCCACGCACCGAAAACGACGCGAGGGATGCGGGCCTGCAGAATCGCCCCCGCGCACATGGTGCATGGCTCCAGCGTGACAACGAGGGTCATGGTGTCGAGCCGCCATGACCCTGTCGCTGCTGCAGCAGCCCGGATGGCGACAACCTCGGCGTGCGCCGTTGGGTCGCCCGTCAGTTCCCGCTCGTTACGCCCAACGCTGACCAGAGTGTCGTTTTCATCAAAGACCAGAGCGGCGACCGGAACGTCGGCAGAATCGGCCGTGAGCTTGGCCTCGCCGATGGCCTGCGTCATCCAATGATCGAACTTTGTCACGATCGGTTCTCCAAGTGGTCCGTACCTCAAGTAGATTTAGCCTATGCGAGTTCACGTTGCCGACCACCCGCTCATCACGCACAAGCTCACCGTGCTGCGCGACAAGAACACCGCCGCCCCCACTTTTCGGGCGCTAACGGAGGAGCTCGTCACGCTTTTGGCGTACGAAGCCACCCGTTCAGTACGGGTCGAGTCAGTCGACATTGAGACCCCCGTTACGGCAACGAAGGGCGTGGCAATTAGTTCGCCGAGACCACTCGTGGTGCCCATCTTGCGTGCTGGGCTCGGAATGCTCGAGGGCATGGTCAAGCTTGTCCCCACCGCAGAGGTCGGCTTTCTCGGAATGGTGCGCAACGAAGAGACCCTTCAGCCTGACACCTACGCCGAGCGCCTTCCCGATGACCTGGGCGGCCGTCAATGCTTCGTGCTCGACCCCATGCTTGCCACCGGTGGTTCCCTGATCGCTGCCATCCAATACCTGCTCGACCGTGGTGCAACTGATGTCACGGCCGTCTGCATCCTCGGGGCGCCAGAGGGCCTCGCCGCCGTCGAGAAGGCGATGGAGGGCCGCGACGTGACCATCGTGCTTGGTGCCCTCGACGAGCGCCTCAACGAGAACGGGTACATCGTGCCAGGGCTCGGCGATGCCGGTGACCGACTTTACGGTCTCGTCTAACCCAGTTTCTTCTTCTCAACTTGACAGCTACGCGCCGAATGACGCATAGTTGCTGCCATGACTGTACAAACTCGCGACCTGACCGCCCTCGTGGCTACCAGGACCGCCGGCTCGATGCCTGAGGGCGCAAAGCTGGTGGGCGCTGTTTCGTGTTGTCGAATGTGTGCCTAGTCGGCCAACCTGCGCCGGGCATTCTCACCAGAATGAATGCCCCAAGATTTTCGTCCTCATAACGGCGTCTATCTAGCTCGTCACACTTGCTTGTTTCCGAAGGATCACACCCCTCATCATCAGAGGCCCTTCACCCCTTACCCAAGGATTTCTGGACCTATGTCAATTGCAACCATCGAACGCACCCCTCGCACGTCTTTCGCTCCCGCAGCCCCCGCGCTCGCACCCGCTCCCGCATCGACGCCGAAGCGGGATTTGTCCCTTGCGACGCAACCGGCACGCACCGCACGCCCCGTTGCTGCACCGGAGCCCACGGCGCCCGCTGCACCCGCCGCTGATACGCCCCGTCTGCGTGCCGTTCCGCAAGGCGCTGAAGCCCGCGGTTTTGTGTTCTATGTCGGGGTCGATGAGCTCAAAGCCGCCGCCGCTGGCACCGACCTCAGTGCAATCGTCGAGCAGCTCAAGCTGCTCACCCAGCAGCTCGTGCCGACCGCCGAGACTCACGCCGCCGTTGCGCTCGCCCCGGTGGGTGCCGGCGGACGCGACGTTGATGTTGTTCGCCTGGCTCTGCAGGATCCTTCCGCGCTGGCCAAGCACCGCCAAGTCGAGGAACCAGAAGAGAAAGCCGCCACCGGCGTCATTGTTGACCTTTCCCGCAAGCGCGTGCTCATCGACGACGAACCCGCAGCGCTGACGTTCAAAGAGTTCGAACTGCTGCAGTTCCTCATCCTGCGCGAATCCCAGACCATCGCTCGCGCTCAGCTCATCTCAACGTTGTGGTCGGCCGAGGACGACGAAGTTCCGAACGAACGAACCATCGACGTGCATATTCGTCGCCTGCGTTCCAAATTGGGGGCCTACGAGGATGTCGTGCGCACCGTTCGGGGAATCGGTTACCGCTACGACCGTCACCCGGATGTCTCGATCCGCTTCGCCTCCACACCGAGCCCCGACTTCATCTAAGACCTTTTGATCGCCACTCGGCACCGCTGCGTGCCACACTGGCCCGATAGGTGCGATAGGCGCGTTCCTAATTCCGTGCGCGCGTTCGAATAGACGCCGAAAGGGCGCCACCCCAGAGGGTGACGCCCTAACGATCTGTTGGAACTAGGCCCGTGCTGCAGTCTTGTCAGCCTCAGTCTTCTCGGCCTCGCTAGCAAGCCACGCATCACGCTTCGCGCCCGGCAGCCAACCCTTGTTGACGACGCGGAGCTGGAAGACGGATGCCGCCACGACGAGAACGACGGCGATCAGGATGCACAGAACCACGCCGACCGCTGGCACTCCGCTCAGCAGGCTGACGCCGATGAGCGTTCCGAACCAACCGAAGTCAGCATCACCGAAGGTGCTGTTCGCGAATCCAAGCTCACCAAGCACGAGAAGCAGAATTGCGGGCAGGATTGTGATGAGGACACCGTTGACGAAACCACCGACTACGGCTCCAATTCGTCCACCGGTTGCGTTGCCGTAGACACCGGCACCACCACCAGTGAAGAAGTGGGGAACCATTCCGGGCAGGATCAGGGCGAGACCGAACACCGGTCCGAGCCAGGTCGCCAGCAGCGCGAGCGAGATGAGCCCACCGAGGAATGATGCCAAGAATCCGATCAACACAGCGTTAGCAGCGAAGGGGAACACCAGCGGGATGTCGAGCGCCGGCTTGGCTCCCGGGACAACCTTTTCGGCGATGCCCTGGAACGCGGGAACCAGTTCACCGAGGATGGTACGCACACCGTAGAGAATGATGGCGACACCGACACCGAACTGCAGTGCCTGAGCGAATGCCGCCATGATGTAGGCACCAGTATCTGCGGAGCCGAAGACGTCGAGCGCTTCCTGCTGCGGTAGTGCGATTAGTCCCCAGATAGCGAAGACGAGGTAGATCAGCACCATCGAGAGTGCCGTTGCAACCATGGAGTCGCGCAGGAACTTGAGGCCCGTGGGGAAGTTGATCTTCTCCGTGGAGTGGCTCTTGGTTCCCGTTGCCTGCCCCGCAGCACCTGCGGCGATGTAACCGAGGGTTCCGAAGTGGCCAATAGCAATGGTGTCGTCGCCCGTGATCTTCTTTGTCCACGGGTGAGCGAATGCTGGCATTACGACCATGATCACACCGAGCAGCAGCGCACCCACCAGCACGACGAGCCAGTTGAGGTCAGGTCCAAACCCGACCGAGAGCACAACGCTCAGCAGCAGCGCCATGAACACCATGTGGTGGCCGGTGAGGAACACGTACTTGAGCGGAGTGAACCGAGCCAGTGCGAGCATCACCACAAAGCCGAGGGTGAGAACATAAGCGCTTGTCGCACCGTACTCTACCGACGCGAGTGCCGTGATGACCTCGTTGGTGGGGATAACCCCCTGGGCTCCGGTCACTCGAAGAATGAGGTCACCGAGCGGTGTCAGCGATCCGACCACCACGCCGGCACCGGCACCCAAGATCAAGAAGCCAAGTGCAGCCTTAAGGCCGCCGCCGATAACGGCACCTGCTGGCCGTTTCAGAGCGATAAGCCCAACCGCGGTAATAATTCCGACAAGATATGCCGGAACGTTGAGGATTTGCTGCCCGAGGAAATTCAGGACTACAACAAGCCACTCCATTGTGTTCTCCTTCTAGTTATTTTGTTGTTCGAGACGACGACGCCTTATTCGGGCAGCGCCGCCTTGAGCTTGGTGGTGATCTCTTCCAAATCAAAGAAGTTGTCGATAATGATCACCTTCGCTGACACCTCACCAATTTCTGGTGCGAGATCATCGGAGGTGAGCACGATTTGTGCGTCGCGCGCCATTCCGCGAGCAACACCGATGTCGGCAGCTTCCACCTCGGCTTCGACCCCGAGCGTGCGAAGGACCTTCTCTGCATTCATTTTGAGGAGAACGGATGTACCGATTCCCATTCCACAGACCGCAACGATCTTCATGTGTGTGCCTTTCGATTTCGAGAGTGGGCTACTGCGTGTTCTCCCGGATGAGTGCCCGGAGTTCTTCGGGGGAGGTCGCCTCGAGGAGGCGGTCGAGATCGCCGCTGAGAACACCGGCGAGGTTCGACATGGTAGCGAGATGTGAATCATGGTCGACCGCCGCGAGACCGACAACGAGCCGAACGGGATCATTGCTAGCGTGGCCGAACTCGATCGGCTTCGCCAGTGTCACCCAGCTGACCCCTGTCGACTTCACGGCCGGTGATGGCCGGGAGTGGGCAAGCGCGATCGATGGGGCAATAACGATGTACGGCCCAAGTTCTTCAATTGCCCGAATCATTTCGGCCGTGTACTCGTCGGTCGTGGATCCCGCAGCAGTGAGGGCATCGCCAGCGAACCGAACCGCTTCGCGCCAGTCCTGTGCCTCGGCGCGCAATACGATCGCGTCGTCGCTGAGTTCATCTGCCAAGCTCTCGCTCATTGCACTCCTGCTTTCTCGCCTATCGTTCTCGTCGCCAACGCCTGACGGTGTTGGGCGATTGTGAGCCTAGCCCTAAAACCGGACTTATGTCTACGAGTAACCCGAAGTGTCTAGTTCCCGCCGTATTTGGCCAGAGAAGCGCCGTCTTCGCGGGTCAGCCGACTAATGCGATCGGCGTCGAAGAGCGCGTCTTGCACGATCAGCGAGGCACCCAGCACGCCAGCCCGATGCCCTAGTTTCGCCGGGATCACCACGAGATCCCGGCGCGAAAACTCGGTGGAGTCCCGCAGCAGTCTCTCGCGAATCGGGGCAAGAAAGACCTCACCGACGTGGGCGATGTTTCCGCCGATCACGACCGCGGCCGGATTCAACAGCGCCACGGGGTTGAGCAGTGCGTGAGCGATACGATCTCCTGCCGCCGCAAGTAGTGCTGCGACGCCTTCATGACCGGCATGGGACAGCTCGACAATGTCGGCGCTGGTGCGCACCGAAGCACCTAGCGCCCTGAGTTGACGTTCGATTGCGCGGCCGCTGGCAACCGTGTCGAGGCAGCCGGTGCGGCCACACAGGCAGATCTGATCGCCGCCGGCCGGCGAATGAGCGAGATCGCCTGCACCTCCGCGGTCACCATGGTAAACACGGCCATCAAATACAAGACCACAGCCGATGCCCATACCCACCTTGAGCACGATCGCATCATCGTATTCCGGCCAGCCCAGACGGTGCTCCCCCACTGCAAGAATATTGACGTCACGATCGACGGCGAAAACCGCGCGGTAGTCTTCAGGAAAGTGGTCCTTGACAACGACATTCGACCATTGGGGGTTGACTTGCGGGGAGGCGATCCGTCCGCTGGTCGGATCGACCGGTCCGGGAACCCCAACTCCAATTCCGCGCACATCGGCCCGGGATTTTCCGAGTTGGTTGAGCATGTGGTCGAAAACCTGGCAGCTCCAGTCGAAGACGTCACCGGGGCCAAAATCGAGCCCAATGTCCGCTTCGTCTTCAAGGAGGATCGTGGAGACAAGGTCCGTAATGGCAAGGCGAGAATGCGATCCACCGATGTCCATCGCCAACAGCAGCCCAGCGTCTTTGTTCACAACAAACTCTTCTGGTGGGCGCCCGCCACGGGAATCCGATTGGCCGGCGCTGACGATGATTCCGGCATTCAAGAGCTCATCAAGTCGACGCGCGAGCGTGATGCGTGACCAGCCGAGCTGAACGATGAGATCAGATCGGGTCGTGGCCTGACGAGAACGGATGAGGTCAAGCACGACGCCCGAACCTGTTGAGATCACGCGCGCCATTACTTCGTCCTCCGCATTGTGACCGACCGTGACAGAAAGTGTACTTCGTGACTGTGCAGATCTTCCTGCACACATTGACTTTAGTACACAAGTAGACCAAAGTGTCAGATATGTCAGACACCGGCCTCCCTTTCTCAGGTAACGTCACCCCCGCCGAAGCGGATTCACTGCGCGCCGCGATCGC
>Ga0209344_10002111_pt1 | contig 23130 bp, 19 predicted proteins | sample Cruoilmetagenom6_FD_187293 | JGI IMG/M metagenome (GOLD analysis project Ga0209344, IMG submission 187293) | Oil polluted marine microbial communities from Coal Oil Point, Santa Barbara, California, USA - Santa Barbara Oil Seep Sample 6 (SPAdes)... | ecosystem: Environmental > Aquatic > Marine... | reverse complement strand
AGACAGCCAGTTGGCAGCATGATTTAAATGACGGAGAAACTGCAATGACATCAGTAGGTATGCGATTCCTTGCGACTCTTAAGGCGGTGGCACCGGAACAGGAAAAACAGCATAAAACCTTGGCTGAAAGAGTTATTGCAATGTGACAAGCAGCCGAGGACACAGCATCGGGTGTGTTTTTTTCTGCTTTGAATTTTCTGTCAACCATGCGTTTTTTATAGTCGCTATCAGCTTCAACTGTCTTGGCAATTTTATCCATGGTTTCAACGGCTTTAATTGGGTACAAGCCTGTGGCTGTTTCAGCTGATAGCATCACTGCATCGGTACCATCAAATATGGCATTGGCCACATCATTGGCTTCAGCTCGGGTCGGGATGGCATTCTCAATCATGGTTTCTAACATTTGGGTGGCTGTCACCACTGGTTTGCCTTTTTCTCTGGCTTTTCTGATTAAACGCTTTTGTAACATGGGTACTTTTTCCGGTGACAATTCAACCCCCAAATCCCCACGAGCCACCATGATGCCATCGGCTGTCCGCAAAATTTCTTTGTAGTTTTTAATCGCACCGGGTTTTTCAATTTTGGCCATTAACTTGGCATTGGAATCGTTTTGTTTAAGGTACTTTTGCGCCAATAATAAATCTTCTCGATTGCGGACAAAGCTTAAAGCGACCCAATCAACATCCAGTTGTGCGCCAATTGCAATGTCTTCAATGTCTTTCTCGGTGACCGCAGCAATGCTTAAATCTGCGCCAGGTACATTGATACCTTTATTGTTCGACAATAAACCACCTCGTTTCACTCGGGTATGAATTATTTCATTGCTAACCTCTGTGACTTCAAGAATCAATTTGCCATCATCTAATAACAACAAATCCCCAGTTGAAACGTCATTGTTAAGCCCTTTATAACTAATACCAACCCCTGTTTCATCGCCCAGTTTATTTTTATCTGGGTGTAATGCAAATGCTTGGTCTGGTGCTAATATTATGCTTTGTTTAACAAAGGACCCCACTCGAATTTTTGGGCCTTGTAAATCTTGTAATATACCAACCAACACATTCAGTTTTTTTGCCACAGATCGTATGTTCGCTACATTAATACGGTGGTTTTCAGCGGTGCCATGTGAAAAGTTCAAGCGAAAGACATTAACCCCAGCATGAATCAAGGCTTCAATTTGTTCTGGTGCTTGACTGACTGGCCCTAAAGTGGCGACGATTTTAGTTTTTCTTTTCATACGGTGTAGTTTTGTTCTGGTGGCATTTCAATCTGCTTATGATAGACTTTTTTGATTAAATTATCATGTCAGAATTGCTATAATCTTAATTTTAAAATTTCAGGAGTCTTTATGGCACTGGTCCATTGTCCCGCTTGTAGAACCAAAATGTCTTCAGTTGCAAAAGTCTGTCCAAAATGTGGATACAGTAAAGATCCTGATGCTGAAATCAACCCAGAACAAGTGAAACTGTTTCAAAAACGCCAATTCCGAAATCGCATGTATAAATTACGCATGTTAAGTTATGTGGCCATGACCATCACTATGTTAGGTGCTTTACCCATGCTTTGGGATTACATTCGTGGGATTGAACAAGCTGAACCAATCGTTATGATAAAACACTGGGGCATATACGCCATTGCAGTGGGTTTTGTACTGTATATGGTTATTCGCTTAAGGATGGTAATAGTCAGGAAGGCTTATCGAGCAAATTCTCCAGTCGAATAAAAACGTTTGTAACAAGAACTGTGAATAGCGATGTTTTAACTCAAAGCATTTCGATTTTGAATCTATGGTTGATCAGTGGGGCCGCCAGCTGTCCCTTCGGTCATAATTCTGAACCAAGACCTCTCAATCTATATACTCTAACCCAGATTATTTGATCTTTGCTTGATTCAATCAAATATTCTGAAAATAGACTGGATTTTACTGTCATTTAGATCCTGAATTTTGTAACCTATTCTTCTTTCTTAATCAGCAATGAGACTTAGTATTATGAAATTTAAACTGTTTGTGTGGGCTGTTCTGACATTGCTAATCAGCAATATAATTCAAGCCAAGGAAGTCATGACACCTGAAAAATTATGGCAGGTCAAACGTGTCAGTCCTTTGGGATTAAATAAGGCAGGTACGCACGTACTTTATAAAGTCACCACGCCGGATATCAAAGACAATGCTTTTGCTAGCAAGGTGTATCAAGTTTCTATCAGTGGCGGGAACAGTCAATTGATTGAAAACTACCAGGGCTTACTCAAAGATAAAAACACATCGCCAGATGGTACCAAGCAGCTGATGCATGATCAGGTTAAGTTGAAAAAGGTGTTGGGTACAGATCGTTATGAAGCATTAACAGCTGCTGATGCTTATGTGTTTGATAGTTTGGATTACAGGCATTGGGACACTTGGAACGATGGTAATTACAACCATGTTTTCTATCAAGACCTAACCACCGAAGAAAAAATTGATATCATGCCTGATGAACCTTTTTATACCCCACAATCACCCTTTGGTGGTGATGAGGATTATGTTTGGGGGCCTGAAGGTAAAAACATTTATTACGTCAGTAAAAAAGTCAGCGGCACTGATTATGTGACCAGTACCAACACCGATATTTATCAATACAATTTAGCCACTAAAAAAACCAGCAACCTCACTTTGGATAATCCTGGATATGACACCAGCCCAGCATTTTCTGCCAGCGGACAAATGGCCTGGCTACAAATGAAAACGCCTGGATATGAAGCCGATAAAAACGATATCATGATCATGAATGGAGACAATGCGGTTAATTTAACTGGACATTGGGATGGCACGGTACAAAGTTTTTTATGGGCTGATGATGCAATGAGCATTTACTTCACTGCACCGACCAATGGCACCATTCAGTTATTTCGAGTTGACTTGTCAGGTCATACCAAGAGAATGCCAGCCATCAATCAGCTGACGGAAGGCCAGTATGATGTTAATGGTATTGTGGCTGAAGTTGATGGTAAGTTGATTGTGACCCGTAGTAGCATGAATGTGGCCAAAGAAATTTTTACTTTTGACCTCAGCAGTAAAAAAATGCAGGCTTTAACCACTGTGAATAAAGACTTCTATGCTGAAGTGGATAAACCAACAGTTAAAAAACGCTACGTGACCACCAAGGACGGCCAAGAGATGTTGGTTTGGGTGATCTATCCACCTGGATTTGATGAAAGTAAAAAATACCCCACTATACTGTATGCCCAAGGCGGTCCACAATCACCCTTGACTCAGTTCTATTCTTTCCGCTGGAACTTCCAATTAATGGCATCACAAGGCTATATCATAGTTGCACCTAATCGCCGTGGAATGCCAGGCCATGGTGTGGCATGGAATGAAGCCATAAGTACCGATTGGGGCGGTAAAGTGATGCAAGATTACTTGGATGCGATTGATGATGTGGCCAAAGAATCTTATGTTGATAAAGATCGTTTGGGTGCGATTGGTGCCAGTTTTGGTGGTTATTCCGTGTTTTATTTGGCTGGTCACCATGAAAAACGCTTCAAAACTTTCATATCGCATGATGGGGTGTTTGATTTCCGCAGCATGTATGGCACCACCGAAGAATTGTTTTTCGTTAATCATGATTTAGGTGGTACTTATTGGGACAAAGAAAACCAAGTGGCGCAGAAAGGCTATGAACAATTCAATCCCAGCAATTTTGTCGCGCAGTGGGATACCCCTATTATGGTGATTCAAGGCGGGAAAGATTACCGCGTGCCTATAGGCCAGGGTATTCAAGCTTATCAAGCAGCACAATTACGCGGTATAAAAAGTCGTCTGTTGTATTTCCCTGAAGAAAATCATTGGGTACTGAATCCACAGAACGGCCTCGTGTGGCAAAACGAGTTTTTCCGCTGGTTAAAAGAAACGTTATAAATAATAATAAGGAGAACGGCTGAGCGGTTCTCCTTTTCTTTAACTGTCTGGGAATGATTTATTGAACTTAAAAAACCTTGTCCATAACAAATTGTTCGACTTGATCGAGAATTGCATGGTTTTTTTCTGTTTCTGTTTGTTCGCGTAAAGCATTAAGGTTGTCAAACCAACCGATAAATTCATCACCGTATCGTTGTTCCAATCTTTTCATGGCATCAGCCTGCCAATGCGTACTTTGTTCCTGAGTCAGGGATTCTGGGAAGTTTCTGGCTTTATACCTTTGAATCAAAGTAGCTGCTCTGGAATCAGTAAAATCATCGACATCAAAAGGGATTTTTTCTGCAGGCAATTGTCTGATTGATTCTAAACGAGCCCGTTCTTTGAAACTAAAGAAGCCTGAATAAATCATTTCATCCACATCATCAATATTTGAATCAAACGGTTGGTCGAATACCGCAGCTGCTTTCTTTTCAATGCCTGCAAAACTTTTAATTTTTTCTAAATGTGTTTGACAACGTGCATAATCCAATCCAATGCGATCCAGGTCTACATCTTTTAAAACTGAAATGGGTGAAACAAACGGGGCTTTATTTAAATGAATGGTTTTTAAATGAACCCGTTCTACACCTTCAGGCAATTCAGCTTTTGGTGTGTACAAGCGATCTTGGATGTCTTGGACATCGAGTTCAAGTAAGTCTGTGGGGTCATAATGAAGGTCATAACAAATAACGCCATTCTTATTGTTAGGGTGTATCGCTAAAGGCAGCATCAAGGCCAAACAACCCCGCTCGGCAGGAATTTTATTCGATACGTGGACTATCGGTTGTAGCAGCTGCCAATTTAATAAACTGCGGACGCTGTCTTTGTTTCTGAGTTTGAGAGCGAATTCAAACAAGCGTGGCTGGTTTTTGTAGATCAATTTGGCCATTTGAATGGTGGCTTCCACGTCCGACAAGGCATCATGTGCTGCTTCATGAATGAGGTTATTGGCTTGAGCCAATGCTTCTAATCTGAAGCTGGGTTTGCCTGGTTCATGCATTGGCCATTCAATGTTTTCAGGTCTCAGTGCGTAAGTCGCTCGTACAATATCAATTAAATCCCACCGTGAATTACCGTTCAAGTATTCACGCTGATAAGGGTCGTATAAATTGCGATAAAACAAAGAGCGGACACATTCATCATCAAATCGAATGCTGTTATAACCCACCCCGCAGGTATTTTCCTGACTAAAGATGGTATGAATCTTGGCAGCGAACTCATGTTCTGGTAGTCCCTTCTCTGCACACAATTGCGGCGTGATACCCGTGACCAAACAACTGGAAGGGTCGGGCAGATAGTCGTAAGTGGGTTGGCAATAAAACATGTCAGGATCACCAATGGGGTTTAAATGTTCATCGGTGCGGATACCAGCAAACTGAGCAATGCGATCATAACGGGTGTTGATACCGAAGGTTTCTAAGTCATACCAGTAAAAAGTTTTCACAATAAAAAAGAGGCTGTTTAAAGCCTTATTATAAGGCTATGACTGCTACGATCTCTTATATTTTAGAAAATAGCCATGTATCAGCAGTGGTTTTGACTTGTAGTCTAAGCACTTTTAGATCAAGCAGAAACTAGCCCATACATATAGATTGAAACCAACGTTATAAGCTGATTACAGCTGGTTAATTATTTTTCTTGAATAAAATCAGTGGTTTAAATAGATGCTGTTTTACTGTTCATGTGGGTATATATCATATAGGATTATGTTGATGGCAATGTTGTTATGGAAACGGATGGATTATTAAAATTTTTTTTGTACTTATTTATATAGAAATTCATTTCGATATCAGTACTTTGCCTGTATAATGTGTTCTAATATATTAAACTTGGGGATTGTGATGAAAATTTTTACTGTGTGTTTTTTGTTAATTGGAGTTGTCGGCGTCAATGCGGCACCGATTCGTTTTGACTTTGTTTTTGAAGACCCTAATAATGGTGCAAGAGCTGAAGGTTATATTGTTTTTGAAGAAACTTTGATGGTTAATCCTACCGGTTCTAACACTCCAGATTTACCAGAAGGTACAGTCGAGGAGGACGGGAGTTATTTAATTCCTGGACCCGAAGTTTTGGATTTGGCATTCACTGTCACCGGCTCGCAAACTTCTAATGGAACTTATGGCCTAGATGATTACGAAGAAGTTATTTTATTTACCAATGGGGGCACACTGAACTTTAATGCTGAATTAATTGGTCAACCAACTAATGACAGTCCTTGGGGTACTGTATATGACGGTAGTGCTGGTGATTTTAATTTATTCTCTAATGATCTCATTATTCCACCACAGGGTAATCGTTATGCTGAAGACATTCAGGGTGAAGGCGAAGGTGGTTTTATACCCAATGGATGTAACTATTTCGAATTATGTACGGCTGCTGATAATATGATTTTGGTTTCTATGAGAGGGACGCCATCAGTGGTACCTTCGGTGCCTGCCACTTCTTCCATGTCTATTTTAATTTTAAGCTTATCAAGCTTGTTGGTGGGTTTTTGGTTTTTCAGAAAGTCTTAAATCACCAGTCTAAATAAACCTTAAAAGCCTGAAGTGATTCAGGCTTTTTTATGAGCGGAATAAATCATTTATTTACTTTTCAATACGCGATAACATGACCACAAACAAAGTGGCCAAGCCCATCATACACATTGCATAGATTAATTGGGGTTGTGCATGATTAAGAGGCCAAATATTGCCGATGGCAGACTTCCATGGCCAAACTTTAAACAAAGTGCCCAGCATCAATCCAGCCAATGTATAGATGGTTGCTTGGTGAAAATGCGCCAATAACCACTTAAGCAATCTTGAAAAAATCATTAAACCAACTAAACAACCAGCAGCAAAAATAAACAAAGTCTGCCAATCACGATTTTCAACTGCACTGAGTATGGTTTGGTATTGTCCCAAGAGAATCAGAATCAAAGAGCCTGAAATACCAGGCAAGATCATAGCACTGATGGCTATCATGCCAGCGATGAACAGCCCCATTGAACCTGTAGGCATCCCAGCTATGCTTTGGGTGCTCAGAATATAACCAATAAAGACTCCAAAGGTCAATAAAAACCAATTTAACACGTGTTTAGACTTGTGGTTGATAACGAGCAACGCAGCAGAGCTGACAATCAAACCAAAGAAAAATGACCATGTTAAAACTGAATGATTGGCTAATAGGAATTTGATTAAGCTGGCAAATAGGAAAATTGAACTGATCATCCCCATAAATACAGCCAGTAAAAACCAGCCATCAATTTGCTTCCACGCCATTTTGATTTGACCTTTTAAAACCATTTGTAATGTTTTTAGGTTGATCGAAGCAATGGCATTGATCAAACGTGGGTAGATGCCTGCTATCAAGGCAATGGTGCCACCGGATACCCCAGGCACCAAGTCAGCAATGCCCATCAGCATGCCTTTAAGGAATATGAAGATGAATGTCATTAGTAAGTCATTAAGGTGAATGACAACATTATAAACAAGAAGTCCATCGACATAAACCCATCACTTCACCAGCGTTGAATTTGTGGTGTTAACGTCCTATATTTATTGTGTTGTAAATGTTTTCCATCAGCAGAGGGTTGGTTCTACACAAAACTATAAAAATCGCAAATAAGCAGTTAGTAAAACAAGCTGCTGATTCGCTGTTCAATTTAAATAAATGGCTTAAAACAATTAAAAATCATCAATTTTTTTTACAAAATCCAGTTTTTGATTTGTCTTCAGTAATTGTCGTTTAACGCGGGTTTAAGGTAAGTGATGGTTGGTACAGATGTGCACCAGTGACGACGGTATTATTTAAATTGTTTTTTTAAAGTGATTTTTAACACCGAGATAAATCCTTGGGTAACAAAGATTCAATACTTTGCATCAATTCAATTTGATCAATTAAGTCATTCACATAATCCAATCGATCGGTTTCAATTACCAAGATTTTGCTTTTATCATAATTGGCAATCCAGTCCTGATAGAGTTTTTCTAACCTTTTCAAATAGCTCAATGGCATGTCTTGTTCCATCTTTCGGCCACGTAACTTGATTCGTTTGCGGGTGGTTCGAATCGAGCATTTGAGGTAAATCATCAAGTCTGGTGGTTTGATTGCTTGTTGGATGCTTTCATAAAAGCTCAAATAGGTCAGCCAGTCCCTTTTATTGATTTTACGGATTTGGTGTAAGGCTGTAGCAAATATTTCTACATCTTCAAAAATTGTTCTGTCTTGTATCACCACACCAGGTGTTTGTTCCAATTGTTGGTGAATTTTAAATTTTGAACTCAGAAAATACAGCTGTGAGTGAAAAGCCCAGCGTTTCATGTCTTGGTAAAAATCAGCCAAGTATGGGTTGTTGTCATTCGGTTCATAGAAGGGTGTGATTTGGTAGGTATTGGTTAAAAACTCAACCAATGAAGTTTTGCCTGCGCCAATATTACCCGCTATGCCTATGATTTTTTGTTCGCCCATGCGGGGTATTTTAAGGGTAAAACCGGGTTTTAATAGTCGTCAATGGTATTTAATGTTCAAAACGTTAACCCAGCTTGCGACTACCGTCACTCCAGCGCCTAAAAGTAGCTGTCTGGAATCTAAGAATAATTGAAATATTCAAGCTGAAAATGTAAATTTAAACCAAAGAGTCTGACTTTAAATCATTCAAAAGTAGATTGATTAAACCAGTTATCCATTCAAAAATTTTTGAGATAATAGTGTGTAGTAAATAATTAACCAGTGGCTATTATTTGTTATTCCTGTTTTAAGATTGCTGCCTTCGCAGGAATGATGGACAAGTAGGTTGCTAGAATATTGGTTCTAGCTTGTATTGTCCAAGGTGTACAAGGAAGTCAACATTTTAAAGAGGTGCTATTCCTGCAATTAAACGTTCACTATTCGTGTAAAAATACCACGGCATCTATTAGTTGAAAATTAACTGCCATCAGGCGATACAGGAACTGGCTGAAAACCAAGTGTGTCGATCAAAACAGAACGAGAGAGGTTATTCAGGAAAAACTTTAACTGCTTAACTAAATATCGTTGGCAGTTTATTTTAATCGGAACTGAACCCTTGAAAGTTTTCAAAACAGAAATGCATCAGACCGGAAGGTGCTTAGACCGATAAACTACATGACTGATATGTCAGGTAAAATATTTTTGTTCTGTTTCCATTGCATTACATGGATTACCCAATAAAAAACCTTGCACATAATCAACTGACATGGAATGGCACAATTCTAACTGATTGGTTTGTTCAACGCCTTCAACTGTGATTTTGAAATCCAGTGAATGTAACATGAAACACATTCCCTTAAACAATCGCTCTACACTGAAATCATTAGAGCTTACTGGTAACATGGTTTTGTCAATTTTAACGAAATCTATGGGAAAATCTTTCAAATGTGTGAATGATGAAAACCCAGTTCCAAAATCATCCAATGCCAGTGAGCACCCGAGTTTTGAAATGGATTCTATTTTTTTTACATTCTGCGATATGCTGTCAAGTAATGCAGTTTCAGTTAATTCAAATTCGATTTGATTGAATGGAATTTGATGTGTATTAACGGCATCCTTAATACACCTAATCAATCCTGAATCTTCAAGTTGAACTGCAGATAAGTTAATCGATATTTTATAATTTTTTAGATGTTTTTTATTCCATATTGAAATTTGTTTGATGGCTTGATTGATTACCCATCGACCAATAGATTTAATTAATTTGGTTTCTTCAGCAACAGCAATGAATTCTTTTGGCGCAATCAACCGTCCATTGTTCCAACGAATTAAGGCCTCAAATCCCACCAAATTTGATTGACTCCCAGCTTTAAATATAGGTTGATAGTGTAATTCAAATTGTTTGGCAAGTATGGCATTACGTAAGTCTTTTTCTATTTTAGCCTTTTTAATGATGTCATCTTTCATCCATTGTTGAAATGTTTTGTATTGATTGCGACCACCATTTTTAGCTGCATATACCGCCATGTCGGCATGCTTGAATGCTGAAGTTCCTGAATCAGAATTATCTGGAATAATAGCGATTCCAATAGAAACAGTTAAAGCTTCAACTTTACCTCTAAACCTGAGCGGTTTTGACATGGCAGTGATGATGTCTGTGGCAAGTATTTCAGCATCTGTTTTGCAGTGATCGCTGATTAAGATTATTCCAAATTCATCACCGCCAATTCTTGCTATGAAGGCGTTAGGAGGGGTGGTTTTCTTTAATCGAGTGGCAAACTTAGACAACAATTGGTCACCTGTATCATGTCCATAACTGTCATTGACCACTTTGAAATGGTCTAAATCAATCATCAACAATGCCAAAGAATTTTTTGAGTTCATTATCTCAATTGTTTTACTTTTCAGACTCTTATCAAAAGCATAACGGTTATAAAGTCCCGTGAGGTGATCAATTTCAGCCAAATGCTTGACTTGGATATAGGAGTCTCTCAGCTGTTTTTCTAAAGAGAGTCTGATTTGAGAATTGAAAATACTCCTGGTTAAACTCAAAGGACTCAATGCAGATTTTGATATGAAATCATGTGCACCAGCCTCTAAACACTTCATGATGATATTTTCGTCGTCTGTGGTGCTCATCATGATGATGGCATTGTCGTGCTGTTGTTTGTGTGTTTTTAATTCATGCAATAACTCTATTCCATCTCGTTTTGGCATTTTATAATCTAATAAAATAATATCAAAGTCCATCTGATTTAAATACTCAATGGCTTCATCTACAGTTAATGCTTCTTTGATGGTTTGAGAAATTTGCCTGGAAGAAAGGGCTCTTTTAACAACTTCTCTGTCAACCATATCATCATCTACCAACAAGATATTCAGATGTCTTTTAAGATGAGAATTCTTGGTAATCATTTCGGTGTTTTTATTGTAGACATAAGATCACAAAGACCTAACATCAAAAATATTGTATTTAAATTTTTCATTCCGAAACCCTCTGATATTTGAAAATAGTCGAATTTTTTTTCTATCCACATTTATTACTAATTGTTTATTGAGTTTTAAGCGTTCATTTCTTTTTGTGTAAATGTTGATCTGGGCCATGAAATTTCTACCGCCAAACCACGCTCACCAGTGAATTCATTTGCATCTTTGAGTACCAAAGTAGCCCTGTATGATGTCACTATTTTTTTAACCAAAGCCAAGCCCATCCCACTGCCTTCAACCTGGTCACGTGGTTTTAGCGTTTGAAACATTTCCAAAGCTTTATTGGTTAAATCAGCAGGAATTCCAGGACCATCATCAATAACCAATAGTTTATAAACCTTAGGGTCATCTTCTAAATACATAATCTTGATTACCCCTGTTGTTTTGTCATGGTGTTTTATGCCATTAAATATCAAATTTCTCAACACGATTTCGGTTGGCGTGTAAGGTACGATTAAATTTTTATCTTCAGCAATTATCTTGTATTGTTTTTCAGGGTTTATAAGCTCCAAGATATTTGAGACCATGGTTTTTAAATTAAATTCTTTTATCTCATAATTGCCATGATTAAAGCGTGAATATTCCAAAAGGTCATCTAAAAGCATAATCATTCTGTCTGATCGGTTGCGCAAAAGTTCCAAATGGCCAAGTCCTGTCTCATTTAAAATATCTTTACAATCTTCTTCCAACCAATCTACTAATTGTCTGATGGCATTGGCTGGAGATTTAAGGTCATGTGAGGCAACATAGGCGAATTGATTCAAATCGTTGTTAGATCGCTCAAGGTCTTCAACCAATTCAATGGTTTTTGTCACGTCTCTTGATACACCCAGAATATGTGGTTCACCTAAACCATTAACAAACCTGGTTTTAATCGTTTCTAAAAAGAGTTTTTTGCCTGTTGGCATGGTAATTTCTTCCACCATCTTGGTCCGACCTGTGCTGAAAGCCAGCTTGTCTTGTGAAACAAATTTTTCCATTTCGTCAGCGTGAAAACTTTCAAAGGTAGTTTTTCCTATAACATGGTCACGTTGTTCCTCTGTATAGATTGACAAAAAGGCTTTGTTGGCAAAGACGATTCTTAATGATTCATCTTTAACGAAAACCATGTCTTGATTGTTTTCGGATATCAGTATCAAAAACTCTTTAACATCCTTAATCCCATCTTCTATAAAAACCTTTTGGTGAAAATCTGTCACTTGAATTAATATGGAAGGGGTTTCGCTCCCAGTGTTTGAAAGTTGAGAAAGTATCACTCGAGCTTCGATGGGTTCTGTATTTTTATGTAATAACGAAACACGTATTTTGGACATGTTTTTATCGATATTGTTTTGAACCTGTTTTAACAAAGTTGAGAATTTCTCCCAATCTTTTTTGTGAATGAGATCTGAGAGCTTTTTAAATTTAAGGTCAACTTCAGTAAAACCCATTTTGTTTTGAAATTGTGAGTTGCTGCTGGTGACCAATCCGTTTTCATTGACCAATAACACCCCAATAGCCAATTGATTCATGAGTCTGGCATCGTTTAAAGACAAAGGATTGTTTTGGATTAATTGACTTGACATTGTTTAGTTTGATTCCATGTCCATTTAAAATTAATCTGATTTATCAGATATTGAAAATTGTCTAAAATTTACAACTCAAACATCCTTTTGGTAAATTCAGATAGACTAAATCACTCCGTGACTTTTACATAACTTCCATTAACTAATCAGCATATTGTTATAATTTAAATTACTTCACCAAAAGGTTTAATGTCAAGCATTACTGCAATTATGAATAGATAGTTTACAAAACAAATTGTAATTATTTAATTAATTAGTGTGAATGGATGATTGATTTAATTGTAATATTAAGGTCAATACCGTCATCAATTAAACAACAATACAGACACCTGTTCTTCGTTCGTTATTTCAGCGAGGGGAGAAATCCACTCCGTTTTAGAGGCTTTTAAAACCATGTAATGCCCTTGTGGAAAAAGAAGATGAGATGATTGGTGGTGTTTAATAATTGAATATTGGCCTTTAGTTATTCCTGTTTTTTAAGATTCCTGCCTTCGCAGGAATGACGGAAAGTGGGGTGTTTCAAAACTGTGAGTGGACTATTTTCAATCATTTTACAAAATTATTGTCATTCTAGGGCCTAATAGTAAGCACTATGAGGCGAGGCTGGAATCTTCTCTGTTAAATTGAAATCAACCAAAGCTTGGTATCTACATAAATAAAAAAATGTACTGGAACGACCTCGGTATTCTGATAGTGGCTCACTTAATCTCGAAGAATCATCTAAGCAGAGCTGTGAGGTTGACACGTCGTTGGGACTTTTCTCAACGACGTTTAATGTGTTTGCGTATATGAAAGTATCGTTTTTAATTGATTTTTAAATCCAACCCTGTCCAAGCTTTGTAGCGGGCTTTTTGCTTTCTACTTGGTTTTTTAACGGCTTCAATATTGAACTCTGGGTTTGGATTGGTAATTGCTTGTAGCTTGGTTTCACTTAAACGGCCAGCACTGAAGTAAGTGAATGCCTGTTGTTGATCTAAATTAAGTTGTTGAATGCGTTTTTCAATGTTCTCTGCAGTTACTTTAATACCATTTATGGCCAAAATCTGATCGCCGGCATTCAAACCTGCTTGCCAAGCTGGGCTGTCTGAATCAACAGTTTTAATATGTACCTCATCACCTTTGAAAGTGAATACAGTACCAATCCAAGCATTGGATTTGAGGGGAGCATCTTTGTTAGATTTTGGGGTTCTCTGTAAACCATAGAAATCTAACAGTTCATCAAAATTAATAGGTCTTGTACCTTCAATGTATTGTGACCAAAATTCAGACATGTCAGTGCCAGTGATGTCTTTCAGTAAATTCAAAACGTCGTTCTTGTTATAGCCTTGGTCTATATTGTGGTGTTGTTGGTACAACCTGAGTTGTAATTCGTCCATGCCGTATTTGTTGTCGGTCAATTGACGAATTTCTTGATCCATGCGCCAAGAAACCAAGTTGCCTTCAAGGTATATGCTGGATGATGAATTGTGGGTTTGTTGGGTATCGTCTTTGAGCCAGGTGTTAAAGCTGGTGGATGCAAGAGATTCAACTTTTGAGCCAGGTTTTGTTAGGTGGTCTTGAATGTTTTTAGCAACCACAGCAAAGTATTCTTTGGGTTTATATATTTCTGAACGCATAAGCAGCAGGTCATCATAATAACTGGTGATGCCTTCGGCCATCCAGAATAAGTCTGAGTAATTTTCTTTGGAATAATCATAGGGTGAAATGCCTGAGGGGCGATAAGCTTTTACATTCCATGTATGGATAAATTCATGCGCCGTGGTTGATAACACTTTCAGGTAAGATTTACGTGGTTTAAAGTTGAATCTATCTTGTTGGATAATGGTTGAGTTAACATGTTCAGTGGCCCCTCTGATTTGATCACCTGCATGATAAATGTATAGATAACGGTCGAAGGGAAATGTGTCCCAAATCTTTTTAGCCTCGTGATGTAATAACGTGACTTTTTATTTGATGTCATTTATGTCGTGATTGCCTTCGCCCCAAATAACAATTTCATAGGTTTTGTCTTCAACTTCAAACGATATGAATTCATGAATACCGGTTTCAATCGGTGAATCTACTAATTGGTCATAATTATCTGCTATAAACTGGTGATTTGCGATTTTTTCCAAACCAGACCTAGATTGCCAGACATCAGGAACGTTTAATTTGACAGTTAGTTTTTGTTCACGAAATGAGGGCGAGAACATAAAAGCGCCACTGGCATCAAGATAGGCATGGGTTGAATCAATATGAACCACTCGCTGCTGTAGGGTGTTGGCATAGATTTGATACGAAACAGTGACTGGGCCAGGTTGCTTCAAAAATAGTTTCCAGCTGTTTTTATCGGTTTTTTCCCAGTTAATGGGTTGTCCATTGGCGTGTTGTGCAGTAAATGAATTAACGGCTTTACTTAAGTTCAAAATTTCGTAACGACCAGAACGCCAAACTGGTAATTTGAGTTCCAGCGTCTTGGTTGTGACTTGTGGAAAAGTGATTTGAACCTGGCCTATATGGTGTGCAGGATCAGTGGGGTTGAACTGGTATTGGATTGGGTTTTTAGCAGCTGTCGCGGTACTGCATATACCCGCAAGAATTGATAGTAAAATGAATGATCGCATGAGATCCAATGATAAAAAAAACAATAGATTCTACCTAATGAACTAGAGTTTGAATAGTCTTTTGAGTTTAAACTAACTGTCTAATTACGCCCAATCCAATGGCATCATTTATGTATTCAAGGCTCTTTATGAGCACAAAATGTGGCATTTTTCTTGTGGTATAAAATTCGTGGGTCTTTAAAATCTTTGGCTTCAAACGAATGGATGTCGGCAGTATTGAGCACCCGCTTTAAAATACCACCCTGATTATCGCTGGTTAAAATGGTCAGTTTTTCAATCCCTTGATAACTGTTAACATCAATCGGTAACACTTTAGTATATGTCATTATTTCTCCATCAATTTCCTGATGAATGATATCCAAGCGTCGCCGCTGTACTATAGCGGCCTCTAACATATCTTGTGCATCACAATTTAATGGTGTATTCATGATTAAAAGCATATCATACGCGACAGGGTGGTTGTCAATTAAGCCAGTATTGGATTGGTGTTATTTTTATAAGACTGAATCGCTATAAATGTCGCCAGATGCGCGTCGTAAGCGATTGTCTTTTTGGCTGGATGTGATGAGATGACGTTGTTGGATATGGAGTTATTGATTGCTGCTGTTGTGGATGAAATTGCAAAAAATGGTTACGCAGTGATTCCACAAGCGTTACCGGCTGGTTTGACAGCGGCTTTATTGGCTCAATTATTGGAGCTAGACCCTGATGGCTTTAAACTGGCCGGAATTGGTCGTGAAAATGGTTTTCAAACCAATAAGTCAATTCGCAGTGATCGCATTCTGTGGTTAGATGAAGAGCTGCTTGAAACTCAACAGTATTTTACTTGGATTGAACAATTGCGCTTGGCTTTGAATAAGCATTTTTTCTTGGGTTTGTTTGAATATGAATGTATGTTTGCTCATTATCCGAAAGGGGCTTTTTACCAAAAGCATGTTGATGCTTTTAAAACCGGAAGTAACCGTAAAATTAGCAGTGTTTTGTACCTAAATAAAGACTGGAAAACCCATGAAGGTGGTGAACTGTTGTTGTATCATGAAGGTGTTGATACTCCGTTTGAAACAATTTTACCCGAGTATGGAAAGTTGGTGGTTTTTCTCAGTGAAGAATTTCCGCATGAGGTTTTACCTGCCAATAGGTCGCGCTACAGTTTAACAGGATGGTATCGAGTCAATACCCCAGCAGATGTGCTGTAAGGTTCTATTGGTTTAAAGTCATCAGTTGCTGGTTGAGGTCAGCCACATGTTGTGCCCAAAATTGGTGGGTGTCAAACCATGGAAATGCGGGCGGAAATGCGGGGTCTTGCCAACGTCTTGCAAGCCAAGCAGTGTGATGAACCATTCTGAGGGTGCGTAAAGACTCAATCATTGGCAATTCTTGAAAAGGAAAATCTCTGAATTCCGAATAAGCAGCGATGATTTTTTGTAATTGGATTTCTTGTTCATTTGGCTCTCCTGAAAGTAGCATCCAAATGTCTTGGATGGCTGGTGCTGATCTCGAGTCATCAAAATCAACTAAATTAGGAATGTCATCACGCAATAAAATGTTACCAATGTGTAAGTCACCATGGACTCTGATGTTTTTTGCATTTTCTAGTTTAGCTGAAACGATGCCCATGATGTTGTTGCACACCGATAAATAAGCAGACTTGTGTTCGAAAGGGATAAAGTGTTCAGCCACAAAGTCGATGCAATCATGACCAAAAGTTTGGGCGTTCAGGCTAGGCCGATGTTTGAATGGCTGTTGCGCACCCACGTTGTGCAATCGAGCCAATGTTCGACCCATGATGGCTAAATTGTTTTGGTAATCCAATTCTGGTGCATAGCCTCCCTTGCGAGGGAACACTGCAAAATCAAAGCCTTCATAACTATAAATACTGAGCCCTGATGCGTTTTTTAAAGGTGAAACGACAGGAATGTCATGGGCTTCAATTTCAAAACAAAAATCGTGTTCCTCTTGAATTTGAGCCAAAGTCCATCGTTCGGGGCGATAAAATTTTGCGATTAATGGTGCGGCCAGCTCATTGTCGACTGCCTCAATCCCTATTTGATAAACTCGGTTTTCATAGCTGTTTAATGCAGTGACACGGCCATCGACATGAAAGCCTTGTGTTTCAAGTGCATCAAGGATGGTATCAGGTGTCAGCCGATCAAAAGGATGGTTCGAAGATTGATTCATGGGTCTATTGTAACAAAGAGTTTGTAGTGAATTGTTTTTGATCGCTGGTGGTACTGGATTAAAGATTAATAACTATCGACTAAAAATTCACAAGTGCAATGTCATCAACCCGTATAATAATATGTATGGATATTTTTGGCATAACATTCAGTTGGTTCACCCTGGCTTATTACGCCTATTGGGCGGTGTTAATCTATGTGACTTTACAAATCATTCATCAATACACCATCAGTTCCCGGGCATCAGCCTGGTTGTTCACTGTTTATTTAATTCCTTTCTTTGGCTTGGGCCTGTATTTTATTTTTGGGGTTAAACGTAAAAAACGTAAAATTTTCAAACAGAAACTCACTGATGACCAAAATTCTTTAGAAGATTATTTAGTTAAATTTAATGCCAAGTCTGCACAGGCAATCCAGGATTTGTCGCCCAAGTTGAAACAATTTCATGGTCTGTCTGAAATGGTTTACCGTGAAGGCTGTAGCCGCATTACTTTAAAAAATCATCTACAATTGTTAGAAAATGGCGAACAAAAGTTTCCACAATTAATTAAAGATTTAAACACCGCCGAACACACCATTCATATCGAATACTATACCTTTAAATTTGATCATATTGGTTATCAGATTGTGGATATATTGATTAAAAAGGCCAAACAAGGGGTTACTGTGAGGTTTATTTATGATGATTATGGAAGCTTGGGTTTGGATAAGAGGGTGATGATGCGTATGCGCTCACATGGTATAGAGGTGAACCCATTTTCAGAAATTAGGCTGTTTGCTTTTGCTGATCGATTGAACTATCGAAATCACAGAAAAATTGTGGTTATTGATGGAAAAATTGGTTATTTAGGAGGTATTAATGTTTCTGATGATTACACCAATGATCGCAGTCTAGGTGATAACAAACGTTATTGGCGTGATACCCATGTTCGTATTGAAGGTCATGCAGTTGCTTACATTCAATATATTTTTCTGAATGACTGGAATTTTTGTGCTGGTCAGAAAATTAAAATTGAAGATCAGTTGGGAGGCCCTTTTGATTATCTAGATAAAAGCGAACAAAAACTGGTTCAAGTGGTGTCCAGCGGGCCTGATTCTCCACAACCCAGTATTTTATTTTCAATTTTATACGCCATCCATTCAGCCCAATCTGAAATTTTAATCACCACACCTTACTTTATTCCAAGTACGTCATTGCTCAAGGCTTTAAAAATTGCCGTGTTAAGCGGCGTTAAAGTTCGAATCTTGGTACCAACAGTTTCCGATGCCAGGATTGTTGATGCTGCAGCACAGTCTTATTATTATGAATTGCTTGAGGTGGGTGTAGAAATCTACAAATACACCAAAGGATTCGTGCATTCCAAAACGATAGTGGTCGACGGTTTTTTAAGTATCATTGGCACCGCTAATTTCGACGAACGAAGTTTTGAACTTAATTTTGAAATCAATGTTTTGGTCTATGATGAAGACTTTGCCGAACAATTGTCAGAGTCGTTTGCTGATGATTTAAAGCAGGCCAAGCAGTTGTCAGTGGACTCTTGGGAGCAACGTTCAGCGATTAAAATATTTGTTGAGAAATTAGCTCGGTTGGTCTCTCCTATTCTATGAGGATTGGCTGATGACATTTAACCATCAACAGCAAAAGATTGATGAGTCCTTAAGTCAGTTAAGCTGGGGCGAACGCTTGTTTCGTTCTTTTGGCCCATTGGCAGCTGGTTATATACTGGATTTTTTGGATTTGGTTACCTGGGGCGCAGTGGGTCTATATTTAGGTTCTATTTTGGGTGGATTGATGGGGTGGTGGTTGGCTGTCGTATATCGGCTTGGTGTTTTTGCTCAATGTCTATTAACGGTGTTAACTGCGTTTTATTGCCTGTTACCAGGGACTGAATTACTGCCATTGGCTACCATTATAATGGCACTGTATCGGTTTTCTAAAAAACACGAGTAGTTATGTTTGTGCTTTTTTGGCCAAAATAAACACATCTTTAGTTGTTTGTTGATTGTGAACATGGGTTAATCGCTTAATGCTTATAATTTGCAGACCAGATTGTTTGAGGCATTGTTCGATTGCATTGATGTCATGGTAATGAACATAAATAGAACCTTTGGCAGACTGAGACCCTTGATACCCTGATTGACTTATGTCGCCTTCAGTGTAGCTTATATAGAGTGTGCCACCTGGAACCAAGCAATGGCACATGTCTTGAATCAACTTTTGGCTGTCAGACCAGTTTAAGTAAGGTATACAAAATCCACACATGATGGCATCGAATGATTGATTCAATGAAATAATCATTCGACAATCCATTATTTGATACATCGCCTGTTGGTTGTGTTGGCGAGCCAATTCAATCATCTTGGGCGCCAAGTCTATACCGAGTAAGTTGATGGCAGGCCTTTTCGCTAATAAATATTGACTGACATGGCCTGGGCCACAGGCTATTTCTAACAAATCTAACTCACCTATAGATAAATGTTCTATAAAATCATCATACGTGGATTGATACAGTGCAAAATCTTTGAATTTTTCCCAGTAAGCCGCCGCGACGTTATTGAATGTTTCAATTGTTTTTTGATATTTATCCATGCGCCTATTATGGCTAGGTCAAAGTAGAAACTTCAAACATTGATTGAATTTTGTGTCATGTGAGCACGAATTAAATTCATTTGTTTTCACGGAGAATTGATTGTTCATGTTTTAACATACACCGCTTGTTAGGTTAATTGACAGGAGTGAATGAATGAAAATATTTAAATCAATTGAGCAAGATCATCACATTCAACGACAATTGGTAGACCAGTTAGTAGAAACCAGTGGTGATTCAACCGAACGTGAACAACTGTTTGAAGATTTAAAACAAGAGTTGAGCGCACATGCCGATGCAGAAGAAAGGTATTTTTATGTGCCATTGATTAAATTAGACAGTACGCAGGATTCAGCCAGGCACGCCATAGCTGAACACCATGAAATAGATGAATTGGTTAAACAATTAGATCAAACTGACAACAGTTCCTCTGCGTGGTTAAAGTATGCCAAAGATCTGGCGCACAAAGTAAAACATCATTTGGCAGAAGAAGAACAAGACTATTTCCCAGTGGCTCAAAAAATATTGAGTAATGATCGTGCACAACAATTAGGTGATGAATATTTGTCTGCGATGCTACAAGCCAGAACAAGCTGATGTCACAGCTGGTAGCTGGTAATCATATTTTTTAATAAAACATCAGGTAATTTATGTCAGAAACATTGGGTTTTGATTTTGCTGAGTACATCAATTTATCCTTGGTATTTAAGCATTTTAGTTTAATTTTAGTGGCATTGGTGTTTACTTTGCCTATTGCATACAACAGAGAAGCCAAGTCGAACAGTGCTGGTATCAGAACCTATCCATTGGTGGCTGTTGCTACATGTTCGTACACTTTACTGGCATTAGATGTGTTGGGTGGAACCGAGGGCATGGGTAAATTTATGGCAGGTATTGTGACAGGTATCGGATTTATTGGAGGTGGCGCGATCATTAAGGCCAAAGATGAGTCCAAGGTAACTGGTTTGGCTAATGCCGCCAGCATTTGGAACACTGGAGCCATTGGTATGGCTGTTGCTTGGCAAAGATTTGAAATTGCGTTGTTAATTGCTGTTCTGAATTTTTTAATTTTAAGGATTGGTCACGAAGCAAAAAAAGTCGTGAATAATAACGAGGAAGATTGAATGCAGTGCGCTGTATTTGGTGGGTATTAATATTTAACTTGAAGAGGAGAAGTAATTATGAAAACGAATAAAATTATAGCTATTGCCTTATTGGTTTTGGGTGGTGTGTTGATTTATTTTGGAATCAATGCAACTGATGCGCCCATGGAACAATTGGCAGAATCGGTTACCGGTAAATACAGTGATGAGACCATGTATTATTTAATAGGCGGTGGGGTTTCAGCGGTATTGGGGTTGGTACTTTTATTAAAAAAATAAAACCAAGTTGACTCAAATAAAAAGGCTTTCATTATTAATTAATGAAAGCCTTTTTTAATAGCAGTATTGAATGGTTACTTAAGTATATCCAGCATCAACTTATTCATTTTTTGTACATAATCCGCAGGGTTTTTCAACTGCCCCCCTTCGGCCAATAAAGCTTGTTCGTAAAGTAATTCAGACCATTGTTTAAAATGTTCTTCGTTGTCGATGTGCTCAATATGCTGAACCAAAGGATGGTCAAGGTTAATCTCTAGTGCAGGTAATTGACCAGGCATGGCTTGTCCAGCTTGTTCCATCAGTTTCTGCATATGAATTGCCATGGCATGTTCATCCATTACCAAACAACTGGCAGAGTCAACCAAACGGGTTGAGGCAGTTACTTCACTGACATGATCTTTTAATTGTGCTTGGATCTTTTCCAAGAATGATTTATCTGCTTCAGATGGCTCATGGTCTTTCTTGTCATCTTGACCCAAGTCTAATTTACCTTTGGCCACTGATTGGAATTTTTTACCATCGAACTCTTGTACATGACCCATCATCCATTCATCAATTCGGCTGTGCATTAACAGAACTTCCACGCCTTCTTTTTTGAATAATTCTAAGTGAGGAGAATTCTTAACCGCTTCGTGTGATTCGCCAGTGATGTAATAAATTTTATCTTGCTTGTCATTCATGCGACTGATGTAATCTTCTAATGAGACATTTTCAGTGGCGTCTTTATTGTGTGTAGAAGCGAAACGCAATAATTTAAGAACCGCATCGCGGTTGGCAAAGTCTTCTACCACACCTTCTTTTAAAGTGTCACCGAATTCTTTCCAGAAGCTTGCGTAAACATCAGTATCCAATGCTTTCTTTTTCAGTAGGCCTAACACACGTTTGACCAAGCCCGATTTGATTTTTTGGAGCAATGGATTGTCTTGTAAGATTTCACGCGAAACATTCAAAGGTAAATCATTTGAATCAACCACACCTTTCACAAAGCGCAAATAGTTAGGCATCAATTCTTTGGCCGCATCCATAATGAAAACACGTTTGATGAATAACTTCAAACCTTCGCGTTCTTCTGGATTCTGATACATGGCAAATGGAGATTTACTCGGTACATACAATAAGTTGCTGTAACTTTGTGTCCCCTCTATATGATTGTGGGTCCAGAATGCCGCGTCAGTGAAATCATTTGAAATTTGTTTGTAGAAAGCTTGGTAATCTTCATCTTTAATATCTGAAGGTTGTTTTTTCCACAAAGCCGTTGCGTCATTGACCACTTCATATTCAGGTGTTTTGGCTGGAATCTCATTGCCATCATCGTCTTTTTCGGGGTGAGTCACTTCCAGCATTTTAATTGGGAAAGCCACATGTTCTGAGTATTTTTTAATTAAATTACGTAGCCTGAAGTTGTCAGCAAATTCAGTTTCTTCATCTCTCAGGTGTAAAATGATTTCAGTGCCTTGAGTGGTTTTATCAATGCTTTCTAAGGTGTATGCACTCTTGCCATCTGATTTCCATGCAACCGCTTGATCCGCCGGCTCACCAGCTTTCAGGGTTCTGATTTCAACTTCATCAGCCACAATAAAAGAGGCATAAAAGCCAACACCAAATTGACCAATTAAGTTGGCGTCATCACGGTCTTTCTTGGCGATTGATTCCAAGTACTTTTTGGTCCCAGAATTGGCGATTGTTCCGATGTTGGCAATCACTTCATCACGGGTCATGCCAATACCATTATCAGTAATGGTCACGGTTTTTGCTTCACTGTCAAAATCAATTTTTATATTGAGGTCTTCGGCCAATAAAGCGGGGTTTTTAATCGCTTCAAAGCGCAATTTATCACAAGCGTCAGAGGCGTTAGATATCAATTCACGTAAAAAGATTTCTTTGTTGGAATAAAGCGAGTGAATCACCAAGTCCAATACTTGATTCACTTCTGCTTGAAATTCAAATTTTTCAGCTGTATTTG
>Ga0209344_10002110_pt1 | contig 23137 bp, 17 predicted proteins | sample Cruoilmetagenom6_FD_187293 | JGI IMG/M metagenome (GOLD analysis project Ga0209344, IMG submission 187293) | Oil polluted marine microbial communities from Coal Oil Point, Santa Barbara, California, USA - Santa Barbara Oil Seep Sample 6 (SPAdes)... | ecosystem: Environmental > Aquatic > Marine... | reverse complement strand
TCCACGCATTAAACAGCTGTTAAAAAATGCCAAAGCCATTGGCTGCTTTTATGTAGAATCGCCCGCCATGCGCATGCTCTTAAAAAAGTTGAAAGTAGAAGATTACTTAGGCCTAGTGGCTGCCAGTTCGGTCATCAGACCCGGCGTGTCTAAATCGGGCATGATGCGCGAGTACATCATGCGCACCCGAAATCCCGAACGTCGAAAAGACGCCCACCCGGTCCTCTTAGATATTATGCCCGAGACCTATGGCGTCATGGTGTACCAGGAAGATGTGATTAAGGTGGCGCATTATTTTGGCGGACTCACCCTAGGAGAATCTGATATGTTACGCCGCGGCATGTCGGGTAAATTTCGCTCTAGAGACGAGTTTATGAAGGTGCGCCAGCAGTTTTTTGACAACTGTGCAAAACAGGGAAAACCCGAAGCCTTGACCGCCGAAATCTGGCGACAAATTGAAAGCTTTGCCGGCTATGCCTTTGCCAAGGGGCACTCGGCTTCCTATGCGGTGGAAAGCTACCAAAGTTTGTTTTTAAAGGCGTACTTTCCCTTAGAATATATGGTGGCAACCTTGAATAATGGGGGCGGATTTTACAGTCGCGAACTCTATATTCACGAAGCCAGAATGCAGGGCGCCACCATTGAGGCTCCTTGTGTAAACACCAGTTATACCAAGGCCTATATTAAAGGTAAAACCATTTATTTGGGCTTTTTATTCTTGCGAGAACTTGAAATGAGTACCGCAAAGGCTATTTTAGAAGAACGTCGGGAGCACGGACGGTACTTGAGTTTAGACGATTTTATAGACCGGGTACCTATTGGCATTGAGCAGCTTAGTGTGTTGATAAAAATCAATGCTTTTCGCTTTTTTAATAGCAATAAGCGCGAGCTGTTATGGCAGGCGCGCATGAAGGTGAGTAAGGTGGCTTTTGAGCCTGAGGTATTGACCTTGTTTAAAACGCCCAAGTTGAATTTTCAAACCCCCGATTTGCCATGCACGGCCTTAGAAGACGCTTTTGATGAAATAGAATTATTGGGATTTCCTTTGTGCAATCCGTTTGACTTATTGACTCACACTCAAAAGAGTGTGGTAAAAGCCAAAGACTTGGCGCAGTTTCAGCATCGGATAGTACGCATTCAGGGGTATTTTGTAACCGCTAAGAATACGCGTACCACAACGGGAAGTCGCATGTATTTTGGCACTTTTGTAGATGCAGAAGGCGATTTTATAGATACGGTTCATTTTCCGCAGGTAGCTGCAAAATTTCCCTTTCGGGGAAAAGGAGTCTATGCCCTTACCGGCAAAGTGATGGTAGAATTTGATGCTATTTCTATTGAAGTCCGCAGTATGTATCGCTTAGCCATGGTGGAAGATCCGCGCTATGCCGACAAGCCTATTGTAAAACAAAAACTCCCAGAAAGAATTGCTGTATAATGAGTAAGGAACGATCGATAGTCCACATGGATTTAGACACTTTTTTTGTGTCGTGTGAGCGGCTGTTAGACAGTCGCCTAGAAGGCAAGCCTGTGCTTATTGGCGGCACGTCTGATCGGGGCGTAGTGGCCTCGTGTAGCTATGAGGCGCGGAAGTTTGGGGTGCATTCGGCCATGCCCATGCGTATGGCCAAGCAGTTATGCCCGGAAGCGATTGTTTTGCGTGGCAATAGCGGGATTTACACCAAGCAGTCTAGCATGGTTACGGAAATTATTAAAGAGGCGGTGCCTTTGTATGAAAAATCGTCTATAGATGAATTTTACATAGACCTTACGGGGATGGACCAGTTTTTTGGCTGTCACCAACTGGCTTCAGAATTACGCACGCGGATTATCAAAGAAACGGGCTTACCGATTTCGTTTGGATTATCTATGAACAAAACCGTATCGAAGATCGCCACGGGCGAAGCCAAGCCCAACAACGAAATCAGGGTGTACAAAGGCACCGAGAAACCATTTTTAGCTCCCTTGTCGGTACGCAAAATTCCTATGGTGGGCGAGGTAACCTATAAATCACTTTGCGACTTGGGTATTAAGCGCATTCACACGGTACAGGAAATGCCCATGGAGTTGATGCATAAAGTCTTGGGCAAAAACGGCTTGGGTATTTGGAAAAAAGCGAATGGGATTGATAACAGTCCGGTAATTCAATACCAAGAGCGCAAATCCATTTCCACGGAACGCACGTTTAACAAAGACACCACGGATGTTCAGAAGCTGAGGGGCATTCTCATTGCCATGACAGAAAATTTGGCGTATCAACTCCGCCGTGGCAACAAGCTCACGGCCTGTGTGACGTTTAAAATCCGCTACTCCGATTTCCAAACCTACACCCAGCAGCAGCGTATTCCATATACTGCTATGGACCACTGTTTGCTTCCTGTGGTCTTAGATCTTTTTGCCAAGTTGTATAACCGTCGCCTCTTGGTACGTCTTATAGGCGTCCGCTTTAGTCATTTGGTTGAAGGCGGGTATCAGATTAATATTTTTGAAGACAACGAAAAGCTGCTCAACCTAAGTCAAGCCATAGACAAAATGCGCGAACGTTATGGCGACCGTGCGGTGATCTCTGCCGGCGGTATGGATGCCAAGAGTATTAGCAGGTGGAATCCGTTTACGGGGGAGCCGCCGCCGTTGTTGGCGAACCGTAGGCAGTGAGTTTAGTCTTCAGTATTCAGTTGCAGTCGGCAGTCGGGAATTTTTAGTCAATGTAGTGGGGATGAAATTTCAAAATTCAAATAACAAATAACAAATAATATTCAACTTTCAAAAGATCAAAAAACAAACAAAAAACTCCTAGTGATAATAATTCAATAGTTGAGTATTGTTTAATTTTTGAGATTTGTTTAGCTGCGCTGATTATTTTCTGTCACTTGTTTTTGTTTGATTTTTGACTTTTGTCTTTTGTGATTTATTTGGAATTTGGAATTTGTTATTTGTAATTTATAATCGGTATATCAAAATAATCCCTCATTTCAATAGTAACTTAACTTCCAGTTCTTTATATTTAAAATATTTACTATATTCGTCTCTCAACCTATCGCAAAAAATACTTTATTGGAAATTGGATGGCATGAGCTGTGATGGTTTGGGCAGGGAAGTGAATTGACAAAATGGATATTGGAGTAATGCTAGTATTTATATGTTGTAAGCAAGCTGAAAAGCCTGCCGCACAAACAGCACATTTGCTTTTTGCCGACACATAAGCCAACGCTGAAAAAACAAAAGTGCTGTTTTTTGCCAACGCTCGAACGAAACGAGAAAAATCGTAAATTGAATTTAAAAAAGAGCGTATTTTAAGCGACTGAAACCAATCGAAAAAAATGGAGATAACCGAAAAGCTACTGATTGAATTACAAAACCGACTAAAAGTTGGAAGCCGAAGAGGAGTTCATTTAAATGCAATCCCAGCACGTTCAAGATACAAATTTGACCTAACAAGATTATCTCACATAGACGAAAATCTTCCTGTAAATTTTATTAATGCCTTACTAACTGAATTGCCACTAAAATTTAAAATTAGTTGGAAAGATAATGTTCCCGATTTGAACTCGCTTTTTGAAGACGACCAAACACAATTAGTAAAAATAACAAAGTCCTTTGAAAATTTAATCAATCAAACTGATGCAATAGAATCAGAAAAAGGAATAAATACATTCGGTTTTGGCTTTCCAATACTTGTAAGACGAGACCAATCAGACAACAAATTAACAGTTGCACCTATTTTAATATGGTCATTAAGAATAAGAAGAACAAAAGAATTTAATACTTGGGAAATCCTACGAACAGAAGATGACCCAATATATATAAATGAGGTTCTAATTAATCATTTACAGAATGATTCTAAAATTGAAATTAACCAAATTTCAACGGACTTATTGGATGATGGTTTAATTGACAAAAGTGAACTTTTAGATATTTGTGTAAATATCATTGAATCCATAAACAGTTCAATACCAAATGATCTTCGTGAAACCTTTGAGAAAAAACTGAATGAAATAAAATCTATTCCAGAAAAGAAACATTATGAAAATCTTCCATTAACATCAAATAATTCATTTATAGATTTTGGCGGACTTTTTTCAATTTTTGAGGTTCAGAAACAAAATATTATTCACGATTATGCGAATTTACTAGAATTACAAGGTGCAACAATTAACCTTGAGGATATGAAAGAACATACGTTTCAACCAATATCATCAGTCGAAACCGACCCTTCACAGCAAGGAATTTTACATTCTCTAAAAGCATCTCGGAACATTTTAATTCAAGGACCACCAGGAACAGGAAAAAGTCAATCGCTCACAGCGATTTTAGTAAATGCTTTAGAGAATCAAAAAAAGACAATTGTAGTTTGTGAAAAACGAACAGCTTTAGAAGTGCTTCACAATGCCTTGAATGAAAAAGGTCTTAATTATCAATGCGTTCTGCTAAAAGACATAGTTAAAGACAGAAGAGTCGCGGTTGATTCCGTAAGAGATAGAGTTGATAATTCCTCATATCGAAGATATAGATACACTCATTCTAAAGAAACTTTAGACAACATAATTGAAAAATCAAAAAGCTTAATTGATTCAATAAATAAGAGACATAAAAAATTAGGAGCGAATTTAGTCGGCAATAAAAATTGGACTCACATTGTCGGCTCACTATTGTCTGAATTAAAAGACAATTCCGAAGAATACAATCTTGATTTAGCAAAAGAAACATTCAGTTATGAATCATCTGAACTAAATCAAATATTAGAATTAATTAGAAAAGGACAGAATTTATATGACGAGTTTAAACCTCATTTAAATCTATCTTTTATCAACTCTGCAAAATTAGTTGGAGACAATCCATTTATTATAGAACAGCAGATCGAAGAAGATTTTTCAATCTATAAAAAAGAGTTGAAAATAATATTAGATGAGATTTCAAGCTATGAGTTAGAATATTATAAAATTAGAAATGAACAATTTAATTTACATAAAACATCAATTAGTGATATTGAAAATTCTATCCAAAATATCCTAACAAAACACGAAGCAAACAACGATTTTTTTGATGAAGAAAAAACAAGTGGATTTTTATTTAAAACTATTTCCATCTTCTCAAAAGAAAAGAAAACTACACTTGCTGACCAACAGACAATAAATTCACTTTTTGAAGATTATTCATCAAAAACCAGTAATAGCAAGGACTTTGAAAGTATTGAATTCTCTAATTCAATTAAAGAGAATCGAGACATTCTTAAAAACTACAAACAAATTATTGAGAGAATTGATAATGAATTTCAATCTAAAATAGAAAATGAGTACAAATTCTTAAACTTACTTAAATTAACTGAAAAGGAATTTGACACAGAACTACTTCAAACAATAAAAACAAACTTTAGTAATTTAAAGGCTAAAATCAAAGAACAAAATTGGACTAACAAAGAATTGAATGGAGATTCACACAATGTGTTAATCTCTCAAATTCAGACTTTAATAGATTCAAAAGAACATTTTTTCGCAAATGAAAACGACCTCTTTTCAATAGAGTTTAAGTGGTTTCAATTCTACAATTCATTATCAGCAGATAATAAACTAATCATTGACCAATTAAAGGAAAAAACAAATTGGAGAAAAACATTTTTGATTTTCTATCTTAATTCTATGCTTGTAAATTCTGCGAATACAGATTTACCAACAAATGATAATGACCATATTGAATTAGGAAAATCTTTATCTGAACTTGAAAAAGAACAGATTAAATATATTAGAGAATATTGGTTTTCAAAACAAATAGATGCAACGAGAGAATTTGATAATAAGAATCCAAATTTAGCTGTTGAAAATCTATACAACAAACGAGCAGGAAAAAGACATAAACGATTATCCTTGCGAGAAATAGTAAAGTTGGATATGGATTTATTCACTACTTTCTTTCCAATAATTCTAACAACACCAGACGTAGCAAGTAATCTCTTTAAAGGCAAAAATCAATATTTTGATATTGTTATGTTTGATGAAGCAAGTCAATTAAAGTTAGAAGATAATTTACCAGCACTTTTAAAAGGGAAACAAATTATCATTGCAGGAGACGAACACCAAATGCCACCTTCAAATTATTTCAGCAAAATATTTGACGGTGTAATTGATGATGAGGATGAGTTTGAAGATGAAATAGATAAAATTAAAAACGATATAAGCAATTCACTTTCAGATTGTGAATCACTTCTTGATTTTGCATCCGAATTGGGTTTTGAGAAAAAACATTTAGACTTTCATTATCGTTCAAGACATCCTTACCTAATTGATTATTCAAATTATGCCTTTTATAATCAACGGTTAAAACCACTTCCAAACAGTTTTGAATATATTCCGATAAATTATGTTCCCGTAAATGGCACATATTCCGATAATTCTAATGATGCAGAAGCTGAAACAGTTCTGTCGATTATAGATAACAACATTTCAAGACTTCCAAACGGAGAGTATCCAACAGTTGGAGTGGCAACTTTTAACATCAATCAACGAAACCTAATTTTAGGTAAGATTAATGAAAGAAGAAAATTTGAAAAATATAGAGATTTTAACGACAAAATAATTGAACTAGAAGAAAATGGATTTTTTGTCAAAAATTTAGAAAATATTCAAGGAGACGAACGAGATGTAATAATTCTTTCAACCACGTACGGTATTAACAAAGAAGGGAAATTTGCCCAAAGATTTGGTTCAATAAATCATCAAAAAGGTTACAAGCTTTTAAACGTTATTGTTACAAGAGCAAAATACAAAGTATATGTATGTTCTTCAATCCCAGAAGATGTGTTTTTAAATTACAAAGAGCACTTAATACATGAAGGTTCAAATAACAGAAGAGGTGCTTTATATGCTTATTTAGCCTACTCAAAAGCTGTTAGTGACCAAGACAATGAAGCTAGAATTTCAGTCTTAAATACACTAGCAGAAAATTCTACGAAAAGCACTACAATTGACAACTTAAATGAAGACCTCGAATCACCATTTGAGGAAGAAGTTTATGAAGCACTAACTGAACATTTTGATGAAAAAAATATAATTCCTCAACTTCAATTTGCAGGTTTCAGAATCGATTTGGTTTACGACACAAAACATATTGGACTTCCAAAAATCGCAATAGAATGTGATGGTGCAGCTTACCATTCAAGTCAAGAAGCTTATTTGCACGACAGACACAGACAAAAGATTCTTGAAAGACACGGTTTTGTGTTTCACAGAATATGGAGTACAAATTGGTGGAGAAACCCACAAAAGGAAACGAAAAAATTAGTTGAGTTTATAAAAAGTATTGAAATTAGCAGTCCTTCAATTTTTGAAGATAAATCAAAAACAGGTCTAGCATTTACGGATAATATAACGATTATCGAAAATGAGTTAACTAAAGTTTCACCACAACTTAAAAAGGATTTAAAAGAAACTATAGCAGCTGTAAGTGAAAAAGAAGATGGCCAAAATGAATTATTTAAAAAAATCATTAGAGTCAACAGCAAAGTATTAGTTAAATATTTGAATATTGATAAAGATTTAAAAGTTCAATTAGTAGAACAAACAGTATCCAAACTTGAAAAATCGAACGGAATTCAAAGAATTAATATTAAAACACCTTTAGGAGTTGCCTTAAACGGAAAATCTGTTGGAGATACTGTGAAAATTGGTGGATTAGATAAGTATGTTAGAATATTAGAAATTATGAATTAAGTAGGCGTTAAGGCCAAAATTCACAAAAGAGTATGCTTTCAAGCCTTAAGCTCTAAAATAATTAATCGTAAATGAAACAGAAATAAAAGAATAATGTAAATCAACGTTTCTAATGAGAAAGCCTAGTTAACCTCCAGGTGTTTATTTGTTTTTCATAAACGTTGACTCTAAAAGCAATCACAAATATCAATTTATTGGTGATGTGAAATACTTAATCCGCAGCGGCTGGAGTTAAGTATTGTAATTATGGAATTAATTATTTATTCGAATTATATTGAATATAATTAATGAAAAATATTAGAAAGTCATTTAAAATAAGCCTATGGGAAAATGTCCTTATTGTAAAAAGAGTGCTGGAATCTTCAAAAAACTTCATAAAGAATGTGAAAAGAGAAACCAACAGACAAAAGAGTTAATAGCTAATGAAACGGTAGAAAATTTTGAAGACCCTAATAAAATAAATTTCAACGAACTAAAGTTACTCGCTCAAGATTCATTTATAACTGAAACGGAATATGAAAACATCGTTTCCAGTTCTTACGCTAAAATTCTGGACAAATATTTGGACGATGGAGTTTTGTCGGGGGAAGAAGAAAATAAGCTGGATAACTATATCGTAAAGTCCGAATTATCTCAAGAAGTATTTGATAGAAACGATTCGTTGAGTAAAACTATCCGAGCATCGATTTTAAGAAATTTGCTTAATGGTGATGAGATCGCTAATCGACTAAAAGTAGATGGGAATCTACCATTTAAATTTCAGAAAAGCGAAAATCTTATTTGGTTATTCCAAAATGTGGAGTTATTTGAACAACGTATTAAGACTACTTATGAAGGAAGTTCTCACGGAGTTAGTTTGAGAATTGCTAAGGGAGTTTATTACAGAACGAATAGTTTCAAAGGTCATCCAGTAAAAACGACAAAAACTGTTCCGATTGCAACTGGAATAGTGGCTCTAACTGAAAAACACATTTACTTCTCTAGCTCCATTAAAAATTTCAGAATTAATTACGATAAAATAATTACGATTGATCCGTATTCGGACGGAATTGGCATTACAAAGGACGGAGTTACAGCTAAACCACAATTGTTTGTAAATCTTGATGGTTGGTTTTGTTATAACTTCATTAAAAATATATCAGAATAATACTATGTACAAAAATGGTTCCCATGAAAAAGAACTAGTCACTTTCTTTAAGTTAATATTTTTTGTTCGCCAATACTGATGTTGGCACCACTCATGTCCATTTAATATATATAATCTTTATTTCATATTAAAGGCCTTAGGTTTGTATAGATATTGACCTCCAGTCATTTATATTCATTTTTTTAGTATATTCGTATCTCAACCCTATCGCAAAAAACAATTTATTGGAAAGAAGAAATGCTTGAGCTGTCATAGTTTGCGTAAGGGGAGTTGTGGGTTAATGGTATGGATTGCATTATAAAAATGGATAAATCATATATGACGAAGCTTGTTTATAGAAGTTATAAAACGTTTAATGAAATAAATGAAATAAATGAAAAAAATTGAAATGGAAGCGGACACATTTGAAATAAAAGCGAATGAAAAAGATGCTGTTATTATTCAAAGACATTTCACTAAACACACAAAGTTAGATTTAGAAATTCAGAATTTACCAATTCCAAAAAGGCCAATTTGGTTGAATATTGTAGTTCGCACTCTTAGATTTTATCAAAATAATATTTCAGAAAAACTAGGAAATAGATGTGTATTTGATCCTAGTTGTTCGCGATATTCTGAATTAGCTTTTCGAGAAAAAGGATTTTTAAAAGGAATGTCTCTTACAATAAGTAGACTTAAACGTTGCCGTCCAGAAAACGGCGGTATTGATCAATTAAATTAACCAATTAAATTAGGATATATGAAATACAAAATTGAGCAAATTGGAGCTGAATTTTCAAGTAAAGCGATTACCGTACTTGAAAATAGATTTAATAAATATTCAGAGGAAGGGTATAGATTTCATTCGGTTTTCCAAGTACAGAAACCTGGATGTTTAGGAATTGGTTCACCAACAGTAACTTACCTTGCTGTTTATACTAAAGAATAAAGAACATTTTAATGGCCAATAAAGACTGTTTTTCTAATTAACTACATGTTTTTAATCCTTTATATATTTCAATGGTTCATTTTTATACGATTTATGACCTTATACTTTAATATATTGCCAAATTGAAAATAAATTCACTCATTATACAGCGAATCTGTCCGAGTTAAGTTAAGCTCCCGAGGAAGATCCGTTGAATTGTATGTTTTGGTGTTTTAATTAGGCAGTTATGAATAACAGACTCCAACATTAAAGTTGAAAAATAAAATTTATTGAATGAAAAGTGCATTTAAATTTACACTAATACTTGTCCTAATTCTTGGATGTAAGCATAATTCTTCGCAGCCATTAGGAAATGATATAGATAGTATTCAAAACAAACTCGTTGGTGAATGGGTTGATAAATCGGACCCGAAAAATGTGAGTCTTATATTCAATCGTTCAAAACACGCGATAATAGTTATAGATAATCAGGCTATTGGTGGGGAAAATTATATCGGAGAGGACGGCGAAAAAGCTGAATGTAAATATGAAGTAGACGATAATCAAAAACCTATGTCGTTAGATCTAGTCTTTTACGAATTAGGGACTAATAAAGAAAAAGGTAGAATTGAGGGTGTATTTAGATTCCTAACGGATAATAAAATTGAATTTAGAATGGGTTTTGATGGCACCATTCCAACAAGTTTTGACCCAGACGATAAGCAAGGCACAGTAATTTTGGACAAAAAAGGGAATTGAAAAATGTAATATGAATTCAAAAGAATTAAATCTTCTCGGGATACGAGAATGGGAATGGATTTCAAAAAAATACGACAAACCAAATTTATTATTGGGAAACGGATTTAGTGTAAATATTGCAAACCAATTTAACTACAAATCTCTATTCGAAGAATTTATAAATAATGCAGATAAGGAATTTAGTGCATTATTTAAAATGTTTGGAACAACAAACTTTGAAATAATTCAAGAGTATCTAACTCATTCAACCAAAGTAAATCAAATATTCGATTTAGAAACTGAACGAATATTTAAAGCAATTGAAAATTTAAAAAATGGACTGATTAAAACAATCAATAAAGTTCATCCAAGGTTTAAGGAAATTGATTCAAATCAAATTGATAGATTAACTAAACAATTTGTAGATGATTTTGGAGATGTTTATAGTTTAAATTATGATATGTTTTTATATCATCTAATAATGCACTCTGTAGATTTATATAAACAAGGCGATAGAAAAATGGCTTATCAAGATTATTTTTGGGGTAAATCCGGTAGTGACACAAGTGATTTTGTACCATTTCAAAAGTTCGAACATTATAAGCACGTTTATTATCTTCATGGAGCACTATGTTATTACAAGAACGATATAATTGATTATAAAATTTTACGTAAGCCTGACATTGAGTTAATTGAGGTAATTGAAAACAAAATTCGAGAAGGAAAATTCCCTTTATTTGTATCCGAAGGGATTTCCTCTGATAAACTCAAATCTATTGGCCGAAGTAATTACTTGAATTTTTGTTTGCGTAAACTAAAAACAGATAAAGAACCTTTGTTGGTTTATGGAACAAGCTTATCTTCTAATGACAAACATATTGTTGATGCAATCTGTCAAAATAAAAGAGACCTCATTATTGCCGTTTATGTAAGAAATAAAACAGAAGCTACTCTGAATAGAGAAGTTGCTGAATTTAAAGAAATGTTTGATAAAAAATGTTTAAGTATTGATTTTATAAATTCATATTCATTGTTTAACTTTTAACAAAAAACACTACCGATAATCATTGCATACAACCGAAAATAGACCTCCTGAATTAATTGGGGATTTATTTTTAGTGGTTTGAAGCGCGGCGATAATTTTTTCTGTCCCCGATTTTACCATTTTTTAGAGGAGTAATCTGCTCAATATCAGCCAAACACAACTTCAAATTAACAAGGTGGGATCTATGCTCTTTTGAACATTGTCTCCATAATTAGGACGTGTCAGAACCTATAGAAAATGTAGGTCTAATTCCCCTGTTAATAGTCGATAAAAATTCTCCTTAGGGATCCAATCACTCATTCGGAATTGAGTGAATAATTTCTCTTGATACTCTTTTTTGCCCTACATAGCTCAAGATACAGAATATCAGTCTAATGACCAATAAATTCATGCGTTTTTTAGTTCATTTTATCCCTAATTATATATATCTTGTGCAACAGGCACTCCGTATATAATTAATTGCTAGGTTCTAGCCAACTTTCGAAAACCCTCGCGGACTTTCTTGGTCGGTAATTATTTGCTAAATTAGGTGCTTAAACACGCCACTAATCATACACAAACACATTTGCAAGATTGCTGAATAATGAGAAAAGAACATTTCTATAAATACTATACGATAAATCAAAACTTTTATAGTTCAATTATTAATAATGAACTGTTCTTTTCAAACCCAAGGAATTTTAACGACCCATTTGACAGCTATCCGAGATTTTCTTTAACATCTGATAAAATAAAACTCAAGTCATTTTTCGATTTTTTAGGTAGTAAACTAAGCAAATTTAAGTCCGAAATATTCAATAATAGTGATAATCTTAAAAAACACGAACATTATAAAGGATTATTTGAGACTTTTTTTTTAGCGAAAATATTTGAGGAAGAATTGTATGAAAATGAAATTATTGATAAAACAAATAAACTAATTGAACTTTATACTTTCTATTCCGACAAATTAAATTTCGAGAAACTTTTAACTCAAAATTCTGAATATATACAAATTAAAATGTACTACGATTATATTTTTATTACAATCGACCAACACAATTTAGGTGTTTGTTGTGGTTCAAATAATCCAAAATGTCCTGTAATGTGGGGACATTATGCTAATAATCATAAAGGTATATGTATAAAATATGATTTAGGATATGATACAACGCAAAATATTTGTTTTGACGCTAAAGAAAAGTTGGATGTTTTAAAAGTTAAATATTCTGATGACCCAATTAATATTTTTGATTATTCAATCGAAAAACTTGAAGACTTAAAATTTAAATTATTGACTAATAAATATTCTAAATGGAATTATGAAAATGAAATAAGACTAATAAATAAAGACCAAGGATTATTGAAAATAAAGCGTAGTAGCATAACAGAAATAATTTTTGGGTGTAAATCAACATCAAAAGACAGATATACCACGATTAAATTATTTGCCTCTTTAGGTTACAAAACAGATAAATTACTTATTGCAAAAAGGCTTCCCGACAAGTATGAATTATCAATTCAAAATATGACCATGAGTGATATCGCAGGAAGTGGAGTCTATATTGAGGAAATTAATTTATAAAAAACTTTTGCTGATAAAGAACTGAGTTAAAACCTAAGTAATTCTAACCTAATTTTGAAACAAAGTTTTGATTATATAACAGACCTAATATTACAATAACAATAGCTTGTTTCAGCTACTCATTTGCAACTGCAATTAGTGCCAATTTTTTACTATATTCGTTTCTTAACCCTTTCGCAAAAATAACTTTTATTGGTAATTGGATATGCTTGAGCTGATGTGTCTTGGAGAGAAATGAATTGACTAAATTGGTATAATAGTGACGGGAATAGGTATAAATAGTACACAAGCAAAGAAAATCACTGAATGAACAATACAATACTTTTCGGAAATGGAATTAATCTTTTAACTTCTTCAAATAAATCTTGGAATTCATTATTAGACGATTTAAAAATTCCAAACGTTTTTAATAACGGGAATTTACCTCATACAATGATTTATGAAAGAATTTTATTTGAAAAACAAATTGCAGAAAAAGAAGAAATTTTAAAAGAAGAACAGCGAATAAAAGAAGAAATAGCTACAGAATTTTCAAAAATCGCCAATCACAACATATATAGAGAATTATTCAAGTTAAAAGCTCACAATTATATTACAACAAACTATGATTACGCTTTTAAAAATACTATTTCCCAAGAATTAGAGTTAGATAGTGTTAATAAAAGTTCCGAAGATATTTATAGCATAAGACGAAAAATTGAATTTTATATAAACAACCAACACGATACTAATATTTGGCATATTCACGGAGAGATTGATAAACCAAAAACAATAATGTTGGGATTAGACCATTATTGTGGAGAAATTGGAAAAATTGATAGTTATATCAAAGGTTTTTACACTTTTGAGAAAAATGGAGAAACACAAAAAGTAGATTCTATAAAGAAGAAATTATTAAAAAATAAATTTGATGAAATATCTTGGATAGATTTATTCTTTAACTCAAATATTCATATCATTGGATTTTCATTTCATTTCAGTGAAATTGACTTGTGGTGGATTCTAACCAAAAGAGCAAGACTATTAAGAGATAACGAAGTGTCTAAAAGGATAAATAATAAAATATTTTTCTATTGTGACATAATAGAAGAAGCCACAAAAGGCTTATTTGAATCTGTAGGAGTAACCGTTATGGAATTTCCTCATAATGGAAACTATTTAGATAGTTATGAAAAAATTATTGAACATTTGAAAAATAAAATGCCAGTGCACAGCAACAGTAATGGCTGTACAAACTCTTAATAAGACTAAGTATTAACTTTTTTCTATCGCTTTTTACGGTTGGCTGTAATTTTAACAGCAACTTAGTGTAGTTTTTTTCATGTGTTGTCGGCTTATTTGGTCTTATTGAGATTCAATAATTCGAGTTACAAAAACAGTAAGTGATTTGGCATCACTTCTCACCACTTTACTATTGAATTTTAAGTGCTGTTTCAGATTATAGTCAGAGGATGCTGATTGATTAAATTGAGTTAAAATATTAAAGACGGGGTCAATCGTGGAAAAAACAGCATAATGACTTACTTCCACTTTTGCACCATTATTAAAAAAAAAGGATGAAAATGTTGAAAAAATAATGTTCCTAACTTCATTTATAGTTTATTGTTAGTAATTTGCTACTAATGAGTCATTCCCCCCAACCCCCCATTCCATTTTTATTTACTAAATTCCGTCTTTAAACATAAAACTAATAATTCAACAATCACCACCCAATAGTACAGTATATATTAATAATGAAAAAAATTGAAGTCGTTGCCGGAGTTATTTTTTGTAAAGATCAGATTCTATGCGTTCAGAGAGCAAAAAACAAACTTTCGTACATATCAGAAAAATATGAGTTTCCTGGAGGGAAAATAGAAGCAGGAGAAACCAAAGAAGAAGCCTTACATAGAGAGTTGTACGAAGAATTAAATGTTTCAACTCATATCAAGTCGTTTTTTATGACCGTTGTGCATCAATACCCAGATTTTGAATTGACCATGCATAGTTATATTTGTGAAGTTGAATCGAAGGAACTTACGCTGCATGAACATATCGATCAAAAATGGTTAACCGTCAATGAGCTTGGTCCTATAGATTGGGCAGCCGCGGATATTCCGATAGTGGACAAATTAATCTCGAATGGATAAGCTAATTCAATCGTTTACTAAGAGTTTACAAACGGGGTATGTAGATAAATCCATTTTATCTAATCAAGCCTATCAACCTACCTTACTCGTCAATCATAAGAATCCACCTAAAAAGGTGCTTTCAACGCTCCTACATGAGTTTGAACATTGCCAACAATTTTTCATCTCGGTAGCATTTGTCACCACTAGTGGGGTAGCGGCAATTATCAACAAACTTAAAGAGCTAGAAGATAAAAAGATCAAAGGGCAAATACTCGTCTCTCAATACTTAAATTTCACCCAACCTGAAGCGCTTAAGCGGTTAGGTCAGTTTTCAAATATAGAGCTTAGGATTGCTGTAAAGGGAAACGCCCATACCAAAGGATACATCTTTAAAAATAAAGCCCATTATAATTTAATTGTAGGGAGTAGTAATTTAACCGCTAATGCGTTATCCACTAATAAAGAATGGAATATTAAGCTCTCAGCATTAGACGACAGTGGTATTGTTGAGAAAGTACTTGGCGAATTTAATGCTGATTTTGAAAAAGGCATCCCGGTAACGGAGGAGTATCTTGCTAGGTATGAAGAAATCTATCAGCAACAATTTCTGATTCAACGGAATACCAGCGTTGAGCACTTAGCGGAAGCACTTGAGACTATCAGCCCTAATTCCATGCAAATTGATGCCTTAGAATCGCTGTGCAACCTCCGAGATGAACAAAAGAACAAGGCCCTGATTATTTCAGCTACGGGAACCGGTAAAACCTATTTATCCGCCTTTGATGCCAAAACGTTTAATCCCAAAAAATTACTGTTTGTAGTCCATAGACTGACCATAGCCAACGATGCGTTAAATACTTTTCGTCGTGTATTTGGAAAGGAAAAATCAATGGGCGTGTATTCTGGAATGCGACAGGAATTAGATTGCGATTTTATTTTTGCTACAGTGCAAACCATTTCTAAATCTAAGCACTTAGATAATTTCGATAAAAGTCATTTTGATTATATCATTATTGATGAAACACATCGTTCGGGTGCAGATTCCTATTTGCGTTTACTCGACTACTTTGAGCCGAAGTTTCTTTTAGGAATGACCGCTACACCTGAGCGCACAGATGGCAATGACATCTTTCAACTCTTTGACCATAATATAGCCTACGAAATTAGATTGAGCAGAGCCATGGAAGAGGAAATGCTGAGTTCTTTTCATTATTATGGGGTTAGTGACTTATCAATAAACAATGTCGAGGTAGAAAGTAAGTCAGATTTCAGGTATTTAGTTGCCAATGAACGGGTTGACAGAATCATTGAACAAGCAACCTTTTATGGTAGTGATAATGGTATTACCAGAGGGTTAATATTCTGCTCTAGAAAGAATGAAGCGATTGAATTATCAAATTTATTCAATACACGAGGGTTTAAGACGGTTGCGTTAACTGGAGACAGTTCTGAAAACGAACGCGCTGATGCCATTGAAAAATTAGAAACAGATAATCTGAGCGAAAAACTTGATTATATTTTTACGGTTGATATTTTTAATGAAGGAATTGATATTCCAAAAATCAATCAGATCATCATGTTGCGACCCACCTCGTCGGCCATTATTTTTATTCAACAATTAGGACGAGGTTTGCGAAAGGTGGAGGGGAAAGGCTATTTAACGGTGATTGATTTTATTGGGAACTACGAAAACAATTACCTTATTCCAATTGCCTTATATGGAGACACCTCCTACAATAAAGATTCGTTGCGTAAATTAGTAACAGAAGGAAGTCGGATGATTCCTGGGTCTTCCACCATCAACTTTGATAAAATCACCAAAGAGAAAATCTTTCAATCTATTGATTCTTCTAATTTAAGATTATTGAAAGACTTGAAATCAGATTATAATTTATTAAAGTATAAGTTAGGAAGAATTCCTATGATGATGGATTTTGTTGAACATGGTTCACGTGATCCATATTTATATGTGGAGTACGCCAATTCCTACTACAATTTTATTGCTAAGGTTGATACGTTAGAACTTGCGGAATTATCCGCTTTTCAATTAAAGTTATTAGAATTGTTTTCTAAAGAAATAAATAATTCGAAACGGGTTGAGGAAAGTATTATTCTTAAAGAATTATTGGAAAAGGGGAAGCTTTCGGTGTTGGAATTAAAAGGCCTAATTGATGAAAAATACGGATATTCCGTCACAGATGAAACCATAGAATCGTGTGTTGCTAATTTGAATTTTGAGTTTGTAAGAAAACAAGAGAAGATCATCTACGTACAGGATAATTCCTTTTATTTTTATGACGAGTTCCTTGAAGTATTGAACAATAAAACGTTTACGCTTTTTCTGTTAGACTCTATTCACTATTCCCTGCACGCTTTTGATGATGCCTATAAGAAAGAATACTATAGAAACGGTCTTATTTTGTTTAATAAATATAGTCGAAAAGATGTGTGTAGATTGTTAAATTGGGAAAAAGACATTAGCAGTACGGTGTACGGCTATCGCACACATGGGGGCGTTACACCCTGTTTTGTCACCTATCGCAAGTCTGATGAGATCGATAGCACCATAAATTACAACGACCATTTTATTAACCCCTCTACATTTGCCTGGGAATCAAGATCAAATAGGAAACTTGAAAGTAAGGAAATAAGGGAAGTAATAAACTCCCATCGTATTTTACTATTTGTTAAAAAGTCTGATGGCGAAGGAACAGATTTTTACTTTATGGGAGATGCCTCAATAATTCCTGATTCAATTGAGCAAAGTAAAATGCCAGGAACCAATAAACCAGTGGTTCATTTTAAATTCCAATTACAACAACCCGTTATTGACAACATCTACCAATATATCACAACGGCCAAAATAAATCAAATTGATACACCGGCAATTCATGAGCCTGAAAGCAACACAATCTCAATGCAGCAGACCTTGAGTTTTGAAGAGGAACTAAAAAATCCAATTCCGTTGTTCGATTTCTATGCAGCAGCAGGTTCGTTTAGTGAATTACAAGCGGAGAAGGATTACAAAATGATTGAAGGGCCTGAAAATGGTTCTAGTGATGATTATTTTGCATGTAAAATTATGGGTGAGTCTATGAACCGGGTAATTCCAAACGGTTCTATTTGCTTATTTAAAAAATATATGGGTGGAAGTAGAAACGGAAAGATTGTGTTGGTAGAAAATCGAGATATACAAGATCCAGATTTCAATTCAGCATTTACAATCAAAACCTACAGCAGCGAAAAAACAATTACTCCAGACGGCTGGCAACACCATACAATTGTTTTAAAACCAAATTCATATGATAGCGCCTATCAAGATATTGTTTTAGCTAAAGAAAATGCAGAAGAGATGAGGGTAGTAGGGGAGTTTGTGCGCGTATTAGGGGAATAAAATAAATAGGGTATTTGGTTTTAAAAAGTTAATCATTTTTTAAATTGAAAGACAAATGGCGAAGAGGATTGAATATACATTTTTTAACAATTGTTCGCTGAGTTGGATGGTTGTTGGGTTTGTGTAAGATAACTTAAAAAGGGCCTCAGCGTGAAGTGATTAGTGGTTTTTTAGTATTTTAGTACTTGAACCGAGAAATTGATTGGCTCATAGTTACATTAACAATGAATAAGGACGTATTAGATAGTATTATTGAAGAACATAAAGCGCAACCGGTTGGGAGTGGCTATATAGATATCATTGTTCGTAGAGAAAATTATCAAAACTTTATTCAAAGTTTAGTAGAAAATGGATTTATAATTAGGAGTATTTCATGGTGGGAGTGGTGCGAAAAGGAAGAAGATTGTGACTATGGATTAGGTGGGCCAGATAGTGATTATTTTAATGGTCGGTTCGCTGAGATACCAGCTGAAGTGGATGATCTAAAATTGGATGATTTGAATTTTACCGAATCTATTGACGAAGTAAAAAAACTAATTGAAAACAAATCGATTGAATTCTCAGTTGAAACCATTCAATTTAAAGATTCAACGTGGCTAACGCCCGCATTTTGGTTGGATGTTCCTTCTGATTGGAAAAATTTAAAAAGTGTCTAACAATTGAGCTTCATCAAGTACCATTAAAATATACACAAGCGAAAAAACAATTACATCAAAAGGCTGGCAACACCATACTATTGTTATTTTAAGCTGACAGAATACAAGTGAGTTACTTTTAAAACTTGTTTTCATCAATCGTTCGCTGAGTTGGATGGTTGTTGGGTTTGTGTAAGATAACTTAAGAGCCGCCTCAACGAGTAGTGGTAAGCGCTTTTTTAGTATTTTAGTACTTGAACCCAGAAAACTAACGGCTCAAAGACACAACCTAGCATCCATCCAAAAAAACAACACTAAGCATTTAAAAAAAAATTTTATATTTGCAACAGTATCAGGAACGCAAATTAGGCGTACCAACCGAGCACAAAAGCTACGGTGGTTTAGAATACGGACGATCGTCAAAAAAATGAACTCCAAAACATTCTTATTCTTGATGCATTTAACGTTAAAACTATGTATGCATTATGAAAACTGTATTTATCAATTTGAAAGAGGGTAATAAATCTTCTTCTAAAACCATAACGATTAATGACATCATCACCCTTGATGAGTCATTTGTTGATATGGCTAATTATTTAAACAAAGACACAGCGGGTACTTTGGTCCATTTTAAACATCAACAAATAATTCAACTCAATTTAACCAGAGTATCACCTTATATCCTTTTGTTTTTTGACGATAATCTTAATTACGAAGGAGCTACGCACAGTATCTTTAGTGGAGCTGGGAGCTTTACCATTCAAACAGCATACAAATATATTTTATTTTTAAAAATACCGTATGACTTAAAATTGAATAACATCATAAGTTTAAGTATTAAAACACCACAGCCTAATGTACTTAAATAAAAAGTATAAGTATTTAAATTATATCCCAGCGCCTGTCAATTTAGACCCAAGTAGGTATGATCTCGTTGATGATAAAGAGTTTTGCACTCCTGACAGTAGAACTCCGCTGCTTATGGTTATTCAATACGGAATCTTTCCTAGTGGAGGATTTAAAGGAAAGAAAAATTATAGTCAATTAAAAGGATTAGAAAATCAAAATATAGGCTTCATCGGAAGAGCGTACCTATCAAATCGTGAGCGTAAACGTATCATTGAATTCTTTTTAGATCAAGACACTTTAAAACAAATTAGAAATAATGATATTAAGATCAACCTAAGTCTATGGAGCGAGAAAGCATAAATTTTTTAAATCCTAAAAATAATTAATACAAACTATGAATAAAATAATAGTTTAATTTTGAGTTTAATCTAAGGTCGGTTCTTATTTTATTAAATTTAAGGCTTAATACCCGCGACAATTATTAAATCGAGGATATATTTTTCTGGTATTTTGGAAAAATACCCTATAAAATACGATCTTGAAAAAAAAATCACCATAAGTAAACCATACACCAACCCTTGTGGGTAATTACAAATACATGAAAATTATCAAAATTGTAGTATTAATTTTAATCTTAGGCTTAATTTATATTTTAATAAAAGTTCCAATAAGAAGAGCCTATTACGATTATAAATATAATGCTGAAATAAAAGATAAAATAAAATGGGAAAAGGATTTAAGTTTAAAATGGACTGATTTCCGTTATTCTGAAACTAAAACTCCTTATACTCAGGTGGGGTTTGGTAATCGGTATGAATTCAATATAGACTGGGATATTGATTATAAGTCAGTAACTCTTTTCTATCCATTAGATTCTTACATCGATGATACAACCAGTGTAGATAACTTGGAAATGCAACAATATAGGTTTGATTTGTGCGAGATTTATCGCAGAAAATTGGAAACCAAAATAAGAAGCATGAATTACAAGGATTTCCCGAGCAGCAGTGCCGATTCTGTTGATATTAACAGTGGCCTATATTATGATCAATTTGAACAAGAATGGGATAGAATAGTTAATCTTCCGACAAATGAAAGACTTATTAAATTTCGATCAATAAAAGATGAACTGAATAAATAAAAAATTATTCAATAAAAGTGTAAAATTAATTGCTCCCCACTTATAAGCATCGCAGGCAGTTATACTAAATTAGATACTTAAACAAACAAACTAACAATCAAAACCAAGACAGTTCTACCTCATTAAAAAAAGTGGAATCTTTATTTAACAAGATAGAAAAAAAAGTAATTCAGAAACTGAAAAAATCTACACCTGATTGAATTTGCAACTTAATTTTCTGAGTCTCTTTTAAACCTAAATTTAGGTTTCTTATATTTGATATGTCCAACGCCTAAATAATTGATATGAAATTTTTTAGAATCCTTTTTTTATTAGCAAGCATATCCTTGTATTCTCAAGATTATACAGCAATACCTCAGCCTAACGATGCTGTACAGAAGAATGAGTTGGGCTTATCTCAAATTGATATTAAACTAGCCTCCTTTAGAAATAGTCAGGTAGATGGCAAGAAAAAGGAGGATGCTGTGATGAAAGCACTAGCGCAACTAGCAATTGTAAAAACCAACTATGACAATGCGAAACAATATCCAAAAACAATTACGGATGGATGGCATTTAGTTATGGCTACTGATAATTATAATTTTTGTTCTCCGGCAAAAGTTTTCATTGAGGATAATACGATCACAAAATTTGTTGCTGGCAATTGGATGAAATTGGCGCGTCCTTTTAAAGTATTATCACCAATTCATGAGGGTAAAGCGTTAATATCACTTGATTTTAATTCCAACACCGATACCGTTGAATTATTCTTTATCCATGATTTAACCCAAGCTACCACTGTAGAAAAGCCACTAGCATCTGCTTATATTTGTTTTTGGTCTGATTTAAATAAAGCGTCAACGATTAAAATATGGGTGGATGAATACTATTTTGGAAAATTAAGTCAAAAACATAACAGCCAACCTAATTGCGCTGAATCGGGGACGATCACCATAGAAGTAGAACCTGGGAGTTATTATTTTAAAGGCGCTGGAAGAGGTACCATCGATTGGAATGGGCAAGTAGTTGCAAAAGAAAATGAATGTTTGAGTTATAGGCTAAACAAAAAGAATAAAAGCTAACGTTTGACATGATTTAACCAAATTACTATTTATACACTACTTCCTTCACAAACAGAAGTCAAGTTCTATGCTTATCATCATCCTCATTGCGCTAATAATCATCCCGCTTCTTATTCAAAAATTGAAGTGGAAAGCTCAAGAAGAGGAGAAGGACGTCCCATTTACCAATACGAGTATACACTATTTAATCGCGGTTTTCATTTCCATTAGCGCATCACTCGCTATAGCAAATGAAGCAGACATTCCTGCAAGTGCCGGACATGGTGGATTTTTACTGCTAATAGGTCCAGTGCTCTTCGGTATTGTAGTGATGTGTGGATATATAGCTAGTTTGTATATTTTTCCTAAAAAGAAAGTTTTCTTTGGAATAATTTCTTTTTTGATAAATCTTGGCATTGGAACCTATTTTATGTGCTATGGAATTTAATAAATAATAGAAAATACTACCTACCATGCTCACCCCAACCTTCAACGCCCTAAACCGCTCAAAACAATGCATCATCAAGACAAAATAGGTATAGCATTGATTGCACTAGGATATATAGTTCCGTTTTCATCTTTATGGGCCTATTGATTGGGCTTCTACTGTTAATATTGGTAGTATTATACTTCTAGTTGGAAAATTTAGAATCAATCAAAAAATAGTGTGGATCATAACGTCTTTAATTTTATTTTATCCAACTGAGTTGAAATTACCCCTTTACAATGTTTGAGTTTTTACGAAACAAAATAATGGAGCATTAAAGCAAATTGTAATGAGTTCTAAAACAGATAATGAAATTACACTGTTGAGCTATGGACAAAATACTTTCAAAAAACGCTAACCTCTGAAGACAAGTATATTT
>Ga0209344_10002108_pt1 | contig 23172 bp, 21 predicted proteins | sample Cruoilmetagenom6_FD_187293 | JGI IMG/M metagenome (GOLD analysis project Ga0209344, IMG submission 187293) | Oil polluted marine microbial communities from Coal Oil Point, Santa Barbara, California, USA - Santa Barbara Oil Seep Sample 6 (SPAdes)... | ecosystem: Environmental > Aquatic > Marine... | reverse complement strand
TGTATAATTTACGATTGTTGCAAGATGCAAAGCTTGCTAAACTGTTCACAAATGGTCTTTAATGTGAAGGCTGGCGATATCGTGGTTGAATCGCGAACAAGCTCGGGTCTGACGAGAAAGAAATCTCCAATGAACACCAGACTCCTCATTGTCGGCGCCGTCGCTCTGTGTACTGCTTCCGTCTCTGCCCAATCCTTCAATGTCGAGTTCGGAACTCCCGAAACCTCGCCATCAGATACCTACGCCGCCGCCGGCTTACCTGGAATGTGGAACACCTTTGGCGCGATGCCCAACTTCATGCGATTCCCGCTGCTGGGCCTCGACGGACAACCAATCGCAGCAGACATCATGAACATCGGTTTCGATATCATTGAGTCCGCCGACAACGTATCTACATTCGGAAATAACGAATCACTCCTCGACGATTGCTTTACATCATTCAACGATCCAATCGACGGCTGCATCTTCCTTCGATTTCTCGAACCAGGAGATTACCAAGTCATCATGTACGCGCTTGCACCAGATGATGACTCACTCCAGAGCAGACTTCGAATAGATCAGAACGAAGAAGAACCAGTATTCGTCGGAGGCCAATGGGTAGGAGTTCATCAAGAAGGTATGTCATACATGACACAGATCGCAACTGTCGGATCCGACGGGCGACTGGATATGCATTCAGGTTTGCCTTCAGGAAATCTTCGTTCAATCCTCAATGGATTCCAGGTAATCCAACTCGCATCATGTGAACCTGACATGAACAATGACGGCGATCTCAACTTCTTCGATGTCTCTGCATTCCTAAGTGCCTTCGGATCACAAGATCCATCCGCAGACTTCAACAACGACTCTGAGTTCAACTTCTTCGATGTCTCAACTTTCCTCAGCGCCTTCTCGCAAGGATGTCCATAACAACCCAAAGCATCACGCAGCGAAGCGAATCACAAATCAATATATAAAGAAAAGGGCGACCCTTCCGGATCGCCCTTTTTAGTTGAATGTATTGATCAACTATTGAAGATCAAAGTTACGGGCAACCTGCGCCGAACAGGGTGAGGTACTCTGAAACATCAAAGAAGTTGAGAGTGCCGTCGCCGTTCAGGTCAACAGAGCTGTCGCCTGCACCGAACAAGCTGAGGAACTCAGAAACATCGAAGAAGTTGAGTGTTCCATCGCCGTTCAAGTCTGCAATACATGGTGAGTCACAGATGAATGCATGAAGCTCAACGCCGTCAACACCTGCTTCGACAACTGAACCATCGCCGGTATCGGATGCTGTGAATCGGATTCTGAACTGATCGTTTGCAGTGAATCCAGTGATTCCTACGAGTGAGTGTTGTACAGAGATCCAACCGCCGGTAACATCTGGTCCTGTAGGACCAACGGTTTCGAGGTTTGTCCAAGTTGATCCGCCGTTGTCGGAGATTTCAACAACGAAGACATCAGCCATCGGAGCAGCGCCGAACGAGTTGTCGTACCAACGAAGGTAGCTCACTGCGGACGATTCTGATGCAGAGATGATCGGTGAAGTCAAGATTGTACTTCCGCCGTCAACATCGGAGTTTCCTGCGACATTGTCAGTAAGGAAGCAAAGTCCCGATCCGTCGCCGTCGACTGTTGGATCGCCGCGATCACCCAGGCCTGCGGGAGTTCCGCGAGTCCATTGGCCATCGGATGCGTTGCCTGATACTGACCAGCCTGTATTGTTCTGGAAGTTGTCAGCGTAGTAAGGAACAGGATCTACATCAGCGGTTGAAGCTGTGAAGGTTCCTGATGCCGGTGCGCCTTCAGGTGAAAACTGAGTGGATCCACTTGTGGTTTGTGCAGTGAAGTAGAAGTCTACATCAACTCCACAAGTTACAGCAGGGAATGTTGCTTCATACTCGTTTGCAGAGATGAGGGTCATTGGGATAGCAACGAAACCGCCTCCTGAGTTGACGAACATTGTTGGTGATGATGGATCCAATGTTCCAGTCAAGTCTGAGAACTTGACGTCGATGGTTGTTCCACCGTTTGGATCAATCATTGCTGGTTGACCGCTTGGGTAGGTGATATCAATCAAAGTGAGTTCAGGTGCATCCATGTTGTGAGCGCCGAATCCAGCTGCGATCTCGTTGTAATGAGGAGTACCGTTTCCGATATTCGCGTCATCATCATCAAGAGTCAACCAGTCGATGGTCATCTGTGGAGTGATGTCTGATCCTGAGTGAACAAGGATTGAGTTCACAGCGAGGAAGTTGAGGATTTCTGTGTAATCATCAGGTTCTGTGACAACAAGTTCATTACGGGTGTCCCAAACACATCCTGAGTAGAGCGGTGCACACGCATGGCTACCAGTGTTACATGGGTATTGGAATGAGTTGTCCGCGTCGCGAAGTCCACTACCACATGAACCGAAGAAGCCTATTCCCAGAGTAGGGTTGTCAAGAATGATGACACTCATGACATCTCCGGTACCTTCGCCGTACTGCCCTTGGCCTGAGCCGCCGGCGTTGACGAGGTGATGACCATATTCATGCTGGACAACTGAGGTCCATGCTGTGTTTGGTGTGCTTGCGCCAGAGGACAGGCAGAAGTTGATTGATTGTTCACTTGGTGAGTACCATGCGTTACCTGGGCAGAACCCATCGGTACGGTTCACGGTAATCGGGAACGATTCATTCATGAGAGTTGGGAATGAAGGGTTTGCACGAACTGCAAAGTCACGAACTTCGTTCGCAGCGATATACGCGTTGACTTGTGCTCGGTTGTTCTCGGAAGAGTTTGATTCATTGAAGATCAAGCTTGCGAGTGCAGGCGGAGTAACACTGTCTGAAGTACTCTCAACGGATCCGAGGAAGTCGAAGACTTCGAACCATTCGCCGTGGAGTGTTGCTGTGACATTGACAGGTGCAGTACCTGCGTCATTGATTGTGAAATCACCGTTTTCGTCTGCAATGGTTTCGATACCGTTTGCGCCAACACGAAGGTAAGGCAAAGGTTGTGAAACTTCCACTGCACAGAAGTCTGCAGCTGGTCCTTCTGAAGCGATCGCAGATGCGTTACCTGAAATATCAACTGTATGGATGAGGCTCTCTTCGAAAAGGATCTCACCAGTCGCAGCATCGGTAACAACGAGGAACATTGCGAATCCGTCGACCATGATTTCGGAAACATCTGCAAGTGTTGGAGCATGTGACTTTGTGTCTACACCCGCGAACACTTTACGGCTTGAGTTCCAAACGAGGATGTCGTTGGTTGCGTAATGAGCCATTGCTTTTTCAGTGATCTGGTCTTGATTGATCGCTTGACGCATGATCTGAGGATCTACTTGGAAGTTTCCAAGATCATGGAGTTCTGAGGATGCGAGCACAAGTGGGTTGTTCACTTCGTTGCGTGTCATCAGAACGAGCTTTGAACGGAATACTTCTACGCCGTTGCTGAACTGCTTGTAGTAATGTCCTGTGAACTTGTATGAATCTGATTCAGGAAGGTATCCGATGGGCTGTGTGTGGCGTCCATCATCGAATGGGCCTTCAGCGACGAGATCGTTTCTGTCTACGCCCCACATGGAAGCGTATTGATCTACGAATAGTTGTGATGATTCTTGCGCTGTTTGGCCGTGGCTGAATGCTTTGCCGTAGACGCGGGCGATTGAGCCGTTATCTCTGCGAGAGATCGCGGAGTTGACATTTGTTGAGTAGAAATTGCTGACTGCTTGGACTGAGCTGAGTGCTGCTGGCTGGCCTGCGGCATTTGTCAGATCTGCATTTGCGGGCGCGATAGTCATCGCCGCACATGTGAGACCCAGGCAGAGGGAAGAGAAACGCTTCGTGGACATGATTGGCCTTTCTGAAAAACCGTCGTTTGTAAATGCCTATACGGATTCCGTTTGTCACAAGGCCTTGTCGTCAACAACCACGGATGGCGACTTGGATTTGTTGGAATATTCGTTTAATACAGGCTCGTGGGCCCCGAATGGGGTCATTTAGATTAGGGACAAAACGGCAAGTCCCGTTGAAGCACTGTACCGGGAGGGGTTCATGCGTGTCAAGGCATTTTGTGAGGTATCGTCGGGTTTATCTCTTATAGAGAGCGTGCTGGAAACCATGTTTGGTTGGTGCTTGTTCAATACGGATAAAAATGTCTATTAATGGTGTCCGTTTTAATGGAACTAGACAGGGTGGGAAGAGTTGGGAGTCGTATGGAGCGTTTGAAAGGAACGAGGATGTTGCTTAGGTGTCTGCAGATCTGTGTAGTTAGGAGTTAGTTTTTTCGGATCAGGATGAAGAGAGCTGCGGTCGTCGCGCCGATTGTGTTTGAGACGAGATCCCATGCGGTGTTGTAGTAGCCTCCAACATTGGTTTCGGGCATAGAGAGGACAGCGATGAACTCGATGACTTCGTTGAGAGCGCCGAGCCCGATTCCCATTAACGCGGCGATGGTTGCGAGAGCGACTGATTTTCGCGCTACCAGAAGTGTCTTCGCTGCTTCGTAGCTTGCGATTGTGGCGCTAAAGAATCCGAAGGTATGAATCATCTGGTCATAGCGAGGGAGTGCTTCGAAGTATCTGAGTGAATAGAGAACAGCGCTTGTTGGTTTTGCGTCATCGGAAGTTGCAGCGCGGAACGCGTCAGTGAACTGGGGGTCAATCGCGATTGTGCCGCCGGCCATATGGAGGCCGCCCCAGATTGCGAGGAGCCAGAGTGCGAAGGGTGAGAATCTGACACGCAGATGGAGCAACAATGCGATCGCAATAAACACTAACATCACGACGGCGTACATGAGGAACTCAGTGTTTCCAGCGCGAAGAGCGAGCCCTGAGCACACGAGCATGTAAAAAGTGACAAAGAGTACAAGTGTCAATGAGGGGTTTGAGCGATGTAAATGAGCTGCAGGGTGTCTAGTAGTCATGCGATCCATTGTAACGCGACATTGGTTTTCATGCTTTAGATCTGCTATGAACCTAGAATCTAGTATGAAGAAAGATAATGAACATACAGATCATGGTGACCCTGTTGTTGTCGCAAGGTACACAACTGAGTTCGAAGCGATTTTGTCAAAGAACATGCTTATGGAAGCGGATATACCATGTCAGGTTGTCGGCGGGATGACTGCGGGCTTCCGAGCGGAGACTCCTGGGATTGTAAAGGTGCTGGTTCCTGCGAGCTTTGAAGAAGCAGCGTTGAAGTTGTTACTTGAGCAAGGCGCACATGAGCTCGAACAAAAGGACAAGATTGAAGACAGTGATGACGAGTAGTCACTCTTGATTCGTATTTTCGATTGTTGAATCATTCTCGGACTCATCCGATCTTACCTGTTTTCACTATGTGATAGACTCGTTAAGTTTACGAAGTTAAAGCCGCATGCGCTTTGCACATTGCTTGCATGAATGGTTGAGTTGGATGATGATCTGAGGATGAGCAAGCTTCGCAATCATCTCAACGCAGACATCGGCGAAGCTTTGCAAGGACAAGTGGGTGATGTTGGTTGGGACACCATGGTTCACTCGATGCGAGGCGCGATCGAGGATCGGAGTCATGCGATTCATCTTGGGGTTGCCGTTGGAGTGCTGCTCTTTGTATGGGGAAACTATCTACTCGCGAAGTGGGTACTCAAGAGTCTTTCAGACAAGGTCGATGTTTCTAAACTGAAGTGAAATTTAAGTAGGGCTGTTCATCCTGAGAATCATGATTGAATCCGCTGAGAAGTGGTTTTTTTATGCGCAGATTTGTTTCAGGATGGTATTTGGTTTGAAGATAAAGGTATCGCTTGCACTGGGTTGATGGATGGGTTAATGTTTTTCTATATAAGTTGTTATATTGGGGAGCATTTATAATGAACGAGCAGGCAACACGACGGCGAGGATATGGATTGATCGAGACGATCGTTGGGGTAGCGATCGTTGGGTTGATTGTTTTGATTTTGGTTCCAGCGATGCACAACGCGAGATCGCAAATGCATCGATCTAATAGTTCTGTGAAGCTGATGATCATCGGGCAAGGCGGCGCGATGTATGCGCAAGGGAATAGCGGCAGATTGTTTGGTTACTCATGGAGGCCGGGAGAATCATATATACTACCTGACGGGCGCGTAATTTCAGAGACGAGTTCACTTCGTGCGAGCGCCAGGCAAAACCAAGAGATCTTACAACGATACACAGGACGATTAACGGGTGAGTTTAAAATCCAGTTACTTGGGGCTCGAATTCCTCATCGTAGATATTCGCATCTCGTACTCATGGATTATCTGGATCTATCGATCGAAAGCAAGTTGTTTATTGATCCTGCAGATGAAAAACTAGAGCGCTGGCACGACAACCCACTTGAGTATCGGGATGCTGTAAGCTCTTTACCATACTCGTCTAACAAAGATTATGCTGGATATGATGAGGATGGAAGTTGGATCAACTCGAATGTGCAACAACGGTGGACTTTCGGGTCGAGCTATCACTCAGGACCCTCGGTCTGGCAAGCGGATTATCCGTCTGCAAGGTATGTTCCAATCTGGGTCACGCCCCATTTGTTCGCGTCTACATTTGCCGGTAATCCGGATCTTCATACAGGGCGATCTCTGGATGAAGTTGCGTCCCCTAGTAACAAGGTGTGGATGTTTGAAGAGTTTGATCGCGAGCAAGCGGGAGATCCTTACTTTGCGTACGGCCGATCACGGACTGAGAAGTTGATGTTTGACGGTTCGGTGAACAGCTGGTTGAGCGGCGAGGCCGCGCCTTCGGTTGTTCCTGAGAATGGTGGGATCTGGGCGCAGAAATATTTACCATTGGATCAGTTTCCATTGCCGCTAGGAGGGCTCGGGGATGATCGTTTGGTCAATCAGCGTTTTCGTTGGACCCATTTGGGATTGTCAGGCGTAGATTATGGACAGTCAGAGCCTGCGAGAGGTCCAAAGGCTCGTTGAGAGTGGGAATAAGCAGTTTGTCCATCGGTCCTAGTGCGCTAGAATAGTGAACTCGGGCCTTTTTGATCACTGATGAGTGGATCGGGCATCGAAATCAGGAGACACGGTATGAAATCAGTCGTCATTGGCATTATCGCATTGGCAGGGCTTGTGACCGCAGCGTTTGTGGTCGGGTCCGGATCAGACACGAGTAAAGAATCAACAACAAATCTAGATCAACCCGCAGGCGAGGTTGTCGAAGAAGTCACTCAGGAAGAGCCTGAGAAGAACGAGGAGAAGTTTGTGTATTTTCAGATGACAACATCAATGGGCGACATTTTCCTTGAGCTCAATGAAACGCTCGCACCTATTTCAACTGCGAACTTCCTTTCATACGTAGAGGACGAGTACTACAACGGAACAATCTTCCATCGCGTCATTCCGACCTTCATGATCCAGGGCGGCGGTTTCACTGTTGACATGGAGAAGAAGACAACGAAGGACGGCATTGAGAATGAATGGACGAATGGATTGAGCAATGCTCGCGGTTCAATCGCGATGGCTCGTCTTGGCGGCCGTGCGAACTCTGGTACTTCACAGTTCTTCATCAATGTTGCAGATAACGCAGGGTTGGATCAGCCTCGCGATGGATCTGGATACGCGGTATTCGGTAAAGTAGTTAAGGGCATGGATGTTGTTGACAAGATCCGTGTTGTTCCAACAGGTGACTACGGCCCGATGGGCGATGTTCCAACTGAACCAGTTGTGATCGAAACGGTTGTTCTCCTCGATGCTGCAAAGGTCGAAGAGCTTGGTCTCGCTGAGTCCGAGTAAACTACAACGCATTTCTTCAATGCAATCAAATCAAAGCTGACCCGTTGTCCTTGCAGACAGCGGGTTTTCTTCTATTTGGAGATTGTTCATAAGTATTTTGTTGGAACTTGTTTCGATTGAAAAACACAGTTTCTTTGGGAAAAAGTGACAGATTAAGGTCCGAGAATCCATCTAGTGATGTGGGGAGAGAACATAGCCGATGAAACTGGAGTGGGTTGAATCCCTATGACGAAGAGGGTCGTGTGGCGATCAGTGGGTCTGTAAGGAAGATGACTATGGGGACGAATAATGAGTAAGACCTACCAAGAGAATGATCTTGGAATTGCGATGAGCGATGACGGGATTATCCCGTTCGCGGATGATGTCGCGATCGAGAGATTTAAGCAGATAGAACAGCACGACTCGGACGACGCGAATACCGATGCATTGAGCGAATCCGCAGTGGAGGAGTTTGGCTCGGTACCTCAGCGGGTTTCTGTAGTTGATCGAGACCTTGGAATCAATCAAGATTCGGGTTCGAACGAAGGTTCAGATTCAGGTTCAGGAACAAGAGCTAACAAATACTCGTGTCCTTGTTGCGGGCAAGGTGCTCGCCGTGTGATGCGTGTGCGTGTGGTTCATCAGAGTCAGCCCAAATGGGTCGCGGTGTGTGCATTGTGTGCGGCGTCGATGCTTGCACGGATTCCAGGCACGATCGTCGGTGGTTTGGTTCGGCCTTCACGCAAACGGGTGAGACGGACGCAGACTGAGCGGAAGATTGCTCAAGGTCAAATGCGTGGGTTTCGCGCGGGTGCTCAAAATGGGTATCGTCGAGCGAGCTGAAAGAGCGAGCTCTTAGATAGCGAATAGTTGAATATGAATGTTGTCGGCACTGGGTGCCGATTTTTTGTCGATGCTGGGTGATGGCGCGTTGAGTGTATGAAAAAACCCGGCTGGTGGTGGGTCAGCCGGGTCGCGGAGTGAACTGGGTCATCCGATGGGTGCGCTCCGTCGAGTGCATGATCCTTGAGTGTACCGCGTCCTTGCGGAGACTCGCCGTCCTTGGTGGTTCAAGAGGGCTTACTCACCCCTCACCATTGATGGCTCAGTTCTGATTGTCTTGGCCGACTATTCGGCGAAGGAAAGTCGATTGGGTTCCCGTCTTTGGGTTGCTTCTCGACCTGATTTGGTACCTTCTTGGTTGAAGGCGTCGCTTGTGCGTCTTTGGGCGAGCCGACCGGGGCTTGCTTGAGGACGCGTGTTTCTTGAATCGAATGTTTCTAACTCTGAGTTCGTTTGGCGAGCTTGGCTGCGAGATCTGACATCTTCGCGAGTCGATCGTTGAACTGATCCTGCCAATCGTCCCGGGATCTGATTTCGAGTCGATCTCCTGCTCCAAGGACAATCACTTCGCGAGGAAGTCCCAGATGTTCGAGCTGCCAGGCGGGCAATCGGATCCGATTGTTCGCGTCCACATCCACTTGTTCGGTCACTGAGTGAAGAATCACATCCAGCTCTGCTTGGTCCTCGTTGGGCGTCAAGCTCGGGTCGCGTCGACCTGCTGTGAAGAGTTCGTTGTGCATGTTCTGCGTGTAGAGACGGAGCGAACCTGTCTGAGGCCAGGGGATGCAGAACCATGTTGATCCATCCCGATCCGGATCCCATCGGTTGCGAAACTTTGCCGGTATAGCAAGGCGCTGCTTCGCGTCGATATTTGCATGGGCTTGTCCGGTGAATGGCACTGTGATTGACCCCTGTGTGGTTCATTGATGGGATTATCGCCCACAATGGCCCACAACGCAAGTCGTATCGCCCATTCTTTGTCAGTTTGGGGACGGTGTGTGGATAGTTGTCGTATTGATCAACCATGCTAAAATTGGTTATCGACGAGGTAGTTCGTTGAATTGCAAGAACTTAGCAGCGAATGCGCAAGGTATGCGCTTGATTTGTTCAGATCGTAAACGATATCGAAGTGAGGTAAAAATTGAGTCGATGTTGTACATGCATTGGCAGCAATCTCTTGAGGTTGAGCCATGTTTGTGTATGTAGGACTCAGTTTGTGAATCAAACAATCTTGAGTGCGACATTTGAGGGGTTCGATGAGGGCTTACTGGATGAGATGAATCCAGAAACGAACGCTATATGGAAGATCAGTCGGATCATCTCGTGAATGAGGCCTTTGGGTTGCTACCTGAAGGGTCGTATCTCATGACTGCAGGGCACGGCGGTCATCGTTGTGGCTTGCTCGTGAGTTCTGTTCAGAGATGCAGCGATGGCGGACAGCTCATTTGTGTCGCGGCGAAGAAGGGACACAAGATTGATCCGTTGATCCGCGATTCACGCGCATTTGCGATTGGTATTCTTGATCCTGGAGACAAACTGATCCAGCGTCGATTCGCAAGTACGGATTCTGCTCCAGTTGAGCATCGAATTCTGGGAGTGGATGATCCATTCGATGCGATCGAGACACGGACACTATCGACTGGATCTCCGATTTTGCCTCGCTGTCGAACGTGGTTCGATTGCGAAGTGCTCCGAAGAGTTGATCTCGAATCCGACACAGAGTTATTTGTAGGGATGGTCGTCGCGGTTTGGCACGCAGACGAAGAGATCAAGGTTCAGCGCATTGCTGATCCTGAAGAACTCGATTAATGAGTTCTTCGAACTTGCTTTGAAATACAGATTCACTGAAGCGCATCGCATTGTTTCGACAATGATGAGCTGTTGCATTGCTTGATGGGATTTGTTCGATTGCTTCTGCGATTGAATCTGGCGTTGGGTCTTGGAAGAAGGCGCCAGTTGAGTCTGCGATTACTGTATCGAGAGCGCCTCCGATGCTACGAGCGATGACGGGGCAGCCGCAAGATTGGGCTTCAACTGCGGTGATACCGAAGTCTTCTATTTGTGGAAACAGGAACGCATGAGCGGATTGATAGTGCTCTTTGAGTTGTTCATCGCTTTGATGTCCGAGGAACTGGACATCCGCTTTTGATTTGATTGCGTGTTTTCGCAGAGCTGATTCGTGAGAACCTGATCCAACGATGATCAACGGTCGATTTGCAATGGCCGCGGAATCGATCGCGAGATCGACGCGTTTGTAGGGTTCGAGTGCTGACACAAGCAGGAGTGCATCGTTGCGTGGTTGATCTGAGAGTGTGAAGAAGTTGGTACGCACGGGTGGATGAATGACGATCGAATCGCGCAGATAGTGTTGTTTGATTTGGGTAGCAGTATGTGTTGAGTTTGCGACGAAGTGAGTGACACTGTCAGCAGCTGATTTGTCCCAGGATTTGAGAGATGGGGCGAAAAATTTGAGTCCTGTCGCGCGGAGTCTTCCGACAAGACCCGGGGTTGAGTATGCGTCTGTTTGGGACCAGAGATATCGAGCGGGGGTATGGCAATAGCAGATGTGTGGAATAATTTGTGATGGAGCTTTGATTGCTTTGATAGCAGCGGAGTGGGTTGAGATCAGAAGATCGATCGGGTGTGATTGATGATCACTTGCGAGATGTTTGGCGAGCTGTTCGACGGCTTGTGGGTATCGGAAGAGGAGCCAGCGTCGGAGTTTGCTTGGGAGCTTGTTGAGCGATGAGATGGACTTTGGAAGCTTGTCGATTGATGGGGTTATTGGGATCTCAGCATCGAACATGATGTAGAGCGTGGAGATTTGAGAGTCGCTTTGCGAAAGGGTCTTGATAATTGCGTCGAGGACGAGCTCTCCTCCTCTGCGGGCGACGAGCCAGTCATGGGCAAGAGCAACTCGCGTTGATTGAGCGAGTTGGGAGTCTTGATTTGGTGTTTCGTCGATGTGTTGCACAGGGTCTATCATACTCAGAGCGGAATCGAGATGGGTTTGGAGAAATGCTTTGGCCGATCAAACAAGAGAAGTTTTACCTACCGCTGCGAATCGATTGGGATTGGATTACGTCGCTGAGGCTCAGCGTTTAGGCGCTCCTCCTTGCCCGATTGTTGATGCTCACGCACATATTAACGGCGAAGGGGCCGCTCGGGTTTACCGAAAAGTGTGTGATCTCTACGGGATTGAGCGTGTGTACTCGCAGACACAAATCGCTCAAGCGGAACGTGTCAAAGAAGTGATGGGGGATCGGATCTCGTTTGTTGCGATTCCTGAGTTCATGCATCCTGATCGCAAATGGGCTCACACTGAAGGATATATGGAGAATCTTGATCGCTGGCATGATTACGGCGCTCGGATGTTCAAGTTCTGGGGAGCACCACGCCTTCGCGACTATGTTGAAACAATGGATCTCGATCCTGCAACCATTATCGATTTTGATTCTGAGTGGAAGCTTCGGATCGCGGAAAAGGGCAAGAAGCTTGGGATGATGTTGATGGTGCATTGCGCCGATCCGGACACTTGGTTTTCGACGATGTATCGCGATGGGAAGCGATACGGGAGTAAGGCGTCGCAGTATGAGTCACTTGAGCGTTTGATTGTGCAGACTGACATGCCTTGCTTAGCGGCGCATATGGGTGGATGGCCTGAGGATTTGAAGTTCCTGAGTGGGTTGCTTGATAGACATCCAAAGTTGATTCTTGATACCAGCGCGACGAAGTGGATGATTCGTGAGCTGAGTAAGTATCCAACGGACGAGTTTGTCGCTTTCCTCGATCGGTACTCGGGGAGAATCTTGTTTGGTTCTGACATCGTGACGAGTGACGATCATCTGAGTCCGACTGATCCAGACAACCCAGGGTTTGGGAATCAGCTTGCAAATAGCGAAGATGAAGCATTCGAGTTGTATGCATCGCGATACTGGACGCTGAGGACGATGTATGAGACCCAGTATGTGGGGGAGTCGAATATCGCAGATCCGGACTTGATGATGGTTGATCCGGATCAATACGACAAGATGAGTGCTCCGAAGTTGAAGGGGCATGGGATCGATTCAGATCGACTCAAGATGTTCTATCACACGGCGGTCACTCAGACTCTGGATCGTTGGTATCGCGGCGAGAATCCTTGGGAATGAGTTTTAGAGGATGTTGTCGTCGAATATCGGACTTCAAGTCTCGTTTTTGCTTGTGGAGAGTGCATTGAGCGGGTATGTTGTTGTAGTGAAACCGGCGATGTAGGCACATTCGTGACCAGCCGGTTTATGTGTGATCGCTGAGTCGTTTAAGAGCGATGATATCAAAACTACGGTATCTATCTTGATATAGAAGTTAGGAAGAGCGAATGAAGTATGTGAGTACCTTTGGGCTATCAGTAGCTTGTCTCGCGGGGCTGTGCATGTCGTCGAGTGCAGCAGTAAACGAATCGGATATTCAGAACTCGGGTCTAGATTCTGATCTCGGTTTAGTTTATGAAGAGAAACCAACATTTCGCGAAGTGTCTGCTTCGATTGATTCAGGAGTGATTCGTGTCACTGAGGATCAAGCAGTCGAAGGCGCTCGTGCGTTGCAAGTTCCGATTTGGTCACAGGTTGTTGAAATGGATGATGCAGATTGGGTTCGTCTCCGGTTTGCAGATATTCAACTTGCGAAGTCGACACAAGAAGTTCGCGAGAGCTACTTGCGTATTAGCTCGCTTGAAGATGGATATGAGCAGTATCTTGATGTGCGTTCACTCCAAGAGTGGAGCAACTCTAGTGCATACTTTAACGGGAACGCTGTATTAGTTGAACTGATGGCTTCTCCGAATATGTCGAACCAAATCAATCGTGTTCAAGTTGTAGGGATGCAAGTTTCGGATCCTGTCAGTCAGCGTTCGATTTGTTTTTCGACGGATGATCGTGAGTTATCTTCGGATCCTCGTGACGGCAGATTGATGCCTATTGGTTGTAGCGTTTGGTTGTTCGGTGAGCACGGCAACTGTTTCATGACAGCAGGGCACTGTGGCACGAGCGCAGGGCAAGTTGTACAGTTCAATGTTCCATTATCGAGCAGTGGAGGCGGGACACGGAATCCGCCGCCGCAGGATCAGTATGCTGTTGATGGTTCTTCTGTTCAATCAAGCTCAAGTATTTTCATCGGCAATGATTGGTCCTACTTTGGGACGTTTGATAACTCAACGACGGGTTTGAGTCCGTTGTCAGCGCAGGGTGACAGTCATGTCCTTGCGACTTCGATTCCTTCGGTTGATGGAAGACCAATCCGTATTACTGGATATGGATCGACTTCATCACCTGTTCCTGCGACATGGAATCAGGTTCAAAAAACTCATGTGGGTCCGCTTGTGAGTTTCTCTGGAAACACTGTTCGTTATCGAACAGATACAACAGGTGGCAACTCGGGTTCTGCGATCCTCGACGATAGCAACAACACGAGTATTGGTATTCATACCAATGCAGGATGTGGTAGTTCGGGTGGATCAAATCAGGGCACGAGTCTGTTCAACTCTGGGTTGCAAAATGCGCTCGCGAACCCGATGGGGATTTGCATGCCTCGCTCGATTCAAGCGTCGTTGTTGTTTGAACCGACCTTTGTGAGTCCAGCTGGCGGCGATCAAGTGACGGTGAACATTGATAATTTCCAAGGGCACAGTGTTGTTGGTTCGCCGATGATGTTTGTGGATTCGGGGTCTGGATTTGTTGGGATGCCAATGTCTGCAAGTGGCAGTGATGCATATGTTGGTGCATTCTCAGCAGTCGATTGTGGAACACCACTTTCGTACTACTTCTCGATTGAAGATGAAGAAGGTACAGTCATCACGATTCCTGAAAACGGCGCGAGCGCTGCATTTAGCACGATGGCGCTAGATAGCTTGACTATCGCTGTTGACGATGACTTTGAATCTGATGAAGGTTGGATTCCATTCAACACAGGTGGTACAGGAGATTTCCGTCGGGTGATTCCGGCGAATCATGGATTTGATGATCCGCCGGCGGATGCTGATGGATCGAGTCGATGCTTTGTTACTGGGCATTTCAGCAATGAAGATGTCGATGGAGGAAGCGTTGCGGTGCTTTCACCTTTGTACGATTTGACTGGGTTGGAATCTCCGGTCATGCGGATGTCACTGTGGATGTTTGGTTCTGCAGGTGACTCGATGACGATTGAAGTTTCTGACACGGCCGGTGCGTCCTGGGTACCGGTTGACACGGTTCTCAATACGAACGGCTGGATGGATGTTGCGTACAACATCGAAGACTATGTGAATATTAATCTTGCTTTCCGTATGCGTGTGTTTGTAACCGATGGCGGTGCAGACTCAACAGTTGAAGGCGGGATCGACGCGTTCCGGATTGCGAGCGAGATTTGCTCGAGTGGATGTCCTGCTGATATCAACGGTGACGGCGTATTGAACTTCTTTGATGTTTCAGCTTACCTGAGTGCGTTTGGAGCTCAAGATGCAGCAGCGGACTTCAATGGTGACGGCGTGTTTAACTTCTTCGATGTGTCTGCGTTCCTCAGTGCGTTTAGCGCTGGGTGTCCGTAAGACATCGAGTAGTTCATCGAACTGAATAGAAATGGATGCCCGTGTGTGACGCTCTTTGAGTTAGTTCCGCACGGGCTTTGCTTTTGCAGCCATTGCATCGAGGCGGGCGCCGAGTTCCGTTGCGCTCGCGTCGTTGAGTTTGGCGCTGAACTCCAGATCAATTTTCGCGGCGAGGAAGAGATCCTCGAAGGAGTCTGAAGCACGGGTTAATCGGAGAGGAGCTGAGCGGATGGTGCCTCCGATTGAGTCGTTGCCTGGTTTAGAGCCTGGGATCATGAATCCTGCGCCGTCGTAGATGCCGATTTGCCCGTTGGCGATGATTCCGTAGCGGATTGAGGCGGTCGCGGCGGTATGCTCGATTGGAGTTTTTCCCGGTTTCGGGTCTAAAAACAGGTGAACATGGACGAGGAGGCCTGAAATTTGTGACCAATCTGAGTTTGGAGCGAAGAAAGCTGTCAGTTCTTGATCAGTGAGGTCGGTGAGGTATATGTCGGCGGTGTTGTCGTCGTGATAGGTGTATGCCTTTGTTTCGAACTTTGCGTCGAAGACTCTTTGGTTTGCATCGCTGACGATTGTGCTTGAGCCGCCGGAGCCGCCGCCGCCTCGGATTGCGTTGCAAGCACTGAGTGTTGGGAGTGTGCCTAATGCGATCGCGAGGATTGCAACTTTGGAGTTCAAGAATGAGACTCTAGAGGAAAGGCGGGCGCTGGTAATCATATGGGCATTGTTCGTCTTCATGGAGCGAGCATAGCGGGAATGAACAGCGTTGTGGGGCTCATCGAGGTCAGATCGAACGAGATTCCTGATGGAGTTGAGTTGGATTGAATGGAACAACTCGCTAGCTGGGACGGATATATATAGATTGGAGCGAATTATGCAGCGGAATACAAATCGAAGAACTGAGCAGCTGAAAAACAATACAAAGAGCTCTCGAGGGCTGATTAAGGCGCGATTAGTTTCGCTCTGCATCGGACTTGGGCTCGCGAGCAGTAGTGCGATCGCGGGTGATACCTTGTCGAATCACGCCGGAGATCAAGCTTCGTCGAACTCAGTAAGCGTGGGTATAACGGCGAGTGAAGCTCCTGCTTCGAAAAAGGCTGCGCCGAAGAAGGCCGCTCCGAAGAAAGCTGCCCCTAAGAAGGCTGCCCCTAAGAAAGCTGCTCCAAAGAAAACTACACCAAGGAAAGCTGCACCGAGCAGATCTTCATCGAGAAAAGCGACTCCGACGCGGAGTTCATCTCGCTCATCGGGATCACGCACGACGAGTGGGTCATCAAATCGATCTTCTGCACGGCCTACGAAAGCAACTCCAGCTCGAGCAACTCCAGCTCGTTCAACTCCTGCTCGGACTGCTCCAGCTCGTACAACATCTTCGCGATCAACTCCTGCGAGGACAGCTCCATCGAAGGCGACTCCGAATCGGACGACTCCTGCTCGGACTGCGACGAGATCAAATACACAACCTGCTACTAAACCTAAGGCTAAGCCTGCGCCTAAGCCGACACGAAAACCAACGGTCAAGCCTGCGCCTCGGCCTACGACTAAACCTGCGACTCGGCCAGCTACAAAACCAGCAGCGAAACCAACGACAAAGCCTACTACTCGTCCGGCGACTCGTCCGGCGACTCGTCCGGCGACTCGTCCTGCAACTCGGCCTGTGACTAAACCAAGCACGAAACCGAATACTCGGCCTGCTACGAAGCCTGTGATTGCTCCTACTCGGACAACAGATACGAAGAACTCATCGAAGACAGGGACGCAGACTTACAGCGAGCCGGTCAATGGGCTGGTTGATTCTCCGAATCCGAGCGTTCATAGTGATGCGGTAACAAGGGTTGTTCCACGCGGTAAGCGCCGGGCGCCGATTTCTGGTGAAGGACGAACTGCATCGGTAATGCGTGCGGGAGAAGCGCCAAAGGGCTTTGATGTCGCCGCAGCTAAGAAAGCGTTTGTAGATCGTGCTCGTGGTAGTAGTGGCAAAGGAAAAACTGGTGCAGGCGGCATGATGGATTCGTTTGATGATGACGGGAGTGTCGACGGTCCAGATGGGGACGACGCACACGATAGTCATGACGACGACTCGCATGATGGGCATCACGATGACGATTACGACGACGGGTACCATGATGGATATCACGATGGGCATCATGACGACGATGACATTGACATTCATATAGATATCAATATTTATACCGATGACAACTGTCCGAACGGATGGTGGTACCTCTACGGCGATTACAACGGGGACGGATATACTGATTATGTCTGTACCAATGGTTACAACTCACATTACTGGTACGGATGGTCAGGGTTCTACTGGGGCGCATCTCCTTGGTATGGGTACTACGGGTACTCTCACTCATGGTGGTACTACTCGGTTCCAGATCGGTATCGCGGTGTGGTGTATGGGATTGATGATGACTTTGTGAGTGATCCATCGTATGGAGCTGAGCCTGTTGTTGAGGCGCCTATGCCTGATGCGGTGCCGTTGCCTGCGATTGAAGTTGCTCGTCTAGAGATGTCGTTTCGGAACGTAGAAGTTGCGATCGATGCGTACAAAGCGCATTTGGATTCGTATCCTACTGATTGGCTTGCGGTCCGAGAGCTTGGGCTTGCACTGGTTCAGCGCGGCGATCGCGGCGATGGAATCGCACTAGTGAACTATGCGTACTCTATGGATCCGTCGCTCGCATATGACGCTGTTCCGATTAGTGTTTTCGGACAATCGGATCGGGTATTGCGTGACTCGGTTGTGGATGTCGTTGGCTGGGGTCATCGGAATCCATCAGCGAGTGCTTGGTTGACAGTTGCAGTATTGATGCAAGCTGAGGGGCGAGATGGTCCTGCGCTTCGAATGATTGATCGAGCACAGGAGTTTGGGCTCGATGCTGAAGTCGAATCGACTATGCGTTCAGTGCTAATACACTATTAATAGTGGTTTGTTTGAGAGTGGCAACTATTTGCCAGCTTTGGCTGCTCATAGCTAACTGCTAGTTTGGGATTAAATCTAGGGGGGGATCAAGCCTTATTGATGGCACTAAATGTGCCTAATGTCGGGCTTTTTCTTTACTTTTGCTTCGATGTGGTCATCCTAGATGGTCCGAGAAATCGGATGTGAAGACGGGGGGATTGTGCGGGATGGAATCTTGCCAGTGTCGCTGACGATTTGGTATTGCGGTGGCGAGTATGTTTTCTGGTTTCGATATTTGGCTTACGCATGGGAAGTCCCCCACGCATAATGAGGATTGAGCACTATGTCCATTTTGAACAAACCACTCTCATCATCTGATACGAATCTCTCATTGGGAGGCTCGAGGCGGTTGATCGCTGCGGTTTCACTCTGTGTTGGTCTTGGGATTTCACTTGCTCAAGCTCAAGAAGTGAATGAACAAGGATGGACAGTACTCGAACCGAGTGAGGACTCCAGGTTTGTGTTTGTTTCGTCGAGCACTGGGAATGACTCGAATAGTGGTTTTTCTCCATCACGAGCAGTGAAGAGCTTTGATCGTGCGATGGATCTCATGCGTGATAACTCTGCGGACTGGATGCTGCTCAAGCGTGGAGATGTCTGGGACAAACAAATCGGTACTTGGAATCTGAGCGGGCGTGCGCCTGATGAGCGAGTAGTCATTTCATCGTACGGCGAAGGAGTTGAGCGTCCGAGGATTGAAATTTCGAGCGGGAGTGTAATCACAGGCGGGGTTTCGAGCGATGTAAACAATGTTGCGATCATCGGGATCCACATGGCTGCGAATCGCCCTAACGAGGAGAGCGTTCGCGGCATCCGCTGGCTCTCATCAGGTGAAAACCTACTCATCGAAGACTGTAAGATTGAAGGCTTCAAGGACAATATCACTTGTGAAGCGCTCAATGGATCCTTTGAAAACTTTGCCTTGCGTAGATCCGTAGTCGTTGATGCTTGGTCGACAGATGGTCACTCGCAGGGTTTGTTTGTTGTGCGAACCAATGGTGTAGTGCTCGAAGAAAACGTGTTCGATCACAATGGGTGGAAAGTCGATGTCGCGGATTCACTCCCGACGATGTTTAATCAGAATATCTATATTCAAAAGGGTGTACTCGGGACAGAGTTCCATGGGAACCTGAGCTCACGAGCTAGTGCTGCGGGGATTCAGATGCGATCGGGAGGGAACGCATCTGAGAACTTGTTGTATGCAAACCCACTTGGTATGCGATTTGGATATCGCACACTTGATTGGCCGAGTGAGTATGCGAGCGGAAGCATCGTAGATAATGTTGTCCTCGGCGGAGCTCTCTCGGATGACGAGATGACAGGTAGCGGTGTAGGATTCTGGATCGAGCGAATCAACGGGGCGCATGTTGCGGGTAACGTCGTTTCCGATTATGTAGAAGGAAGTGTGACCTGGGCGTATCAAGTCAGTGGTTATGCGAGCAACGCAGATTTCATTGGGAATGTCGCGCACAACTGGGTGAGTTCAGGTGGTTGGGGACAAGCAGTAAAATCTAGTGCTCGAATCGAAGGCCCTGTTGCGTTCCACGATAACATGTGGTCAATGGAGGGGACGAATCGGATTATGGAGATCTGGTATCCTGATGGGATGGAGTTTAAGAACAACTCCATCGCAGGATTCGAAGAGTCTGCGGATGTATTCTCAGTTGAGAGTTCAGTAATCAACTATGACGAGTGGGAAGATCGCGACTTCGTGATGGGTGACAGCTTCTCTGAAGCTTCATTCCCGGCTGCTGGTCGAAACCTTGATTCATATGCTCAACATCTGGGGTACTCGGATGCACAGGCATTTATTGAGGCGGCACGTGAGATGAATCGAGCCCAGTGGGACCAAAGGTTGACAGGTCGTGCAGCCGCAGAGTGGGTTCGAGCTGGATATATTGTGCAAGATTAAGGGACATAATCCCGATATATCATGAGTATGCAAGCGAGAAGTCGGTCAGCAATGACCGACCTTCTTCTTATTTGTACCTAGGTGCGTCTTAAATGCATTGGGTTTGCTACTCAGATTGATTGGGATTTAAAAGCACGATGGATACAGGCGAACAACAGAACTCATCGGCGTCAGATGAAGCAAGCGGGGGTGGTCAACCAAAGATCACTAAGAAGCGTGCGATTTCTGGTAGTGCTTGGACCATCATCGGTTTTGGTGGCGAGCAATCAATTCGTTTCGTGCGAAGCTTGTTGTTGACTCGTTTGCTTGCTCCAGAGTTCTATGGGCTCATCGGATTGGCAGGGATCGTGATTGGTTTGGTATCTCGATTTTCTGATATTGGATTGAATATCAGTATCATCAGAGACAAGCGGGGGAACGAGCCTCGGTTTCTTGATACTGCGTGGACGATATCGATTTTGCGTGGACTTGTGGTTTGGTTGTTGGCGTGTGCTTTTGCTTGGCCTGCATCTCGGATATATGAAGAACCACTGTTGCTGATTGTGATTCCAATCATTGGGTTTACTGCGGTGATTCAAGGGTTGATGTCAACGAAGACTGCGACGCTCAATCGCGAGCTCCGTCTTGGGCGATTGACAGTTTTGCGATTGATTTCGCAAGCGTTGGGATTGATAACGACGGTCGCGTGGGCGATGTATGATCCTGAAAACTTAGGGGTCCTCGTTGTAGGGACATTGGTCGCATCGTTGTTTCTGACTGTCACATCATTTGTGTCGTTACCAGGACGAGGCAATCGACTCGATTGGGACAAAGCTGCGGCGAGCGAGCTGTTCCGCTTTGGGAAGTGGATTATCGTGAGTACCGCGATCACCTTCTTCTTGGCGCAAGGCGATCAAGCGATTGTGGGTGTCTTACAGACAACAGAGTACTTTGCGGTGTATTCGGTTGCGTATTTTCTAGCGAGAGCAGTACCCAAGGTGATGCTCAATCTTGGGCCTCGTGTTCTGCTTCCGATCTATGCACATATGGATGAGACGGATCTGGCGCAAGTGCGTCGACAGACATTCAAGATGAGGGGCGCGATCCTGTGTGTGTTTTTGCCTGTCATGTGGGCGATGATCCTGTTTGGACGATATCTCGTGATCTGGCTCTACCCTGAGCATTACCACGATGCGGGATGGATGTTTGAGATCTTGACTGCAGGGAATGTGGGATTGGTGATCGGAATCACTGCTGGCGGGGTTGTGCTCGCGAGAGGGGATTCATTCCGATTCATGATTCTACAGTCTGCAAGAGCAGTTCTGATGCTGGCCGGGATGAGTTTGGGGTACTGGATTGGAAAAAATTCTGACGTTGAAAACGGCGGAATGAGTGGTTTTTTGATCGGAATGGGCGTTTCGTATTGGCTTAACTACCCATTATTAGTCTGGGCGATCAAGAAGCACGGAACTTGGCTTCCTGGGCTTGATGCAGCGGCGTTCGGGCTTTCAGCGATTGTCGTACTCATTCGGTTCTTCTTGATGCCGACAGATTTCTGACATGGTTTAGCTCGCTAAACCTATACATAACAGGGTTTTAAGTGTGATTTATCTATTTAAAATCTGAATCAGAGCGGTGTGATGTGATTGACTTGAATTTATCCTGAAATCCTGATGTAGACAGGAATTGTGTCAATCTGCGTAGAGTTTAAGTAGAAGCAGAGATTCGGGGGGGCTAGAGTATTGGCCCTGCTTTTGGTATGCGCCAGAAGCAGTTCATATCAACCGTGCGAACCACACGCTGATTGTTTATTTGGGCTTTTCTGGCCAGGAAAGCATTTTACCAAGGACAAGACTGTGTTGTGGGAGGTGGAGAACTTATGGCCGCAAAAGAAATAACAGAAGTGTTTAAGATCATGGCCCCGGGTGGCAAGGCGACGCCTGCTCCTCCTTTGGGTCCTGTTCTTGGTGCAAAGGGTGTCAACCCTGGGCAGTTCATTCAACAGTTTAATGCTGAAACCGGCGCACTCAACGGCAAAGTCGTTGGTTGTGTTGTGACTGTATTTAACGATCGCTCGTTTACCTTTGAGATCAAGTCCTCGCCTGCGAGTGTTTTGATCATGGAAGCAGCGGGTATTGAGAAGGGTTCAGGAGAACCTCACTCAAACAAGGTCGGAAAAATTACAATTGATCAGTGTAAGAAGATTGCTGAAGAAAAAATGGCAGATCTTAACTCACACGATATTGATGCAGCAGCGCGGATCATCGCGGGTACAGCCCGTTCGATGGGCGTCGTGGTGGAGGGCTAAACGATGGGAATGAGCAAACGTGCTAAAGAAAATGCAAAGCTCGCTCCAGCGTCTCCACTCGAGACGAATGAAGCATTTGCAGCGTTGAAGAAGTTTGTGCCGGCGAAGTTTGATCAGGCAGTTGAAGTGTGCATGCACCTCGGCGTCAATGTCAAGCACGCAGATCAGATGGTTCGTGGTTCGGTATCATTGCCTAAGGGTATTGGTAAAGCAAAGCGTGTAATCGCGTTCTGTGCATCGGATCATGCGAAAGACTGTATCGCAGCAGGTGCTGTTGAAGCAGGCGGCGAAGAGTTGATGCAGAAAGTTAATAGCGGCTGGTTCGACTTTGACGTCGCGATCGCTTCTCCTGACATGATGCGTGTGATCTCTAAGCTTGGTCGTGTTCTTGGACCTAAGGGCTTGATGCCTTCTCCTAAGAACGGGACTGTAACTCCAAAGGTTGCTGAAGCAGTCGCAGAGTTCGCAGCGGGTAAGGTCGAGTATCGTGCAGACAAGGGCGGAAACGTTCATGCAGTCATCGGTCGGATGAGCTTCCCAGAGAATGATCTGATTGAAAACTACAACTACTTTGTAGAAACAATCGAAAGAGCTCGTCCTTCATCAGTGAAGGGTGAGTACGTAAAGCGCGTCACCATTAGTGGAACTATGACGCCTGGTGTCCAGGTTATATCCGCAGCAGCGGCAGAGTAAGGAGGGTCATCGATGAGTAAGCCTGTAAAGGAAATGATGATCCGTGAGTACCAAGATCTCTTGGGCGATCATGAAGACGCTCTTGTGATTGGTATGCGTGGGATTGCATCAAACGATACAAACGCAATCCGCTCGGGTCTGGCAGAAAAATCAATCAAAGTGACTGTTGTTCGCAACAAGCTCTTTGGACAAGCATTCGGCGAATCAAAGCTTTCGCCACT
>Ga0209344_10002107_pt1 | contig 23174 bp, 21 predicted proteins | sample Cruoilmetagenom6_FD_187293 | JGI IMG/M metagenome (GOLD analysis project Ga0209344, IMG submission 187293) | Oil polluted marine microbial communities from Coal Oil Point, Santa Barbara, California, USA - Santa Barbara Oil Seep Sample 6 (SPAdes)... | ecosystem: Environmental > Aquatic > Marine... | reverse complement strand
GGTATGGTGTAATTGGCAACACGGAAGATTCTGATTCTTTTGTTCTTGGTTCGAGTCCAGGTACCCCAGCAAAACAACTAGGGAGCAACTCCCGCACTGCCCGGCTTTCGCCGGGCTTTTTCTTTGCCCTGTTCAGGCGCTGAACGCGACTACTAAGCTGAGCTAATGCCTCTGCGTTCCATCATTCATAGCGTCTGGTATTTGGTCGCTCTGGCCGCAGCGCTGTGCGGTTTTTTCTTACCGTTGAAACCTGCGGCTGAGTTCTCCCTCGAGCTTTCTCTTGGCATTCTCGGCGGCTTCGTTGCCGCGATCACGTTCGCCTTGGCTCTCACGATTCAGCAACAGCAGGCATGGCCGAGTGCTCGAGCGCTCGTGCGAGATAGTGGAGCATTCGCTTGGCTAGTGTTGAGCGTCGCCAGCCTGGGCGCGGCGGTTGTCGGTCGTGCCGATACTTCCAGTCTCAGTGAACGATTCGCAACGGCGAGCGTCTGGTTATCGGTTCTCAGCTTGATCGTCGGCATCTGGAACGTTGGTGCCATTCTGGGCGCGGCAGGCGGTCCCGGGCGCCGACGAGCGCGGGTCAGGATACTGCAAGACGACCTCAAAAGAGCCACTCCGTCGGCGAGGAAGTCCAGCACGCCGTCACGGCTGGGAGACGGCACGCTCGAAGATTTCATGGTGAGTTTTCGCCAAGCAGTCGAAAGCAACGATCTTGCCGCTATCCGCTCGCACTCCGACGAAATTCGGGCGGCCAGCGCTCGCCTCGGTCACAAACAAGAAACGGCGATCGTGCGCACGCACTTGCGCATGGCGTCACTGCTCGGTGGTGAGCTGCTGGGCGCCGGCCCGCCACTGGCCGCTCGAGCAGCATTTGCTGACATTCTCGACGGCGTTGTCGATTTTGCCGGCGTCACGCTTGACGCGCGTAAGCAGGAAAACCCACTCGATACGGATGCCGAACGTCGCGCCGTACTCGTGCTGGGTGAAGCATCGCGACTCGCAGCATTTTTTGCCAAGGCAACGTTGCAGAAGTACAACCAAACAATCTCTGGTCATGGTTCGGGGCTTGAAGAGGAATATGCGGCCGAGATCTTGGTCACGTGTGACGCCGTCCGCCAGCGCACGAGATTCGCTGTCGACCCGGATCCCCCCGAGCGGTATCTTAAGGCCGTAAGCCCCTGGAAGCAGGGGGTGGCCGACCCGGAGTCTGTGCTGCTTTGGCTGTGGGCAAACTCAGATTTTGACGGCTCGAATCAAGGTTCTTCGCTGTACCCTGCTCACGAGATTCTGGTCGGCAAGAAGTATTTCGGCACGGTCTATGGGGATACGAGCGTGCTGAGCGATATGCGGGCCGCCATGTACGACGCCCCCGCCCGCACTCAACGCGTTCTCGAACTTCATGGTGGCTTCGATCGCATCTTCCTTGAAGTGTCGACCAATAGCATTGCGCAATTCAGGCCACACGAGTGGGTCGTGCCTGCTCAGCTCCGAGGTGGCGATACCTTCGCGATCGATCACCGCGCAAGCCTGCGGCATTTTGTATCGATAGCGGCTTCTCATGAGCAGAGACCACGGGATGTCGACTCCGCAATGGCTGACCTCGTCTGGTTGCTGGGTTCACGCTCGCAAAGCTTTTCCGCATTCGCGCAACGCGAATACTCGACAGCTCACTATGGCAGTTTGCCAATGAGGCAGGTAGCAGCCAGACCTGCCGCCGCCGTACTCGCCGTCGCGCTGACGCTCTGCTCCACTGCCGAGCGAAGTCGCGCGATTCAGCGGCGTCAGCTTCGCGACTACTTTTCTCGTGTGCCACACCCGCTTCTTCGAGACACCGCCGAACTCGCTGTGAGACTTATCCCGGGAAAGAGGCTTCAGGCTGATACCGATCTCGCACATGTGATTATCGATCGCCTAGCCGTGGTTTGGGGAAGTTAGAGATGACGCAACTGGCACACGGGCGCATGCTCGAACAAGTTCAGACCATCCTTGCTCAGCGCGTTCATAGCGTCTGGGTGGTTCAACTCGGAAGTCACTGGATCATCGACGCTGACAACCCGCTCGCAGAGAGCCGTGACGAGGCAACGCAGTGGAGAGCAGAGCGCGACGCTATTGATAGCGCTTTGCTGCGGGCGCTTCTTGAGAACAAAGTGAAGCGTGTGCGACGTGCGATTCTCTATGACGTCGTCAGCGATGCGGGCAGTCGCCGAGTCGTTGAGGGCTGCGACCCGATAGAGATTCACCGCCAGGTCACCGCGAACCTCGCCGAGTGGAAACAGAATATCGGACGCCACATCGCGTTCTTCGATGATGGTTCGGCTACTTATCCGCTCGTCAAATCAACTGCTCCGCTCTCGATCCAAGAGGTAATTCTGGGCCGGGTCCAGGCCGTTGAAAATCATGACGATCGGATGTGGGAGGGCGAACACGACTCAGTGACGGGCACAAAGAGGGCGGGGAGCCCTCTCGTCTGGAAAGAGCGTACTCAAGTCATTTCTCTCCACGGCGACCTGTCAAGCCCGGTCGAGGATGCGAATCCGTTGGCCGCGATTCCCTCCTTGGACGTGATGGAGTACCGGCGGCGCTAAAGGCACTCCCGCAGTGGAGCTTTGAGACCCCTCCTGCCGACTTCATCGGTGACAGTGAAGAGTTCTGGCGTGTCCCCAAGCTACTGACTAGTAATAAATCTTCACTTTTTTGTCCTCTGAAGAGTCCCGTGACACAGGCCGCAAACGAAGCGAAACGTTCTTCACACTTTTAGTTCCCGAAAGCGTCGTGGCCGCTCGATGACGATAGTCTTCGCGGTTCTACACCTCGCGCTCGGGACGGCCGTGGCTGCTGTCGTGTCTAGCTACCAAGAGCTCCTCAGTTGCAACGGTGAAGCACTGGTCTGGAAAATCACCAGTAGCGCTAACGGCACGGAGTGCGACCGCCCCCGCAAGAGCGCTGGTGGAACGAAGGAGCGATCTACGGCGTGCCCAGAGCCTGCATTAGCGAAGCATTGCGCTGCTCGAGCAACCCCTGCATGTAGCGGCGGAGGAACAGCTTCTCTGCGAGGCGCCCGAGTGGCCCGAAGGGGGCCGCGAAGGTGAGTCGATCCTGCATGTGGGTGCGGCCGTCAATCTCGGTGAAGAGATGCTCGTGGTGGTAGGCGGCGAAAGGGCCGCGGACTTGTTCATCCGCGAACCGGTGCGGAGCATCCACATCAAAGATTCGGATGGTCAGGCGCAGTGGTAAACCGAAGTGGCGTGCTGACCAGGTGACGACATCGCCCTCGACGAACTGACCCGTGGTGCGGCCCGCGACGACCTTTTCGCGGTGGTGCGTCATCGAATCGAGGTGCAGATTCACGCTCAGTGACAGCGCGCACACCTCGGCAATGGAAGCGTCGAACACCGTGTCGAGCACGATCAACTGAGTCATATTTGGAGCCTACGGTCGCGGTGCCACATTGTGGGCGTCACGCGCTAGGTTTGCCTCGCATCTGCAGCGTGATCTGGGTCGCATCGAGGTTATCGAGAGCGTTCTCGAGAAGGTCGGCATCAAAGATGCCGTTATCGCGAGCATTGAGTAGAGCCGTGCGTTGAGCATCGATGACCGCGAGCCGATGCTGCTTGTCCGCTTCGAAACGATCGCGGCGCGGTGCGTACCCGCCACTGCCCGTCGCGGGTTCGCCGCCCTCGAGCTGGGTGCCGTCAACAGTACCAAGCTCGACCTCGGTGGCTGCCCCGGCAGGCTCGGGGATGGTCGCCGCGCTGGCCTTCAGCAGAGCAAACAAGCGAGTGCGTTCCGCGCGGGATCGCTCTTCTTCAGCTACCTGATCAACGGCAGGCGAAATGCGTCGCACGAGTGCGCCGATCGTGCCGCCCTGCACGAGAAGCGAAAGTGCGGCGACGACAAAGGCAATCAACACGAGCGTGGATCGCAGTGGCGCGTCCGAGGGCAGTGACTGTGCCGCGGCGACCGTGATAGCCCCGCGCATCCCCGCCCACACCACAGTGGTGCCTTCACGCCAGCCCAAAGGTTCTCGAGCAAAGTAATCCAGGTCGGCCATCGAACGTGTCAGTAGCGACGTGACCCGGCGAACATAGCGTGCCGACTTTGTGGGGGAGGGGCGCGGAGCATCCGCAGGGGTGTTCACAAGCTCGGGTGGTGCGCCCAACCGCTCTTGCATGACCTCCATTCGCGGTTTCAACCGCGCATGTCTGCGCGACCTTCGCGACAGGAACCACAAGAGTGGAGCGACGAATGCAGCGCGCGCTAACACCGTAATCACGAGTGCCCCGACAGCAATGAGCACCGCCGTCTTAATGCCAGCATCATCATTCTCGACGTCGGTGAGGATGCCCGAAATTTGCAATCCCATGAGCAAGAAAATCGCGCCCTCGAGCACCAACTCGACCATTCGCCAATTCTGAGAATCTGAAAGTCGATTCTGCGGAGAAAGCACACGCGCGGCGCGGATTCCTGTCACAAGTCCGGCAACAACAGCAGCGACGAGCCCCGACGCTCCGAGCAGCTCAGCCGGAATCGCTGCAACGAAGGGAACCGTGAACGACAAAACCGTATTCACCGTGGGATCAGTGATCCGTTTGCGGATCATCAGATTCCCCCACCCCACCGCGGCACCAATCACTAACGCCAGCACTACCGAGTAGGAGAACGACACCGCAAAGCTGGCGAACGAAAACGATGCCGCCGTCGCGACAATCGCGCCGCGCAGTAGCGTCAAAGCTGTCGCATCGTTAAGCAGGCTCTCGCCGTCGAGCATCGCAATCACCCGCTTTGACACGGGAGTTTGCTTGATGATCGACACTGCCACCGCATCCGTCGGGCTAATCACCGCGCCAAGTGCGAGACCCCACGCGAACCCCAACCCCGGGATCACGAGCATGAAGAACAAGCCCAGGATCACGGCGGTGCCGATCACGAGAACAACAGAGAGCCCGCTGATCGCGCCGAACTCGCGCCGAAAGTTCATCGTCGGTAACGACACCGCGGCCGAATACAGCAGCGGGGGAAGGATGCCCTGCAAAATCAGTTCCGGATCGATTTGCACCTCACCGAACGCCGGAACAACCAAACTCGCCACGACCCCGATAGCTACCAAAACTAGGGGTGAAGCTACGCCCAAGCGTGGACCAACCAGCGTTGCGCCAGCGATAACAACGAGGGTCGCGACCATCACGATCAGCAGTTCAGTCATGCGTCTAATCTTTCAGCACAATTTATCGAAACCCTGACAACGCTGTGCTGCAAGCCTTAAGACACGAGCGGAATTACCGCGACCTTGCCCTTCGCCCCGGCCACGACTAGCACATGAGCGGCTTCTACCTCGTCGAGGGCAGCGACGACTGCCGCAACATCCGGCTCGCTAGTCACAGGCTCGGCTCGCTGCAGCACCGTCACCCGCGCGCCGGTAGCCGCGCGAACGGCCTCGACAAGCTCAGTGTTGGTGCCCGATGACACGAGAGTGACACGACCAATGCGGTGCGCCGGCTCGATATCGACATCGGATGCCCGATCCTTGCGCCAAATCATGAAGTGATAAGTAGCGACGAGTCCGGTCGCCGTAAGCAAGCCGAGCGCCTGTCGTGATCGTTCGATAAAGCTCTCGCCGCTGCCACCATCGAGCAAGAAGGCGAACAACTGGAAGCCGATCACGAGCAACGTGATGAGCGCTACGAGAGCGCTCAATCCGAAGATGATGACGAGGAACACACGACGGCCGGGGGCGGCAACGCGCTCCGGCAGAGAGGCCTCCCGCGGTCGCCACGTGAGCCACCAGAGCACGCCGCCGACGACGAGTGCGCTGAGACCCGCGAGCAGCAGACTGCGGATGTTGCCCGCAAGCAGCGGATCGCTCGACGTGGCGAGCAGAGCGTTGATCGTGACCCCGAAGCCGGATGCTGCAAAAGCCAACGAGACACCCACGGTCGAGAGCGAGGTCGCTGCACGCACGCCGGCGGACCGCTCGGCGACGATGCGCGAGTGGTAGGTGAAGACCAGCGCGCCAACCACGGCTCCCGCGATTGCTGTTCCCAGCGGGTCGAGCAGAGTCGCGAGCGGCTGCTGCAGCCCGGTCGCGAGCTCGAGAAGAATCGACAGCAGAATGATGAGCCCAAACGCAAATACCGCGAGCGAGGCGATTCCCGTGATGAACACGAGAAGCACTGTGCTGAAGCCAAAGGTCTGGTTTCGCACGCCCAAGCGCAGCCAGTGCCACCGCCACACCAGTGCGCCGCCGATAGCCCACACGAGGGACTGCGCGACCATTTGCCACAGCGGATCGCTCACCACGACCGAGCGCGAACCAGCATCCGCGGCGGCATCGATGAGCTGGGCCAGCGCAGAGACGAGGCCTCCGGCGCCGTAGGTCAAGCCAATCAGGGAGGCGAGGGCGGGTGCTGCGCCCTGAAGGCGCGTCGGGCCTTTGGCGGGGTGCTGCCACATCCAGTAATGCCACCCCCACACGAGCGCCCAGACGATGCCGATGGCAAGCCCCGCAGGGTTCCAGCCGTAGCGAATGGTGTCGGCAAGCCAGGAGAGCAGAGCGATGGTGAAAACGAGCAGAGCAACCGTTGACATGACCACGAGATAGACGGGCCAGAGAATGGATGCGCGGTCTCGCGCCATCGTGCCGTCCCGCCAAACCAGCCACCAGAGCAGGGCAGCGAGGGGGCCGGCGACCAACGCGGAGGCGAGAGAGGTCGCAAGCCCGTAGTTGTCGTAGCTGACCTCGATGCGATTGAGGGTGAAGAGACGATCGAGTAGCCCGCTAAGGCCGCTCGCCGCAATAATGACCGTCGCGGCGAGGAGCGCGTAGGTGATGAAGCGGCGGACGGTTTGCACGCCGCCCACTGCGGGAGTTGCTGCCGGAGAACTAGTTGTAGTGGTCATCCGCGGAATCCTTGGTCGTAGCAGTACGTGAGTTCCCAGGGGGTGGTTGAGATTTTCCAGTCGCCACCTTCCTCGACAAGAGTGAAGAGATCGTCGTAGCTGTAGCTCGAACCGCCAAAGCTGCCGCTGCCCTGTTCGAGTGTGACATTTACCACAGCGGTGGAGCCATCAATGGTGGTGGAGATGACGGTCATCCGCAGGCCTTGAAGCGGGTTTCGGTCGGCTTCGTCGCATTCGTCGAGAACGCCTGCAGAAACGAAGCTACGTGCCGTCTCGAAGTCGCTGGCGACCATGGCACGCGAGTACGACTGAACGACGCCCTCGGGCGTTGACGGGTCGACATCGGTGGGCCCGCCTCGGGTGAACACCACGACAATGGCAATAACCACGATGGCGGCGATCACCGAGAGGATTACCACTAACGTTCGATCGGGTCGAGCCGCTTCTTGAGTCATGCGCTAAGCATCTCTCAGAAACCGTCGCAAATCTATTCGTTGGAACCTCTAATATTCCCGTCATGAATAGGGCGAAGCCCGCAACTCACTCGTCCGTTGTGGGACGAGCGCGCTGCGGGCTTCCTGGCCAGTAGAGCGACCAGCGTGATCGCCCCACCAACGTCTATGGCTGACTGCGGATGATGGAGATCGGTCCGGAGTGCTCGGTCACGTTCGTAAGTTCGTGAGATTCAGCATCCGGAGCATCGACGGCGACAGCGTCTGCAACGACATCGCTCGGGTTGTCTCCGCTGTCGGTCGGCTCATCCCGCTCAATCGTCGTGGCCAAAGGAACTTCTTTGACGAACGCGAGCAAGATTGCTGAGATCAGCACGAGAGGCACCATGTAAAGGAACACGGGGGCAAGCGCATCGTTATACGCCCCAACGATGATCTCGCGGACCTCATCAGGCAAGTCGCGCACAGCGGCAGGTGTCAACGAGTTCGTGTCGCCCGTAGCGCCGGCGGCCGCGGCAGGCAGGCGCGTCGTGAGTAAGTCGGTTAGACGAGCGACGAATAGGCTTCCGACGACGGCAGTACCGATCGAGGCGCCGATCTGGCGGAAGTAGTTGTTTGATGACGTTGCGGTTCCCACCTGCGAGTTCGGGAACGTGTTCTGCACAATGAGCACGAGAATCTGCATGTTCATGCCGAGGCCGAGGCCCATGATCGCGAGGTAGCTGCACAGAATCCAGATCGGCAAGTCAGGCGTCATAGTGGAGAGCAGAGCGAGACCAGTCGCGATCACGAATGAACCTGTCAGCGGCAACCACTTGTAGCGCCCGGTGCGGCTCACGAGTTGACCGGCGACGACAGAGGTGACGAGCATCGCGCCCATCATCGGAATCATCAAGAAGCCGGCCTGGGTCGCGTTCACGCCCGTAACCATTTGCAGGTAAGTCGGCATGTAAGCGAGAGCGCCGAACATGGCGATACCGGTGATGAGGCCAGAACCGGTGGTGAGCACGAAGTTGCGTTCCCTGAACATGTGCAGTGGCATGATCGGCTCAGCGGCGGCACGCTCGACGAGAACGAAAGCGACGGAAGCGACGATAGCAAGCGCGATCATTCCGATAATGATGAGCGAGTCCCAGTCGTACTGCGTTCCACCCCACGTCGTTACGAGAACGATGGCGGTCGACGCGATTGCCAGTAACACCATGCCAGCGACATCGATAGTGGGCTTGCCCTTGGTGTTCTTCGGAAGCTTCAACAGCATTACCGCAGCAAAGATCGCCAGCGCGCCCAGCGGAAGGTTCATCCAGAACGCCCAGCGCCAGCCGATCGACTCAGTAAACCAACCACCGAGCAGCGGGCCTGCAACGCTGGCAAGCGCAAAAACGCCACCGATCGCGCCCATGTAGCGGCCTCGTTCACGAGCCGGAACGACATCCGCGATGATGGCCTGCGACAGGATCATGAGGCCACCGCCACCGATGCCTTGAACTGCGCGACCAACGATCAACCACGTCATGTCGGGGGCCAAGCCGCCGACGACGGAGCCGATCATAAAGACAGATATCGCACCGATGAAGAGGCCTTTGCGGCCGATGAGATCACCGAGTTTGCCGTAGACCGGCATCATGATTGTGGAGGCCAGGATGTACGCCGTCGTGACCCACAGCATGTGGTTCACACCATCAAGCTCGCCCACAATCGTCGGCAGCGCCGTACTAAAGATTGTTTGATCGAGAGCCGAGAGCAGCATGGTGATCATGAGACCTGCAAACAAGAGCAGGATGGTGCGCTTCGCGGCAGGGTCGCTCGTGGTTGTCACCGAAGGTTCGTTGGTTGTTGTCATTGAAGTGCTTTTAGCGTTTCTCTTGTGAGTTCGATTGCGCGAAGTTGCATGGAGTCGATGCTGGATGTTGCGCCAGCGGCGACCCACTCTTTTACCGAAATGCGAACGGAGGCGATGCAAGTAGCTACGGCAATCTCTGCGACGAGTTCAGGGTCGCGGGGGAGCGTAGTTTCTCGCGTGGTGAGGAATTCAAGAACTGCCGCACTCATCGTGCTGTTCAGTTTGGTGAACTGAGAAAACTGCTTGCTGAGCAAGCGTGGATTCTCTTTTACGAGGATCATTCGTTGAGCTTTGAGCTGAGTTTGCTCAGCGACGGGCCCGACGATGTCGAACATTGTTGAGACGATGGCCGTGAGGAGATCATCCGTCTTCGCGGAGCCGATACCTGCCGCGATTGCCCGCTGTAGTTCATCCACTTCGTAGAAGCCGAGAATGGCGTCTTCCTTGCTGTCGAAATAGTTAAAAAACGTGCGCGGCGAGACCTCTGCGCGCTCGCTAATCATGTCGACAGTTGCCCCGTCGAGGCCTTCGGCTGTGACGATGGCGACCGCAGCCTTCTCAATACGCAAGCGCGTTTCGAGTCGTTTGCGGTCTCGAAGACCGAGGGCGGGAGTATCAGGCACAGATCAATATTTGCAGAGACTGCAAAATTGCACAACTGCAAAAAGCTGTGAGTGTGCCGGGAGCAAAATCGGCGACGGTTTCGAGCAAAGGAACCAGTGCGACATACTAAACAGGTGGAGTCGCTCAAACCCCTTCGTCTTGTTGTCGCGATCAATCCCACTGCGTCGTTCGGTAAGGGCAAACATGTCGGTCCGGCGGCCGTCGAGGCACTTCGTGCTCTCGGCCACGAGGTCACGGCGCTTGAAGAACCTAACTTCGCTCTATTGCTCAAAAGGGGCCGCAAAGCCGTCTCCAAAAAACCCGATGCGCTGCTCGTCGTCGGCGGCGACGGCATGGTCAACCTCGGCACCAACCTTGTCGCGAAGACCGGGGTGCCCCTTGGCATCATCCCCTCGGGCACGGGCAACGACATGGCTCGTGGCCTGGGAATCCCCTACGCGAATACCGATGCAGCAATTGCCAGTATCGTGCGCGGCTTGGCGAGGCCGCCGCGCGCGATTGACGCCGGCACCGTCAGCTATGTGGACGAAGGGACAGGCACCGCCGCTACGCGATGGTTCGCCTGCGCACTCTCGGCAGGCTTCGACGCGATCGTCAATGAGCGCGCCAACCTGATGTCTTGGCCTAGAGGCGCAAGTCGCTACACGCTTGCTCTTATCATCGAACTACTTCGCTTGCGGCCGATTCAGTACAAACTCACGCTCGATGGCACCGTGATCGAAACGACCGGCGCACTCATTACTGTCGGAAACAACGTGTCTCTCGGCGGCGGAATGAAAGTGACCCCGGATGCTCTCGTCGACGACGGCTTTGCGGACGTTCTCGTGGTCGAAGCTCTGTCACGGCTCGCATTCTTGAGAGTGTTCCCCCGAGTATTCTCGGGCACGCACGTCACCGACCCGCGAGTGACCGTTCACCGGGCCAAGAATATCCGCATCGAATCGGCAGGCGTTACGGCCTACGCTGACGGAGAGCGCTTCGCGTCGCTGCCGATTGACATCACGATGGTGCCGGGAGTGCTCCACATTCTCGATCAGCGTCCCTAGGCGCTCGAACAACTTCCAAGGGTGGGGCGGTGATGAGCACTTTGGCGTGTGATCTGAGCGCCATTCTTTTTGGCTGAAGCGTCAGGCTACGCTTCAGGCGATGCCGTATCGGTCGCGATGCACGAGTAGGCGGTGATGAGCACATCGTCGGCGTTGCGGTGCTCCGAGACAATGAACTCCTGATCGGGGCGGATGCCGTCGGCAACTGTCTCTTTGAACTCACTAAAGGTCTCGCTACACGCCGATGAGACGGCATTTTGCAAGCCGCCAGCCTCAGCGATAGCGGCTTTGCCGAGTTCGCCCTTCCCAATAACGATGTGCGTGTGCTCGAGGGTGCAGGGGGTTACTTCGGCTTCGCTGAGGTTGGTGCCGTCCACGAAAGTGAAGCAGTCATCTACGAGCAGCTCAGTGGATCCGACAACGGTGGGCTCGAGCACTTGCCCATTGTCATCCCGAGGAATCTCGGGGCTCAACAGTGAGCAACCGGCGAGAACAACGATCGCAGTTGCTGCAACGAGAGTGGACGTGGTGGCGCGCATCAAGGCTGTCAAGAGTGATCCCGTGGTTCGAATATGGCTGAAATGGAAAAATACACCCCAAACTTATGGCATACTTTTCTAGTTGTTGTGACGGCCCCATCGTATAGAGGCCTAGTACGCCGCCCTCTCACGGCGGTAACGCGGGTTCGAATCCCGCTGGGGTCACAGTAGCAAAGTCCCGGCCCTGTTCGTGTGAACAAGACCGGGACTTTCATCGTTAACGACGCCCCCAGTGTGGGGTGGCCATCGCTTGAAGGTGGTGTGCTGTGCGGTGCCGTCTCGCTACTTCTTGCGAGCCTCGTTGATGGCATTGGGGAGGTCTTCGAGCGACTGAATCTCGATGAGCTCGTCGTTGACGAAAAATGTCGGGGTGCTGTTGATGCCGAGCTCGCGCCCCGCTTCGAAATCGGCAGCAACGCGTGCTTGCGTGGCGGGATCAACCACTGCCGCGTCATAAGCGTCCATGTCGAGGCCTAAGTCTGCGGCAAATCCGCGAAAAACTGCTGCCTGCGAACCATCACCGCCGGCCCACTGAGCTTGCGTCTCAAAAAGCGAGTGATACATGCCCTCGAACTCGCCCTGTTGTGCGGCTGCCTCAGCGGCGATCGCCGCTTCCATCGAGTGCGGGTGATTGGGCAGGGGAAAGTAGCGCACAACATAGTTGATGTCGCCACTGTAGAAGGCACGAATCTCCTCGACGTATGGGTAGAACTGCCCGCAAGCGCCGCACTCAAAATCGAGGAACTCGACCACGGTGACGGCATCCGCTCCCGCCTCGTCGAGATAGTGCGAGTCTTCAGCGACGGCCGAGGCGGCAGACGCCCCAGACGACCCGTCACTCGGTGCCGAGTCTGACGAATTCATCAGTACATATACAACGACGCCAGCGGCGACGAGTGCGAGCACTCCAAGCGCAACGAGAGTAGGGACGAGTGCTTTCTTCACGGGAGACTCCGAATGTTCTGGGGCTGACGTTGGTCGCTATCGCTGAGTTCACCTCAAGGCTATGCGACCTTCGCTCGGATTGCTGCCCCAACGTGCTGCGCACTGGCACGGGGTGCAGTCCCGTGCCAGCTCCCATGAGCAAGCACAGGACTGCGAAACCTAGTTCTTGATGAACTCCAGAATGTCCTGATCGAGTTGCGCCTGGTAGTCGCCGTAGATTCCGTGCGGTGCTCCCGGGTACACCTTGAGAGTTCCGTGCTTGACGAGTTGCGCCGACTTCTCAGTAGCATCATGAATCGGAACGATTTGATCGTCGTCGCCATGCGCCAAAAGGATAGGAACGTCGAGCGCTTTCAGGTCCTCGGTGAAGTCCGTTTCCGAGAAAGCTGCGACGCAGTCATACGCCGCGGCCAAGTTCACGTTCATTCCTTGACGCCAGAACTCGCGCTTCGCCCCCTCGGAGACCGAGGAGCCTTCGCGGTTCGCGCCAAAGAACGCTTCGGTTAGCTCGATGTAGAACTGCGAGGCGTCCTTCATAACCCCTGCACGAATGCCGTCGAAGACCTCCATGGGGAGCCCCTCCGGGTTGGATTCGCTGACGACCATCTGCGGAGGAACCGCTCCCGCGGTAACGACTTTCACGACTCGACCATTGGCATGCTGAGCGGCGTAACGCACCACTTCGCCACCTCCCGTCGAGTGCCCGACAACGACCAGATCGTTGAGGTCGAGATGTTCTACGAGCTCGGCAAGGTCGCGGGCATAGGTATCCATGTCGTTGCCGGTATAAGTCTTCGACGAGCGCCCATGGCCGCGGCGGTCGTGGGCGATAGCCCGATATCCGTTATCGGCAAGGAGCTTGATCTCGACCTGCCACGCATCCGATGAGAGCGGCCAGCCGTGGCTGAGCAAAACTGGCTGGCCTGAGCCTTGATCGGTGTAGTAAATTTCCGTGCCGTCTGAGGTCGTGAAATAGGGCATTTTATGTTCCTTTCAAGTGGTGGGAAACGCTGTATCAGGCTAAAAACTGATCGAGATTTGCGCGTGTCCCCAGCGTTCCCACTCACGCTTCCTTCTGCCGGATAACGGGGTTAGATTATCTCCAGCGGGAATCGTGGAAGGACCACTCGTGGCTGGCCAGAAGAGCGCTCTCGGAGAGTATCTTTGCGCGCGCCGACGCCTGCTCGTTCCCGAGCAAGTCGGGCTGCCCATCGACAGGCATCGTCGAGTCGAAGGACTTCGCCGTGATGAGGTCGCAGCGCTCGCGGGAATCAGCCGCGAATACTACGTTCGCCTCGAGCAAGGCCGCGACACGCGACCGTCGATGCAAGTCATCACCGCGCTTGCCCGAGCGCTTCAGCTCGATGAATATGCCATCCGTTACCTGGTTCGTTTAGCAACGCCGCAACCGCCTCGACCCCTGAGCGCTGGTGCCCTCCCCGGCGACATCACCGGCCGACTGCTCGATCAATGGCCCGATAGTCCCGCGCTAGTTCTTGATCCCAATCGAGACATCGTTGCCAGCAATCGATTGGCTCGCGCTGTGGTGCCCGAGAGCTTTCAGGTTGGGATGAACTTGATGCTCAACGCCTTCCTGCCGGGTGCACGCCTGCGGCATCCCGATTGGGCGGGGCTGGTCGCCGACCATGCCGGTGCGTTGCGTTATTACAGCGATCCCGAGAACATGCGCCGCCAGGAGATTGTGGAGCAGCTACTACGAGAGCAGCCCGAGTTCGAGCGCTGCTGGAAGCGACACGACGCCAGGCCCTTCAGCGAGCGGACCTTTCACGTCGAGATCGCTGGCATCGGAACTATTGAGCTCAACATCCAACTCTTCTCGCTACCGGTCCATTTCGGCTATGAGCTCATGGTGGTATTTCCCTCGCCGGGCACTCCCGCGGCGGCGGCGATTGCATACCTCGCGGCCGGCGGTAGCGCGATCGAAAGTACGTCGACTCTTTAGAGTCGCCCGGTCGCCTAGGCAATAGTGCGCGGTACTGGGTATCCCTGAGGGGGCTAGGGTGGCGCGATGCGCGCACCCTACGGTGGGCACATGAACGAAGCGAGCGACTCGATCGCGCGGCGGCAACGCGAAATGGTGAGCGCTCATGTGATGTCGTGGCGAGCCATCCCCGCCGTGCTGGTGGATCGTCACCTCGACGTGATCGCCTCCAATTCACTCGCCCGCGCGCTGACGCCGAGCTTCCATCTCGGCGTGAATCTTGCTCGGTTCGCTTTTCTTGATCCGAAGATTGAACGCTCGGGAGCCCCGTTTCACGCGGCTGCCCAGCAGATAGTCGGCATGCTCAACGATTCGCTCACGCGGCACAGTGGCGACACAGAATTTCGAGAAATCGTGGGAGAGCTCTCGGCGAAGAGTCAAGCATTCTCTGAAGCATGGGCGGAATCGATTGGCGTTCACGTCACTGGTACAGCGAGATTCACCGACACCACGCACGGGGCAATTGATCTTGGCTATAGCCTCGTCAGCATTCCCGATGATCCCGAAGACACCCTCATCGTGTTTTGCGCCACCACAGGCTCAGCCCAGAGCACTCTTGATGTGATCATCACTGCGCGTGAGGCAGACGCTTAGGGCTCTAAGCGCTCTGGTCGCGCATCCGTCGCTCCGGACTGACGGGGTGACAGGAGGTAGGCAATCGCGGCTGCGGCCCGCGTTCCTGGTTCGATCGGATACGTCACCAGGTGCTGGCCCGGTGCAGTCGAGAGTTCTAGGGCTTGCCAGCAGAACTCGACCCACCCGACCGGCTCGACGTGTACCTCGATAATTCCTGCGGTGAGCGGTTTCGCCTCGTGCAGCGCCCACAGCGGGCGAAAGCTTCGATAGGTCGTCGAGAGAAACCCAATAATTTCATGGAGCCGGGGATCGTCAGGGTCGCTAGAAAAGCGAAGCGCCGCGAGCATTTGACGCACAATTTTGAGCCAGCCCGAAAGGATCTCGGCCGACTGTTCTTGCTCTTGAGCTTTCGCGTACCCGGCGAAGGCATCGATGAGTTGATTGCGCCCGGGTTCAATCTCGGGGCTCAGCGTCTGCATCAGACGGTTGACAGCTAAGACGTCATGATTGCGATCGAAGAGGTATGCGGGAGTTCGCGAACCGTGATCGAGGAGCCGCAGCACCGAACTGGAGAGCGCCGGGGAGTGGAGCGTATGCCGGCGAGGTCGGGCGAGGCGAAAGAAATAGTCGCGCGCGTCGTCATCTAGCTTGAGTGCCCGAGCCAGCGCGGTGAGAACCTGATCCGAAGGGTGCAGATCTCGCGCCTGTTCGATCCGCAAGTAGTAGTCGGTGCTGATGCCGGCAAGTTCTGCGACCTCTTCTCGGCGGAGCCCAGGCACCTTGCGGCCCGACGACGAGGGCAGCCCCACGTCCTCGGGGCGGAGCGCATTGCGACGCGTGCGCAAGTATTCCGCAAAAAGGCTGGGTGATTCAGCCACGCGTCTCCCTTTCACTCTGGTAATCGAACATGGCAGCTGAGTAAGCAACTGATGCGGGCGATTTTAACGACCAATCTGAAGCTGAATCTAGCGCACCGGGCCGAACTCTTGCCGCGAGGATTCCCGGCTTCCTGCCGGGCGAGATTGACTCTCGCTCGCTGCGGGGTACCGTAGAAGATACTTCGATAGTGAAATCTTGTCAGGAAGTGATTGTTGTGATTATCGGTGGCGGATCTGGCCAGTGGGTTCGAGCGCGGAACGAAGCCGGGGCAAAGGCTCTGATGCAGGAACGTCAACTCCAAGCCGAGCGGCACGACGCTTCGCGTCGTCGTTCGCAAGCATTCTGGCGCCGCACGCGTCGACGCATCCGCTCGCTGTGGAACGCTCTGCGCTCGAAGACGCACTCGGGCAATTAGCGCCGCGCAATTCTTCCTGCCCGAAGGCCGTTGAGGATCACGACAACCTCGGCGAGCTCGTGCACGAGCACAACGCCCGCGAGACCGAGCACACCGGTCAGAGCAAGGGGAAACAACCCCACAATGATCGCGAGTGACAACACGATATTGCCCGTCATGATGCGACGTCCGCGTTGAGCGTGAGCTAGAGCAACCGGAATAAGTCTCAGGTCACTTCCCGTGAAAGCGACCGACGCTGACTCAACCGCCGCGGCCGAACCTGTCGCGCCCATCGCGATTCCGACATCAGCAGCAGCCAGGGCAGGAGCATCGTTGATTCCGTCACCAATCATGGCCGTAGGGGATTGGGCTGCCAGTTCCTCTATCGCGCCAGCTTTTGCAGCGGGCACGAGCTCTGCTCGCACGTCATCGATGCCGGCCAAACGCGCGAGCACAGCAGCAGTACGGCGATTGTCACCGGTCAACATCAGCGTGCGTATACCCGCGCGTTGCAGCTCACTGATTGCCTCCACGGCGCTGGGGCGCAACTCATCTCGGATGCCGATCAGGCCAATAACCGTCGCATCGCGTTCGACAACGATGACCGTCATTCCCTCGGTCGCCAGCGTCTCGGCAGTGTCGCTGAGTGCTCCCGGATCAAGCCAGCGTGTGCTGCCCACCCGGGCGACATTTCCCTCGACGTTTCCAATGAGGCCGTGGCCGGCATCCTCTCGCACCTCGGTCGCCGCGGGATGCTGGCGCTGCACCTCGAGGATGGCGTGGGCAAGCGGATGGGTACTCAGTGCTTCGAGGGCAGCGGCGGTCTCGAGCACTAGCTCTCGCGTGGATTGGGGCGCAACCTCGACCGCGACGACTGCCGGAGCGTTGCGAGTGAGGGTGCCAGTCTTGTCGAAAGCGACCGTGCGGATGCTGCCCAATTGCTCGAAAGCGGCCCCTGACTTGACGACGATGCCAAGTTTGCTTGCGGAGCCGATCGCCGAAATGACGGTGACAGGAACGGCAATGGCCAGAGCGCATGGCGATGCGGCGACGAGGACGACCAGGGCGCGTTCGGTCCAGAGTTGCGGGTCGCCGATGAGGAACCCGAAGCCAATGATGAGCGCCGCGACTCCCAGCACGATCGGCACGAGCGGGCGTGCGATGCGATCCGCCAATCGGGCACGCTGTCCCTTTCGCGCGTGCGCTTGCTCAACGAGGCGCACGATCGTCGTGAGGGAGTTGTCGGTTCCGTCGGCGGTGGCTCGGATGCGCAGCGCCCCCGCGCCGTTGATTGATCCGGCGGCGACGGTGTCATTGACATCCGCTTCGACAGGAATTGACTCGCCGGTGATTGCTGAGGTGTCGAGTGTGCCTCTGCCTGAGAGAACGACACCATCCGTTGCTATTCGTTCACCGGCCCGCACCACCAGACTGTCGCCGAGCACGATATCTGCGGCAGGTATCTGGGTGGTGGCCCCCTGCCGCTCGACAATGGCAGTGTCGGGGATGAGGCTCAAGAGTGCGCGTAAACCGTGCCGAGCGCGATCCATCGCTCGATCTTCAAGGGCCTCAGCGATAGAGAAGAGGAACGCGAGAGCGGCCGCTTCTCCCACGTGGCCGAGCAGCACCGCTCCCACGGCGGCGATGGTCATGAGCAAGCCGACGCCGAGCGAGCCGCGCACGAGGCGTCGGACTGCTCCGGGGGCAAAAGTGAGGGCACCCGCGAGAAGACTGCTGGCCTGCAGAGTGGTGACAGGCCATTCGGCTACCGTGAGCGCCTGAGTGATGAACGATGCGGCCAGCAGGATGCCCGAGATGGCGGGGAGTGCGAGAGAGCGATCCTTCCACCAGGGCGCCAGATCGTGGGGGGCGTGGGAGTCCAGCGAGGCGTGAGGAGCACGCGTTGCCGCGGTCGGAGTTTCGAGTTGCTCGGTGGTCCGCGGAGGGGCGGCCGGCCCGCAGCATTCCTCGCTCACGCCGTTACCTTTGGTTCGCAGCAGAGCGGAACATCGCACTCCGAGTCGGCACACGGGGCCCCGCCATCGACGGCTAAGACGACATTCACGATTGACGTAAGCGCGCGCGTCAGATGAGCGTCTGCGATTTCGTAACGGGTCGAGCGCCCGTCGGGATGCGCCACGATGAGACCGCAGCCGCGTAAGCACGTCAAGTGATTCGAGACATTGCTCCGCGTGAGTTCAAGGTCGTGGGCGAGTTGAACGGGGTAGCCGGGGCTTTCGAGAAGTGAGAGAAGGATACGCGCGCGGGTCGGGTCGGACATCGCGCGGCCGAGTCGGTTCATCACGTCAACGCGCGAGGCAATAGTCAGCATCTGCTGACTATACAGTAATCGCTGATCAATCGGCGAGTGGAAGAATCTGGGTGTTCTCTCACAGCCGGGCGCTGCAGCTCGGGTAGGATGGCAAGCGCGAAGGGGAGTATCCCACCTCGTTGCGCTCGTCAATACGAACCACTCCGTAGTGGCTCCGGGCCAACGGCATCCACGCTTCAATCGGATGCGGGAGAGACTTTCGAGTCCTGTTACGCCTCGAAATCCTGAACGGAATCTCTTGACAACTCTGCCTATTTGGTTTGAAGTTACCTCCCTCACCGTCTTGCTGGTCATTCTGACAGCCGACCTGATCATGGCGTACAAGCGCCCGCACATTCCTAGCACGCGTGAATCCGCGCTGTGGGTGGGGTTCTATGTGAGCCTTGCCCTGGTTTTTGCGCTCATGATGTTCTTTCTCGGCGACGTTGAACAGGCCGGCCAGTTCATTGCCGGTTGGGTCACCGAGTACAGCTTGTCAATCGACAACCTTTTCGTCTTTGTCATCATCATGGCCCGCTTCTCGGTGCCGCGTAAGTATCAGCAGGAAGTGCTGATGGTGGGCATCCTGATTGCTCTTGTCTTGCGCGGAATCTTCATTCTGCTCGGCGCTCAACTGATCGAAAACTTCAGCTTCATCTTCTACATCTTCGGTGCGTTCTTGTTGTACACGGCGATTCGTCAAGTGTTCGAGAACCACGACGACATGGAAGAGACGGAAAGTGGCATCATCCGTTTCTTGCGCAAACACATCAACATTTCGCCGACGTTTGACGGCGGCAAAGTGCGCACCGTCATCGATGGCAAGAAGGTCTTCACCCCCATTCTCGTAGTGTTCGTGGCGCTCGGTATCACTGACCTCGTGTTCGCGATCGATTCGATCCCCGCGATCTTCGGAATCACGACCGATCCGTTCATCGTCTTCACCGCCAACATCTTTGCGCTCATGGGGCTACGTCAGCTGTACTTCTTGCTTGGCGACCTCATCGACAAGCTCGAATACCTCCACTACGGCATCGCTTTCGTGCTCGGATTCATCGGTGTGAAGTTGTTCTTCCACGCTCTGCACGTCAATGAACTCCCGTTCATCAATGGCGGGGAGCCCGTGCTGTGGGCGCCCGAAATTGGCACGTGGACTTCGCTCATCGTGATCCTGGTTTCAATGGCGATCTCCGTGATCGCCAGCCTCGTCAAGATGAACATTGACAAGAAACGCAAACTCGCGGAACTTTCGATCGATTAACGCTCGAGAGTTCGAAGCGCCTTAAACACAACGCGCGGTACCGCCTCTGAGCGCAAGCTCGAGATGCGGCACCGCGCGCGGCGTGTACTGCTAAACGACCAAACGAGACTGCGCCAAGCGCTCAGCAGCGTCGAGAGTCGTGATTCCTTGCGCGGACGCATCGCGGAAGATAGTGGATACCGTCTCGCCGATGGCTTCCACCCGCGACGCGATCGCATCGGCATCCGCATCAGGTTCAGAGGCCATGTCGAGGTAGATCACTCCACCGCCGTTCACGACGAAGTCCGGCGCCCACAGGATGCCACGCTCGGTGAGTGCCTCGGCGCCGTCGTGCTGAGCAAGCTGGTTATTTGCTGCGCCAACTACCGCGCTCACGTTCAACTCGCGAATAACTCGCGGGCTCAGCACCCCGCCCAAACCACACGGCACAAAAATGTCCGCGACCACACTGTGGGCTTCATCAACATCGACCCAACTCGCGTCGAGCTCTGCCGCGAGCAGCTTGCGGTCGAGGTTGACGTCAGTGACGGTCAGCACGGCACCGGCGGCGGTTAGGGAGCGGGCGAGTCGACCCCCGACCTGACCGAGGCCAGAAATGATGAGGTGACGACCGGCAAGGTCGCGGGAGCCGAAAAGGGTCTCGCACGTGGCGAGGATGCTCGCGTGAACTCCGGCCGCTGTCGCATCTGCGGGCTCGCCTGCGCCGCCCTGATCAGCAGGAAGACCGCAGACGTGCTCCGTGCGCTCGGCAACCACAGACATCAGTTCGGCGCTCGTGCCGACATCTTCTGCGGTCATGTAGGCGCCGTTGAGACTTTCGATGGCGTCACCAAGATCAAGCATGGCGTCGCGCTTCTGTTCCGCGGTCAGCACAACGCCCATGGGGATATGGATGACCGACTTACCGCCCCCGCGGTTGAGCCCAGCGGCAGAGTTCTTGAGCGTCATCGCTGCGGAGAGGCGGAGGGAATCTGCAACCGCGTCGGTCCAGTGCGGATAGTTCCACATCCTTGCACCGCCGAGAGCTTGACCGAGAACGGTCGAATGGACGGCGACGCTGATGACGAGGCCCGATCGCTTTCCCGTAGAGACGAGCACATTCTCGTGGCTGAACTCCGCATTTTCTATGGCGGATACGGGTGCTTCCAACGTCATTGACGGTTGCGTGATCATGAACTTCTCCTGCGTGTGGGCCTTGTGGGCAAAACAACAAAATGGCAAGTGGTGGTAGCGCGAGGGTGGTGCGCTCTGGTCAGCATAGCGCCGGGTATGGATGCTGTCGCCTATTCGTTGCTACGTTGAGACCTGACAAAAACTTGGGGAAGCAGTGACGGTTGCCAGTCAGTACGAAATAGCGCTGCCGCAAGGTGAACCGTGCCCTCAGTTCGACAATGCTGATGAGTCTGGAGCGACAATCTCGTGAACGCTGCACGATTCGGATCCAAGATGATCCCCGGCAAGAGAGTGGCGTGGAACAGGCTGGAACGGGCGGCCTTCGAACATCACCCGGCAGTTGTCACCGCGTTGCGAGCGACAGGGGTTAAGGGCCAGTCTCAACGGAAGATGAACTTTTTCCTCCCGCTCATCGTCCTCGTGGGGATCTTTTACGCCGCGCCGATCTGGGGAATGGCAACTGTGCTCGGGCCGGTGGCGTTGAGCCAGACGAGCCGCGTCGCTGAAGGCGACATAAAGGTGGGCTCGATCATCTTCATGTTCGCGTTTGTCTTCGTCGTCGGCCACGCAATTCTGTGGCTGGCAACGGGCCGAAAGCCTCGCTCAGCTCTCCTCGGCAGTGCAGGCGTGGCGTTTGCGTTTGGAGGAGTGAGTGCTCTGGTGACGGTACGCCGAGGATTCGACAACGCGGTACCGGCGTGGGAGTTGTGGATTCTTCCGATGGCGGCGACTGCGGTAGTCGGCGGTCTCTTTTTCTTTCTGGTGTTCTATGTCAACCGCACCGATCGACGAGCGAAGAAGACGCCACAACGGCCCGTGCACTTTCGCGAGACTGAGGCATACACCGAGCCGATCCGAGAGGCTATTTTGCTCGTGAGCGCGGCCGACCAAAGACGCATTCGCGAAGATCTATCCGTCGCGATCGACGATCTTGAGCGCAGGCAAGTAATCTCCAGCGGGAGGGCTGCTGAGGCACGCACGGCGCCCCTGGGAGGCCTTGCCGTTCATATGTTGTCGTTAGAGGCTGCTCAACGAGCGGCTATTGCGCGCCACACAGCCTTGTACTAGAAGTCAGTCACCCTCAGCGCCCAGTCGCTCAGCGTAGACTAGAGAGATTGAGCCGCGCTCTTTGCGGCGCAATCGTTGATTCGAAAGAGGTGCGCAATGGGCAAGACCCTGGCAGAGAAAGTGTGGGATGACCATTTGGTCGTCAAGGGTGCAGACGGCACCCCCGACCTCATCTACATTGACCTTCACCTTGTGCACGAAGTCACGAGCCCGCAAGCCTTCGACGGACTTCGGATGGCCGGCCGCCCGGTTCGCCGCCCAGACCTCACGATCGCAACCGAAGACCACAACACTCCGACGCTCGCGATCCACAAGCCGATCGCAGACCTCACGAGCCGCACCCAAATTCAGACGCTGCGCAACAACGCCGAAGAGTTCGGAGTGCGACTGCACTCGCTCGGAGACATCGAGCAGGGCATCGTTCACGTTGTCGGCCCGCAGCTCGGCCTGACGATGCCCGGCATCACCGTGGTGTGTGGCGACTCGCACACGAGCACCCACGGCGCGTTCGGAGCCATGGCCTTTGGTATCGGCACGAGTGAAGTCGAGCACGTGCTCGCCACTCAAACCCTTCCGCTCAAGGCCTTCAAGACAATGGCGATCACCGTCGAGGGAGAACTGCGCCCCGGCGTTACCGCGAAAGACATCATCCTCGCGGTCATCGCGCAGATCGGAACCGGCGGAGGCCAAGGCTACGTGCTCGAGTTCCGCGGCAGCGCCATCCGCTCCCTCTCGATGGAGGGCCGCATGACGATCTGCAACATGTCGATCGAGGCAGGTGCCCGCGCCGGCATGATTGCGCCAGACCAGATCACCTACGACTACCTCAAGGGCCGCCCGCACGCTCCCGAGGGTGCTGACTGGGATGCCGCCGTCGAATACTGGAACACCCTCGCCACCGACGACGACGCGGTCTTCGATGCCGAAGTCTTCCTCGACGCCAACACTCTCGAGCCCTTCGTGACGTGGGGTACCAACCCCGGCCAGGGCGTCTCGCTCAGCGACAACGTTCCTATTCCCTCCGAAATCGCGGACCCCACCGAGCGTACGTCCGCAGAAAGTGCTCTAGAGTACATGGCGCTCGATGCCGGAATGCCCATGAAGGATATCCGTGTGGATGCTGTCTTCATGGGATCGTGCACCAACAGTCGCATCGAAGACCTG
>Ga0209344_10002106_pt1 | contig 23177 bp, 25 predicted proteins | sample Cruoilmetagenom6_FD_187293 | JGI IMG/M metagenome (GOLD analysis project Ga0209344, IMG submission 187293) | Oil polluted marine microbial communities from Coal Oil Point, Santa Barbara, California, USA - Santa Barbara Oil Seep Sample 6 (SPAdes)... | ecosystem: Environmental > Aquatic > Marine... | reverse complement strand
TACTCAATTTGAAACACCGTATGACTGCCATATCTGTATTCCATACCACACCTCCATTCGTGTGGCATATTGTCGCAGCTAAAGCTGACCGGCTAAAGCCGGTGGTTTAAACCTTGTGATTGATAATTAAACCTGCCCTGCCTGCGCTTCTGGCCACTGGCACACTACCCCCATCTCGTATTCTATATCGCGCGTCCACAACACATTGATGTCTGGCGCGTGCTGCATGGCCAACGTGACATCCCAGCGTGGATGCAGGAACCCGAGGCCATCTGAGTTTCGCCTCGGTAAAACTGCTCCTTCCCGACGAGATTCCAGCACGGGAAAGCGACAGCCGGTAGGTTGGCGCTGAGCTTGCGAAGTGAAACAGTCGAGTAGGGTGGGCACGTTTTTGTGCCCACGCGGTCAGCGTCAATCATGCCCCAGCACCGCATTTTCCATCGCATCAGCGGTCAGCTTATTAGGCCTGATCACGCCGAGATTCCAGTTTTCGTATAGCTTTTTTCCATGGTGGTAACTTCCACTCAGGATGCTTGGCCCAGACCGTTTATAACGCCTTTATCCACTGCATGCAGCTTGAAGGTGACGGTAACAACGGCGTGTAACTAAGTTCGAAGTGAATGCCTGTAAAAGGATCATCAAAGAACACGGCATAATAGCCCGGGGTATAGGTTGGATACTCGGACGGGATATCCGTCACCTGGATATGGTTCTTCAGCAGGAATTGCGAGTAGAAGTCATCGACTTCCTTCCGGTTTCTCGCCCACAAGGCGATATGATGAATCCCTGTAGAATGATCGCTATGACTTAGCTTCTTCCCTGTTTTCGCGGGCTGTATACCGATGTAGCTGTGAAAAAAAGGGAATCTTGCCATGTAATACGTTGCGCGATATTCAATATCAAGCGTCCAAAAGCTTTTATAGCCCAGCCAACCAAACATCTTGTCGAAGAACGCTACAGACTCTTCGTACTGAAGCACCGAAAGTTCAACGTGATGTATACCTTTCATTCTCATTTACACGAAATTCCTTCAGAGGCCTGACGAATAGCGTTTATCTACCGCCCTGCCCAAACATGTTTAACCCGTGTCTCATGTTAGCGGCAGAATCCGCGTGGGCACAAAGACGTGCCCACCCTACATAGCTTACCCTGGGTAAGGGCTGTGAAAAGCGCAGCTTTTAGACGTCCCAGCGGCCGTAGACCGCGACTTCACTCACTCGTTATGGATCACGACTTGTGCCACCGTAAGGGCTTACAAGTCTCCCTCGTTACAATACCCTTTGCTTCGAGGTCAAGCTGAACTGTTTTTGCCCACCAACCTGATGTGGCACCTTGAGGAAAAACACTTTCTGGCAAGTGCGCTTTCACTTGTTCTTGAATTTCCTTTTGTGACAGTCCAGGGCTAACGTTCGGCAGGATTTTGAGAAATGCCTTTTTCATAGCTTCGTATTTAGCGGCATCAACGTTACCGGTCTTGCCTGGTACGTTGACGTTTTCCACCGCGATTTTATTCGCTTTTGTGCTCATGGATATATCGCCTGTGACTCATAACGAGAAGTAGACACCCGAAAAAATGCCAACAAAGTCAAGTAGGGTGGGCACGTCTTTGTGCCCACGCTGGCAGCGTCAATCATAACCCAGCACCGTACTTTTCATTGCAACAGAATCCGCGTGGGCACAAAAAACGTGCCCACCCTACATAGCACTTAGGCGTTACGTGATTCCTTTAAATTCATTGTTTCATTGCTAAAACAATTCTACTCTGGAACTTTGGGTTTCTTGGGTTTCAACAAATACCTTTGCTCCACTTCTAGTTGCTGACATATAACGCATGGCGTAATACTCTGAGCGTCATGATCAAGTCGTTTATATGCAAGGATACCCAGGCTCTGTTTGAGGGAAACAATCCGCGACGTTTTCGTGCGATTCAGGCAGTGGCCGAACGAAAGTTAACGCAATTGGACGCCACAGCTACCCTGGACTTTCTTCGCGCACCGCCTGACAATCGTCTGGAAGCTTTGTGGGGTGATCGCAAAGGGCAATGGAGTATCCGGGTGAACGACCAATGGCGGATATGTTTCAAGTTCAAGACTGGCGACGTATTCGATATCGAGATCGTCGATTACCACTAAGGAGATCAACATGGTGAAGAATGGAATGCGCCCGGTACATCCGGGAGAAATATTACGCGAGGAATACATTGTGCCTCTGGGCATGAGCGTCCATGCGCTGTCGCAGGCATTGCGCGTGCCCGCCACGCGGCTGCACGAGATCGTCAAGGAACGCCGCTCAATCACACCCGATACCGCATTACGGCTGGCGCGCTATTTTGGTACGGATGCCCAGTCCTGGCTGAATCTGCAACTGAGCTACGATTTGAAGATTGCCGAAGCGGAATTGAAAGATCGCATCGAGCACGAAGTTGAAGTGATGGCAGCGTCGCGGGGGTACAGCCTAAACCGAAGCCGATCCTTCTAATGGACAATCTCGCCAGTAAAAAAGTAAAGCGTTCAACAGCTCGAAAACTGGCGCGCTGAAGTGTCGCACATCGAATTGGCTCCGGAAGTGGGGGATAATTTTGATTACACCCTCGATCACCTTGCCGAATATCAAGTTGAAAATCCGGTGTTGCGCATCCGGGAGATCATCGAGGCGCTTAACGCGCTGGAGCACAATCCCATGATTGGCCGCCCGCCAATAACGACAAGCGAGAACTGGCGATCGGGCGCAGCTCGCATGGCTATGTGGCCTTGTACCGTTACATCGCTGAAATCAACACCGTTTTTATCCTTGCCGTGCGCATCCAGCAATAAGCGGACTATGCGGAGCTTTGAATGAGCCTGAAAACCATCGGTGCGTTTTTCAGGCCGTAATGAATGAAGCGAGGTCAAAAGTATCGGAGTCGGTTTCAATTTTCATCATGACAACCTATGAGGTACGTGCAAAAACAATTCGAAGCTAAGCCCGTTTAATCCCAGATAATCCATTAGACCTGATTCGTGCGATGACTTCGCATTCCCCCCTTTGAAAAAGGGGGGCTAGGGGGGATTTGAGCATTGCAGGGACACAAAAATCCCCCTTAATCCCCCTTTTTCAAAGGGGGAGGCTGGTTAAATTGCCTAATGGATTATCCGGGTTAATTCAGTTTATTTCTATTGATCCGGCACGGTGAAGTATTCACTCCGTTCGGGCTGAGCTCAATGCGAACGGCTTCTTAGGTAAACGGTGCCTGATCAATAATGGGGCAGCATCGAACTGATAGTCTGAAGCCATTACATTAGGCTATGTCGCAATTAGCTGTTGAATTTGATTTAGCAATTTACTAAACATCTATAAATCATAGAGTTGGGTGTTTTTATGATTAACGAAAAATCCTTCACAATTAAACAGTTACCAAAAACCAACAGATAACTACGACATAGCCTTACATTAACACCACTACGTAAATTTAAAGTGAAGCTGCGCTGACCTGTTTAGTCGAGAGTGGGCAATCAGGCAAATGGATTCTTGATTACCAAGCCGTCAATTTTCATCCCGCTTTGCATGTCCTCGGTCAGCAACGTTTTTGCACCGGACAAAATTGCTGCCGCGCAAATGTGCGCGTCATAAATTGAAAGCTGAAAACGTTTGGCAATTTGCACAGCCTTGTCTTGCGATTCGACAGTGAGCGGGACGACGTCGCACGCAGCCTTAACCGCCAACAAAACCGCATCAATTTCTTCCCAGCTCATTTTGAGTTTGCGCAGGCAAACGGAAGTCACTTCGTTGAGCACCTGCACGCTGATGATGCCGCCCTTGTTCAGCATGGCTTCGGCACGGTCGGCTTTGGCGGCATCGCCGGACAGCAAATACAAAACCACATTGCTGTCGATAAAAACCGTGCTCACTTGGCAGATATCCGCTCGTTAGCTTCAAGCCGGTCAAAGTGAAAATCGGCTGGCAAGCGACCGCGAAACTGCCGCAAGCGCGCCAGCAATTCTTTCACCTCTTTCTTCTTGGAAACCTCAAAGGTTCTGGAATCGACGGCATGCAAAGCAATCTCCTCGCCTTCTTTCAAGCCTAGCGCCTGCACCAGTGCGGCGGGCAATCTGACCGCCAGTGAGTTTCCCCATTTTGCAACTTGCATAATTTACTCCTTGTGGATATACGTTATTAAATAAGTGTATCATAACGGGGTTTGGGTTTATAGCGGTTCCCCTTTATAGAGCATGGGACATAGCCCCCACCTGTTCTATGTAGCGCTAATACGCTACATTATGCGTGTATCTTCAACCCTTGGAGACAGCGATGTCCACAACTACCATCCGCTTGCCGGAAGAGCTGAAAGCCCGCGTTGCAGCGGCGGCGAAACGTGCAGGCACGAGCACGCACGGTTTCATTCTTGAGGCCATTGCAGAAAAAACCGCGCAGGAGGGGCGGCGTGCCGATTTCGATGCGGTTGCCGAAGAGCGCTTTGTCCGTATCGCCGCCACCGGAAATACGGTTCCCTGGCAGGAAATGCGCGGCTATCTGGAAGACCAGCTCGCCGGTAAAAAAGTAAAGCGCCCGACAGTTCGAAAACTGGCGTGCTGTAGTGTCGCGCATCGAATTGGCTCCGGAAGTGGGGGATGAATTTGATCGCATCCTCGATCACCTTGCCGAATATCAAGTTGAAAATCCGGTGTTCCGCATCCGGGAGATTATCGAAGCGCTAAACGTGCTGAAGCACAATCCATGATTGGCGGCCCGCCAATAACGACAAGAGAGAGCTGGTGATCGGGCGCAGCTCGCATGGCAATGTGGCCTTATACTGTTACATCGCTGAAATCGACACCGTTTTTATCCTTGCCGTGCGCATCCAGCAAGAAGCTGGCTATGCGGAGCATTGAATGAACCTGAAAACCATCGGTGCGTTTTTCTGGCCGTACTGAATGAAGCGAGGTCAAAGGTATCGGAGTCGGTTTCAATTTTCATCATGACAACCTATGAGGTACGTGCAAAAACAATTCGAAGCTAAGCCCGTTTAATTCAGTTTATTTCTATTGATCCGGCACGGTGAAGTATTCACTCCGTTCGATCTGAGCTTGCCGAAGCCCATTCACCTTTCGACAGGCTCAAGGCGAACGGACTTCAAACATAATCTGGCCGAGTCAATAACCTCCCCATATGTTGTTCAATTTGACAACATGCCAGCATGTTGTTATTGTCTCCAACATGAAAGCCCGCGAATTATTCAACCGACGCGTTGCTGTTGCAGAGCAGGCCTTTGCGGAGCTGGTGCTGTGGGAAGTGCCCGAGCCGCTTTCCGGAAGCAAGCATCGTTACAAATATCGTTTGGCATTCGTCGTTACCGGAAAGTGTGTGCTGCGTTATGACAACGAATCAGGAAAGGGCGACCACAAACACGTGAGTGGCAAGGAAGTGAAATACCGCTTTGTTTCGGCTGACAAGCTGGTGGCAGATTTTTTTGAAGATATTAAGAGGTGGCGCGATGAAAACAGTAACGATTGATTTACGTCCATTGACGGACACGTTGGGCGATTTCACCAAGACATGGAAGAGCGGCAAGCCTACCGCGCCGAGCATCAGCTTTGAATCGCCCGAACTGCTGTTCAAAGTGTTGTCCGGAAAACGCTGGGAACTGTTGAACGCAATGACTGGTGCAGGCGCGATGTCCATCCGCGAGGCGTCACGTCGCGTCGAGCGCGACGTCAAAGCCGTGCATGGCGACGTAACCGCATTGCTTAACGCCGGGCTGCTGACAAAAACAGACGATGGCATGATCGTGTTTCCGTTCGATGCCATCCATGTGGACTTCATGCTCAAGGCGGCTTGAGGTGAGGATCAATCAAGTCTGAGCTGACCCCAGTTTCCCGGACAGTTTACTTATGCATTTTGGAGATTTGCTATGAAGCTGGTATCTGCAAAAGTTGGGCCGTTCCGTTCAATCAATACTGAGCAGACAATAGGTATTGACCCAGAGGTAACGGTGTTAGTGGGTATGAATGAGGCCGGTAAAACGGTATTTCTCAAGGCATTGCACAAGTCGAAAGATGCAATGGGAATTGAGGAATTCAACCACGTCGAGGACTATCCTCGCAAAAATCTTACGGCTTACACAAAAAGACACGCTACCGCACCGGAGGCAGCAACAAAACTTACTTATCAACCGACAGCGGAGCTTATTGCCAAAATTAATGCTGAACTTCATACCGAATTGAAGCCGGATTTTCTGTTTTCCGTTGATTATAAATACGACAATGAGAGGCCAATTTCAATTGAGGTGGATGAGTTGCCAGTGATCAAAACGTTGGCGAACTCACCTGGGTTGAGCACATACACAGTAGCGGACATCAAGAAAGCCAAATCAGTACGTCAGATTGCTGAGTTGCTGGCGGCGGGCGAGCGCACCGAGGCAGACAAGGCATTTTTAGCTACCATCGTGGCACGGAGTGCAAAGACTGAATGGGCAAGCATCGTCGAGAACGAAGTTTATATGTGCCTTAGCACTCACATCCCTAACTATCTATACTTTAGCGACTACGACCTTCTTCCGGGGAAGCTCAATCTCCTTGACTTAGCCAATCGAGTTGCCGCTGCAAAAGTAAATCCAGCTAATGCCAAATCTCAAATTAAGCCACAACACCAAGCCGTCCTTGCACTACTTCGCATGGCCGATGTTGATCTGTCTGAAATCACAGGCGCCAGCGGCTATGAGGTAATGAAAGCCAAGATAGAGGCTGTGTCGATAAGTCTCACCGATCAAGTACTGGAGTTCTGGAAGCAAAACGAGGATCTCGAAGTCGAGGTAGACATTAAGTCAGACACGACAGATGAAGCTCCTTTTGCTGATGGTCCAAATTTATATCTGCGCATCAAGAATCGCCGCCACCGTGGCGTTAGTACGCCATTCGATCAGAGGAGCAGGGGTTTTATCTGGTTTTTTAGTTTCCTTGTCTGGTTCGACAGCGTTCAACACCAACTCAACCCTGCTGGAACAACGAAACATACCAATCTAGTTTTACTGTTGGATGAACCCGGCCTAGCGCTTCATGCTTTGGCGCAGGCCGACTTTTTACGATACATCGATAGTCTATCCAAGCAGCACCAAGTCATATACACCACTCACTCACCTTTCATGGTGAATTCTGACCGATTGCACCAAGTGCGAGTTGTTGAGGATCAAGTAACTGTAGGCACGGTGATATCAGACAATTTGTCCGAGTCAGATCAACGGACTATCTTTCCTTTGCAGGCGGCACTTGGATGGACTATTGCTCAAAATCTTTTCATCTCGAAGCAAAACTTGCTTGTAGAAGGGTCTTCAGAATTGACGTATCTTCAGTGCGTGTCGGCACTGTTGGAAACCCAAGGTTCTACAGGACTGAAGGACAGCGTAACAATCGTACCAGTTGGCGGCCTCACCAACTTGGTAACGTTTGTGTCGCTGTTGGGTGCAAGCGGATTGCAGTTAGGCATTCTGCATGACTACAGCGGACATACAGATCAAAAACTTGATGACTTGGTAAAACAGAGGTTGCTCGTCAAGAAGTCCATCTTTAATGTTTCGCAATTCCGCGATATTGAGAAGTTGGGGCAGGACACGATAGCTTCCGATGTCGAAGATTTATTCGAGCCATCTGTTTACTTGGATTATTTCAATAAGACCTATGCCAAGCAATTGGAGGGTAAGCAAATTAAATTGGTAGACCTTCCGAAAGGTGATCGCATCGTACATCGTATCGAACGCGCACTTGCAGAAAAGGACATCAAGGTTCGCCCATCTGGTGGTTTTAATCACTACTTGGTCGCAGCGACGTTTGGCAGTTCACCGCCAACGAAACTCGACGATGCTACAGTGAGCAGGTTCAGTGCACTCTTCGATGCAATAAACAACAATTTCAAAAAGTAAAAACGGCATGGGGACGGAGTCCGATTGATTTTGAGAGTTGCGGATCGAGCCTGACCCCATTGATTGCAACCTGATTAGGATATGGGCACATTGGCTAATCTCGAAGAACCACGCTGGAAGATGGCTCTTAATGAAGCCGCAGTAGCACTTGGAGGCCCTGAGTCTCTTGCAGAGCTTAATCTTGCGGCTTTGTACTCGCTTGTTGATTTATCTCCGGGATTAGAAAAGGTCGGAGCCGACTTGCTCGTCGAGTCCATTCGCATGGAAGCACACCCCACTGCTCTTGGCATTATCATGGCGCGCATAGAGATGATTCGAGCCCTACGCGCTCTAAAGGTTCTCCGGGGTTTCCTGTCACATGATTCATCGCCACCTCCTTCGATTTTCATCGTGGGGGGGCCAAGAAGTGGCACGAGTTGGCTGCTTCGCTTACTGTCAACTACTCCGGGCGTACGTGCTCCGTATACCTACGAGCTGCTGTATCCCGAGCATGTGAGTTCAGAGCTTCGCTTGACTCCAGCCGCTTCCACGACCATCCAAGATGCCCTTTGGGACGAAGCGGCACCAGAATTTGGAACTCATCATCACAATAGTGGTGAATTACCCGCCGAATGCTTACCGTTCATGAACGCTAGTTTTCAATCCCATCACTGGACCGGCTGTTATCATGTTCCGACCTACCGTGAATATCTGAAAAAGACTCGCTTAATGGATGGGTACTCAATCCATCTCGCCTTCGCCAAATTGCTTGCCGGTGAGAATCCAGGAAAGAAGCTTCTATTCAAAAGTCCCGCACATGCACTAGCGATCGAATCACTACACAATCGCTATCCAGACGGCAGATTTATATACGTCTATCGGGATCCCACACAACAAATCCGATCTTATGCTGCTCTATTGCATAGCATTAGGCGAATGCGAAGTAATCATGTAACTATAGACCAATGCCTTGCTGAAGCAAGCGCGGAGGTGAATGATGCCCTTGAGAATATTGAGCGTTTCTGTTGTCGCAATTCGAACAATATGTTGGTCCTCGATTACGCGCGAATGTTGGCTGATCCAGCTCGAGCAATCCAACAGGTATCCAAGTATCTCGACTTGGAAGTGCCGCTAACGCCTGAATTGAAGAACTATCGTGGGAATGAGCAACCTCACCGCCCATCGAGCGACGACACTAAATTTGGGTTTACCATCTGGGCTAAAAGCGTTTCGGAAAGGGCGATATGATTCAGGTGGGGTTGGTCAGTCTGGTCATTGGGGTCTGCGCCCTCATCCTTGGAAGGATGTCACGTGGCGCTAGGCGTTTCGCCTTGCAGCGCATTGGTATCCTCGTTGCTCTTCTTTCGATAGTCATGATCAGTTTTGGTCTTGTCCCGTCGAGTTCTTCGTCGAACACCCTTAGCATCTTTGGAATTATAGTCTCGTTCGCTTTCGGCGTTGGCGGAAGTCGATTCGCCCTTTTGCAGTCCAGTCGGCCTAGGGTGGGGGTCGTGATCAGTTCGAAGGTCGCGTTTCATATGGCCATTCGATCTGGTCTTATTGCCGAACTTGACGGTGATGCAGAGATAATCGACCTCGGGAACTCACCGACAGCAGCAGAGGACAATCTAAACGGATTTCTGGGCCTATTGCGCGCCACGGTGAATCTTCGGCCTGACTACCTTGTAATTTGGCCACCGGGCTTGGAAGCGGGTAGATGCGATGAAGTGATTGCTGCAGTGACTAAACTCCGAGCGCAAGGGGGACTAGGAATTCTGCTACAGACCGGATCATCCAATTCCTTGGCCATTTCATCACACATCGTGCACGACGCCGAGGAAGGCGCTAGGCTTCTAATGGAAGAAATACGACGCACGGTGCCTGTTAAATCGACTGAACTATTAGTGATTGCTGGCCCAGCATGGAGTGGCCATGCAGAGTCGAGATTACAAACCTTTCGACAAGGACTCTCCGACTATACTTCGATAGTATTCGAACAACAGACAAGCTGGGCCCCGGAAGAAACCTTAAAGATTGTTCGTTCGTTCTCTCGATCAAGAAAACCAAAGTTGATCGTTTGTCCCAACGATTCATGTGCTCTGAAGGTGACCCATGCTATCTCAAGCGAAGGATGGGGCGTCCCGCTTAGATCGTCCAAGGTGGTGGGTTACGATGGCATTCGCGAAGCGTTAGGTTGCATCGCTGAACCATCAAGTTCATTCGAATTCACGCTAATAATTCCACCGAGAGAGTATGGAGTGAAGGCTGCGGAATTAATAAATATCGCATATAGATTCAACCTCTCCCTCGGTGAATACATTCGGCCTGCAATTCAATGCGTTCATATAAATGTAGACGCCAAATCTGTTGTCCGGAGTGAGTCAGCAAGGAGGCAACTTTATGGTTAGCGGTCTCACAAAAGTCGCACTAATTACTCCTGACTGGTCGCGAAAGACTTCTTATCTCCCTACGGATACAACTCGACCACCAAAGAACTTTCCTTTGGAGTGGGGCTATTTGACTTCGTCGTCGCATCCTGGGATTGAATATTGCATTCTGGATTTTTACCGGTTTCCAAATCTGGAATTAGAACTAGCAGGGGTCAAACTATGTATCGTTAGTACCACCCCTTCATACCTCTTCTGGCGGTGTCCTCCGTTGTCATTTAATGAGGTCGCAGCGACAGTAATCTCACTCAGGTCCGGTGGTTTTAGCGGTGATATTTGGCTTGTTGGGCCTCATGGAACAATATCTCCTAGTGAAACTTTGAAGCGTACCGGCGCTTCGGCGGTATTTCGAGGAGAAATCGACGTTCAGTTATCCGCTGCAATTATTCAATGGATCGAAGGCAGGCCGAACCAATTCGTTTGTTTCGACGGAGGCGATTCACAAATTGCACCCGAAGAGCCTTTGGGTCTTTGTGCATATCCTACTGATGTCGCCGAGAATTCAGAACCACATTTGTGGATTCCTTTGGGACAAGATCGAATCAAAGGTAAGTATATTGGCGGCGCATTGCTCGAAACTTCTCGCGGCTGCTCCTATGATTGTAACTACTGCCTTAGATATGGTTTTCGTAAAACATTGCGGCTAAAAGATGCAGGCTTGGTCGAGCACGAAGTCGCTCAACTAAGCTCCTTAGGGATTAAATACGTTTATTTGATTGACGAAACCTTTGGTATACCGCCTTCGCATGCCCAAGTAGTGATGGAGATACTAAAGTCCTATGGCATGGCGTATGGCGTTCAGACGAGACCTGATATTTGGAATTTGGATCGCGTGTCCAGACTTGTGAGTTCAGGTTGCGTCTATTGTGAGGTTGGCACCGAATCACTCACAGAAAAGGGGATCGCGTCCTTAGGTAAGTTTCAGTCGTCTCGGATTGCAATTAAAAAGACTGAATTGCTCAAGAACAGCATTGGAATCGTCGGCGTCAATATTGTCGACATTGGCAATCCAGACTTAGGTTTGATGGCCCCCACTGACGCATTGTTGGAACGCGACAATGAAGGTCGACTTCCACCGGCGTTCATACCGTATCCTGGTACGATATTAGGCGAAAAGGCACTGAGCTCTCTGGGTCTGAAAGATACTTGGCTTGACGCGGAGAAAGCGTATTTCACATATCTCTTGATGTCAAAGAAAAGCATTCTTTCATACTTACTTCGTCGAAGTTTAAGATTACGAAGGATTGTGGTAAAAGGCGCGGGTTGGTGGTCACGTGTGATTGGTGGCCGATCGACACGCCACGAACGGAATCAATAGGGCCAGCCTCCATCGATACAAGCAGACAGGCTACCAGCCCCGACCTCAAGCCCCCTACCACTCTCCCGTTCGCCACATCAGGCGCAATGCTCACGCTTGCCCAACCTTTCGGCCAGTAGTATCGTCACCAGCGTATTTAACGAGGTACCTTCGGCCTTGGCTCGTGCCACAAGGTTGGCGTGGAGGCTGCGCGGCAGGCGTTGTTTCAAGCGCACCGGCTCGGCGCTTTCACCGTGTCGTGTCGGTTTCGGGATGGGTTTTCCGATATGGGCTCGCGCTGACATCCAGGCGGAAAATGCATCGCGTGCATTGAGAACGGCCTCTGTCTCGGTCTCGCTATCTGACATGCAACCCGGAAGATCGGGAAAGGTAATCAGATAACCCCCGCCGTCTTCTTCCGTCAGCGTCTCAACTACATGGGCATAGGCTTCGAACGGATAAGGCGGTTCGACATGCGTGATAGTAATTTCGCTCATTATTGCAACTCCTTTGCTTTATCGACCAGCGCCACAAAATTGCGCACATACACCGGCTTGATAGGCCGGTGCGCCGGAACACACACATCATCTTCCACGCCGGGGAATGAAAACACGTGATGGCTTCCTCCCTCGTTTCTCCAGTCGATGTCGAAGCGGTTGGCAACCGATTTCAGATCGTCTATGCGTCAGTCGCGCGTGTTTACCAATAATCAAACCTTTCTAGGGCTTAACTTAGTGGCATTCGGCTCCGGCCCCAAGTAATTCAGCCAAACTTCTTGTCAAATAGTAACGTAATCGTTACCATGCCAAAATGAAAATCAAAGTCGAAGAATACATCTGCGCGGATGGAACGAACCCGTACAAGTCATGGTTCGATGGCCTTGATGCACAAGCCGCCGCCAAGATTGTGACTGCAAAATTGCGCATGGAGCTCGGCAACACATCCAGTGTGAAATGGTTCGATGGCATAGGCGAATACATCATAGACTGGGGTCCGGGATACCGCATCTACCTGGCCTGTGATGGCGAAACATTCATCATCCTGTTTGGCGGCGGTACCAAGCGAGGGCAGCAAAAGGACATTGATCGCGCCAAGGTATTGCACACCGAATATAAAGCGCGGAAAAAAGCAAAGGCCACAACAACCCACAAAGACACACGAAAGAGGTAATCAACATGGCACTCACACGCAACTTCAAACAAACTGTGGTCGAGCGCGTAGAGCGCGATCCGGAATTCGCCAAGGCGCTCCTTGATGAAGCGGCAACTTTATTCTTGAGCGGCGAGCCCGAAACGGCACGCCTCATCCTCCGTGATCTGGTCAACGCCACACTGGGATTCGAACAACTGGCCTCACTCACCGACAAACCGAGCAAAAGCCTGCACCGCATGCTGTCTCCCAAAGGCAACCCAAGCATGGATAATCTCGCCGCCATTTTCGTCGCCGTCAGCGCCAACCTGAAAGTGGAGCTTGAAGTACACACGGTAGAAATGGTGTAACCAGAAAACCTTGTGACCAGACCCAACGCACAAAGACGGCAGCACATGCAAGCGTTGCGCAACGAGTGGGATCGCGAGTTGTGACGGTATGGTTGCTCGAAGCGATTCCGTCATGGGCTACCTGAATCAGGATTCTGCCCCAGGTTTCATCGGCCACTTTGAACGCATCACCGGACTGTCTGTCGTCAACCCATTTATAGTCGCTGGGTGATTTTATTTCGCAAAAATGCCCTGAAATAAAAGAGTGCAATCGGGACAATAGAGCCAGCCCCACCAGCCCCAACCCTGTTAAAATCCGCTACTTCTCACTCCCTCTTGACCTGCCGATCATGACCCAGAACTCGACACAGAACCTGCCCGTTACCATCCATCGCAAAGATTACACTGCCCCGGCCTATTGGGTGAACATCGTTGAAATAGGTTTCGATCTCGACCCCGCGGCAACGCGTGTGTCCACGCGCATCACGCTGCAGCGCAATAGCGCATCACCCAACAAGGATGTGGAACTGCTGGGCGACGATGTCAAGCTGGTGGCCTTGCGCATGAACGGCAAGACGCTCCGCAAAGGTGCCAAGGATTACTCGATAACAGACGGAAAGTTGCGCATTGCCAACGCACCGGACGAGATCACGCTGGAGGTCGAGACACTGGTTGAGCCGGAGAAGAATACCTCGATGATGGGTCTGTATGTCTCCAACGGCAATTTCTTTACCCAATGCGAGGCCGAAGGTTTCCGCAAGATCACCTGGTTCCCCGATCGCCCGGACGTGATGGCTAAATACACGGTGATGCTGCGCGGCGACAAGAAAAGCTATCCGGTGTTGCTGTGCAATGGCAATCTGATCGAAGAGGGAGACCTGCCCAATGGCCGCCACTATGCCAAGTGGGAAGACCCGTTCAAGAAGCCTTCTTATCTGTTTGCGCTGGTGGCAGGCAAGCTGGTGTGCCAGGAAGAAAAATTCAAATTAAATAGTGGACGAAAAGTGCTGCTGCAAGTTTGGGTGGAGCCGGGCAATTTGGACAAGACGCAACATGCGATGGATTCGCTCAAACACAGCATCCGCTGGGATCAGGAACGATACGGGCTGGAGCTGGATCTGGACCGTTTCATGATCGTTGCGGTGGGCGACTTCAACATGGGCGCGATGGAAAACAAGGGGCTGAATATCTTCAACACCAAGTATGTGCTGGCCAACCCCAGCATCGCCACCGATACCGATTACGCCAATATCGAAGCGGTGGTCGGCCATGAATACTTTCATAACTGGACCGGCAACCGCGTGACCTGCCGCGACTGGTTTCAGTTGTCGTTAAAGGAAGGTCTCACCGTGTTCCGCGACCAGGAATTTTCCGCCGACATGATAGGCACGGACAGCGGCCGCGCGGTGAGTCGCATCGAAAATGTGCGCATGCTGCGCCAGGTGCAGTTTTCCGAAGACGCGGGGCCGATGGCGCATGCGGTGCGGCCAGACAGTTTTGTGGAGATCAGCAATTTCTACACGGTCACGATTTATGAAAAAGGGGCCGAGGTGGTGCGCATGTATCAGACCCTGCTGGGGCGTGACGGATTCCGCAAAGGCATGGACCTGTACTTTGAACGGCATGACGGGCAGGCGGTTTCCTGCGACGATTTCCGCGAGGCGATGGCACACAGCAGTGGGCGCGACCTGAGTCAGTTCGAGCGCTGGTATAGCCAGTCCGGCACGCCGCAGCTCAAGGTGCAAAGCCAGTATGATGCCGCAAAGCAGACTTACACACTGACGCTCAGCCAGCGCTGCAAGCCCGGTGCTGGACAAAAGAAACCGCTCCCGTTCCATATCCCCGTTGCGGTTGGCCTGCTCGATGCTAATGGCCAAGACATGGCATTGTATCTTGATGGTACGGCCTCTTCAGAACCACCCCCCACCACTTGCGTGCTGGAGCTGACCAAGGCGAAACAGACTTTTATCTTTAACCGCGTCAGCACAAAACCCACACCATCATTGCTGCGCAACTTCTCTGCGCCGGTGGTGATGGAATACAACTATACCGACCAGGAGCTGGCGCAGCTGATGGCGCATGACAGCGATGCCTTCAACCGCTGGGAGGCCGGACAACGCCTGGCGATGCAACGTCTGTTGAATCTGATTAAACAGGTACAGGCGGGTGAAGCGCTGACGATGGATGAGTTGTTCATCAACGCCTTGCGCACCACGCTCAACGACCCGTCGCTTGATCCGGCTTTCATTGAGGTGGTGTTGACGCTGCCTTCTGAATTGATGCTGGCCGAACAGTGCGAAGTGATCGACCCGCAAGCGATCCACACTGCGCGCCAGTTCATGCGCAAGACGATCTCTGAAAGACTCAAGGCCGATTTCATCGCCGTTTATGCAGCCAACCAGACACCCGGCAAATACAGCCCCGATGCCAGATCAGCCGGCAAACGCGGGCTGAAGAACCTGTGCCTGTCTTATCTGCTTGGCTGGCAAGATGAATCCACGCTGCAACTGGCTCAAGCGCAGATAGACGCAGCCGACAACATGACCGACCGCCTAGCCGCTCTGATGGCGCTGGTGAATACCGGCAGCAAGACGGCACAACAGCCATTGAAAAACTTCTATAAGGATTTCAAAAACGAAGCGCTGGTGGTGGACAAGTGGTTCAGCTTGCAGGCAATCGCGATGCATACCGATGTAAAAGCGGTGCGCAAGCTAATGACCCATCCCGCGTTCACGTTGAAAAATCCCAACCGCGCACGCAGCCTGATCTCCAGTTTCTGCAACGGCAATCCGTCACAGTTCCATGCTGCGGACGGCAGCGGCTATGCCTTCTGGACAGAACAAGTGATCGCGCTGAACAACCTCAATCCGCAGGTGGCCGCACGGTTGGTACGCACGCTGGATCACTGGAAAAAATACCAGCCCGCACTGAAACAACAGATGCAGGCCGCGTTGCAGAAAGTCGCCGCAACCAAAGGCTTGTCCAAGGATGTGCAAGAGGTGGTGTTCAAGACATTGGGTGAGGGGAATTAAAGGACCTGGGCTCGGAATAGCACTATTGACTTAGCCAGTAGGTAGGGTGGGCACGCCTTTGTGCCCACGCAGTCTGCGTCAATCAAATCCCAGCAACACATTTTCCATCGCAACAGTCCAGCCATGCGCATATACCCCATCACGCACATAGCGATGAAATGTCGAATGAGGCCAATCAATCGCACGTTGTACATGCCGGTGTTTAACTGGGTTGAAATGTATGTAATCGACATGGTGGGTAAAATCATTTTCATCACGAATTTGATGTTCCCAGAATCCGCGTGGGCAAAAAAACCTGCCCACCCTACATTACTAGCAGCCCCCATGTCCTCTTAAATTTTTTCAATTTGCATGATGAACCTCCTATCTATATCCGGCAGTGGAGTAAATCCACCGCCGGGTGATGAGATCAGGTAGTTTAGTAGGGTGGGCACGCCTTTGTGCACACGCGGTCAGCGTCAATCATATCCCAGCACCGCATTTTCCATCAAATCAGCCCAGTCATGCGTATATACCCCATCACGCACATAGCGGTGAAATGTCGAATGGGGCCAATCAACCGCACGTTGTACATGCCCGTGTTTAACCGGGTTGAAATGAATGTAATCGACATGGCGTGCAAAATCATTTTCATCACGAATTTGGTGTTCCCAGAATCGCCGTTGCCAGATAGTCGATTCGCGATGTTTGAGTTTTGATGCAGTCACCCAGTCGGCACGTCGATAATTTTCTCTGCAGGCCAAAGAAACCGCGCGCTTGATCATCATCCAACGGGTAGAAAAATCGGCGTCACCGTCAGGTAATGTCCACACGCAATGTAAATGGTCAGGCAACAATACCCATGCATCAATGACGAAAGGACGCGTCACACGCACCGTTTCGATTGAGGCGCGCAATGCGTTACGAATCACATCGTCACATAGAATCGACTGCCGCCGGTAAGCGACCACCGTAAAGAAATAGCTTGAGCCTGCAACCATTGCGCGGCGATAACGTGACATAGCTGTTTACTCCAAAGTGACGAATCCGCGTGGGCACAAAAACGTGCCCACCCTACATTACTTCACCGTGCTGGATCAACAAGTTAAGCCAAGTAGATAAATTTTCAGACGGGGAAGTTTGCGTCATGGGAGAAAAACGAGAGTGGATTTGAGCCTTATTTCACGGCTAATTTGAGTCATCACTTAATGCTTCTTTATACTCATCCAGAAAATGATAAAGCGAGCTATCTACAACTTTTACAGCGCCATCCAACAAATGACAGCGCCCGCCTCCCGGTAAAATATTGCATAAATCAACCAGACTATCCAGATCGGCTTTTTTGCCTGCTCCCGTATCTATTTCACCTAACAATTGAGACATATAGTACGTACCCGTTTTACAAGCGGGGCATTGGCCACATGATTCTGCTGCAAAAAAATCAACATACTGCGCCACGCGTTTAACAATACCTGTACCACGTGACACCACAATCATTGCACCTGTACCCAGAGATGATCGTCTTTCTGAGACAGATTTAAAATCCAGATTAACATCCAGATCTTTTTCAGTAAGAATGGTATTCGATGGGCCACCGGTAAATACTGCTTTCAGCTCCTTGCCTACCAACATACCCTGCCCATATTTAAATATAAGCTCCGTTAAAGGTGTGCCCATTGGTAATTCATAAACACCGGGAGAAAGCACATCACCACTCAAGCAATATATTTTTGTGCCATTCGCTTCGCCTATACCTAAATCTCGATACCATTGCACACCGTTACGCAAAATATGCGGGGCGTTACATAAGGTTTCAATATTATTAATCAGGGTAGGGCAGCCATTAACACCTGAAGTAGTAGGACGCGGTTCTTTACCTCTTGGAAAAGGAAATTTGCCTTCGACTGATTCAATGGCGGCGGTTTCTTCCCCGGCAATATAGTGTCCGCTACTGGCGACTATTGTGTATTTTAGATTTAAGCCCTGCTGTAAAGCATGATTGTGAATTTCAGAAGTTAGCCATTTTGCCAAGGCACTTTGCATAACTTCATGGCAGGTTTTGAGGTTTGGATTAATATAAAAAACAACATTATTTATACCGCAGGCTAACGCTGCAATTGTTGCGCCTTCAATCACCTGAAATGGCGTTTCTTCCAATAACACTCTATCTTTAAATGTACCTGGCTCATCTTCATTGCCATTACATATTAAATATTTTTCCGTATTTGTCTGATCAGCAATGGCTTGCCATTTTATATGTGTCGGAAAGCCGCTGCCGCCAAGACCGAGCAAACCTGCGTCTCTAATCATAGAAATAATATCGGCAGGATGCTCCATGGCATTTTTTAAACCTTGCCCACCCCAGCCATTTTTCCAGAGTGTATAGTCTGCACCCACTCTGCTATTTTTGTGCAACAGAACCTGATTAAGCGTTTTTTCCATCATTTACTCTTTTTGTTCTTATGTAGTCCGGAATAATCTGAATCTGTTTCAAACTTTGCATAGGCAGGAAATAAAATAGGACCTTTTGAGTCCATTGGCATATCGGCAAGCATCAACTCTCTGCGCAATCGACTTAAATGTTCAATAGAGATTTTTCTAAAGGGCTTTCTTGGTGAGTATTTGGCTGCATGGATGCCTGCTCTGCGACCGAAACTTATTATTTCCAGCAGCGAATTACCCATTAAGCGGTTACGTCCATGAATGCCGCCGCTCACTTCACCGACACAATACAAGCCTGGAATATTTGTTTGTCCATGCTTGTCAATGATAACGCCACCATTCTGATAATGAAGTGTTGGATAAATAAGTAAGGGTTGCTTACGCGGGTCCAGGCCGGATTTTTTGCCTATTTTAATTAATTTAGGAAATCGAGCGTCAAAAATACCCGGATTATTAAGCTCTAAACCAGGGGTATCAATCCAGATGCCTTTTATACCATTCCCTGCATCTACGCCACGACCTTCTGCACATTCACGCATGATTGCCGCAGCGACTTTATCTCTCGGCTGTAACTCATCAACAAAGCGTTCTCCCTGAGCATTTAATAAGTATGCACCGGCAGATCTCACACTTTCGGTAATTAACGTGCCGGATAAATGCTGCGGATACGCCAGGCCAGATGGATGATACTGAAATGAATCAAGATCCCGCAGCTTAGCCCCCAGCCTGTATGCTAAAACCAGCCCATCACCCGTTGCGCCGAAGTGGTTTGATGTAGGAAAACCATTCAAATGCAAACGACCTATTCCACCCGTGGCAATGATCACAGACTTGGCTTTTACCAGCTTATAACGATTGTCCTCTAAAGAGGACAACACAGCGCCTGTACAATGACCATCCTCATCGGACAACAACTCTACTGTAGGCACATAATCCAGCACCTCAATTTCACTGCTGCGCACCGCCTCCTTTAGCACCCGCATCATTTCAAGACCGGTGTAATCCTTGAAATAGACCACTCGAGGGGCCGTGGTTCCGCCCGCCTTTCGGGTTAGCAAATCACCATATTCATCCAGATCAAACTGCATTCCTTGCTGGATAAGCCATCGAATAACATCAGGCGCACTCATTACCATTTCAGCGACGAGTTTTTTATCTACCGGCCTATCTGCACTGCGCAAAGTGTCATCATAGTGCTGCTGTGGCGTATCATCTTTTTCAATAGAAACCTGCACACCACCCTCAGCCATAACGGTATTACTGTCGCCTAAACGTAATTTAGTTGCGATAAGTACACGGGCGCCGGTCTCTGCAGCGGTTAGCGCGGCAGCACATCCGGCACCGCCACCGCCAATAATCAATATATCTGTTTCAATGACTTGCGCGCCTGCAAGATCGGCCTCATCAATACGTGCATCAGTCTGTAACATCTCGGCTAATTGAATATGGCAAATATCGCCCTTGTTCGCGCCAATCTTAAGTTGAACGCACGCGTCTTTGAAATAATCCGGGTGATATTTTTCCAGCAACCCCTCATAGTTCACTTCAGGCAAAGGTCTATCAGAGACGGCCTTATAGTTAGCTAATGCTTCCTGGTAAGAAATATTTTTAGTCATATAAACTTTTTTATCTCACAATCAGATGACGACTTTAAGCTCACCCTTGCGTAATCGCTCAAGTCTATTTATTAAATTAGATGGGCGAATATGCAGGTAAGCAGTTACTCGACGAGAAAAAATGCCAACATGATTTGGGGCGATATTTTCAGGGCATGCACTTTGGCAAAGATCACACAGCACGCATTCCGTGAAAAGATCACCGGCTTCTTTGAAACGTCCCTTGTCGGCAAGGACCACGCCTTTTTCGACACTTATCCCTTTGGGGCAGCTTGCATCGCAGCCACCACAATGCCGGCAATTTTCCGCTTCCGGGAAAATCGTATGGAAATTGTCCTGTACTTCCCATGAATTACGGATATCTTCTAGTTTGTAATGCTGTTGTGCAGGTGTTGGGAAAGCCAGGAAATTAACCTGCATACCTTCTTCAATTAGCACCTGACAACCTAATTCAGTGGTAATGTTTTGAGAATTTTTCCTGCGCACCAATACCCTGCAGGTGCCGCAAACACCCTCAAGGCAACCCACGCTTTTTATCCTGGGATAGCCCGCATGCCATAACGCCTGAATGACTGATAAATACTCTGGAGCGCTTATAGATTTACCATTAATAGTCGCATTTATTAAAGTTTCTGTAGTTTGGTTCATATTTTGACTGGCATATAGGCAAGAGTGTGTTCGTTTTTGTTGGCGCTGGCTTCGGATTGACCAGCAGTGCTGGGTTAAAACTGACCAGATAGAAATTGTTGCATAGCGTACTACGCAGCTGTAGATAAGTCGACAAAGACTGTAATTGGTTTTGATCTCCTGTTTGAGTTTATATGGTTGCGATTTGGTGGGCCGCTAACTGTGAAGGGCACCCCTAAAGATCCAATATTTGTCACACGCAAAGTGATGCGAATCCGGGAGCAATCGGATTTAAAAAAGCGTAAACTGGCCATTGGTTAATCACAAGAATCATAATTCATGTATGAGCAGGAAAGTCGTAATCCGTAATACCACCCATGAAGATGTAATTCCATTGATCGAGTTGCAAAAGCGCGTCTATCCGACTATCCCGCCTTGGCGTGAGGATCTGCTGCTGAATCAGCTGGAAGTATTTCCTCAGGGGCAGTTCATCGCCGAGATCAATGGTGAGTTGGTTGGTGCGTCGAGTTCGTTCGTGGTGCTGTGGGATGAATGGCAGGTGGAACATACCTGGAAAGAGATCACCGCCCGTGGCAGCTTCAACACCCACAATCCCGAGGGTCGTACGCTGTATGCCGCCGAAGTGTTCGTACATCCGCACAAGCGCGGTGCGGGGATAGGGCATGCACTGTATAACGAGCGCCGGCGTCTGTGCCGTCGGCTCAACCTGAAACGCATCTTGGCCTGCGGTCGCCTGCCGGGCTACCATCTTTATGCAGACCAGATGCCTGCCGAACTCTATGCGCAGAAGGTCGTGTGGGGCGATCTTCATGATCCGGTGCTCAGCTTCCAGTTGCGCGAGGGATTCCAGTACTGCGGTATCGTTGTCGGCTACATACCGGAAGATCAGGAAAGCCACGGTTATGCCGCACTGATCGTGTGGCTCAACCCACGCTACAATGCAAAGAAGCCCAGTCTCATCATGCAAGGAAAAGCTCCGTGAAAGTCCGCATCGCCGCCGTGCAATATCTGCTCCGCTCAATCAACGACTGGGACGGTTTTGAAAACCAGGTTCGCTTCATGCTCAAGGCAGCCGCAGAATACAAACCGAACTTTGTGATGCTGCCGGAGATTTTTACCAGCCAGTTGCTGTCATTCATGGATGCGGATAACAATATCAAGGCCGCTGTGCGGCGCATGCACGACTTCACCCCGCGCTATCAGGATCTGATGACCGAGATGGCCAAGAAATACGGGTTTTACCTGATCGCCGGCAGCCACCCCAATCTGCGCGACGGCCTGCTCTACAACACCTCATTCATGTTCTCACCGCAGGGCGAAATGTTCATGCAGGACAAGATCCACCGCACCCGCTGGGAGCGCGAAAAGTGGGATACCTCGGCGGGAAGCAAGCTGCACCTTTTTCAGACTGAATATGGCGCGGTCAGTATCCTGATCTGCTATGACATCGAGTTTCCAGAATTGTCCAGGATGGTGTGCGAGGCGGGTGCGGATATCCTGTTCGTGCCATCATCCACCGACGACCGCCAGGGTTACTGGCGGGTGCGCTACTGCGCCCATGCGCGCGCCATTGAGAATCAGGTCTACGTCGCGATGACCAGCACCGTGGGTAACCTTGCGGTGGAAGGGCTGGGTATGCATTACGGCCAAGCTTGCATCATGACGCCGTCTGATTTTCCGTTTTCGCGCGATGGCATTGCCGCGGAAGGCGTGACCAACATGGAGCAGGTGGTGATCGCAGATGTCGATCTCGATGCGCTGATGCAGAACCGCATCAACGGCACGACCATCCCGCTCTACGACAAGATGCGCGCGGTGTATCAGAATCCTGTCGATATCGTTAAGACGCGGAGCAGCTCAACGAAATCCTGATAGGCTGGCGGAGCTCGATGTTATTGGGCAAACCGTTAGAATGCGGATGGCTTTTGATCGGTGAACCTACACTGTAACGGGGGCCAGCACATGTAACTGAAGCGCTATACCATAACTGCATAGCTGGGGTCAGAGTAGAATGCCACTAAGTTAAGGCGCTTCAGCATATCTAAAACAATAAGTTAAGCCAGTATTAGCGCGGATTTCACAATAGTCTAACCTTGCTAAAAAGGCTTTACTTAGTGGCATTCAGGTCAATGCCCTTTAGACTCAATTTAATCTCTCTATTTCGACTGCCCGCGACCACGCAAGCTCCACCGATTGGTCGCTCGCCAAAAGTGGTATCCGGCTAGACAATATATTTATAATGGCTATGTCGCAATTAGCTGTTGAAACTGTCTTGTTCTTCCAAGAGATGAGATAAAACAAGCTGTTGGTGTAATGTTTTGGCCGAGACGGTCAATCATTCTGTGCCAGCCCAGATAGCTTTCCAGAT
>Ga0209344_10002104_pt1 | contig 23208 bp, 24 predicted proteins | sample Cruoilmetagenom6_FD_187293 | JGI IMG/M metagenome (GOLD analysis project Ga0209344, IMG submission 187293) | Oil polluted marine microbial communities from Coal Oil Point, Santa Barbara, California, USA - Santa Barbara Oil Seep Sample 6 (SPAdes)... | ecosystem: Environmental > Aquatic > Marine... | reverse complement strand
CAAGATCTGAGTCGTAACCCTTGATGCCTTGGATGCCATGAAGCACTCCGCAGCTATCCACGGTGACTTCATATGGCGAGTCAGCCGGGGTCTCGCAGATCTTGCCGTCTGCGCAGTTGGCCGACTCTTCCGTATGGTAGAGGTCAGTCACCTTGAGAACCATGTTCTCATTGAGACGGGTCACTCCGTTGACGACTTCGATATACCCATTGCCACAGAAGCGGACCATCTCCGTTCCTGACCGCATGAGGACTACGATGTCCTGACTGAGATCGGCGTTATCCTCAACAGCGCAAGGAGCCTGAGCCCACTGTTCGCTGAGGGTTGCCCCAGTAGTTGGGATTGACGTTGAATCGCAACCGCTGTTGCAGGATGAATCACTCATGATGTTTTACTGTGTTCCGACGTAGGTGCGTCTGATGTAGATTGCAAAGTCCCAGAACTGAACCGTGGTGTTGCCAAGGGTGGTATCGAGATAGATTTCTCCTCCATTTGCAATGAAGGTGCTGCCGATAAACAAAGGGGGAGCAAATGAATCGCTCGTGATTTCAGTAGCGCCTTTGACCACCTGCTTTGTCTCTTCTTGGATCACCCCGAGCGCTCCTCCAATATCGACTGCGATGTCGTAATACGTCTCGGTCGATCCATTGGAGCACTTATAGGAGAGGCGCATCTCATAAGTGTCTCCAAGCTTCGCTGGAACAATCTTATTGAGGCCAGCGTTCCAGAACTCACTGACGCCCGGAGGCATCTCGCTAATATTTGTCGCTCCGCCTGCTCCGTTAATGGTCACCTTGACCGGCGATCCCGGATCGACATCAAGACGACTTCCGTTGGTGTAGAGCGAGTCGGCCCAGTTACCCCATCCGAGGGTGCGAGCACTTGAGTCCGACTGCCCACTTGAGACGGTGAATTGGTGGGTGTCGGCCTGAGAGAATCCATCAATAAGGCAATTGAATCCGGCCTTCTCCTGACTGGCCACCTTGACCCATGGAGTGAGAAGCATCCCCGGGATCAGAGCCATATCGTTGATCACTCCAGCCAGAGGGAATCGACCGACAGAGTTCTTGCCAACATTGAAGGTAGCTCCGATGGCAAGCGGCTCGGCTCCATTGATTCCAATTGCAACCTGAAGAACTCCGTTCTGTCCGCCAAACTCGGTGACCCCAAGAAGAGTGTTCACGTCGATCCGGTCTTCAGAAGGAGTCTCCTCGTTTGCGGTGATCGGCAACTCAAGGCCATCGATCTCTACCCATCCACCTCCAAGGATCGGAACGACATAGTCCTCGCCATTAGTGATGGTGACGGTCCATCCGGGAGCAGGGGGCTCAACAGAGTAGACCGCTCCATCCTCGTCGCAGTAGACCTGACGGTTACCATCCCCTGCCAGACTCATGACCGTCGTGACCGTTCCGTGGATCTCGGAACCAGCATCATCAGCGAACATCCCGCCCGACGAGGGATTGTAGGATCCGTCTTCCTGAAGATGGGCGATACCAATCCCTCCGTCGGAGGCGAAGATCATGCCCCGAGTGACGTCGGCCACTTTCAGGGTCACCTTGTCCGATGCAATGAGCGATCCATCATCCCCGAAGGCAAGAACCGCACCGTAATCACCGGCCCCATTGCCACCCGTAGAGGTGACCGTGGGCTCTCCGGGGTCTCCTTGCTGGCCCTCTGAGCCGGCGTAGCCCTGAGGCCCCTGAATCCCCTGCACGCCCTGAGGCCCACGCGGACCCTCTGTGCCGGAGCCCTCAGGCCCTCTGGGTCCGATTGGGCCCATGCTTCCCGGCAGGCCATCCGTGCCCCGGGAACCCTGAGGCCCGCGTGGGCCGACGACGATTTCCTTCTCGGGCTCTGGATCAGTGCAGTCAGACATGGTTGTGGTGCTAGATTAAGCTGGGGGAATTGGAGAGTGACCGTAGAGGGAGTGCCACTTCGATCCATCGGAGACGATCTGCACTGCTCCAGTAGTCGTGTAGACGCCGACTCCGTCGATCGTCTCGGTGCCGTCGCAAAGAAGGATCACAGAGTTCGCTCCGTTGATTCTCCGGAAAGTGAAGGGGATGTTCGGATACCACGCAGCAGGAGGCAGGGCCATGTTGATGTCCGCTACTGACGTGTCCACCAGCGCGATACCCGCCACAGCAGGGCTGTCAGCAGTGACTTGGTAGGTCTGATTCTGAACGGTGTCGGAGGTGATCGTGATGATCGGGGATCCGCCATCAGCCACAAAGTAGAGGAACTGACCAGCGCCGCCGCATGGAATGACGGTTAGGATTGCCTCAGCATCAGGAGTGGCTGCAATAGCAGCTGCAATGAGTTCGAGTGAGATCGATGCATCGTTGTTCGTTGGCCCCCAAGTAACGGCCACCTGCCCATTTCCAGCAACGACCGAGGTGACAATCGGGTCGGCGTATGGGCCGGGACCCGGATCAACCTCTCCGGTAATCTGAAGTAGGGCAGTCTCGTTGTCGTGCGCCGCAACAGCAACTCCGGCAAGAACCTCGCCACCAGTGTCATCACAGAGCCCAGCAGGGCAGCCTCCGATGATCTTCCCTGCCGGGGACTGGGCGATGCATGCGGCCTCACCAAGGGTGAGCCCCTCCTCAATGGGGACTTGGCCAGCGGAGGAGGATCCTCCATTGCAGGAGCCGATTGGTCGTAGCGGTGGGAGCGTGCTCATTTTGATTGGGTGTAATTTATTTGCTTGCCTGCCTCAAGTTTTCTTTGCCGGGACTCAGTCCGCCCGGTGCTTGCCGCCGCGCCGGCTAAGGCGGAGGTCCCGGATGCTCAGGGCGTCATTGATCCGCTTCATTAAGTCCTCTCGGTATTCGTCGATCATGTAGGGATAGATGTTTGGATCGTCCGGTTCCGACCATCTTTCGAATCCCCCCCTGAATATTTCAGCGGGTTTGTCCGGAGCTGAAAGAATCGAGACTGAGGAGAAGTAGACGCTGAGGGTCCCGACTAAGGTGGTGAGAATGATCATCATGACGGTAGTGCTTTGAGCGAGCATCTCATTATTAAGATTGGGTTTTAAGAACTTCGATCAGCCGGTCGCCTTGGTGCTCAATGCGCTGCAACGCATCCCGGGTTAGTTCATTCTGTTCATAGCTCCGCTTTTCCAAAGAGTCCAATCGAGCTTCAAACTTATCGAGGATCTTTTCGTGCTTCTCTGCCACGGCCTCGCTGTTGCTCACCCGAGTGGTGATGTTCCCCCATGTGACCGCTGATAGGATCAGCATCACTCCCCACGATACTAAGTTCGCCTTCTGAATTTTCACTGCGCTGTCTTCGCTCATTTGATAGTGCTGTCGATGACGCGATCAAGATTCCGCTCAACCGCTTGGAGGCGGCCATCCTGCTCCTTGTCCTTCACTTTGAGGGACTCGATCTCCTTCTTCTTGTGCTCTTTGGAAGCTTCGATTCGGAGGCGGTTGGTCTCAATCGCGAGGTTCTGAGTTGCGTCCTTCTTGTTTTGACCTGCTCGGTCCTCGCGAGTTCCGCTGATGATCGTGTTGAACAGCCACCCACCAAGCATCATGACCAGAGCAATGCTCCAGCCCATGACCTGCTTGGTGCTTATTAGGTCAGTCTTTTCCTTTGGAGGGGTCATGGAGCTTGCAGATTGATTTTCGGGCCTCAGCGCAGATGCCCTCGTGAGCGTCTAGTCGAGCTAGGATTTGCTTCTGAACGTCTTGGTGATCCTTGAGCCACTCCTGAACTCCATCCCCGTCGTCCCATGGTGATTCGCCGTAGGACCGCTTCCACTCAACGATCTCCATCACCTGCTTTTCCACCCGGTCACCCCGCTGGTGGTTCTCAATAACCAGATCATAGATGCGTGGCGTGCCGTTTTCCTTGGCATGATTGACCGCATCGTCCGCGCTTTTCGCGTAGTTTTTCCCTTTGTGGGCTATAAAGGCGACAATGATGGTCCCAGACATACTGAGAACTCCAACAACCAACGATGCTTCTGCGGGGGTAACAGTCATTACAAGGAGGACTCTGCTAGATTTGCCTCGTCTCGTCTACGGCGGATTAGCCCGTCAAGCCCTTTGCCGACCCAGAGACGAATGGATCGGCGGATTGCATCGGGGATCTTCCACCACTCTTGGGTGCGGGCGTAGGTTCGCAGCTCTCGCTTCTCCTTGTCCCGTGAGCTTGTTGAGGAGATCCCGCTGCCACGGTTAAAGGTCCATGAGAGATATACTCCTTGAATGTCTGGATTAGCCGCATCGATTCCGGGGTATGCTTTTAACGTGAGCGCTCCGAATCTTGGAATAGTCTTCTTGTGGTAGACTGCAATGGCCATGTCCCATGTAATCTTGATAGATCGGACATATTTAACGTGAGCCTTAGCCGCTCCCCTCTTCTTCCCTGAGCAGGCTTGGAGACGCCTGAGGATTGAGGGTGAGACGATTCCTCCCCAGTCACGAGCGATCTGGGCTCGAGACTGCCAGCCGAAGTCGTAGCCAATACCTCCAGTGATGCCAGAGTTTCCACCGGGATAGGTGAGGGCTTTGAGGTAGCGGTTGTAATATGTAACGCCACCCCCAACTTCATGCTTAATGATAAGATCATAGCCTTTGCGGGAAATCTCCAGCCCTCCCGCTTTCATGAAGGCGGGCTCCTGATGGGAGAACGAGCCTCCCATGATTAGGGCTGCGAGTAGTGCAATCATCCGGCAGGGTTGAAGAAACAGAGTGAAGCGACGACGGACATAGAGCAGACGATTGCAACGAGAAGGACCATCTTCTGAGCGTTCGGCATCTCCTTCATAGCTCGGTCATATTGAACGCTGGTCATGAAATCGGACCACTCGGGCCAAATCCATGAGAGCGAGATCCAAGCGAGGGAGGTGGCGAGGGTGAACTTGGCCAGACCTTGCAGTAGGTTGGCGAGGTTGCCGAATGCGGCCATCCCTTCAACGGTTGCAGCCTTGTTGTCAACCCAGTCGCCGAAGAGGCTGAAGACGGTAGCAAGGACGATGGCGACCACTAGGTCCTTCCAGTTCTCTTTGAGGTTTTCGGTGATTCTCATATAATTCGTGTTTTGAGGTAGGCTCTAACGAGCAGGATTGCAATGTAGGTGGCGATGAGTCCGGCGATCCCGAATGAGATCAGTCTCCAGAAGCTGACCTTGCCCTTCTCTTCTTCGAGTAGTGTCTGGCTGACAGCGAGATCGGCCATGGCCTTGTCTCGCTCCTGAACGATTGCAGTCATGGCGTCATGCTGGTTCTGCAATGTGTCCTGAGCTTCTTTCAGGACCTGCCGCAACGAAGACTTCTCTGTCTCGTTTGCCGCGACCGTTGTGACCAGTTCAAAGATCCGTTCCGCGTCAGCCTTGATGATGGCGGCCTGCTCGGTGTTGATTTTTTGAACTTCGATGAGGTTGGCTTCGATGTCTCTGACGTGGACTTGAATCTCAACGAGCTTCTCCGAAGTAGCTCCTCCCTCGGTAATATAGCGTTCCAGCTTTTGACCGAGTTGGTAGTTCGTCCGCTCGGCTTGATGGGCTTGGTCGGCGAGCTGCCTCGCTGACTCCGCGAGCGCTCGGTTACTATCAGAAATAGGACTGAGATCCAGAACAGGAGATTGAGCGGGGACATGGATTTGCGGAGCGAGTGGTGATACTGGCGTGGGTGGAGGTTCAGTCACCGTGCAGGACACGGTGACCAGAAGCAGAGGCAGGAGGAGGAGGAGCTTTCTCATGATTAGATTGGTTGAGCGTATCTCAGGGCGGCGAAGTTGGCGTAGTCGAACTCAACCAAGTCAATTTCAACCGACTTGGTCACCGCTTGGGTCACTAGCTCGATCAGGATTGCCGGGTTGTTAATCACACCGGGGGCGTAAATCTCAACGTCCGCAATGGTGACCCATGATCCGTTGAAGTTGGTCACGATGACCCGGACGTGGTCATATTGGCCGCCAAGGATCTTCTCATTGTAGAGAGCCCCTGCAATCTGAATGGAGATTGGCGAACCGGCAGCTCCGGTATTGGCTTCCCCCAAATCAACATTGAGAGGGGTGCCGGTGCCGCCACTGGTCGGGTCGTTGATGTAGCGCCAGTGCTCGTCGGTGCTGCTGTATTCCACCGCTGAGTATTGGTCCGAGCCTTGGTGAATCGAGGTTCCGCCGCCGATGATCCCGCAACGAAGTTGAACATCATTCCAAGACCCCAACGAGACGTGGAAGGTCATCATCACTGCCCGATCTTCACCGTTAGCAGAAGACGGAGGACTGATGAGGTATTGCTGGGTGTTGGAGCTAAGGGAGGACGTCAGCTCCAGCGCCCGACTGCCAATAGATCGTTTCGAGTCCGTATAAGCTATGGTTCCACTGCCTGCTTCACCCCACTTGAGGGTTCCGATCTCACCAGAAGTAATGGAGGCATTATCCGACCAGCGCTCGGTGAAGTGCCGGGTGATTGCCGGGTTGATTGAAGGCAGGTTCGGCCTGAACACCTCGTCATAGATGTTGGTGACCATCGCGTTATGCAGGGTCATCACTCCCATTGGCTTGCTGTCCTTGCCGCCGGCAAAAGTGCAGACGACGGCATCGCCCACCTTGTAGAACGAGGCATCACTGAAGGAGTCATTCACGTCAACCGGCAGACAGGAGAAAGTCTCCCAGTGCTGCATGTCGCCCGACCTCATGATCCCGAAGCCACCCGGAGAGCTGTCGGTGTGCGAGCCACGGAAGACGCCGTAGACCCAGTAATCGCCATCAAAGAAGAGGTGTGGGTGCGTGTTCCAGCGGATGGGAACATCATTGGAGATGCTCGTAGGTTCAGCGTCCCAAGTCTGACCGAAGTCCGATGAAGACCAAGTGCCGTAGCCAACAGCAATAGCATCGACCTTCCGGACCTGAGCCCAGAGCTTGCCAAGGTGAGTCAGGAACCAAACCTCAGTGAACCCTTGAGCCAAGGTCTGGGTTGTCCAGCTACCTCCTTGATCTATCGACCGGTGCATGTAGCACTCACGGGGATCAAGAGTGGTGTGCTCATCAGGCTTGTAGGACGAGCAAACCCACGACCCATCCGACTGCTCAACGATTGGAGTTGAAAGGTAGCCACCAATGAGAGGCAGATCAATCAGCGGTCCCCAAGACTCACCATCATCAGTCGAAACCTTGTAGTGGTTGGTGTAGGTGTGAACACCTACTGGATCTTCCAGATGGAGAACGATAGCGCAGATCAGCGTCCGGACACCACCGATGGTGACGTAGCTCGGCAACGCTGCTCGGCCATCATAGTCAGCAGGATCGTCAGACTCAGTGTAAATTGGGACGTTCGCTGAGATGGTCTCCCAGTTGTCGTCGGTGTAAATCGAGAAAAGCTCGCCACCGTAAAGGTGAGCGTCAGCCACTCGCCAAGCGGTGAGGATGCGTCCAGAGTCCAAGACTTGCGTGACCGGGAACTCATTGTCTTCGTCAGGTCTGAGCCAAATCAGAGGCGTCAGAGTTGGATCGTAGATCACGTCACCAGTGATGCTGTATTCCTCGCCTCCTCCAGTGCCGTTCTCTCCCGGTGGGCCTTGCTCGCCTTGCGGTCCTTGCGGTCCAGCTGGGCCTCTGCCGTTGCTGGGGGAGCAGCCGTATCCGGATGCAGTGGGCTTCAGTGGGTTGCAATCGTTGGACATCTCTATGAAAATTGAAAGTGGTGGGGGTCGTAGCGGGGAAAAGAAAAGGGGCCGAGCCGAGATGTTCGACTCGGCCCCTTGGGAATTTGTCAGTTCCGCTGTCGGAACTTAGGCAGTGGCGTCAACCACGGTCACATTGGCGACGATGCAATCAGGGAGTGTCGCGGTTCCGGTAGCCACGGCGAGTGTCGCAGTAACTGCTCCGGCGTCAGCCTTAGCAACGAGGAAGGTAGCTTCCTTCGGTCCGGTCTCACCGTCAGCCCAGCTCACGGTCTTGTTGCCAGCGCTTCCGGACCATGCGATGGTGCCAGATGCGGCTCCGACTCCGTCTCCGGTGCGATCGACCGAGAGGGTAAGGACAACGTCCTCACCGTCCCAGACGCTCGTGACAGGGCCGCATGGGCTCAGCACAAGCAGGCCGACGTCAGTTCCTGCGGATGGGCAGCAACCCTCCTGATCACAATCCTCAAAGACCTGAGGAAGCGAAGGAGCGAGATCAGGGGTCTCGACGGGGCCTTCTCCGGGAAGGAACGCGTAGTCAGCGGGGATGTCATGCACGTAGGCAATGGCACCAGACAGCTCCGGCTTATTCGAGCCAAAACGGAACATGTGACGAGCGGCAAGGCGGAACTTGTCGTTGTAGTCGTTGCAATCGATGTAGCTCTTGTCGATGACGAGCATCTCGTAGTTCGCGCCAGCGTTGTCCCCGTGGAAGCGCATTGGCTTGCCGAGTCCGTAGCGGGTGAACGACTTCGGGTTGATCACGAAGGCGAGCGAACACATTGGGTATTTGATACCCTCGCAGATGGTGTAGAGCTTGTCGTAATCGTGGTTCGGCTGCCAGCTGAGACCACCGTCCTCGTTCGGCTCGTTGATCCAGTGGTAAACGCGAACAAAGGTGTAAACCTGAGCGCCATTGCCATCGAGTCCGGCTGGCTTGAAGTAGCCACGAACTGGAAGCTCGTTGAAGATGAAGCGGATACCGTCGTAGACGATGCCTTCCTTCTCGTAGTATTTGCCACGGAGGTCTTCGAAGGGAACGATGTTCACCGACTGACCGGTGATTGCACGCACTTCAAGGTCCTTCTGGACGGCATCAAGGGCATCCTGACGGGTTGTCTCAACGTCGAGCAGGCCAGTGTCGGTGAGCCCCTGCTCACGGATCATGTATTGGCGATAGCGACGAAGCATCGGCACGTTCAGACGGTAAGTCGGAGGTGCGTTGAATCCACCGGTAGTGAGAACCAGCTCGTTGAGCGAGTTGCAGGAGGCGTTTGCCTCACCATACTGAATGACGTAGTTGAGGAGGTTGGCCTCAAAGTTGTCCATTCCGTAGTCGGTGAAGTTCTCGGTGAAGCCACGGAAGTAGCCATCAACGTGAGCCTTGCCCATCCGGATGTAATCGAAGGCACAGACCACAGGGGTCGTGACAGCGAGACGGAAGAGCTGAGTGCGGTAGATCTTGTAGCCCTGACCGAAGTCGAGGAGACAGGAATCGTGACAGGCATTAGGGTCCTGCTCGTTGACGCTCGTTGCAAAGGCGGTCGTTTCACCAGTGCAACTGACACCGTTCATGTCGCCGGGAACCAGCGCTTTCGGGTCATCGTTGAGATTCTGGTATTGCTTATACGCCTGCTTGGCTCCGCGATATTCGATGCGATCGAGGTTATCGTTGAAGTTGGTCATTCCACCATCGGGGATCCGATTGATGGCGATTGCAGGTGACTCCATGATCTTCTCATGGACGAGGTTGGTGATCCGGTCCTTGTCCTCGTGGAGGGCAGACAGGAATAGGGCGCATGGGTCTGGTTCAGACATAATTTAGGTATGTTGGAGATTGAAGCGTGAAAGAGCCTGCTCGAAGTGAGCGGCTACCATTTCCATCAATCAGGCACGACCCGTGATCTGCCCTACCTCCTGCTCTGTTGCCGTCGCGAACCGGCTACGCTGTCAGAGTCCGGGGTGGACCGGAGGCTTGGAGTCCTCCTAACGCTAGGCCAGCCCTACCTCTTTGGGCTGATCGTGTCAAGTTTGCAAGAGTGCGAAATTCCTGACAGGTTTTCCGCACTCTTGTAACTGACTGATGCTCAGAACTTATCGAGGACCTTGCTGATCGCTGACGGTTGGTCAGCCCAGCGCTCGACCTTTTCCTCCTTCGGTTTTGGACTGGCATCCTTGTTCCTCGTCGAGGTAAGGAGAGCTGCCTTCTCGGCCTCAGCTGCCTCCTCCTTTTGGGACGAGACGGCACGGCCCTTGATCATCTCGTGAAGATCCGGCCAGACCATCATTGCCGTGTAGAGGCGCTTCACAGCGTCATCCTTTAGCTTTGCCTGAATTTTATCACGCTCCTTGGTGAAGGTGTCCAGCTTGATCCCGTCGAGATCCTCTCCGGACCTGATCGTCTCCAGCTCGTCCTTGCTCAGCGGGCGCTTGCCGTAGAAAGCCTCGACGATCACCGCCTGAGCCTGCTCCGAACGCTTGGCGTAGGCAGGGTCCTTCTTCACCAGCGCGGCCACGTAGGCTGCTGGGGTGTGGGGATCGGCCTCGATCACTGCGTCATCGACCTCGACCAGAGAGCGGACGACAGCCTTGGTCTTGGCTGCGCTCTGAGCCCACTTGTCCGACTCGTTCTTGATCTTCAGCTCGACTGCAAGGTCGCCGAAGTTGGCGATCTTCTCGCGGAGGTCAACGAACTCGCCGCTGTTTGCAGCGAGCAGCTTCATCACCGATGCAACCTGATCGTCCCCGACCGTGGCTCCGATCTTTTCCCGTAGGTCGTCAATCAACTGATCCTCTGCCTGAGGATTCGCTGCATTGCCTGCAACGACGTAGTCGCTGAGCATCCCTTCGAACTCCTTGTTGAATGCCGCCCTCTCATCGGTGGACAGCTGACGAGCAAAGCTCTTCTGCTCCTCCTTGATCCGCTTCTGGCTTGCGATGACGTCAGGGTGGGAGAACGGATCCGCTGCAACGCGCTCTGGAGCGTTTAGCTTTTCCTCAGCACTTGAGATCTCAGCCCTCAGCCGGTCAATCTCCATGTCCCGCTCCTTCACCTCGACTGCCAGCTCCTTTGCTCGGCGGCCTTGGATCTGGAGCTGGTCGCGCAGGGTGGCCATTGCACGGGTATCCGGCTCAGCTAGCTTCTCCGGCTCCTCAGTTGGCTTCTCCTCGGCGGCGGGAGGTTTGTCGAAGTCGATCTCCTCATCGTCGTCAAGGATCGAGCGAGGCTTCTCAGGGGGCTTCTCCTCAGGGGGCTTCTCCTCAGGCTTGGGCTCGGGAGGTTTCTCCTCTGCCTTGGGCTCGGGAGGTTTCTCCTCAGGGGGCTTCTCGTCCTTCCCGATGGCGTCGAAGATCCCATCAATGGCGGACTTCCGCTCGGACTTGGCGTCCTTGAGGCGGGTCTCCGATGGCTTGATATTCGGTTCGGCGGCGGGCGGTGCTTTGTGGTCGATGACCGGGGCTGGTTCAAACGTTGTCTTATCCATGGCTTACTGAGTTCTGCGGTTTTTGAGATCGATCTCCCCCTGAGCTTTGAACAGGCGGAGGTGATCAAGGAGATGTGAGATGCTGTCGATTGCAGCTGGCATCTCACGACGAGGGATCCGTTGATCCCGGGTAATGTTCCTCTGGGCCTCAAGGATCACCGCCTCCACTGCATCGAATGCCGTTGCAATGGGGATGGTGACGTCCTTCCGGGCGAGGAGAGTCTTCACGAAGGCCGGAGCCTTGGATACGCTGACGTCGGCGTCAGGTTTTGGTTTCGGGGGTTCGTCGCTCATCAGCTGTCTTTGTTGGGGTTCCTTCGGTCTTGGATCTCGCGGAATTCATCTCTGCGCTCCTTGGCTACCTTCTCACCGGCCAGACCCTCCTTCAAGATCTGGTTGCGTTCGGCAATTTCGGTCCGGCTCTGGCGCTGCTCCTCCACTCCCTGCTGGTCCTGAAGCTTGGCTCCGAACTGCTGCTCTTTCAGCTGCTGGTCCCGGGCCTTGAGTTCGACGTCAGCCATCTCCTTCTGGCTCATCGGCTCAGGACCCTCTGCGGCGGCCTGCTCTTCAGCGGCCTGCTGCTGGACCTCTCCGATGATCTTGTCTCCAGCCGCAGCCAATGCAGTCGAGCGCTCAATGAACTCCTCAGCCTCCTTGTTCGAAGCCGGGTTGCCGACCATCCGCTCAATGTGGAGGCTGACATGCTCAGTGATCAGGCGGAAGCCTTCTGCGTCGAGGATCGTCCATGGCTCATACTGGTGAGCCATGATCTTCGCCTCCATGTCGATCAAGTGGACCGGGATGTGGTCCTGATCGATGTCCTCCTTGTTGATTGGGAGGGTCTTGCCGAGGGATGCGCGGCGGTAGATCGTATCAAACTCGTTCTCAGCGGTCGTCTTCTGATCGTTCATGACCAGATTCGGCAGCTCGACCACCTCACGGGCGAGGTCAACGTCTCCGGTGATCGTTGCGACCGACGTCTGCAGGATGAGTGGCCGGCTCTCTGGCGGGAACGAGGTGATGTTCTGCATCATGAACTGGGCCGAGCCCATCTGACGGTCTGCAATGCCCCCTCCGGAGAGGCGGCGGCACTTCACCTTCATGTGGTCGAAGCGACCATGCGTCTTCGTGGCCAGCTCCTTGTAAGGGATCCCCTTCCGGTCCATCCGGGCCCTGAACCACATGATGTCGTCGTGGCCGGGGTCTCCTTTGGACGTGGTGGAGTTGCAGAAGCGGTCCACAATGTCCCGATGCAGTGGATCAGCGAGCATGTAGACGTCGGAGAGGCGCATTTCCTCGCTCTCGGCGGCGTTCTGCTGCGATTGCAGCGCCTGAACGCGCAGCTGCTGGTCCTGCCCGACGTTCGAGTGGGAATCAGCGGTGATCCCAGCCGAGTTGTTCATCAGCATCCCGATCGGGGTCATGAGGCGGCCCCCATTGCCCTGAAGGCGGAACTCCCGGATGCTCTTCGGCACCATTGAGTCCTGATTCGGGTCCCAATCAAGGATGTCGTTGGGGTCGGCCCCTTCTTCCTCTTGGAATCGGGGGAGAGCGCCAGCTTTGTCGGCCTCAATCATCACGTTGAACATCTCTTCCGTGTCGAGGTCCGATCCGTAGGAGATCTCTGCAATGCCCTTCGTCGTTTCGAAGGTTTTGACTCCTCCGATCTCCGAATCGAGAGTCATCAGCTGGATCCAAGCGTCGGGGGATGAGATTGCCTTGGGGATCACTGCGATCACCCGGGAATCAAGGGTCTCGCCTTCCTCGCTGCCGACAATCGACTCCGCAAAGAGGGTCGCCCGGACCGGGCCGCCGTTAAGCTCCGGCTCATAGAACCACCAAACATCGACCGTTGTCTTGTTGACGTCAGTCGTCACCGTGTCGTCGGTCACCGAGGATCCGATCTGGAACCCTCCGCGAGCGTCGTTGGCTGCAGGGGTCTTGTTGTTCCCTTCGATCTGGTCGTTGAGCAGGACGATCAGTTCGTCAACTGCTTCACCGTCGATCAGGCCGCCCTTCTTTGTTGAGGCGTTCTTGAGACGGGTCAGGTCGGCCAGCGTCATCTCCTTAGGCACGAAGGCGTAGGGGATGAGCTTGGAGACTGACGGGGTGCCCTTGGGGATGAGGACGTGCGGGACAAACTCAGGACACCATCCCTTGTCGCTCTCGTGCATCAGTGGAGATCTGCCGGTCAGGGTGATCTCTCCGGAGAGGCTGCGCCAGATGAACGAGTATTCGTTCGATTCCCGGATAGCTTCAGAGATGTCCGCAGACATCTCTTGGCTCCAGATGATGTCCACCTCAGGCCGGTCGGTATCGACCTTGATCTTGAGCACGTCACCGGGAGCAGCGTAGATCTGGTAGATCTTGCTCTCGATTCGGGACATGGCCTTGTAACCCATCAGGTGATTGGTGATCTCGGATCGACCCGCCTCTTCAGCCTCCTCCTCGGTCATCGTGGGCTGCCCGTTGTAGAACAACCGGGTGATCTTCTCTCTGTCGCGGCGGTCGCTGTCCATGCGGACTAGCGAGTTCTTCTCGTTGATGATGTCCGAGAGGTTCTCAAAGTATTCAGATTCGATTTCCATTAGATCCAGAAGTTCAGTTTCGATGCTTGCTCAAATGTCAGGACGGGCTTCCCCGTCTTCTCGTTGACGCTGTTGTGGAAATCGACCAGCCAGTGACGGGCAGAGACGATGTCCATTGGTGGTGACGTCCTGAGGAGGGACATTCGTTTCGACGCCTCTCGATAGCAGTCGAGGCATCCAAGTGAAGGATTGATGTTGGGATTGAGCAGGTCCACCACGAACTTGAACCCCGCAGCGAACTCCGTGGGATCGTAGCTGTCCTTGGCGAGGATCAGCGCAAGGTAGTTCCATGCCCGACTCCCCCAGACTTCCGGGTCGTGGGATCTCTCGGTGCTGGCCAGCTCTTTGGGTTCCGACGTCGGAACCGGCGCTGGCTGCTCGGAGCTTGCAACGAGGGTCATTGGCGCGAGGTGATACTTCGGGTGGATCGAGTTCATCCACTGCATGTTCGCCTCAGTCCACGCCTTCTCCTCGCTCCATTTGGCTGCATTCCCATTCTGGGCCTCGAGTAGCCTCCAGTTTGCAATGACCTCGTTGGCGCTGCTCCCCTCGACTGCAACGGACACTCCGTTGATCGAGACGGAGATCCCCCACCCGGAGGCAGGCTTGCTCTTTACCAGAGGCGTCCCCTTTGGGATTGCAGCCACCGTCTGAATGCCTCCGAGTCGGATCGTCTTCTGGATAGGAGGGCGCGAGATCGCTCTGGTGGCATTCATGATGACGCTCTTGATCTTCTTGCCGCAGTTCTTACAGGCCATTGGATTAGTATTTTAGGCGGGCTCCCGTCTTGCGACGGAACTTGTTCAGGGACTTTCGGTTTGGGTTTGATCCGGGTAGAGCGGGTGCCCACGGGCTTCTGCGGACATCTCGATCCATCTGTTCAACTTTGAATCCGGCTCTATATGCCATGCCTACGCAGCCAATGAAAGTATCTCTTTCGTCGGGTGACTGGTTGTTCCACCGGCCCTTGTAGACGATCTTCTTCTCCATGATCCGCTTGCCATGGCGGATCTCGTAGCGGCTCCGGGAAAGTTGCAGGATGGCCGTTGCAAAGAGGCCGCCCTGCCTGATCCGCTGGTTGGCGAACACGTCACTGGTGATGAAGGCCAGCTCGTCCGACTTCATCCGGCAGCAATCCTCGGACGATGCCTTGAGGGATTTGATGTAGTGACCGACCGGCTTGGTGTTGTAGTCGAATGGCACCGAGTCAGGACCGACGATGTTGGTCATCGACATGATGATGTCGGGCCGCATTGAGAAGTCGTAACCGAAGTTCCTGCTCTCGATCCCGCTATCGACAAGGAACTCTTTGCAGTAGAGCGCAATCTGGTCATCAGGCGAGAGGTGGCTTCCTGATTCGAACTTCGAAGGGTCACCGCCAGCCTTGAGGATCCTTGTCCGCATCTCATCGTTGATGATCAGTTCCTTCACGATGTTCAGTGACACCATGTTCTTTGCAATGAGTGAGACCGAGGTATGCCTCCCTCCATGGTGGTCGAGATAAGTAATCTCACCGAATTCCATGTAGCAGTAGACGGCACGGTCACCTCCTCCGAATGCAGGGTCACAGAATGCAACCCGTGTCAGCGGGCCGGTTACCGTGTAGTAGGGATCGTCATGCCTTGATGCGTTGATCCTCGACTTGGATAGGACCGAGTTCGAGTCAACGTCGTCCATTGGGAACGACAGGCACTGCGAGTAGAACTCAGGACTAGACTCACCGTAGGTGTCGATGAGGAACTTCAGGTTGTCGTGAGTAAAGAGATATGGGTAGATGGTTCGGTCGGCCCTAATGTTGGGCGAGTCCAACCCGCTGAATCTAACAGTAACTGAACCCCCGTAGCTGTCCCACAGGAAGTCCGTCTCCTTGGTTAGCTCGGTATATGCATTAGGCCCTCCGTATAGATCCTTCGGCTCAGCCAGCTGGCCACCCATGTCATAGGGGTCCTTGAAGTTCTGAGATGTTAGAGTGAAGAAGCCATCCTGCGATGCGAGGTTGGAGAGGATCTTGAGGAACGCATAGTTGTAGATCTCGTTCACCTCATCAATGATGAGGAGGATCAACCCTTCCACCTCTCCCGTCTTGAGCGTCTTCGTCCCTTTGAACTTTCCGGCATGCTTGACGTTCCGGATCTCCATCGTTCCCGCCTTGGGGATGCCGGGGACGAGATCGATTTTCTTCAGTGCATACTTGACGCTGTCAGGGAAGAGCCCGGGGCATGACTCCTTGCATTCGTCGTAGCATTCCTCGACCTCTCCCCAAATCGTTGAGTCGGACGCTGAGTCGAAGGGGTTTGCAAAGTAGATGGCAGACTCCTTCGGGAAGACCGCCATGATTGCAAGAGCGATCCTTGCAGAGGATCCTGACTTGGAGCAGTTCTGACTGCCCAGCATATGCATGCCCTTCTTCCCTGAGGAGACGCACTGGCAGAAGATGCTCACTGCATCAGCCAGTGTCGGCTGGATGTCCGTCTTCGGGAGCATCAGCTTGATCAGGGCGAGCAAGTGCCTGTGGTAGGACTTCCCCGCCCATGACTTGCCTCCCCAATTCTTCCACCCAGCCTCCCTGAGGATCTTTATCTCCACATGCAATGGAGAGAGGTTGAGGTAGGCGGCGGGCCGGTTCTCCTTCCTCCAGTGGGCGCACGACCCGATGAGCATCTTGCTCACCGAGTCCCTTGTCACCAAGGAGGACGTCCAATCGATCTCATCGATAGACGGTCTGAAGTCCTTTACGAAGCTGCTCAATCGATCAGAAGATCCAAGTGAGGATGCCGCTGCCAAGAATGAAGACGACGATCATTATGATCATTCCAATGGCCATATACTTCAGTTCCTTTTTGGTTTCGTCATCCATGATCAGCTGTGGACGAGGAGGACGATTGCAGCGGACGAGTTGGTGCGCTTCAGCTCCTTGACGAATCCCGTCGCCGGGTCCTTCAGGTAGAACTTGGCCTCCTTGTCTGGCAGCGTGAGCTTTGCCTTCAGGTCTGACTTCTCGGTGGCGAGAGTCTCCTTCCGTGCAGTCTTCTTGGCAGCGGCCTTGGTGACTGGCTTCACCTTGGCTTTCTCCGTGGCCTCAGCCAGCGTCTTCGCTACCTCGGAGCGGAGAGCCTTCACCTCGGACTCAGGAAGCCCATAGGCAAGAGAGATCTCAAGGTTGCCTTGTGAGCTACCCGAAAGAAGTTCATCTCGGACTTGGCGTTTAATATCTTCGAGTTCGTTGGACATGGTATTTATGGTGAGGGGGTTATGCGTATTTTAAATTCAATCGATGTCAAAGCATTTGCCCTCGACCTCCCTGAGGTCATGCGGGTCACTGGTCTTCTTGGTGTGATTGTTCTCGATCTCATGGATCGAGGCGAGCATTGCAGCCGCTTCGATCTTGGCTGCTGCCTCGGAGATGCGAACACCTGATGTGACTCCCGAGGAATCCTGCCACTGCTTCCGGAGGGCCGACTGCAGTTTGATCATCTTCATGTAGTCGTCCGATCCCACGTCGCAGTCATCGATCTCATTCTGCAATGCATCGATCTGGTTCCGCAGGATGTCGAGGTCTGCCTCATGGCTTTCCCGGGCGGCATCGGAGCAGGCGAAGGCATACATCGGTGAGGCATTGCGTGCCAGTCGCATGGCTTCCCTTGCCCACTTGCTTGAGTGGGGTTCCAGCTTCTCCTTGGGTGTGCCGCTGAGTCGGGCAAGCCTTTGAAGGTTCCGAACGGGGATGTTCCTCCTTGGACCGTCAGGCAGCCCGTAGAGGAACAACTGGTGTGCTAGCTGCAGTCCTGATTTCGACCTGCCCGACTCAACGAATTTCTCAAAGAAGATCAGGTCCTCCCTCTCGGTCAGGGCATCATACCTGTCTTCAAGCTCATCCTCCCGGTCGGCCTGAACGATCTCACGCTTCTTCTGCCTGTCCTCGTATTCCTTGAAGGAGGGAGGGGTCTTCTTCCCTTGGCGGACATCAGCGAGCGATGTGAACATCTCTTCTTTCCCGGGTGGTAGTTCTTTCTCGCTCATGAAATCTGCCCTTGGTATCGCCCGATCCTTAGGATAAGTCAAGCATACCTCCATGACAGCCTCACCAAAGAACATCCTCATTGTCGGTCCCCAGCGTTGCAGGACCTCCATGGTGGCCTCGGCCATTGCAGCGGGAGGCGGACAGGTTCTGTATGAGCCCTTCAATCCCAACCGGTCGGTGCAGTTGGGCGGGAAGGAGCGGGTGTCCTACCTCAATGGGGCCATCGTCTCCAAGTGGACGGTCGATCAATCGATGGGTGACTGGGTCAGTCGTCACTTCCCCCGTCTTGGTCGTCCGGAGGTCAACCGCTGCATCAAGACCTTGGGCAGCCATCATCGCAGTGACGATCGTGCTGAGCAGTTGTGGATGCTGGGGCGCTACTGGGCGGACAAGGTCGTGGTGATGAACCGGGATCCTCTCGGTGCCTGCTTCTCACTGATCCTCGCTCGTGAGCGCTACGGCATCCGTCGCTCCGGCTGGAACGATGCCGACCGGAACCAGAACATCGAGCTGGGCTCCATCTCGTGGAATGACCGCTTCCGATCCCACATCAAGCAATGGTTCAAGGCTCATGGCCGGTGCGTCGATCTCTACCGTCGTCTGCTCCGCGACCCGGAGGCCCCGGACCCGGCGCTGATCAACTACCGGCAGGTGCCCGATCTCGCCCGGTTGCAACGGATGCTCAATGGGTCGGACATCTACCAAGTGGGTGCCCCATTCACCATGATGGCCAGCTCCTCCCCTGAGGCAATGTTCACTTGGGACTGCCAGCTCCAGATTGCACAACAGGTGCAGGCTCAATGAACACGAACCCCGTCTTCGGGAACTCCGCCTTCCCCGCAAGGTTGAGACGGACCCTCACCTCCCTCCGATCATTCGGACAATCAAACCGGTCCACCCAGCGGAACTTGTCCACCAGAGTCTCCACCAGCCCAGACGCCGACGCAGGGGTGAACCCGCACAGCTCAACGATGTCCGACATCGATAGACCACGATCCTCCTCGTCCTGATGCAAGGTCATCATCACCAGCACCACGTTCATCGTCATCCGGGGCCGGCCATTCCCCATCCGGTTCCACGCACTGACTCGCTTCAATACCGTGAGAGCAATCACTGCACTCTGCTTGTCATTGATGAAGATCATGCCGGGATGATGAGGACATCCTAATGAAGTGCAATCTCTAAACAACAATGGCGGACATCCTATCAAGAATTCCGCTTTCTCCTTCAGAACCTGTCTCTCAGAACCGGCGAGCTTCCATTCCCCGTAAAGGGATCCGAATCTCATAACTCATTGAATCAGATGATGTAGTAGCCGAAAGGCTGCTCATGTGATGAGTAGCTGGCCAGATGCAATAGCAGCCGGGGCGGTCATCGAGCTTCTCTCAACTGGGCCAACCCTACTCCCAATCCCTTATTCTACAAGGAATAATTGCAACGGGGGAGGTAGCTTGCAGTCGATAACTCCATGTAAATCAAGGAGGGGTGGGGGGGGTAGGGGCTCTCAGGATTGCAGGATCTGAAATAGGGATTCTCTAGGAATTGAAATAGGGATTCTCTAGGAATTGGTCTGTCTGGGGATTGAGTTCTCTAGGAATTGGTCTCTACCACCCTATAAAGACACGTAGCCTCATCGACATTTTTCGATCGAAGCCCCCCTCCCCTATACGTAGTCTCACGTAGCCGGGGGGTCCCTATTAGTTACAAGTGACTGGTGGTCAGTGGGTTAGGCCCTATTGTTACGTCATTGCAGTGTCCATTCTACGTAGATCCACTAGTCCGCATTTTTTATCATTAGTGAACCAATAATAGCACTATTTTATCACTCCGATTTCCTCTGTAACTCATTGAAACTCAACAAGTTACCCTATTGCATTCTTATACATTAGTCCTCTACTAATGACACTTTTGTCTTTTCATATTTCGAGACAGTAATAGAAAGGGACCGTCAGCGGGCATCCTGTCAGCTGACGACAAGCAATCGGCCAAAAGGCCACCTACCACTACACTGCAATGACTAAGACTACTATTACCTCCGTTGACTTCGCCGCTTTCGCCGCCTTCGCAAAGGGCTTTGCTGGAAGCTTCATCCAAGTTGACACCAAGGTCGACAAGAGAGGGGTTGAGACTGTCAGCATGAGAGTCCCCCGGTTTGAGGGTGAGACCTTCAAAACCTTCCTTGACCACCTTGACGGGAGTGAGCGGCTTGATACCGACGGCAACGGCATCGAGAAGGTTGCTCTGACCAAGGTCGAAAAAGGCTACCTCTCTTCGATCTTCGCGGCATGCTCCAAGGCTGCCATGGAATTTGGGGATTCCGTTGCGGGCCGGGTCACCTTCACTTGGAAGGACGGCGGACTGCTCAAGACTACTGCAGCTTTCAGCCGCGCTGCCGAGCCTGCCGAGGCTCCTGTCAGCTGATCGAGTTCAGAGCCTCTGGATTCGACCCGGAGGCTCTGCCATGGCCCTTGTTGGCCCTGTCAGAGCCTCCCATCGAGTTTGATAGACTCTACAGTTGAAGGTTGCAGGTGGGCGGAATGCCCATTTCAGAGGAGCGGAATGCTCCATGCTTTCAGAGCTGACAGCGGTTTCCCGTAAGGGAAGCGAGCCCCTTCTCAAGGCGTCAACGGTGCGAGCCGTTCCACGAGAAACAGAGAAGGGGGCGTGAGACAAACCAGTATTTGAGCGGGCCCTAGGCTCTGCTCCATCGGTGGTTTCCATCATCCTGCAATGCAAGCGGTCAAAGTCCAAGGGTGGGCGGCGAAGGGCTTGACAGTGGTTCCCCTTGTGGGGGCGGCGACAAGGCGGGGGATGGGGGCGGAAGACGATGGAGCGGGGATGGGCAGCAAGTGAGAATGCAAGCGATCAACCCGACGTGGAGAGCCATCCCCGGGAGTCGCGACAATCCCCGGGGAGTCGGGGGCGGGCCTGTTGGCAATCAGGCCGCCCTCCCCGGATACAGCCAGCACGGTTCACGGTGCCTTGGCGAGGGGTTTCCCCCCTATGAGATGGGCCGTATAGGTAGGACCCGAGTGCAGCGTGTAGGAGCGACTGCAAAGATGGAAGGCGACCCTTCTAGCTTCCCCGGTGACAGCGGGTAAGGTGGGGAATGTGATCACGGCAAGTTCCGACGGCGGAACTGGCTTAGAACGAAAGCCGGAGGAAACGGCAAATTTAGAAAAGGGCTCGCATTGAGGCGGGCCGGACCAGCTCAACGGGTGCAACCTCACCCCGCGAGCTGGTGTCATGTAGACCAAGCAGCACCGGAGCGGATCCACAAGTGAATGACGCGGATCTGCCATTGATGGGAGGGCAGGGGGTGGTTCCCTTGCCCGATGCACGAACACACAAACCGACGCACCGATGGAGAGTAGGAAGCCTTGCAAGGCGAGTGGATCCGGGATCGGCCCGGGTCACCCCCCATGCTTGAGTAGTGGCAATGGCCATGGCCTGCAGCGTCCATCGATGGATTGATTGCGACAGCGCATGAGCTGTCGGACCCGGACGGGTTCGACGGTTCCACGCTCTTTCAAACACCAGAGCAAACCAACTATGATTGAAACACTGACAAAGATCGATCCCCTGCTTCTTGCAGTGGGATTCACCGTGTTCGCAGGCGCTGCAATGTCCGCCGGAGCAGTCACCTTCGGGTGGATCCGGCACCAGAGAGATCTCCGAATCTCCTTGGTTGAAGCCAAGGCCGAGTTCAGACGCCTTTACTCCAAGCGCGGTGTTCGCACCGCAATGGAGAATTGGACCTTGGCCGAGCAAGCGAAGCTCGTGGCTCTCTTGGAAGGGGGGCGCAAGTGAAGCGTCTCAAGTCCTACACCACGAAGCAGGCTGTAGCCAAGTTCCGGTGCAATGAGTGCCGGACCTTCAAGGCTAGGCTCAAAGCGGTCAGCGAACCGCTGCCGCCCCACCTCAAGGCGGTGCTGGCTGAGATAGCTCGGCCAGAGTGTGAAGGTGACTGCGTGGAGTCCTCCACCAGTAGCCACCGCTGCGAGTGTGGATCCCGGGTCTGGTATCAGCTCCCATCGGGATGCTACTGGACCCAAGAGCCTTTCGTCATCGCTTGCCAGCGGTGCGGCAAGGACCGAGGCCCCAGAGGGTAAGGCGTTCATAGCGCCGGGAGTGCCGATGCAGTCAAATGCAACGGCGCTCCAACGCTATGAAAGCACAACAAACCAAAAAGAAGAATGACGGCAGCGCTGAGATCTCACACCCTTCCTCCGACCTAGTCGGGAAGGCCAATGCGGGACGATGCAGCCTGAGTGCCGTGATCGACTCGGCCATCTCCAGTGGTTACGACTGGTCCCTTGAAATGGACGGGACCCTTAGGGGTTCTGCTCTCCACGGCAGCGGGCTAGTCCGGTGGTCGGCGGTAACGCCAATCACCGGCCTGAGACTGGAGGGAAATGGAGATCAGACGGCGGAAAGCCAGATGCTCAACTGGGCATGCCGCCCAGTGGCGATGGATATGGTGGGCTGGCGGTTCGATGAGGAGCAGGTGCTCCCCACGGTCCCGCTGCAACCCCGGGAGAACCCGAGTGAGTGGGAGACTCTCCCTCACACGCTCGCCGTCAGCAATGACAAGGCGAACCCGGGCCTGCCCGCAATGACGCTGACTGATGCCGCAACAATGAAGGCGGGCATCGCTCACCTGTGGATGGTCATCCACACAAGGACGATCCCTGACAGGCTGCCGGTGGCGGTGACCGCCTACTGCATCGCTCAGGACCCCGGTGGGGCCATCGCCCAGACCAAAGGGCTAGCGTTCCCTGAGGAGCGCTACGTTGACAAGGAGATGGAGGAAAACCTCACCTCGACGGCAACCCGGATCCCGGTCTGCATCCGGGGGTGGGGGCTGAACGGCTTCTGACTTCCGACGTCGGAAGTGCAATAGAACCCGGGGGCTGAATCATGAGACCCATGCTTCAGCCTCCTATTCTGTTGCAGGACTGCACTGCAGTCCTATTGATGCACAGAACGAAAGGAAATTGACGCTTGCAATCCTTTCGACCTCAAGATACACAAGCACTGCAATTACTACTGCAACAAACCATGAGCAATAATGCAACAATGAGCGACTACGTCGCCAAGAGGGGGTCCATCGGATCCTTCGACAAGGAAGCTTCCAAGCAGGTCATCCGTGACCTCGGAATCTTGAAGGATGTTTATCCCTTCAAGTATCGCCGCCTGTTGGCCAAGCTGCTCCCCGCCGAACCGCTGACCAGCATCCTCAAGGATGTGATCGGGTTCGATGGGCCGAGTGAGCTGGCAGCGACCGGTTCCACCGGGCAATCGTTCTACGTCATCCAGATCCTCGGGTCTTTGGAGGGCGGGCGCGACATGCTCCGGGCTATGGACGTGGCCCGCCTTGCCGAAAGCGGCGGGAAAGAGGAGGAGGCTCCTGCCCCCAAGGAGGAGGCTCCTACCCCCAAGGAGGAGGCTCCTACCCCCAAGGAGGAG
>Ga0209344_10002103_pt1 | contig 23214 bp, 24 predicted proteins | sample Cruoilmetagenom6_FD_187293 | JGI IMG/M metagenome (GOLD analysis project Ga0209344, IMG submission 187293) | Oil polluted marine microbial communities from Coal Oil Point, Santa Barbara, California, USA - Santa Barbara Oil Seep Sample 6 (SPAdes)... | ecosystem: Environmental > Aquatic > Marine... | reverse complement strand
GTCGAGATTCTTGCGAGCACATCAAACGGAATTCGAGCCCAATCCGCGGACATAAAGTCTTCTGTTTCAACTGCACGAACTGCGATGACGCGTTCGTAGGTTCTCCCGTCACCCATGACTCCTACCGATTGGACAGGTAACAGGACTGCAAAGACCTGGCTCGTTTTGCGATAGAGTTTCGCTGCCACGATCTCTTCGAGCAAAATCTCATCTGCATTGCGAACGATTTCGAGTTTGTCTTCTGTGACTTCACCTAACACTCGAACTGCTAAACCAGGTCCTGGGAATGGGTGTCTCCAAACAAGTGAGTCTGGTAAACCGAGGACTGTTCCAAGTGCACGGACTTCGTCTTTGAAGAGTTCACGAAGAGGTTCGATGAGTTCGAATCCGAGTTCTTCTGGAAGGCCACCCACATTGTGATGGAGTTTGATGTTGGCGCTGTTTCCGCTGTGTCCGTGTCCGGATTCGATGACATCTGGGTAGAGTGTACCTTGCGCGAGGAAGTCCGCGCCATCAATCTCATTCGCGGCTTCTTTGAACACTTCGATAAACCGATGTCCGATCCGTTTTCGTTTGACTTGTGGATCATCAATCCCTTCAAGATCACTTAAAAAATCTGCAGATGCATCTGCAACTCGTAAGTCGATGTTGAAGTGATCACGGAAAGTATGCTCAACAAGATCGCGTTCTTTGTTTCGGAGTAACCCGTTATCCACGAACACACAAGTGAGCTGATCTCCGATTGCTTTATGGAGAAGTGCGGCCACGACTGAGGAATCCACGCCTCCAGACAATCCACACAACACGCGTTTGTCTCCAACGAGCTCACGGACACGATCGATTTCTTCTTCTGCGTATGCGCTCATCTTCCATGTTCCTGCACAGTGACAGGTTTCATAGAGGAAGTTGCGGAAGATGTCCACGCCGTGAGGTGTGTGCGTTACTTCAGGATGGAACTGAACTCCGATGAAGTTGTGCGATGGATCGTTTGATCGAACAGCCGCGTATGGACATGTATCTGTCGAAGCGATCGGAACGAGATGAGCTTTGTTGAGATCTGAAATTTGATCGCCGTGCGACATCCATACTTGTGTTTGTTCAGGTATGGTATCAAAGAGTGTGTCAGTCCCGTTTTCAGTTTTAATCGATAACTGTGCGCGTCCGAACTCTCGATGTGCAGATTTGTGAAGTGTGGCGCCGAGCAAGTGACAAGTGAGTTGCATCCCGTAACAGATTCCCAGGATTGGGATTCCGAGTTCAAGGATCTTGGGATCCATCTTTGGAGCGCCTTCATCAGTCACTGAGGATGGACCTCCAGAGAGAATAATCCCCTTTGGGTTCATCGCTTTGAGTTCATCTGCAGTAATTGATGGCGCGACAAGGACCGAGAACACTCCAGAATCGCGGACTCTTCGGCAGATGAGCTGAGCCGTCTGGCCTCCAAAGTCGAGAACCGGGACCACTTCGTGTTCGATATGCGATTTTGTTTTGCTGGTCATTGCGAGCTTCTCACCGGGTAAGTTGCAAGGCTGGAGTGCCCTGCGGCGTCTTGAATGCAGAACTTGTACGTCTGCGTCCGATAAACCCGGAGAATATTGCTAGACCCGGGTGATATCGTAGTCTCTGGGTCACAAAAGACCACCAATTGGAGCAACCAGTTGTCAGAGAATCCGAATAGAGATGGTGGAAGTCCTGATGCCTACAGTTGTTGCATGCTTAGTTGCTTGAAGCAGTTGTGGAAGTGGGGGAAGCTGAGCTTAAAGTTGAACAGCTTGTTGGCGCTGACAGGTATGACATTGGTCATCGGTTCGGTATCTGGCTGTCTCCCTGAAACAAAGCCTGGGTTTAACTCACCCGCACCATCCAAACGTCTTGACGCGATCGTCGAGGCATCCACCTTGGAGGACGACGAATCACTTGTTAAACTAGTAGAAAAGCTCCGCTCTCATGATCCTGCGGAAAGGATGTTTGCGATTCGATCACTCGAAATCCGGACAAATGAGACAATGGAGTATGATCATGCGGCCGCTGCGTGGAAACGCGTAGAGGCAGTCGATCGTTGGATTGAATATCTCAACGATCGTGGAATTGAAACGAGCGCCTTCATGGATGATGGCGAAAAAGACCAAAATGATCCGATGGAGCAGGATACCGAAGCTGAGTTGAGTTCCGAACACTCGAATGACTGAAACGGATGTGTATGCAGGATAAGCCTGAAATTGAACTAAAGTTGGTATCAGATCCAATGTATCTGTGCGGTGCTCGCGAGCTCGTCGGATGTATCGCTCAGCGGATTGGGTTCGATGATATCGATTGTTCCAAGATCGCTCTCGCGGTCGATGAGGCGCTCTCAAACATCATCCGTCATGGTTACAACAAAGCCTTTGATCGTCCGATCTGGATTGGTATTTCGCCTTTGCGACCTACGAAAGATTCAATCGGGGGGATCGTCATCACAATTGACGATGAAGCAAAGCAAGTCGAACCATGTTCAATGAAAGGGCGTGCACTCGAAGATGTGCGCCCAGGCGGGCTAGGTGTTCACATCATCCAAGAAGTGATGGATGAAGTCAGTTACGAGAAACGCACCGGGTGCGGCATGCGGTTAAAAATGGTTAAACTCGCACCCAGACCTGATGAACTTCCTCGACTTTCTGACAGAAAGAGCAGTTGCAATCCTCAGAATGGCAACAAGCACACGAAAACCCGCTCAAGGGTCTAACACTCATACCTTACAAAGGCTACAGTATTCTGATCGAGAGGTCTGTTAATACATAGGGAGTGTTGAAGCTATGGCTAATCAACAATCGTCATTCATCAATACTGAGCGACCAGAACAAGGCGTCATTGTCATTGCTCCATCTGCGGATATCGACATGAGTCGATCTCCTGAGCTACGCACGGCAATTCGTCAAGAAATGGGAGCAGGTGTCCACAAACTCATCGTTGATCTTGAAGAAGTCCATTACATGGACTCATCAGGATTGGCAACACTCGTTGAAGCAATGCGAAATGCAAGCAACACAAGCACAAAACTCGTAATCTGCAATATGAATCAAAAGGTCAGCGCGATTTTTGAAATCGCACGATTAGATTCATTCTTCTCAATTGTTCAATCACGAGAAGACGCGATCTCCGCATAAGATTATCAGTGCGGCTCATTTTTCTGTGAGATCAACTGCCTTTGAGGTAGACAAGCATTCCAAACTCGAAGAAACTGTGATTAATGCCAGACTCGGTTCCACAAGATTCAACGAAATCAAAGACGAACCCGCTCATGTTCCTCGTCGCGGTGTTGCTCTATCCGATTGCAGTGACTGGACGCCGCATTCTCGGAATATTGGATCATACAGGAGAAGTTTTTTATCTTCTCTTCGATGCTTCTCGTTGGCTCTATCGCGGACTCTGCACTCCAAAGTATCGACTCGGTAAAAGCGCGATCGTTTCTCAGATCTGTCGTATCGGAGTTCAATCGATCTTTATCGTCGCTTTGGTTTCTGGCGCTGTTGGATTAATTTTGGCGCTCCAGCTTTCGCCGCCGCTCGATGACTTTGGACAACGAGACAAGGTTGCGAACATTATCGCAGTTGCGGTTCTTCGAGAACTTGGTCCATTGATCGGCGCGATCGTGCTTACCGGATTCGCTGGCGCTTCGATCGCGGCGGAGATCGGAACAATGGTTGTCTCCGAAGAAATCGAAGCGCTCGAAGCGAGCGCGTTGAATCCAATCCGTTTCTTGGTTGTCCCAAGGTTGATCGCTGCGACTGTGTCCATGACAGCGCTTGGAGTGATTTCGAGCTTCTGTGCGATTGTCGCAGCATTGCTGATCTCAGTGACCATGCTTGGAATCTCATACGAAACCTATATGGACAACATGCTGACGCAAGCAAAGCAGGTTGACTTCATTACTGGAGTTGTCAAAGGCGGAGTCTTCGGTACATTAATCGGGATCATCGCATGTGCAAACGGGCTCCGAGTGAGCGGCGGAGCAGCAGGCGTAGGCCGAGCGACAACATACACTGTTGTTGAATGTATCGTCGCGATCGTGGCGGCGGACCTTGTGTTCACTGCTATCTTCTTTGCACTCGGACTCTTCTAAGAAATCTCGAACGCAAAGTGCGAATCAGCTCAGTCTATTTTGAGTAGGTTTTATAAGCGATATCCAACAGGATGCTCGATGAGTGAATACAACTCGCGAAGAACAGTCATCACAGCAAACCCAAGAACTGTGAGTGCGGTCATGATCCCAAATGCAGTCCAGAGTCCTGAGCCTGCGAGCCAGCCGCAGGCATAGAGCGAAGGCCAGATCGCGCCATAGCGAGTGATCTTCTCTCCCAGGATCGGACCTGCTCCGACTTTTTTGTATCGACGCACAATCATGATGACAAAGAGAATGACAAAGCCCAATGGATAGAGAACTGCAGTAACAGGAACGTAGTCCGGCCAGAGTCCATAGTTTCCGCGACGAGACCAAGCTAAAGCGATGAGTCCGATCGTGCAGAGTGTCCAACCAATACATGCAAAAATAATCGCGCGTTTGGAGATCGGAGGACTGCGTCGACCCAGATGCTGAGCGAGTCCTGCGACGACCATCGCATGTGTCATGACGAGCCAGACTGGGAGTAAGAACCGAACCCAGAGATCAGGGATCAGCATGTGTCCTGCATAGATGACGCTTAGGAGGACCATACCTAATCCTGGTATGAACTTTCCGAGCACATTAAAGATCAAGATTGCTGTTGCGAGAAGCAAGGTCACAAGAATCGCACCTGTACCAAAGAGCGTTGCGCCCAAGATCGAGAGCATCAGCATCGCCGCGACGAGACAGACTGCTAGCTCGATACTTGCTGATCCATCGACAATTGGGCTTCCAACGCGTCCCAGAGCACGATCGCGATGGACATCGAGCAGATCGTTGAGACTCGTTCCAAATGCATAGAGCCCAACTCCAGCGATCAGGCCGCCTGCAAGCAAGAAGGGCACTGGGGTATTCATCATGACCTCATTGCCCAGCTCTTCCTCGTTGAATCGGCTCCAGAGGATAACAAACCACAGGTTTGCGACAGCGCCAAAAGCAGTTGTCACGCGAGTGAGCTTGAGCATTGGAGCGAGTTTGATGAGTGTTTTTCGCATGGTTCGACCTGATAGATCGTAGCTAGTGTGGGTGCCTCAAGAGGGAAGGGCTAAGATCATGGACTATGCCTGCTTCTCAGAGCCATTCCAGTACGAAACCCGCACCGAGTGCGATCGTTGTATCACGATACAACGAGACTGTTACTTCAGTGATGCTCGATGGTGCTATTTCTGCATATCACGCGCGTGGCGGGTCAGAATCCGGGTTAGCGATCCTCGAAGCACCTGGCGCTTATGAGCTCGTCTCGATCGCGCGAGCGGCCGCGAGCTCAGGAATGTACGGCACTGTCATCTGTCTTGGTTGTGTCATCAAGGGTGAAACAAGTCACGATTTACATATATCTTCAGCAGTCGCAAACGGGCTCGCACAGATTACGATTCAGACTGGAGTGCCTGTTTCGTTTGGAGTGCTCACGACGAATACAAACGAACAAGCGATCGCAAGAGCCGGCGGCGACAAGGGCAATAAAGGCGCCGAAGCAATGGATGCGGCGCTCGATGCTGCAGAAGCGATTGCGTTGCTCGTCCGAGCGAAAGCAACCAATACTCCAAGTGTTCGATTCACACCTGGGCTCAAACCAAACGATAAGCTCGCATTGAATGAAACAAAGGATAAAAGTTAACCCATGGCTTCACCACGCGACATCCGTAAACTCGCTCTTCTTGCACTCTATCAACTTGATTCAAGAGCAGGAGATGATGCGGAAGCAATCCGTGATTCGCTCGACGATGTGCTGACTCTTGAAGAAGAGGGTCTGACTTTTTCCGATCTCAAGATGGACTTCAGTGAAGCTCAACGAGATCGAGCATTTGTACTCGCTCAACGAGCTTACGAACATCGTGAAATCGCAGATGTTGAACTCAACGAGCTCTCTACAGATTGGACTGTTTCTAGGATGCCAGTTGTCGACCGCTCGATTCTTCGTCTAGCTCATTTTGAAATGACTGTATTAGAAGATGCTCAACCCAAAGCAGCTGTCAACGAAGCTGTCGAGCTTGCAAAAGTATTCTCTACGAAGAACTCACCTGGGTTTATCAATGGAATCCTCGATAAAATCCTTAAGCGAGTACTCGCACAGAACCAGAACGCAGGGGTTGAGTGATTCATGGCGTTCTTCAGGAAAACAATCGACACGCTCAAAAAGGGACTTGGAAAAACGCGAGACAACTTTGTGTCGTCGCTGCGTTCTATCCTGAGCGGGAAACAACTCGACGATGATCTCATCAAGGAGATCGAGAAGCGATTGATCCAGTCTGATGTTGGAGTCGCCGCGACTAAAATATTAATTGACGGCATCAAAGTTGATTACAAAGCAGGAACACTCACAAAGGGTGAAGATGTGATTGAGTATCTCAAGAGAGAGCTCAAAGAGATGTGGCCTGCACAAGATCGAAATCTCAACATAAGCGAATCGAAACCAACTGTGATCCTGATGACAGGAGTCAATGGAGTTGGAAAAACGACTTCAATCTCAAAGCTCTGTAAGCAATTGACTGAAGATGGAAACACAGTCTTGCTTGGCGCGTGCGATACTTTCCGCGCTGGCGCTGTACGCCAGCTCGAAATCTGGGGCGAACGTCTCGGAGTCGAAGTCGTCAAAGGTCAACAAGGGGGAGATCCTGCCGCCGTCGCGTTCGATGCATGCAGTGCGGCAAAAGCTCGCGGGGTTGATGTCCTGATCCTCGACACCGCAGGACGATTGCATACACAAGCAGGATTAATGGATCAGCTCAGTAAAATCCATCGTGTCATCGATAAGCAAATCCCAGGCGCTCCTCATGAAACGCTGTTGGTACTCGATGCGACATCAGGACAGAATGCTCTGAGACAAGCTGAGGAGTTCAACTCCGCAGCAGGAGTCACAGGGATCTTCTTGAGCAAGCTCGACGGCACTGCTCGAGGCGGAATCGTCGTTGCGATCAAAGAAGCTACCGATATCCCAGTCAAGTTCATTGGGTTAGGCGAGACTCCTGACGATGTTGAAGCGTTCGATCCGGAGCGTTTTGTAGAAGCGATGTTCGCCGATTAACACGGTTAGTACAGCTTGAAAATCCTAATTGGAAGTGCTTTTGACGAAATCCGACTCATATTGAGTATGGAGATTTATCACTTTTTGGCTCAAAAACGCACTCTGAAGACCCGAATAACCAAGATTTGCCTCGTACACGTTGATTTGTGTAAGTATATTGTGGAAAAGGGGTTATATTAATAGGAGAGAGGGTGAAATAGCTCGTGTAGAGGATGTTTCGTTGTTTCCTTTCTGAAAGTGAGATCAGATATGAATCTGTTAAAAGCAAGCATTCTCGGAGTCGCAGTCCTCGCTACAGCATCCGCTGGGTCAGCAGCCGACACTATCGCAGAGTTCCAACTCAATGATCATCCGGCCGGCGATCAGGCTCCACCAACTTACGGGTTGCGTTTGGACAATATCCTCGGTAGCGGCGTATCAACACTGAGCATGGACTTCCACAACGATTCACGCATGGTCGTCAGTGAAGATAGCGGCGTGCTCTCACTTCACATCACAGGTACGCTCTACGGCGGCGAAATCGAAGATCACGATTATGTTGATGCTCATTCGTACGCGGTGGATTTCCTATATGAAGTCAATGTCGCTGATGTAACAGATGGTTGGGATGTCAATACATTCGACTCGTCCAACAGCGGAACACTTATTGATCTTGATACAAACGAAGAGATCACTCTCTACGGCAAAGCAAACATGGATGGATTGGTCTTCTCCATGCTTGCTGACGGATTCCGTCTCGATGGTGACAACGATTCATGGGTTGGCCGTGGATGGATGACTACCAACAGTGACGGCTCAATGTCGCACGGCGGTGCACAAGACTGGCTCTTCGTTGGAACTCCAGTTCCTTCACCAGCAGGTGCATTCGTACTCGGTCTCGGCGGACTCGTCTCGATGCGTCGTCGCCGCTAAATCAGAACAACAAACCAAACCCTAGTTCGCCCTCATTCGTGGGGGTGTTTTTAATTATAGAAATCATCAACCATGTTCCATGTGTCTTTATGCGCTTCCTGAGATGGGTCGTACACATTCCTTGTGATCGAGTTGAACCGAGATCGTTTGATTCGATCCTGCTCAGTGAGTGCTGGTTCTCGTAAGTTCCAAAGCAAGAGCATGATCAAATCTCGTTGTTGCTCGTCTGATGTCGGGATCGCCTTAAGGAGTATTGGTTCGAGCTCATCTCCGAATCCACCCAATGCATACACGCTGAACTTAGCATCCGCAAAGATATCGTTATCCCGAAGGTGCGGGAGAAGAATTCTAGATGCTTCATCGACGCTTTGAGCAACACCTGCTCTTGCGAGGATATACGCGGCGAAATAGCGTTGTTGATTGTCGTTCGATCTCATCGCAGCTTCAAGCTGAGAAACCCAATCTTGAGCGACGAGTGTCAACGATATCGTACAGAATCGAGCGTTCGTATAGATCAGTCCGCGTTTTCGAGGACGATCGTACGGCGTTGTATCATCACGCAATCCTTCGATCGATACTCGGATCAGATCCTCAGTGATTGGGTAATCTTCATTGATCGATTCGATTATGTATCTTTGAGTTGTGTAGTCGAATCGTCTTTTCTGAGCTTGGTTCCAGATGTGCTTACAAATTAGTTGGCGTACTTGCCAGTCTTCGTGATTCAAGGATGCATACAGATATTCAGCAGTGAGATCAGGATGCGAGAAAAAGACTCTCGCAGCTCTGGAGTAGTTATATCGAACATCGTCATCGCGAAACTGATCGAGCAACTCGTCGAGTGAATAAGAATGATCGAAGATTGTTGTGCAGTTAGTTAAAACAGGGGGTTCACTACTGGGTTGGCCGAAGCATGAACAAGTGAGCAGGGTGATCGTTAAAAGTGAAGTTGCAATGTTCATGTTTCATCTTCGGCGATTCGGTCAAAGATCAACCAGCACTATCGCCGCGAGCTTCATGCTCGGAATCAAAGTCTTCAGCAAACGAGACAGGTCCTGGCAACTCAGTCTTCCAAGGTTGTTCACTTGTGAGTTCACGCGCTGCCTTGCGCCCTTCAAGAATCCATCGGCGCTCTGAGTTGCTCTCAGGGACATCCATCGGAGAGTGCATCGCAGTCGGATCATCTTGAGTGACATGAATCTTCTGAGTTGGGAATGCAAACTCCACTCCGAGTCGATCTGCTAATCGAACAACATCGAGCATGAAGCGATGCTTCTCTCTGAGTTCGATTGACCAATCTGGACATTCAAAGAAGATGTACACCAAAATATCAAGCGAGTGAGGTCCAAACCCGTTGAGCCAGACATGGTAATAGTCCTTGCGGGTGTATGGATGGAGCTTCACAATCTCGCGAATACCAGCACAGAATGCTTCGATCTTGTCCGGATGTGTGTCGTAAGTGACGTTGAGCTTGGTTGTGAAGCGTCGATATTTCCGTCGGCCGTAGTTGTCGACTTTTGCTCGAACAAGGGTTGCGTTTGGAACTGTGACGAGTGAGTTATAGAAAGTGCGAATCCGTGTTGATCTGAAACCGAGATCTTCGACTGTGCCCTCTACTTCATTGACATAGATCCAGTCTCCGATTTCGAATGGACGATCGAGGATAACTGCGATTGATCCGAAGAAGTTTTCAATCGTGTCTTTCGCTGCAAAAGCAACGGCTAAGCCACCAATTCCGAGCCCAGTGAGCAGCGGCATGATTTCAATTCGAAACGCTGATGCAATGTAGACGAGCCCGATGGCGCCGATGAAGAGTTTCGCCGTGCGTTTAACCATTGGGACAAGCAGATCGTCGAACTTGGTTTCTGTCTTCTCTGCTTGGGTTGAGAGCCAATCCCCGATGAGATCGGTGAGCTTAAATGCGGCCCATACAAGTGAAACCATCAAGACAACGCGGACTGCAACGATCAAAACAATTGTTGGAGTCGCGGGGAGAAGCCCGAGTTCGAGTGCGATGTACCAGATACCAGCTGCGGCGAGCATTCCAAATGGACGCACCGCTCTCTTGAGCGAGCCTTTTTCGACTTCGCGCCCTCGCCTTACTTCGAAGCGATGCCACAATCGACGAAGAATCCCTCTCACGAGTAGATCTGCGATCATCCCGATGAAGATGACGACGAGGATTCCGATCCATTGCCAGTATTCGAGACCGAGCGATGCATTGCCTTTGAGTGATGAAGGGACAGCATCACGAATTCGTCCCATCAGGGTTTTATCGAGTTGATCTCCTGCGATCGTGTCTTCGTCTTCAGTTTGGATTGCAAAGTCGTGGATTCGATCAAGGGTTTCTCGATCGAAGAGCCATTGTCCATTCGATTGTCTTGTGAGCGAGATTGAATAACCCGGATGCTTTGTTGCAAAGGTTAAATGCTCCCAAATTCGATCAGTCTGAGGGTAGTAAACAAACCTTGTATCAGCGAGCTGGGTTGGAAGTTGGTCCTCGCGGACGAGCCCGATCCGTCCAAGAACGCTGTAGAGGTCGGCCGCGAGATTCCATCGAGTTTCAAAAGGAAGCGTGCTATCGACATCAAGACACTCAATTGCTTGAGTCATCCCTGCTTTTTTCTCAGATGAAGAGGCGCCGTCTGTAAACCCTTTTATCCCTTTGAGAAAAGCGAACATCGTCGCTTGTGGCGATGCGTGAAGAGGGTTTGAAATAGGCACTTGGGTCGCAATTTCAGTGCTTTGTTCGGAGTCTTGAGCCGAACTAGGGAGTGTAATGGTGTCTTGAGCCGTCGCTTGAGGAACCATCAAAGCCCAGATACAGGCAGTGACAAGGGCAAGGACAGATTGACGAGATAGGCCAGCGCTGGAGATGAGCTTCATAACCAGCATCTTATCCCTAATCTCTTGCTAGATCAGGGTTCAACAATTCGCGTCTCGTTGGAGCGCAATTGATCCATCTTCGGTAGTCTATCGAGTTTCCTTGTCCTACCCTATAGACCCAATATGACGAGCACAAGGCGCGTCAGAATGAAACTGATTTTATCGATAAAGGGAGCGGCGCACATGGCAGCTGGGACCAAAGGATCAATCACACAAGTCATCGGGTCGACATTCGACGCACAGTTCCCTGAAGGGGATCTGCCCGATATCTACAATGCAATTATCACTGAGTGGCAACACGACGGGAAAGCAACCAAGCTTGTTGGAGAAGTTCAACAACATCTTGGTGGCGGACGCGTTCGTGCAGTAGCGCTCGGTTCAACCGACGGTATGACCAGAGGGATGACCTCGGTTGACTCCGGCGGCCCTGTAAGCGTTCCAGTAGGAGAGAAAGTACTCGGACGAGTATTCAATCTCCTCGGTGAAGCAATCGACAACAAGCCTGAGCTTGAAGGTGTAACTCGTTCGTCGATCCATCGCGAACCACCTGAGTTCTCACAGCTCAATCCGAAGACGGAGATCTTGCCTACTGGTATTAAGGTCATCGACTTGCTCTGCCCGTTTGTACGCGGTGGTAAGATCGGCCTCTTCGGCGGTGCAGGTGTTGGTAAAACCGTTATCATTCAGGAAATGATCGCTCGCGTTGCTCGTGAGTTCGGTGGATACTCCGTATTCTGTGGCGTGGGTGAAAGAACTCGCGAAGGGAATGACCTTTGGCGCGAAATGGCTGAAGCGGAATATACCGACGCAGAAGGAAATACTGCACACGTTCTCGACAAGGTAGCGATGGTCTTCGGCCAAATGAATGAACCTCCGGGATCACGTCTCCGTGTTGCACTCTCTGGCTTGACCATGGCGGAAAACTTCCGTGATGAATCAGGTAAAGAAACCATGATGTTCGTTGACAACATCTTCCGCTTCACGCAGGCCGGTTCAGAAGTGTCCGCACTTCTCGGTCGTATGCCTTCAGCGGTAGGTTACCAGCCGACCCTTTCGACTGAAATGGGTCAGCTTCAAGAACGAATCACTTCGACCGCTAAGGGTGCGATTACTTCCGTGCAGGCGATTTATGTGCCGGCGGATGACCTTACTGACCCTGCTCCTGCGACTGCGTTTGCTCACTTGGATGCATTCGTTGTTCTTGAGCGTTCGATTGCAGAAAAAGGTATCTTCCCTGCGGTTGACCCACTCTCATCAACTTCGCGAATCCTTGATCCTTCGATCATCGGCGAGCGTCACTACGCTGTTGCTCAGCGTGTACAAAAGATCCTCCAGCGTTACAAGGATCTCCAGGACATCATCGCGATTCTTGGTGTTGACGAGCTCTCAGATGTTGACAAGCAGGTTGTTGCTCGTGCTCGTAGAATCGAACGATTCTTGTCACAGCCGTTCTACGTTGCGGAAGTATTTACCGGATTCCCTGGTATTAACTCCACACTCGAACAGACAATCGATTCGTTCGAGCGTCTATGTGAAGGCGAAGGCGACGATCTCCCTGAATCTGCATTCATGTATGTTGGTACACTCGAAGACGCCCGCAAGAAGGCAGAAGCAGCAGCAGCGAACGCATAAGCGATCAACGCTCGGTTTCATCCAAACTTTCAAGATTATTTACAACACCCGCAATCGCGGGTGTTTTTTTATTCAATCATGGAATAAGAACTGAGTGAATAGCATTGTAACTCATACTAACTGTTTGGTTAGGAATAGGGTAATAGGTGTCCTCAAACTTCGTCGCAAAGGAAGTTGAAATGGTGAAAACTAAGAATGTCGATCAACGCGCGTGTTCATACAAAACACTTGATGATTTGAGTCGAGATCTCGATCAAATCGAGTCCTGGTATTCTGCAGGTACTCTTACATGTAAGGGCAACTGGAGCGAAGGAATGATCTTCGATCATGTCGCAAAAGTCTTTTCATATTCGATTGATGGATACCCATTTAAGTTTGCAGCCCCCATGCGCAAGATTGTGACACTGATGTTCAAGAAGAAGATCATGGCTGGCGCGCCGTTCCCTGCTGGGATTAAACCGCCACCAAGGTTCTTGTATTCTGGGGATGTCGCAGCGGCGAGCCCTGATAATGACTTTACTTTTGAGCAAGGTATCGATTCTCTTCGTTCTGTCATCGCAAGAGTGGAGAATGGGGAGAGGCTCACAGAACCCAGTCCAGTGCTCGGCCCACTTACGCACGAAGAGGGAATCAGAAAGCATCTCGCGCATGCAGAGTTGCATCTAAGCTTTCTCGATAACAGTGGGTAACTTTTTAAGCAGCTTCCGATTTATCATCAGCCTGAAGATCAGTAACTGAGTTATTGTCTTGAGGTGGCAATGCAAACTGGGAGTGGAACTGCTGAAGCAAAGTGAGAACGGTTCTCTGTGTTGAGACAGGATCAGGCTCTGACTGTGCGCATAAGAAACGGAAACCCGACAAGTCTGGAGTTGATCTAGTTGCGTGTTCGATGACACCCATACGCCATGAATCAAACTGTCGTTTATTGAGCATCGCGAAGATCAATACTTCGGGTTCGTCAGAAACTTCGCAACTCTGGATGTGATCTAGCTCCAGTTCGAGCGTTGTGTAGTCGCCTTCCATGATTTCAAAGAGATATCCGCCTGCAATCATTAAAATTCCAGTAACTCGATCTGACGCTCTGCGCCGAGTGAGATTGTCTTTGAGTTGTTGAAGCGAGAGCTGGCTTGTTTCTTCGTTGAGCTCAGCGAAGTAAACAACACATGCAAGTTTCATTTTTCAATCCTTCCGATCCTGATTTCTAAATCACTGATATAAAAAGTGCTTAATCATGGTTCGTCAAGATTGCATAGCGATTGCTCGAAAACGAGTCTGGTCGCATCGAATACCACATAGATGATTTATATTAGGCTGTAACCGCACATTGTTGAGGCGATCGTGTTGGTTCTCAGTGAGCAGGTGTTTCTTGTTCGATCGTCCAAGTGAGTTGCTCGCCGCGGCAATCGATATGAATATTGAAAAAACCTGGAGTTCCATTTGGACCCGATGCATCATGCTTATTGATCATCGGCCAAATGATCTCGCGATCAGTATTGGGTAGTGGGAGCCCATCAATCTCATCAGGATGATGCCAACGAAGCTCGCCTTCATTCATGTGTCCATCAACAACTTCAACCGGGCGCATCACACGATAGTAGAACAACAACCAATGGGTTTTTCCTTCGAATGCGGTTTCTGCGATGAGTCCGCCGAGATGTAAATCGTCGATCTCAACATGAATCCCAGCTTCCTCTTCAATCTCCCTTTGAGCACATTGCGCAGGAGATTCCCCGATCTGCATTTCGAGTTTGCCACCAATCGGGGAACAGAGTCCTTTGTTGGGTGACTTAATCCGATGAAGCAACAGCACTCGCCCATCCTTATCTCGAAGATCACACAAGCACGCAATTTTGTAAGGAAGCGCCGCGTTCGCAGGGTCCTCAGTCATGTCAGGTAATATATTGGCAGCATCAGGCATACATCAAGAATAGGCGTGACGAGTGAAAAAGCCCGTCAAAAACAGGCTGAGAATTCACAAGACGAAAGGTTGGGTGTTCGTTCAGTTATGCTTGAGCATGGTTGAATGTCGCAATTGACGAGACGAGTTCAACTGAAGAATCAAAATGATCGCTGCGTACGGCCTTATACGTTTCATTCTCAAAGAAACGAGTCTTCGTCTCTTCATCAGGGAATGAGAGAATAAACACTCGATTAATCGAAGGGTCTTCATCTCCCTTTAGCTGTTCATTTACTCGGAAGTCATAACGAAAGAACCCGCCGTGCTCTGTTAGAATTGGTGTCATTCCGGCGCGATATTGATTGTAACGATCGTCGTTTGAAACATGCAATCCGATCAATATTTCGTGGCGTGATTCATCTGGCATGGGTGTATCCTCCATCAACTTCTAGAACTGTTCCTGTGACAAACTCAGCGCTCGCAAAGTAATCTACAGCTTGTGCGATCTCGTCGGATTCACCAATCCGACCCAAAGGATGAATGCTAGCAAAGTCGTCAGCATTCTCTCCGATTAAAGGCGTGCGGATGATTCCGGGAGCAACAACATTGATACGGATGTTATGAGGAGCAAGTTCGCTTGAGAGTGCAACTGTGAGCGCATGAATCCCTCCCTTGCTTGTCATCGGTGCAGAAATTGGTGCACCGGCCATCGCGTGATTTACAAGCACCGTACCGATATTGATGATTGAACCTGATTGCTGTTTGATCATCTGAGGCACAACCGCTTGGGTCGTAAAGAATGTGCCTTTGAGATTCGCGTGATAGTATTGATCCAGATCTTCGCTCGTTACTTCGAGAAACGGTTTGAGCCCAAACTGCCCAGCATTGTTGACGAGCGCGTCGATTCGCCCAAAGTGTTTGATCGCGTTTGCGACGAGTATTTTTCCTGTTTCAGGATCACCTATATCTCCAGAAATTGCGATGACACGATCTTCCGAGGAAATATCAACGAGTGATTTACGAGTTGATTCAAGGCGATCTTCGTTTCGGCCAGTGATGACTACAGAAGCGCCAGAGTTGAGAAATCGACGAGCAGTTGCTTCTCCGATCCCAGAGTTTGATCCAGTAATGATGACGCTTTTGATCGGTTGTGACATGTATAAATTCTCCTTGGGTGTTGCGTGATGAGCACTCAAAGTGAGCGCTTGCACGGATCGAACGCAGGGGGATCAAGGAGTATTTGGATCTATGGATACTTTTTGTAACTTAGGGAATAAATGACGCACAGGTCACCTTCTTACCAAAAGGTAACCTCGTTGAGTCGACAGAAACAGCTCTGATTTCAAAAGGAAGAGACAATGTCAATAGATCCGCCGCCAACAGATTGTCCACTCGGTGAGTGTTTGAGTCTAATCGGAGGAACATGGACTCCAAACATCATATGGTATCTCAATGACGGTCCAGTTCGCTTTAGTGATTTAAAACGTGACATCACAGGAATTTCATCAAAGGTGCTTACAACTCGTTTGCGAAAGCTGGAACGCGACGGCACAGTCATGCGAAAAGTTGAACCAACCTCGCCTCCAACTGTGACTTATGAACTTACTGAACACGGCCACAAGCTGCGACCAGTTATTGACGCGATCATCGAAGTTGGGTACGAACTCAAAGGGATCCGAAAAGCCAGAATTGAAGCGGCGCAGATTCAGCCTTCTTCACTTTGATTTTCAGATTCGACTACTGATCCAATTCCTTTTCGTGATCCGTCGTAGAGTTCATAGCTCAGCAATCGGCATTCGATTTGAGAGTTGAAGAAGACTTGTCTGCGTGATGTCTTGAGCCCAATCTCGTGTGAGAGAGCACGCGAACCTGTGAACACGTGTCCTGTGTATCCCTTGCATCGAGTCTTGAAGAAGTCTCCGATATCAGAATAGGTCGCTTTAAGTTCGTCGGTTTCGCCGAGCCTTAACCCGTATTCTGGATTGAGGATAACATGCCCTGTTTCATACTCGCCGAGAGCAGGAATCTCGGTGTCTGCAAAGTCACATGCTTCAAAGTCGATGAGGTGATCAACGCCTGCTGTCTGTGCGTTTTTCTTCGCAGCTTGAATTGCACGCGGGTCATTGTCTGTTGCAATGATCGGCATCGGATCTTTGAGAATCGGTTTAGACTTGCGAGCTTCTCTACGCATTTCAAGATATGCATCATCAAGATCCAACATAGTGTGCAAGCAACTCGCATCAGAGCGGAAAAGCCCAGGCGCGCGCCCGGTTGCGATAAGTGCAGCTTCGATCGCGAGTGTCCCTGAACCACACATTGGATTGACGAGAGGGGTTGTCCCGTCATATCCCATCCCCATCAATACCGCAGCTGCGAGAGTCTCTCGCATCGGCGCGTCGTGAGGCATCTTTCGATATCCCCGATCGGAGAGGCGTACTCCGTTCGTGTTGAGATAGATCCACGCGCGATCTTGTTTCCATACGAAGTGGATGACAACTGCGGATCGATCAGGTCCTGAGTCTGGACGTGAACCTGTCTTCTCAGTAATGCGATCAACAATCGTGTCTTTGAGCACAAGGTTTGGGTACATCGTGTTGTCGACGCTGTGATGCTCAATGTTGGAAGTGATCGTGAAGTATGAATCGTTGGGGATCAACTCTTCCCAAGGGAACGCGGCGGCCTCCTTCTTGAGCGCGTGAAGCGATGGGCAACGGAACCGATTGAGCAACCAGAATGTATGTTGAGCCGTCCTAAGCTGAAGATTGATCCGAAGACAATCCTCAAGCGTTGCGCCGATATGAACCGCGACATGATCTTCTTCTTGGATCTCGTACCCAAGCTCTTCGACTTCTCTACGTAGAAACGGAGTGATGTGCTCGGCGCAGGTAATGCGTGTGAGCCGTTTTTTATGTGGATCGAGTTGGCTCATGATATTTGCTCACGCTGAGGTTGATGAAAAACCCGCGCATCGCACGGGTTATTAAGAATAGGTCGAAAGAACATGCTTTGCTTGATCCCTGGCGCTCCATTGTTCCAATCTCAATAAACCTGAATCAGGCAATTTAGCAATAGTGAGAGCGCCAAACTTGAATATTACAAAGAGAACACGATTCCTTGATCAAGTGTCGCTTTCTACTGATTTGATCGGATGTTCTCGATCAGAGACTGACTCGGGTTTTTCTGGATCGTTTGGATCTGGATTATTGATCGAATCGACAAGCCGCGAGTAGAGTACTCCGGTTGCGATGATAATGAGTCCAACAGTAAGAGATGCAATAATTCGAGCAGCCGGCGCAAGAGTCATTGTATCGAGCAAGAGCACTTTAGCTCCGACGATACAGAGTAGAGTGAGCCCTGCCCATCGCAGCTGTCGAGGGAGTTTGAATCCAAGTGATATCGACGCAACAGCGTAGATACTCCACCAGATCGAGATCGCGGCGCCGAGTGCTGAATCCGTATCGAAGAACAGGTGTGTGAATCTGACAACTTCGATTGAGCTGACAATAAGCGTGAAGACCCAAAGCATCCCAAAGAGTACTTTACTCATCCATGAACGACTCGATACAAGATTGAGTTCGTCAGGCACATCCTTTGGGATAGCACGAGTGGGTAATGTGTGAGCACTATAAAACATTACAGCAAGTATCGCGATCGACGCAACCGAATCAATATTTACGAATGGAGTGAGATCGAGTGTGCTCTCATCAACACCAATCATGTAGAGACTCCAGCCTGAAACAAGAATGACAACACCCGAAGCTGCAATCTCTCCGAGTGACCATGCAAAGAATCGTTTACCAAGCATGATGATCGCGCCTAAGAACACAGCTTGAGCAAGGAGCATTGAAGGAGTGTTTTGAGATACATCAACTCGTCCAATCGCGATTGCTCCTGCGAGTACCACGAGCGACGTAGAGATGGTTCGAAGAATGTAGTTTGCTTTTGGGAGCGCTGCGATACTCGCCCAAGCGAGAGCAGCAATTAGCATCGGAATCACATGAATATCAAGTCCAATATCCGATCTTGAATTACTCAACTGTGACACGCAGAGCACAACCATCGAGATACCTGCAAGTACGAATGCATTGATACGCAAAGATTTGATTGGAATCTTGACGCACACCCAGCAGCATATCGCAGCGATCACGAGCGATGCCGCGCCATAAGAATCCTCGAGAGTTTTATCATGGAGCATGCTTGCAGCGAAGAGCCATAACGAAATCGAAGCAGAAGTACTCCGTTCTGAAGAATATCGACTCCGCCATGCTGCAGTCGCAAAGGCAATGCTTGCTGCGATGGTTTGGAGAGACCACGCTGTGAACGAGAGTCCAAACAAGAGTAGCGCAGGATCTGATTCATAATACCGAATCAAGTCATATGTCAGAAGGCGAGCAATCCCGTATGCCATCAAAGCGAGCCCAAACAATCCAACCGCGCGGAAACGGAATCGTCTCGCTGTTTCTACTGCTCCGAGTCCAACTGAGAGCCAGGCGATGACTTCAACCCAGCCGCCAAAGGCGATTGCTATCGTCGCGACAAGCAACAATGATGCATTGACAAGCAACGCAGATAAAAGCAACGAACCAGGAGAGGCCGTCTTAGATGCAATCGATGCAACTGGGTTGAGTCCGATCCTCATAGATGTGATCGTGATGACAACACTTGCAGCGCAGAATCCGAGCGGCGCGAGATAGACGAGATCAGGATTGAATGACTTGATCGTGAGTCCTGAAGCTATGACGGCCCAAATTGTCGCTCCAAAGAGAGAGTTGATCCATCGTGCTTCTGGAGTAAAGAGTGAGAGCAGGTTGAAACGAATCTCGCCGGAATCTGTTCTAGTGAATCCGCTTTGGCATGAGCTCTGCCACCGGATGCGATCACGCAAAGAACTGAAGAATCGTGAGGATGCTGCGAGTTCAACGATGGTCATGAACCAAGCGAGTGTAACAAAGGTCAGCGAACTCACAGGCGATTGATCATACATCGAGCTAAGCCACAAGCTCCCGATGAGCCCGGTTCCCCACCAAGCGAGTCGTCGAGCATGGCTGAAATGTCCACCCTTCCATGCGGATAGCACGAGTCCTATCGAAAGCAAGAACAAGAGATAACCAGGCAGGATGACTCGTGATGGTTCATCACTTGCGAGCAGGACAGGCACGATAAAAGCGCCAAGAAGCGAGAGTAACGCGAGAAGCACTCGATTAGAGATTGCGCCGAGAAGTACGCCTCCGATGGAGACAATCGCAAGCATACCGAATGCGATTTCAGGACCGAACAAGTTGTACATCCTGCTCGCGGCGTAGATCGACGCGTACATCGTTGCAATACCTGCAGCTGAGAAACCTGATGACGCAAGTGGGTTGATTTTTTTTCGAAGAAACTCTCCGAGCCCGAGTAAGAGGAGTCCGAAGATCCCCGCTGAGCCACAGCGGATTGCTGGAGAGAGAGCGCCGATCCAACCTTCGTCATGAGCAAGCTTGAGGAACATGCCTACACCAATGACAACGATCACGACACCAAGGAGCATGAGGCCCCTGATTCCTAGTAACCATTCAAGTTTGTTCAGATCAAAGAGTCGTTTCGGTTTGGCTACATGATAATGCGGTTGTTCTGGTAGAGGTTTCAACTGAACAGACGACGGCTTTGGTGCCGCGATTGAACTCGATGACTTAGATGTAGGCGCACTGGCAACCGGCTTTGATGGCTTGACGTTGGGGCGTGCAATCTGAGAAGTTTGTGTGTTTGGAATCGCATCGAGACGCTGAGTTAACGCATCAACGCGCTTCGCGAGTTCATCTACGCTGCTTTGGAGTTGTTCGATCTGCGTGGGGTCATCGTGATCCATTGAATCATAGTATAGTAAATGCTAACATATTGCAAGATCAATGTTGAGTTTCCATAAAAAAAGCCGCCCGTGATTGTGGGCGGCTTTGAGTAAAAAACGGATCGGGAGGGATTCGAACCCTCGGTACAGCTTTACACTGTACACCGGATTAGCAATCCGGCCCCTTCAGCCACTCGGGCACCGATCCTTAGTTGAGGATCGTAGGACACTATTCTTCAATCAACGACTCTTCGACGGAAGGATTCTGCAATTGCATTACTTTCACGCAGATGATTACGAAATCGACCCAGTCTAAGCATCGCATCAATTGCAACAGAGCCCGATATGGGCTCTGCAGCGTGAAATCCGGCTTGAATCTCTACTCGTTATGCTGCGGGAGGACACATGCACAGAACGAGATTCAATATATGAGTCGTATTCATAAACCGAGTACCCACCCGGCGTCGGATTCGTGTATCAAGTTAAGCGAATGGGATATTTAGTCCGCACCTTCAGCGTTGTTGTCGAGCATATTGCGAAGGTACTTGTTCTCGCGACGCGTTGCTTCTAGGTCAAATACAAGGTATTTCACTGAGAGGCGAAGATGGTCAAGCGAGTCTTGAAGCTCAGTGATTGTTTTTTTCATGCGTTGGTGACGAGCGCTGGTTTCTGAAGCAAGCTGAGCGAGCTTCGGACGATCTGACTCAGGGAGGGTGTCGATCTGCTCGAGTAGCTGGTGAAGTCGGCTTTGGAACTCGTTTTCTTTCATGGCTGATTCCCTTCTTAAGATTTGGCATCTCATTCTTAATATGTCACAGGTAATGTCCTGCTCTGCCAAACTCAGTTGCACACCTTGGGCCAGCCTTGCGTGCCAAATCGGCGCACCAAGTCCTAGGCCCGGGAAAATCCCCCTCCGTGGGGTCCAGACAGTCCATTTGAGACATCCATGAAGATATTGAGTCGCTCCGATCCTTCGGAGGACGAGTCCGGCTGTGCCGGATGTTGCCCAGATTCAACGAGGTCGGTGCAATCTCTGCAACGCTCGTTGAGCTGCTGGGGGCGCTGTTTGAGCGATCCGCACCAACTCCTGGGCCGGGACAGTATTCGCATCTGCGACCACCTTGGAAAGGTGCTTGCGAAGATTCATTTCGAACATCCGATAATAATCCTCTAATTCGTGTCGATTGAATCTACTCAGAGGATCTGGAAGACCACTTTGTGCTGCAGCCCAGTCGATGAGCGAGCCGCCGTGACCATCAAAGCGGTACAAGCTCAGAGTTGCTTGGAGTCTTTGAGCTGCTGTGGCAAACGGATCTCTTGCAGGTTCTGGGATTTTCGTCATGATATCGAGTAACTCTCGATGTCCAGCAGACGCAATCGGTAGTGGGGCATGATGCTCTTCGATCATGGGTTTGAGAGCTTGAGCAACCTCTGATGCGAGCTCGATCTGCGCAAACGCAGTGGATATCGTCTTGAGCCCTGCTCGATCAAATCGTATTGCGAGCCGTTGACAGGGTTTTCCCTCGTGCGATGTCGAGGAAGCGTTCGAGATCAAGCCTGAACCCCATTCAGGTTTTCCAGCATGGACAACTCGATCTCCAAGCTTGAACTTGGGAGTGGAATCAGCATTTATTGACGAATTTGAGGGTGTTGACACAGTAGATCCAAAGGACATCGGCCGGGAAAATCAGTGAGGAGCATAGGCACACACTGGTCCCAAACCCTCGCACTGTCTATACTTGTCTCCGCGAAAAAAGCGTTTATACCTGTTGGTACGCGCATCGTGAGATACGAAGAGCCGAGCAGTAGATGCCGCTCTCAAGTGAGGATAGCAGATGATCGAAGCGTTGAAAAGTGATGAAATCGTCGAGAAGGTCGGTGGCAAGTTCAAGCTCACGGCGCTCATTCAGCGTCGTCTAGAGCAACTGCTCGATGGCGCTCGTCCATTGGTCGCACGCGACGGCCGAACTGATCTCGAAATCGTCGTCGAAGAGATCATGCAAGATAAGATCACGCTCGAGTTTATCGATCTTGATCCAGTCGCTGCTGAAGAGCCATTGCTCTAACTGAACGCTTTTACAAATGACTGAAAACAAAAACCAATGTTCGAGCAAAGACTCCGATTGTTCATGCAATCAGGACTGGCTTGATCCGGTATTTCTACGCACTCACTTCGAGAACAAATCAATCTTGGTCGGCATCAGCGGCGGAATCGCAGTGTACAAAGTGTGCACCATCGTTTCGCGACTCGCTCAAGCAGGCGCCAATGTTACTGTTGCAATGACTCCAGCTGCGACCAAGTTTGTCACTCCAACTACTTTTCAAGCGCTTTCTGGGAATCCGGTATACACCTCGTCATGGGAACACATCGAATCGAAGGATCCTCAGCATATCTCGCTCGCAGATCGTTGTGATGCTGCACTGGTGGCCCCGTGCACAATGAATACGCTTGCGAATCTCGTGCAAGGTCGAACAGACGATGTTGTTTCGCTGATCCTGAGTGCAATCGATCGCAATCGAGTTCCAGTGATGCTGGCGCCTGCGATGAATGATGCAATGTGGGGCCAGCCTAGTAATCTACGTAATGTTGAATTAGCGGTATCAGATGGGTTTACGCTCGTCGGTCCAGGAGTTGGTTGGCAGGCTTGTCGACATTCAGGAACTGGACGAATGAGCGAACCTGCAGATTGTCTCAAAGCGTTAAAGCAAGCGATGAGAGAATGACTTGGTTTGTGGCGAAAGGGCGACTAAACTCATTGCCCAACCAATAAGACGAAGATTGAGCATCTCGATGCACAATCGAGCATCTTTGGAGAGATGGCTGAGCGGTTGAAGGCGCACGATTGGAATTCGTGTGGAGGAGTAATCCTCTCGGGGGTTCGAATCCCCCTCTCTCCGTTGAA
>Ga0209344_10002101_pt1 | contig 23224 bp, 17 predicted proteins | sample Cruoilmetagenom6_FD_187293 | JGI IMG/M metagenome (GOLD analysis project Ga0209344, IMG submission 187293) | Oil polluted marine microbial communities from Coal Oil Point, Santa Barbara, California, USA - Santa Barbara Oil Seep Sample 6 (SPAdes)... | ecosystem: Environmental > Aquatic > Marine... | reverse complement strand
ACGCGCAGCGGCTCCGCCGCCAGTCCGGCGGCCCGCCTGTCATCCAGGATTTGGCTGATGGGATAGGACCGGTGCGGCAACGCACGCCCGACCGCGAGCCCCGCCTGCTGCGCCAACGCCGCAATTGTCGTCCCCCGCGCGCAATCGAGCCTGACAGGCAACGGATTGAGAAGATATCCGAAAAGCGGCTGTGCATCCGGGTGGTCACGGGTAGAGGCGACAATGCCGATCTCCAGATCACTGCCAGCCATGTAGGGGCGCAACCCTGCGGCGGTCGCTGCCAGAGAAAGCGACACCGGCCTTTCGTTCGCAGCGCGCACTTCATCTGGCGACAGTGAACTGCGGCGCGTCACAAAACCGTCCGGCGCACCCGGTGCAGCAGTTTCGCAGAGCAGAGCCGAGGCCGGCGTCTGCGTCCCGGACTCGAGCCAGAACGCTCGATGCGCCGCCTGCCCCGTTTCAACCTGCCAAGCGCAGAAAGATGCGTAATCGGTTCGCAATTCGGGTGCCGGGTGGCCCGCCAGCACGTCGATGATCTGCGCCCACAGCTGATCAAAGCTGTCGTGATCGCCACTCACATGGTGGATCGCAAAGGTGATCACCGTCGACCCATCCCGCACCGGCTGTATCAGGCACCGCAACAACGGGCCATCCGACAGATCAAACGGCGTGATCTGGAATGCCGAAATGGCCTCCGGGACGGCCTCCACCACGATCGCATCGCGAGAGGTCACGACCTCGATTGCCTCGTCCCGCCCCAGCTTGCGGCGCGGTGTTCCATAGCTCCATGACAGCGGTTGATGCTGCGGCGCGACCGCCCGCAACGCTGCCTCGAACCGGGGCGCATCTACTGTGCCCGCGACATGAAAAACCCGCGCCACATTGTACATCAGCGCATCAGGCCGCGCCCGTTGGTCAAAGAGCAGCGTCTGCTCGCCCACCGACAGCGGCGGGACATCGTCTTCGGGCAGCCGCGTGATTTCCGGCGCCGCCGCAGCGGGCCGAGCCGCCCCTCCGGATGCCAGCAGCCGGTCGATCTCTTCAGCGAGCGCGCGCGGCGTGGTGTGGGTAAAGGCCAGATCCTCGCGGATGCGCGCACCGAACTCGGCACTCAGCCGCACGATCATCTCAAGCGCGGCCAGCGAATCGCCGCCAAGCGCAAAGAAACTGTCATCAATCCCGATAGGCTCGATCCGCAGTTGCTTCTCCCATGCGGCGATGATCACTTCCTCGGTGCTATTCGATGGCGCGGCAACCGGCTCCAACGTATGGCGATGGATCCGATCCGGCCCCGGCAGCGCAGCCATGTCGAGCTTGCCATTGCGGGTCAGCGAAAACTCCGGAACCGCCACGAACGCGGCTGGAATCGCATGGGCTGGCAGGGTTTGCGCCAGAAAGGCCCGAAATTCGACCGCCGAAGGCGCCTGCGTCACACCTTCGGCCAGCTTGACCCAGGCGGTCAGGGTCTGGCGTGGCGCGGGATCATAGCCGATCTCTGACAACATGCGCGCCACATCATCCGCGCCCAGATCGTCGTCCAGCTCTGCCATCGCCTCGTCGCGGGTCTTGTGCCCCAGACGCACATCCCAGGCATAGGGAACCGCGTAGTTGTGATAGCCCTGCTCGATCTTGTGGGTGTGGATTCCTGCGGCGTTGATCAGGCAGTTGGTTGACCGGCCGGTATCCTCGGGCCGCAGCCAGGGGGTGCGATCCGCGAGGTACGCCAGCATCGTCGTGAGATCGACATCGACGTAGCGATAGAAATCCAGGTATTCGACCTGCTCGAACACCGCGTCATCCCGAAAGGCACGGGTATCCAGCAGCCGGTTCGCGGCGTCGTCGATGCGGTGATAGCTGCGCCGCGCCTTCAGCACGGCCCGATCGATGGCATCGGGGTCGAACCGGTCCAGCGCGAACTGTTGCGGTATCAGCCGCGTCTCGAAAAGCTGCCCGCGCGACAGGCCCGTGACGATCAACGGGATACCCAGCTCCAGCGCGCGATTGGTGGCCAGCGTGTAGATGGTCTTGAAACAGCCATTGCAGACGTTGGAATGCGACGCCAGAGAGTCTCGGAAAATGGCGTTCATCGCCGGGGTGGTCGCGAACTCGTGGTCAATGCCCAGCTCATTCACGATGCGGCGGATGTTGTCCTTGGCCTGCTCCGAGATATAGCCATTGTCGAGCGTCAGGGCGTAGGGCGTGAACCCCAGATCGATCAGGCGGTAGAGCGCATAGGTGGAATCCTTGCCGCCGCTCAGCAGGTGCATGCAGTCATATTTGCCCGTTGCGGACGCGCGGGCCGCGGTTTGCCTGGCGGCCAGATCCTCCTCGGTCCGGAACCAGCTACGAGCGACCGGCGCAACGCGGTCATACTCGCGACAGGTCTGGCATATCTGCGCTTCATCGAAGGCAATACCCGGCACATCATCCGGCAACCCGCAGCGCGCGCAATACACGCGCACAGGTTTCGGCGAGGGCGCCCAGCAGCCCGCGGCGACATTCGCGACCGACGGATGACAACTCAGCGCGTGTTCGATCTCGGTCAGGTCGATACGGATGCCGCCAACCTTGATCTGCGTGTCAAAGCGCCCGAGATACTCCAGCTCACCATCATTGCGAAGTCGCACGATATCGCCCGACCGGTAGTAGCGCATGCCGTCCAGTTCCACGAAAGGTCCGCGCCCCGTGTCGCCCAGGTATCCGGCCATCACACCGGGATGCGAAATCAGCAATTCGCCCGCAACCCCCACAGGCACGCGCTGGTCATAGCGGTCGACGATCCGCAGTGTTGTGCCGGGGGCCGGTTTTCCGATCAGCACATTACTGCCGGCCAAATCCGCACCAAGGCGGTAGATCATGCAGCCGACCACAGCTTCGGTCGGACCATATTCGTTGAAGATTTCGATACCGGAGTTGGCACTGCGCAAATCCTCGGCAATGCGCATGGCAAATGCTTCCCCCCCCACCACCAGCGTTTGCAGCGCATGTCCCCTACCCATGAGCCGGGTCAGGATCTTTAGGTGCGAGGGTGTCGCCTTGCACCATGTGATCGCGGGCGTGGCGGCGATCTGCGCCATCGCCTCGGCGCCGCTGCCGGGACAGACAACCAGCCGCCCCCCGGCAAGGATCGGGGCAAAAACCGTCGTCAGGGTCAGATCGAATGTCAGCGAGCCGAATAGTGACGCAACAGGTGGTTCCGCTGCGTCGAAATAGGACGCGAGCGCGAAGCGGACGTAACGCGCCAGCCCCAGATGGGTGATCGGCACGCCCTTCGGCTCCCCGGCAGAGCCGGACGTGAACAGCAGGTAGGCTTCGCTTTCATCGCTGACCGCCGCTAGCGGGGCGGCGGCGTGGGTGCGCAACCCGTCGACCTGATCGGCAGAGGTGAACACATGGGCAAGCCCCGCCCGTTCAGCCAGCTTCCTGCGCCGCGCCTCAGGCTGGGTCGGGTCGATGGGAACAAAGGACGCCCCGGCCAGCAGGATGCCGTAGATCGCGGCCACCGCCTGAATGGACGGGCCCAGCGCGACGCCGATCCGCGCTCCCGGTTGGCACGTCTGGCCGATCGATGCGGCCACCCCGCACGCCCATTGCCACAACGCGTCCCCGGTCAGTGCGATATCGTCCTGCTCGATCACGACCGCAGAATTGCCAGCCAGCGCCGCTTTCAGGCGCTCAGGCAGCAGCACTGCCGCGCCATCGAAATCCGGGGCGGCTTCCCATTCGGCAATCAAGGCCGCATCCGCCGCGCCGCAGATCGACGCCGCCCCCAGTGGGCTCTCGGGATCATCCAGCAGGGCGCGCAAGATCGCTTGCAGATGCTCTGCGATCCGGTCGCGATAGCCATCGCCCGCCGCACCGTTCCCGATGTCCAGCACTAGGTCGAAGCGGTCGGGCGTGCGCCCCTGCGCATCGGCATATAGGGTCGAATGCAACCGCAACGCCTGCCCCGCATCCATCGCGCCACAATGCAACCACTGCACGCGGGCCGGGATATCGCAGAACTGCGTCGGTGCGGTTTCGGGCGGCAGAACGTTGACCAGCGCCGCGTAGTCAGGCGCGGGGCTGGTTCCGGGGATCGCGAATTTGAGCGTGTCGAAAACAGCCGCCGCAACCCGTCGATGAAACGCCGCATGCGTCTCGGCCACGACAATCTCGATATCCACCGGAAACACCTCGACAAGCGCGCCGATACAGCGGCGCGAGGCCGCATTGGTCCGGTGGCTGACGGGCAGACCAATGGAAAACTGGCAATCGCCGCTGACCCGGTGGATCAACAGAGCCAACGCCGCTGTCAGCAGCACCGTATGCGACAGGTTGCCGAAAGGTAGGGCGTAAGCACCTTTTTCGCGTGTCTCCAGCAGATCGCGTATCTCATCCGAAAGCGGAACGGCCACCTGCGACGCGCAAGGCGTCGGCAGGTCGGACGCTGAGTAAAACCCACCGGGGCGCGGTGCCGGAATACGCTTTCTCCAGTGCTGCAACGCGCGCTGCACCATCGGATCAGGCGCACGCGGCAGCGCCGCGACCCAGTCATGGTAAGACACCTCCCCGAGCGCGCCATCTCCGCCGTAGGCCGCGGCGGTCGCCTCAAACACAAGCGCGGAACTGGCAGCATCGGTGAGAGTGTGGTGAATGTTGAGATACCACGACGCCGTGTCGTCCTCGTGCCGCAGCAAGACGCTGTCATAACCGCAAACACCCATGTCGAGCGGCCGCGCAGATCGCCGCCGCGCCCACTCGGCCACCTTGCCTCGCGCCAGCGATATCACCTCGGCCGGGCGTGGCGGATCAGCCAGAACCACGGCCGCCGCACCACCCGCAGGCGTCATCCGGGTACGCAAGGCATCCGACGCCTGAACAACCGTACCAAAGGCCCGCACGAACCGGTCGCTGTCGATGGCGCCATCCAAATGCGCAAGCAATGCCATGTTTTGGACAGGCGCGTCCGGATGCCGTGTCTGGGACGCCCAGAGTACCCGCTGCATCGCAGATAGCGGCACTTCGATCTGACGCGGCGGGTCTGCCACCGCCAGATCAGTCTGCTCAGACCCATCCACTGGAATTCTCCCGGGTTGCGTGACACATGACCTTAGACGAAATCCCAATTTGCAAGAAGGCTTGGATACCCGATCTACGAGCCCGTTCAAAAGTGCATTACGCACCATATCGGGATCAGTACAGCCCATGATTGACTCTTGTTCCTGCAAGGGATTTGACTAAACTGCTGTCTCGACTACTTTCCACGCCCCATCAAAGATCGTAAGTTAATGAAAAGGCTGTTTTATTTTGATTTTAAGACGGCTGATCTATCTGATCCTGGTTGCTGCGCTGGTGCCGACACTGGCAGCAGCACATAGAACAGGTGAAAGCTATGTGTACCTGAACATCGGCGAAACTTCGGTTTCCGGGCGTTTTGAGATACTGCTGAACGATCTGGGTAATTCCATGGCGCTCGACGATGACGGGGATGGCGTCGTCACGGAGCAGGAGTTCGACGCCCATAGCGCGGATGCCTACGCGCGACTACAGTCTGATCTGACTTTTTTCATTGGCGCACAGAGCTATCCTATCGAAATTACCGGTCACGATTTTCTCCCGGTGGGGTTCGGAACCTTCGCGCGCATCAAATTCACCACCTCCATCAACACCGCGCTGCCAGATACGATCGAAATCGAACACCATCCCTACTACGCGGATGGCGGACCAGAACATCCGATCTTGCTGGCCATCGAGAGCAATGCACGCTCGGGCCTTGAGGGCAACGAAGCGCGGCATACGCTGATTTTCGCCTCCGGGAGCGACCGGCGCAAGATTGACCTGACCGGAACCGCCGCAGCCGACCTGTTCAAAAGCTTCGTCATCTACGGCGTGAAACATATCCTGATCGGTCTTGACCATCTTCTGTTTCTGCTCGCATTGCTCTTTCCTGCGGTTCTGGTGTTCCGCAACAGGCATTGGGAAAGGGTGGACGGGCTGCGCCCGGCGCTGCTCAATGTGCTCGCGGTCGTGACGTTGTTTACCATCGCGCATTCGATCACGCTGAGCCTTGCCGCACTCGAAATCCTGCGGCTGCCCGAACGATTGGTCGAATCCCTGATCGCGGTCTCCATCGCCATTGCTGCCGCTGCGAACCTCGTTGCAGCGCCGCGCCGCCAGATGTGGGTGGTGATCTTTGGCTTCGGGCTGCTGCACGGGATGGGCTTTGCCAACGTGCTGGCCCCTTACGGCGTCGAGCCATCCAACATCGTCGTCACGCTGCTGGCCTTCAACATCGGTGTCGAACTGGGGCAGATCACATTTGTTGTGGCCTGTTTCCCGATCCTCTACATGCTGAGAAAGTCGCGGCTCTACATACCGGTGGTGCTATATGGCGGCTCGGCCCTGTTGATCCTGATCGCGCTCTACTGGTTTGTCGAGCGGGCCTTCGGGATCAACATGTCTGTTTTAAGCCTGCTGACCTGAGCGTTGCCAAGAACGGAACTTCAATATGACCAAGACTGACAACGCACAGGCCCGTGCGGCCATCCGAGCGTATCTCGCCAGTTCGCCGCTTGCCGGGCACGAGTTCCAGGACAGCGATGAATTGCTGCTCAGCGGGTTACTTGATTCGCTGTCGGTGATGCGTCTGGTGGCTTTCCTCGAGATGGAATTCGGGATCACCATCCCGCCCGAGGACATCACCGTGACCAATCTGGCGAGCATTGATGCAATGGCGGCATATCTCGCCCGTGAAAAGGTCTGAGCGGATGGCGGAGCGTAGCGAAGGGATGAGTTTCGACCCAACCGATGAGCAGCGCGCGCTCTGCGCCTCCGCACGGGAATTCGCGGAAAGCACCCTGAACGCCGGACTGGCCGAACGGGACAGGCACGGCGCGGGCCAAGAGGCCGGATGGCGTGACCTATGGCAGAAATGTGCGGATTTCGGCCTGTTCGGCCTTTGTATTCCGCAGGAATACGGCGGCGCGGGGCATAGCACCCTGACCACGATCATGGCGCTCGAAGCGATTGGCCGGGGCTGCGCGGACAATGGCCTGACCCTTGGAATCAACGGCCAGATTTGGGCGGTTCTGAAACCGATCCTCAGCTTTGGGACAGACGCGCAGAAGCGCAAATACGTGCCGGGCCTCATCGACGGGCGTTTGGTCGGCGCGCATGGGCTGACCGAGCTTGAAACAGGCTCTGACGCCATGAGCCTGAAAACCACCGCCGAGGCCCGCGATGGCGGTTATGTCCTGAACGGCACCAAGGCGTATATCGGCATGGGCCCCGACTGCGATCTGGCGCTCGTCTTTGCCAGCACGACGCCGGATCATGGCGCGTGGGGTGTCTCGGCCTTTCTGGTCGAAGCGGGCGATGCGGGGTTTGAGCGCGGCCAGCCCGAAGAAAAGATGGGCCTGCGATCGGTGCCGCTCGGCGGACTGCGCCTGACCGATTGCTGGGTGCCCGAAGACCGGCGTCTGGGCCCGGTCGGCGCAGGCATGAGCATTTTCCAGCACACGATGGAGTGGGAGCGCAGCTTTATCTTCAGCAGCCATGTGGGGGCAATGGCGCGACAACTGGACGAATGCGTAGCCTATTCCCGAAGCCGCGAAACCTTTGGCACGCCCATCGGCGAGAACCAGTCCGTGTCAAACCGTCTGGCCGAGATGCGCCTGCGCGTCGAAACATCGCGCCTGCTCCTGTATCGCGCCGCGTGGCTCAAGGACATGGGGCGGCCCTCGGCGCTGGAAGCCGCCATGGCCAAGCTGCACATATCCGAAGCATTTGCCGCGTCGAGCCTTGATGCGGTCCGTATTTTCGGTGGCCGGGGGTATCTGAGCGCCGACGGAATCGAGCGTAACCTGCGCGATGCGACCGGCGGGCTGATTTATTCCGGAACATCCGATATCCAGCGCCAGATCATCGCCCGGCTGCTGGACTGACGGATGGCTGATCCGCCTGCGGCACCTTCTGCACCGCTGTCAAAGGCCGAGGTGAATGATCGCCTTATCAAGGCAATACATGCCCACCGGCTGCACCGGGAGGTAGAGTCGCTGCTGGCGCTGCCGCCCGTAGCCCTGCCAGACGATGCACGGCCCACGGTGTTGGCGGCAGCCGCAACCCTCGCGGCAATCGCATCGGACATCCGGCAGGCGCAGCAAGCGATCATCGCGCGCCTTGCGGCAATGGGGTTTTCGGCGCGCCCCGAACAGGCCGTGCCTGCGCAGTTTCAGCAGTTCACCCAGCAGATCCCCCCGAACCAGATCGAAGCCGCGCTGCGGGCAGCCGCCGCAGAGGGTTACGCCATCCCGAACGGCATCGGGCCTGCAGCACTCCGCGCGCTGCGGTACACGCATGGCGAGCTTGCCCTGATGAAACGCGATGCCGTCACGACGCGGATGACGCTCCGCTGGGGCGTGCCTTTGCCGCGCACAATGGGCTGTATCCGGCGTGTCCTGTCGCCGGGGCTTGCGGATTTTGCCACCGCATCACCGCCCGCATGGCTCTGGCCCGCCTATTTCACGATAAAACCGGCTCGGGTGCTCCGCAAAATCCTGCACGGGCGGGCCGGACAGGTGGCTCCCGGTCGCTATGACCCCGGCATCAACTTGGGCACCCCCCTCCCCCTCGTCGCGCAACTGCTCGATATCGCTGGCGTCACCGACGTTGATACGTTGTTCGATTTCGGATGCGGCGATGGCCGGGTCGTGACCGCAGCTGCGCAGAGCCGGAACTGTGAGGCGGTCGGCGTGGAACGGGACGCGGAGCTTGCCGGGATTGCGCGCGCGACCGCGCAGGCCGCAGGCGTTTCGGGCCGCGTCCGCATCATCACCGGCGATGCCGCCGACACGGATATTTCCGAGGCCACGGTCGCCTTTCTATTCCAGCCGATGACCATTCTGAAACCTCTGCTCGACCGGCTGCGCGGGAATCTGCGCCCCGGCGCCCGGATTCTGGTACATGAACAATCGCCGCTGGCACCGGGTCTGCACCCCGACCTTTCCGTGCCAGTCTTTGCCGCCAATGCGCTGACGGTCGCACATGTCTGGTATTGTTGATAAATCCATCGCACCGCGGCGTGCCGGGCAGGCAGGATCTTGAGGAAAGAACACGATGAGAGTGAATTTTTTGCACGAGATGGTCGACCGATCTGCCTCCCGCGATCCGAACCGGGAGGCATTTCGGTTTCTGGGCAATAGCCTGACCTATCAGGCGCTGGCGACCCTGAGCTCCCGCCTCGCGGGGGTGTTGATGGATCAGGGCGTGCGGCGCGGCGACCGCGTTGGCATCTACATGAACAAGGCACTTGAAACGCCGGTCGCGCTCTACGGCATCCTCAAGGCCGGCGCAGCCTATGTGCCGATTGATCCCGGCGCGCCGGTCGAAAGGGTCGCCACAATGCTGGAGCATTGCGGCGTGCGGCATCTGATCACCGGCAACGACAAACGCGCCCAAGTACAGGCACTGCTGGATGGCAAGGCCAGGCTCGACTGCGTTATCGGTCTGTCCGACGACCCTGAGGGAGACGCGCAGAGCATCAGCTGGGACGCGATCCGGGCGGCACCGCCCGCCGCATCAGCGAAAGTCACCCCCGAAGATATCGCCTATATCATGTACACTTCCGGCTCGACCGGAACGCCGAAGGGGATCACGCATACCCATTCCAGCGGGCTGAGTTATGCGCGGGCCATCGCCGATCTCTACGCCATCACATCGTCCGACCGCTTCGGCAACCACTCGCCCCTGCATTTCGACATCTCGCTCTTTGACTACCTGTGCGCACCGCTCTGCGGGGCCACGACAATCATCATCCCCGAACCCTACACCAAGCTGCCCGCAAGTCTATCGGAACTGATGGAGGCAGAGCGCCTGACGGTCTGGTTTTCCGCCCCCCACGCGCTGACCCAGCTCCTGCTTCGCGGCGTTCTGGACAAGCGCGACCTGTCCACGCTGCGATGGGTGATCTTCGGCGGAGAACCCTTTCCGCCGAAATACCTTGGCGCGCTTATGGCGCAATGGCCCCATGCGCGTTTCAGCAATTCCTATGGCCCCGCCGAGGTGAACATGTGCACCTATCATCACGTGGATGCGCCCGTGACCGAGACCACCGAAACCATTCCCATCGGGCGCGCCTGGAATATCGCCGAAGCGTTGATCCTGGATGAAAACGATCATCAGGTGGCACCGGGTGAACCTGGCGAATTGCTGATCCGATCACCGACGCGAATGCGGGGCTACTGGCGGGCGCCCGCGCTGAACGCGGCTTGTTTCTATCGCCGCAACGTAACCGATGACATCACAGACGTGTTCTATCGGACCGGCGATATCGTGGTCGAGGATCGCGCGCACGGGATGCTGTTTCTGGGGCGCAAGGATCGGCAGATCAAGATACGCGGTTTTCGGATCGAATTGGACGAGGTGGAGGCCGTGCTTGCCGAGCATGGCAACGTCGAAGAGGCCGGCAGTTATACGGCCCGTGAAGGCACCGTTATCGAAGCGGCAGTCACATTGCACGGCAGCAGCACTGTTTCGGCCAATGACCTGCTGCGACATTGTGCAGACCGCTTGCCATCCTATGCCGTCCCGCAGGCCGTACACATCATCGACGCCTTTCCCCGCACGACCTCGCAGAAAATCGACAGGCGCGCACTTGCCGCGCGGTTCGATGGTAACGAGGTGGGTTGAGAGCGCCGGCACTGCTGGCTCTACGCAGGTCGACACCGTGGAACTGGATGAAAATGAGTAAGCTGCCGCTGCCGATCAGGGGTAAGGGGCGGGATCGTTATTGCAGAATGATGATTCGACATGTTGAGGGCGCATGTAACCCTGCAAACCGCTAGCTATTGAACGTCATCGCCAAGGTGAATGTATAGCTCGGCTTGGTCAATCCGTTTGGGGCAGAGGGAAACCGGCGGGAAGCGCGCACAGCGCGCAGTGCGGCCTTGTCCAGCACCTGATCGCCTGACGAACCCGCCAAGGAAACGCCGCGCAGGCTTCCGTCACGGCCCACGGTGATCCGCACCGTAACTGTGCCCGACGCCCCCCGCGCGCCAGCCGGATATCGCTTTGCCTGTTCAATCTTACGCCGCACCTTCGCCCCCCACTGGGCGGTCAGGCTCTGGATCTGGCCCGCGTTCAAGGTCGCGGGGCGCTGCTGGCCTTGCGTTCCGGCATTGGCCCCGCTTCCCTGGCCACTGGCCTTCTGCAGCGCACTGGACCTTGACGTGACCGGCGACTTTTTCTGCTTGCGTGATTCCTGCGCCGGGGCCTGGCGCGCCAAATCCTTGGGTCGTGCCGTCGGGCGAATATCGGCGAGCCGTGCAGTCTCGGTCTCGGGCCGGGGATCCGGCACCTCAGGCGGCGGCGGGCTGGCCGTCACGCTGCGATTCGGCAGGCTTTCCGATTGCGGGACGGCGAGGCTCAAGGGTTGCGGGGCTTGCATGGGCGGGGTTGAATCGGTTTGAGCCTGTGGAATCTGGGGGACGGGCGTAGCCAATTGCTGTGTCTCGGGCGCGGCAGGCTCCACCGCCAGATCGGGCGGTCTCTCCCAAACTTCGACCATGGCGGCGACCGTGGCGCTGGCGGCTTGAAGCGACACAACCGAGGTGCCTTGGTTTCCAGCCGCCTGCGCGCCCTTGAGATCCGGCACAGAGGCCGCGACCACCAAATGCGCTCCCGCCGCGAGAGCGACGAACACCCCAAATTCCATCACCCCCCTCATTCCGACACCGTTACCAGTTGGATCTCGGGGAAGCCCGCCTGTGCGATCCGCGGCATGAGCCCGGCCAGTCGCGCGCCCGACACGTGCGCATCCGCCCTCAGGACCAAGCGGGGCTGCTCGCCCCTGTCCGAACACCCCTCGATTTGGCAGTAGTTGTCTTTTGCGGCCTCAAGCGCGGCCAGCGCGGCCTCTTCGTCCATGTTTTCGCCAAAAGCCAGCGCACCATCCCGGCTCAGATACAGCGTGAATGCGCCATCCGCCGGTGCGCCGTCGCCGGTCACGTCAGGCGGCGTGACATCGAACGGCTCGGGCGGAGCGATTTGCGCGGTCATGAGAAAGAAGATCAGCAACAGGAACACCACGTTGATCATCGGTACGATGCTTTCAGGTAGCTTTCGGCGCGGGGGATCGGGAAATTGCATATCCTACTCCACCAGAACCAGAGTACTCAGCCCCGCGTCGGTCAGCTGCTGCATCACGTCGACCACGCGTTGTAGAATGGCGCCGGACCGCGCCCGCAGAACGACCGTGTCGGTCGGAGCCTGCGTCAACTCCAGCACTGCGGCGGCCAGCGCGTCAGGCTCCACGCTCCGGCCATTGAGCAGAACCTGGTCGGGCAGGATGTCGATCAGGCGCGGTGGGCCGGTATAGGCGCTGTCGCCGGCCTCCCCGCCCGCGTTCAGCGGCAGATGCGTATCCACGCCGAAGCGTGAGGCCAGCATGAAGAAGACCAGCAACAGGAACACCACGTCGATCATCGGCGTCAGGCTGGGCTTGCGGCGCGGCTTCGGGGGAGCGAAAACGAACATCCTACTCAGCCGCCTGCGCCATTGCCGCCTTGTCCATCTGCGATGTCGGGCGCAGGAATATCCGCGTTGCGGCATCCTCCATCTCCAGTCGCAGGCGGTCGACAATGCTTTCGAACCATGTCAACGCCATCGCCGCCGGGATCGCCACCGCCATGCCTGCGGCCGTGGTCAACAACGCCTCCCAGATCCCGCCGGCAAGCATCGACGGATCGGCACGGCTCCCGGCCTCTTGCAGGGCCTGGAAAGCGGCGATCATACCCAGCACCGTGCCCAGGAGACCCAGCAGGGGCGCAATCGCCACGATCAGCTCCAAAGGGCGCAGGCCAACGCGCGCCCGCGCAAGCAGGTTGCGCGCGACGCGTTCGGTTTCGGCGCGCTCTCCGGTGTTATCGAGCGACGCGTCGCGCCGGGCCGTCATCGCGGCCCGGATCAGTTGGGCCCGGCAACTTCGCCGTCTCTCCAGCAGGGCAAGCGCCTGGACTTCCTGTCCCGAGGCCCACAGGTCCACTGCGGCGCGGGCATTGCGTCCGCCACTCCAGGCCCCCATCAGCATCAGCCGCCAGATCTTCCAGAGGGTCAGGGCCAAGGCCACGACCGAAAGCGCGGTGATCGCCCAGATCGCAGGCCCGCCCAAACGCACGAACCGCACCGCGCGCTGCAAGGACGTGCCGTCTGCACCCGGGGCGGGGCCGAGGGCAGTCTCGATGACTGTTGTCTCTGCCGCATCAAACCCGGCCTGGGGCAGCTCGGAGGGCGCGGTTACGCCTCCCTCCTGCGCCACGGCCTCGCCCAGCGGCATCATCGTCAAGGCAAGAAATAGCGATAGCGGCAACGCCCAGAGGGCGCCTGCAATAATCGCCCTAGAACCGCGTATCAAGCGAGACATAGATGGTCCTCCCGGGTTCATTGACCTGCGTCAGGGCAGGGTCGAACAGGTTTGTGCGGCTGAGGTGGTTGGCATAGGTCTCATTGGTGACGTTGTTCACACCTGCGCGCAGGCTCGCTGCTTCACTCAGTTCGTAGCTGCCGAACAGGTCGAGCGTGGCGTATCCCGAGGTTGTGCCGGGATCGCGGGCCGGGTCGATCCGGCTTTGCTCGGTCGCCCAGTTTACGCGCGCACCGGCGCGCCACGAATCCCGCCCATAGGCCGCGGAAACCTGCCCTTGCAGCGGCGGGATCTGCGCCAGCGCGCGGTTATCGGTGGTGTTCTCGCCATAGGTATAGGTGGCGTCCCCCCAAATCTCCCAACCGTTCCCTTCCCATCCGGCGGCGATTTCGACCCCGGCCAGTTGGGCATTCACGTTGCGATAGGTGGTCGTTCCCGCAACGCTGAACTGATCGCGCAGGATGTAGTCATCCACCCAATCCGCATAGGCGTTGGCATTGAGATACCAAGCACCCCGGTCGATCTGCACCCCGAAATCAAGCTGGTAGTGCTTTTCCGGATCGATGTCGGGGTTGCCGACCCAGCCCATGCGCGCGATCGAACGCTCGGTCGCATCCGCCGTGCGCACAGACCGCGATACGCCAGCGAATAACAGCGTGCCGGCATCCAACTCATGCTCAAGGCGCAGCAATCCGCCAAAGTTGTGCTCTTCCCGCGCGGAATTGAAGTTGGTGCCGTACTGCGCGGTGTAGAGCGCATTCGGCGAGGGGCCGAGCGCGGGCGTCACTGCGGCCTTGTCGGCATCGGCCCGGACATAGTCGTAGCGCAGGCCGTATTTCAGACGCGTCGCCTCGGTGATCTCGGTCTCGGCCTCGAAATAAAGGCCGGTCTGCGCAATCGTCGTATCTGGCCAGATCAGGAACTGCGCCCGCGCCGGGTTCTCGGCTTCCAGCATGGGAATCATCGCGGGCATCCCGCCAAAGGCTGTCGCATCGCGCCTATTGGCCTGATGGTCGAGCCCGATCTTAACCTCGGTCGCGCCAAAGCTCAGATGAGCCTCAAGCTTGCCACCCAGAGTGTCCGAGGTCGCAGGCGTGCGCATCGCCATCGCGCCCACGGGCCGCAGCGAGTAGTTGTCCATCACGTGATCGACCGCGGTATGGTAAAGCACCCCTTCGATGCGGATCAGAGCGCCTGCATCCACATCCACGCCACCGCGCAGACGGTAGGTGATCGCCTCGTCAAAGGGGCTGTCCATGCCCGCACCGGGAAAAAGCATATCCTCGACCAGCTTGTATTCGGCATCGAAAGCCAGATCGGCGCCATTGCCCGAATACCCAAGGGTCACCCCGGCGCTTTTCTCGTCAAAGGAACTCCGCACGCTTTGTCCCGAGCCGTCCTTGTAGTTATCGGCTGATTTGATCTCTCCGCCGGCCTCCATGTAAAATCCGCCACCCAGATCGACGGTAAACTGCCCGCCCAGATCGACATTGCCGCCGTTGCTGGAAAGGCCGGTCCTGAATTCACCTGAAAAACGCGCTTCCTGCTCCAGCTCCGGCGCTTCGCGTTCAAGGATCACTGTCCCGCCTGATCCGCCGGGACCATGTGTCACACTGGCATAACCCTTTTCCACGATGATCCGGTCGGCTCGGTTGAACGACGCCGTCGCGGTCGGCGGGTCCATGCGGTTAGGACAAGCACCATAGGTGAATGAGCCCGCGTCGATCACGTTGAGCTGGTTTTGCTGCTGGCCGCGGATGACCAGTTCAAGGCCGTGACCACCCATACGCCCCGAAGTCACACCGGGGACCGAGCGCAAGGCCTCCGCCCCATCCTGCGCAGGGGCCGTGCCAAGATCGATCTGGTCAACCACGGTCGACATGGGGCCGTCGGCAATGGTCTGGTTTTGCACCAGAATGGGGTCGAGCGCGATCGTGATCGCATCGCTTTCCTGCGCGAAGGCCAAGTTGGAGGTCGAGCACATCAGCAGGACGGTCGTGCCGAAGCACGCGTGTTTTTTTAGGGTCATTCGAACTGTCATCCAGGGTTTTGTTGGAAAAACGCGCGCACCCGCCCTAGGCACCGCCGACAGGGCAGATCACGCGAAGATGTCTGGCAACATTAACCGAATGGTGGAGCGCGAATGGCATCAAGCCAGTCGCCATGTTGGCCACGGGTCTGGGGCGAGGGGGTGTAGCCATACCGCAATGTCGATGCGAAGCGACTTGCATCGACAGATTCCAAACCACAGTCGAGCACGGCCGCCGACACGATACAGAGCGGGCAATGCCCGTTCGGCATGGGCGTACTGTCTGGATCATCGTCGTTCGCAGGCATCGAAATTGTGCGCGTACCGCCGTCCGAGCAGATGACGATACTGAAACCCGAGGCTCCATCGTCATTCACGGCCTCGACCGGCAGGAACGCAACCGCGACCTGTACCGCAAGCAGCGCGGACAGCAAAAACGCCAGAAGCCCGCTGGGATTGGCTGGTAGGATCAGGCGCGATTTCATAGGGCAGCTTATCTGTCACGAAGATGTGAATTGGCAAGGTGAACAATTGCCGCACAGTCGGCTGCTCCTTTGAGGGCTTTCATGCGAACAGCCAGCAAGAGTAGAATGTCGACCACACGCATCATGCTAGCGGTTTTCACTTGTTTCGCTGTTCGTCAGGATGCCAATCGACAACGGGTACAACGGAAGGGATCGACCGGATATCGGACCCTCGCCCGGGACCACGCTGATGTCGGATCCGAGCCGAAAACTTTATGGATCCGTTGATTTGAGACCATCATGTCGCATTGCTCAGAACCGCAAACGACATGCTCGCATTCACGCATCGTGTTGCCCCGCTTCAGGCGCAGCGGTTGTATATCCTTTCCAAAAGTCAGCAGACAGAGTAGGCATTCCAATCTTTGAAGATTTGGAACAAATCATGGCGCAAAAGGCCACTATTTATAAAGTTGAACTCTCGGTCTCTGACATGGATCGTCACTATTACGAGACCCATAAACTGACCGTGGCCAAACATCCCTCAGAGACGGATGAACGACTGATGGTGCGCATTCTCGCTTTTGCGCTGAATGCCCATGAGCATCTGGAAATGACCAAGGGCCTCTCAACGGATGACGAGCCAGACATCTGGCAGAAGAGCCTGAGCGGAGAGATTGATGTGTGGGTGGCGTTGGGTCTTCCAAGCGAGAAGGTGATCCGTCAGTCCTGTGGCAAGGCCGGCAAGGTGATCATCTACCCCTATGGTGGCAGGACTGCCGAGATGTGGTGGGACAAGGTCAAGAACAGCACCACCCGTTTTGACAATCTCCATGTGACAAATTTTTCCGAAGCCGACACAGGCGCATTGGCCAATCTGGCAAGCCGCGCGATGAAGCTCCAGGTCAACATTCAGGACGGCGATGTGATGGTCAGTGTTGATGACAACGTCGCTTACGTTACCCCCGTAAAATGGAAAAGCGCCGCGTGATGCGCGGTTGTCGTCGGTGTGAACGGCCCGACCAAAGGTATTCTGACCCTACCATCAGTGGGTGTTGCATCCATTTGTCGAGCGTCGCCCGGGTGCCTTTAGATATCTCGAAGCGTACAGGTTTCTGAGTCTTGCTTTGCAGCATAGACGCTCGTTCTTTGATCTGGCCAGACGCCATGACATCGACGACCTTCACTTTGATAAGAGCAATTCCGCCGCTTCCACTGCCAATTTCATCTTCCGGCGGGAAAGGAGGCGGGCACATATTTCCTGATCCCGTGGAAAAAGATGTCGATCTCCAGCGCGAGCCCCACCTCGAACTCATTGAGTTCAGGTCCGCTCCACCTGTGCTGCTCAAGGCGAGCGAGGAAGCTTTGACGTGTCTGTTCGTCGCGCGGCTCCAGCGGCAGGGCCTCGGCGGCACGCAGCAAGTCGATGCGTTTGTGGACCTCGCGCATGCCTGAGAAAGCTTCCATCATCACTGGCATGAGGAGGGGTTCGTTTTGCCAAGTTCGCCCCCCGAATACTTCCTGAATAACCCGGTTTCCGGCGCCGAGACAATCGTAAGCAACGCAGCCCGGAAAACCATCCTCCTTTAACTTGTCATGGATTGAACAACTGTGCCCCGACAGATTCCTGCACGGTTCCCCCGGGTTCTTGTCGAATGCGAAATCCTTACCTTTGTCGAAGGCCAGCACGACGCAGCAAAGAGCTGCGCATTTCGAACAATCTGTTTTGAGTTGGTCGGTCTGGAGCATTGTTGTTTTCGACTTTCGATTGTCCGCCCGAGATGGGTCTTTGCGCGTCCGTATCCCGCGAAACGCCCGAGGAATGCAAGATCCAGCCTTGGAAGCCAGGTTCTCGGTCTACAGGCGTGCCGGGCTGCTGGCGCCTGTTTTGGAGGGATAGAATTCGGTTGCGCGTGCCTCCAGCAGGAGGCGTCGTCTACGCTTAACCCAAATGACGGCTGCGGCGCACTTCTCAAAGGGCGGAAAGCGCCGCGAGCGGCCGAGGCAATCAGGGCAGCTCCGGACCTTCGCCGCACCACGCATGAATTTCTTGGAGTTTAGTCGACTATGTGACCCGAGATGAACTGGGAAGCCACGCCATCAGTCCGGCATGGGTGCCGGCAGACCTACAGAGATGCCGCGCGCCATGCATGCCTTACAAGGACGGAGCTCTTTGGCGTGACGCTGCGGCAAACCACCGGCTGGCGAAATCCAATAAAGTGACGATTCACCGGCTTGGTGGGGCCTCTCTGGTGAAGGTGGCCAATCTGGAGTTGCTGATCAAGCGGACCGGCGCCAAGCAAGGCGCGTCCTGGGGGGCTGCAATCGTGGCCCTTCTTTTCCTTGCATGAAAATATAGGCTTCAAGCAAAAAATTGGTGCGGTCGGAGAGACTCGAACTCTCACGGGTGTTACCCCACAGCGACCTCAACGCTGCGCGTCTACCATTCCGCCACGACCGCAATCCGTGATGGTCAGAGGCGTTTAGCTGACCCGAAGAGGTTTGTGAAGGCCAAATTCGCACCTATCACAGCGGCTTTTCAACCGCGCGGGCGCGCTGTATCAGGCGGGTATGGTGGAATGGGTCATCTCTGACGGTTTGACAGATTACGAACACGCTTTGCACGTGATGGAAACGCGCGTCGAAGCGATAGCCCGGGGCGACGCCGACGAGATGATCTGGCTGGTCGAGCATCCGCCCCTCTATACCTCGGGCACATCGGCCAATCCTGCCGATCTGACCGACCCGGACCGCTTTCCGGTTTATGAGGCGCGGCGCGGCGGGCAGTACACCTATCACGGCCCCGGCCAGCGTGTCGTCTATGTCATGCTCGATGTCGGGCGGCGTGGCCGTGACGTGCGCGCCTTTGTCCGGCAGCTTGAGGCATGGGTGATCGCCACGCTGGAGCGTTTCAACGTGCGTGGCGAAATCCGCGCGGGCCGCGTCGGCGTCTGGGTCGAACGCCCCGAGAAGCCGCGCAGCGCCACCGGCGCGATGGCCGAGGACAAGATCGCGGCGATCGGCATCCGCCTGCGCAAATGGATCAGTTTCCACGGCATCTCGATCAACGTCGAACCGGATCTGGAGCATTTCAGCGGTATCGTGCCTTGCGGAATCACTGACCACGGCGTGACCAGCCTCGTCGATCTGGGCCTGCCGGTGGCGATGGAAGACGTGGATGTGGCATTGCGTCAGACCTTTGATGGCGTGTTCGGCACGCCGGGCTGAAGCACCGCACACGGAATGGGCTCCAAAATCGGACACGATGCGGTGCGACACCGTGCAAAAACCTTGCAATGCGCCCTTCTACCCGTCAATTTCACTGCAATGATCCAGTAAATGGGCATAGGGTGGAGGCGGCGAAATGTCAGAAATCACCGATCCCGACAGGATAAATGCGTTCCTTGAACACCCGCTGCCCAGCGTGCCCAGGGGCTTTCCCAATGGCTGGATGTCGGCCAGCGATCTTCAGGCGATCTATAACGCGGCGCGACGCACCACGGGCGACGTTCTGGAAGTCGGGCCATGGCTCGGGCGGTCGAGCACAGCGATTGCCGCCGGTTTGCGCGACCGCGAAGCGGCGGGTGGCGCGCGGGTGAAATACGACATCATCGACTTTGGCATCGCCAGCGCCGAGGAATGGCAGGAACGGTTCAATCAACCGCTGCGCCTAGACCATGACAAGGGCCGCGTGGCCGAAGCGATCCTGCACCCCGGCGGATCAAATGCCGTCATGATCAACAATCTGAAAATGAACGATCTTCTGGGTTACACCACAACCATCATGCGCGGCGATATCGTCGATAGCCCGATCCAGCGCAAATACAGCATGATTTTCTGCGATGCGCTGCATGACATCGCCGAAATCGAGCGCAACATGCCCCGCCTGGCCGAGCTTGTGGCACCCGGTTGCGTATTCGTGGCTGATGATGTGGTCACCGACGAATCCGCAGAGCGGGTGCGCAGCTATCTCGACGTCAAGGAATTCTTCTTTACCAAGACGATCCGGCGCAAACGCAGCAAGCTCTGCGTTTTCCAGATCGCGGATGCGCCGTCATCCCAGCCCGAGGCGACCAGCCGCAAACCGTCAAAGGGTGTCACCAAATCGGCGGCCAAGACCGCCAGCAAGCCAACCGCCAAATCCCGGACGCCCGCGAAAAAGGCGCGCAGGGCAGAGCCCGCCCAAGCCTGACAGGCTGGTGGGGCGCCCGAATAACGAAAGGCTTCGCACTGATTGCCGGGCCTCGAAATTCAGCGCACAGATGCCAGCAAAGGTATTTCGGGCGCAGATTCCAATAGGGGTGCGACAATATTCGACAATATTTATCGCCGTTGGCCCGACTCTGACATTGCCCACGCCGCCACGGCGCACTAAAACCACTTGGAAGTCAGGGCACGCACAATTCCACGCTATTTGCCCGGCAACAGACCACTTAGGAGGCACCCAATGGCAGATGCAGCCATTCATGGCCATGAGCACCACGACTCGCGCGGCTTCTTCACGCGCTGGTTCATGTCCACGAACCACAAGGATATCGGTATCCTTTACCTTGTCACCTCGGCAGTTGTCGGGCTGATCTCGGTCATGTTCACAGTCTACATGAGGCTGGAACTCATGGAGCCGGGGGTACAGTACATGTGCCTCGAAGGCGCGCGGTTCACCGCGGCGGCTGCGGGCGAATGTACGCCGAACGGGCATTTGTGGAACGTGATGATCACCTATCACGGCGTCCTGATGATGTTCTTCGTCGTGATTCCGGCACTCTTCGGTGGGTTTGGCAACTACTTCATGCCGCTGCAGATCGGTGCGCCGGACATGGCGTTCCCGCGGATGAACAACCTCAGCTTCTGGCTCTACGTGGCCGGTACATCGCTTGGGGTGGCCTCGCTGCTGACGCCAGGTGGCAACGGACAGCTCGGCTCCGGTGTGGGCTGGGTGCTCTATCCGCCGCTCTCGACCACCGAGGCGGGTATTTCGATGGATCTGGCGATCTTTGCCGTGCACCTTTCGGGCGCCAGCTCGATCCTTGGTGCGATCAACATGATCACGACCTTCCTGAACATGCGCGCACCGGGCATGACCCTGTTCAAGGTGCCGCTCTTCTCGTGGTCGATCTTTGTCACTGCCTGGATGATCCTTCTGGCACTGCCGGTTCTGGCGGGCGCGATCACCATGCTGCTGACAGACCGCAACTTCGGCACGACCTTCTTTGATCCGGCAGGCGGGGGTGATCCGATCCTCTACCAGCACATCCTGTGGTTCTTTGGTCACCCTGAGGTGTACATCATCATCCTGCCCGGCTTTGGCATCATCAGCCACGTCATCTCGACGTTCAGCCGCAAACCGATCTTTGGCTACTTGCCGATGGTCTGGGCCCTGATCGCCATTGGCGCGCTCGGCTTCATCGTCTGGGCACACCACATGTACACGGTTGGCCTGTCGTTGACGCAGCAGAGCTACTTCATGATGGCGACGATGGTCATCGCGGTTCCGACGGGCGTGAAGGTGTTCAGCTGGATCGCAACGATGTGGAGCGGTTCGATCGAGTTCAAGACACCGATGCTCTGGGCGTTCGGCTTCCTGTTCCTGTTCACCATTGGCGGCGTGACTGGTGTTGTGCTTTCTCAAGCCGGTCTCGACCGGGCTTATCACGACACCTACTATGTTGTGGCGCACTTCCACTACGTGATGAGCCTTGGCGCGATCTTTGCGATCTTCGCTGGCGTCTACTTCTACTTCGGCAAGATCACGGGCCGTCAATATCCCGAATGGGCAGGCAAGCTGCACTTCTGGGTGATGTTCATCGGTGCAAACCTGACATTCTTCCCACAGCACTTCCTGGGTCGTCAGGGCATGCCGCGCCGCTACATCGACTACCCCGAGGCATTTGCCACGTGGAACTATTGGTCATCCGTGGGCGCATTCATGAGCTTTGCCAGCTTCGTATTCTTCTTCGGTATCGTGTTCTACTCGCTCTTCCGCGGCGCGAAAGTGACCGAGAACAACTACTGGAACGAATACGCCGACACGCTGGAATGGACGGTATCCTCGCCACCGCCCGAACACACGTTCGAGATCCTGCCCAAGCAGGAAGACTGGGACAAGAGCCACGCCCACTAAAGCGTCTGGCACCTGAAACAAAAAAAGGCCCTGGAGATATCTCCGGGGCCTTTTGCTTTGCAGTGCTTCTCTCCGGGATCAGCCACTCGCGACACGGGCGGGCTGGGTTCATTTGACCGGCAGGTCGTCAGCGCCGAGTTGGTATCGAATCTGGACGCTGCGTCATCCCCTGACTGCCTGACGGTCAGCGTGGAATTCGTGAGCGGGCGCCCGCAGGGCTAGACGCCGTCCGGTCAACCCACGCCACTGGCCCGGCGGATTACCATCCGTGAATTCTGTCCCTATCGCCCGTGGCTGCCGTCATAGCCGTTGACCGGCGGGCTTTCCCAGCCTGCCAGCGCGCCCTCTTGTGGCGCGAACACCTCGACCCGCAGCGGAAAACACGCTGCAGCATCGCTGGTATGCTCGGCAGAACAGTCACCGCCCGGGCACGCGCTGAGCGCGCCCAGCAGGTCGATCTCGGCAAAAAATTCGAGATAATCACCGGGGCGCACCGGGCTGGCCTTCATGAAATACTGGCCGGTGTCGCGGGTGAACCCGGTACACATGAAGACATTGAGCACATCATGCACATGGCCCTCCGCCTCTTGCAGGGAAATCCCCGCTTCGTCGGCCAGCGCGCGCGTCAGGTTCGAATGGCAGCAATGATGGTACTGCGCACCAGATAGCAGGTTACCGGTATAGGGATCGCAGCGCGTGCCGATCACATCATGCACCGAGCCACCGAATTCATCCATACCATACCAGCCCAGCGTATCGCCCGTGATCGTCGCCATCGGCCGCAGATGCGGAAAGCTGGACCACATCCGCTCGCCCGTCGTCAGGTGCGTACCGTGCAGCGCGCGCGTCTTGCCCGAATAGAATCGTTCGCCCAGATCATTTGCATTCCACAGGTTCAAATCACCGACCTGCGGGCCGTCAATCGACGTGATGCGAAAGAACTGCCCCGCCGCCACACGAAAACACGCCGCTTCACGCGGCGGCACGATCACCTCGTCGATCTTGGCGGCACCCTCCCTTGCCCGCGCGTAGAGTGCCAGATCGGGCACCGGCAGGGTCTCGTTGGGATAACAGATCACCGGGACCACGGCACGGCGGGCGGCGGCGTCATCCGGTTCGGGGGTGTGTTCGGTCATGGGTGGCTCACATTTCAGAGGGTTTTCTCTGACAATCCAAAGGCGGTTTGCCATTGGTTGTAAAGGCCTCGCCCCCGC
>Ga0209344_10002100_pt1 | contig 23234 bp, 20 predicted proteins | sample Cruoilmetagenom6_FD_187293 | JGI IMG/M metagenome (GOLD analysis project Ga0209344, IMG submission 187293) | Oil polluted marine microbial communities from Coal Oil Point, Santa Barbara, California, USA - Santa Barbara Oil Seep Sample 6 (SPAdes)... | ecosystem: Environmental > Aquatic > Marine... | reverse complement strand
CACTATTTGAAATTTCAGAATACATTAAAACCAAGGGTAGAGAAATGGCAAATAGTGCCATTGCTGGTGTAGGCAAACCAATAAATGCTATAGACTGGCGCTCGTCCAAATTAAAATTTGCCAGTCGATAGGCTGCGGCCACAGGTAGAAGGAAGCCTATAAAAGGCAATAATTGAATGTCTGATATATTCCATGTTGCTATATTTCCCTTTTCCACAAAGGTTGTAGCAAATGAATTTTGATTCAGTGATGCCAAAATCAATTGATACATAACGATTCCTGGTGCCACTCCAGAAGTAACCATATCGGCCAGCGAGTCTAATTGTTTCCCTAATTCACTCCCAACGTTGAGTAATCGTGCAGCTAATCCATCAAAAAAATCAAAAAAGATTCCAAGAAGTACAAATAAAGCAGCAATTTGCAAATTACCTAAAGCCGCAGCTAATACAGCAACAACACCACAAAATAAATTGAGAAGCGTAATAAAATTTGGAATATGTTTTTTGATAGTGTTGATTTTAAATTTGCGTAAATTTAAAGAAATAAATTATAATTGCATTCTTAATTTATATGTTAATAAATATTCACTAGACAGTTTTATTTTTTAACATGAAGTCTTATTTTAGCAAACCTGCATAGTAGTATTATAAAATGGCTAAACAAACAAAATATACTGAAGACAATATACGATCATTAGATTGGAAGGAGCATATAAGAATGCGTCCCGGTATGTATATTGGAAAATTAGGTGATGGTTCTTCTCCTGACGATGGTATTTATATACTCATAAAAGAAGTTCTTGATAACTCCATTGATGAATATGTAATGGGCGCGGGTAAAACAATCGAAATCTCCGTGAAGGACAGAACTATTACAGTACGTGATTATGGCCGAGGCATTCCATTAGGAAAAGTAGTTGATGTTGTTTCAAAAATGAATACTGGTGGTAAATATGATTCTAAAGCTTTTAAAAAATCGGTTGGGTTAAACGGTGTTGGTACAAAAGCGGTAAATGCACTCTCATCTCATTTTAGAGTGCAATCTATAAGAGATGAAAAGACCAAAACAGCTGAATTCGAGAAAGGAAATCTGGTTTTAGATGACCAGGTACAGACTTCATCTCTCCGTAAAGGAACAAAAGTTAGCTTTACCCCGGATGAAGCTATTTTTCATCAATATAAATACCGTAATGAGTATATCATAAAAATGATTAAAAATTATGTGTATTTAAACACGGGTTTAACGGTCATTTTTAATGGTGAAAAATATTTTTCAGAAAATGGATTAAAAGATCTTTTAGATGAAAGTATTGCAGAAACTGATATGCTCTACCCTATTATTCACTTACTAGGTGAAGATATTGAAGTTGCACTTACACATAGTAAAACACAATATAGCGAAGAATATCAATCCTTTGTAAACGGACAACATACTACGCAAGGTGGTACACACCAAAATGCATTCAGAGAGGCTATTGTAAAAACTGTAAGAGAGTTTTTTGGGAAGAATTATGAGTCATCAGATATTAGAAAATCAATAGTTTCAGCTGTAAGTATTAAAGTAATGGAACCTGTTTTTGAAAGTCAGACAAAAACAAAGTTAGGTTCAACAGAAATGGGTGGTGGTTTACCTACGGTTAGAACTTTTATAAATGATTTTATAAAGACAAATCTTGATAATTACCTTCATAAAAATCCAGCTTCCGCGGAAGCAATACAAGGTAAAATATTACAAGCAGAGAGAGAACGTAAAGATCTTTCCGGAATCCGAAAATTAGCACGTGAAAGAGCCAAAAAGGCAAATCTTCATAATAAAAAATTGCGTGATTGTAGAGTACATTTAGGTGATATGAAAAAGAATAATCGTTTAGATAGCACTTTATTTATCACAGAAGGTGATTCAGCCAGTGGTTCGATCACAAAATCACGAGATGTAAATACTCAGGCTGTATTTAGCTTACGCGGAAAGCCATTGAATTCCTTTGGAATGAGCAAAAAGATCGTATATGAAAATGAAGAGTTCAACTTGCTGCAAGCTGCTTTAAATATAGAAGATGGTATAGAAAATCTAAGATATAATAATATTGTAATAGCCACCGATGCCGATGTAGATGGTATGCACATACGTTTATTACTGATTACTTTTTTCTTACAATTCTTTCCAGAATTAATAAAAGAAGGTCATTTATATATATTAGACACACCGCTGTTTAGAGTGCGTGACAAAAGTAAAACGCATTATTGTTATTCAGAAACTGAAAAGCAGAGTGCGATCAAAAGTCTTAAAGGTAAACCGGAAATAACGCGTTTTAAAGGGCTTGGTGAAATATCGCCCAATGAATTCGCTCATTTTATAGGTGAAAATATTCGTTTAGATCCTGTCATGCTGGATAAAGAAATGTCAATTGATCAATTATTGACATTCTATATGGGTAAAAATACACCTGACAGACAGAAATTTATAATAGAAAACCTAAAAGTTGAACTTGATCTGGTCGAGGACGGAGCGTAAAGAAAATATCTGGTAGATATTTTTAACGAACAAGCCAGCAGGCACGCCGGCAAAATAAGAATAGTTAGAAGGAATAAAAACAATATAAAAGGCTACTTCTAGGGGTGAAGTAATACGAATGGCAGAAGAAAACAACGAAATCGAAGATAACAATCTAAATAATAATCCTGAGGAAAATCATTCAGAAGAGACCATTACGAAGGTAACGGGCATGTATAAAGATTGGTTTTTAGACTATGCATCTTATGTAATTTTAGAACGTGCAGTTCCAGCCATTGATGATGGTTTTAAACCTGTACAGCGCCGTATCATGCAATCTATGAAGGATCTGGATGATGGTCGTTATAATAAAGTTGCAAATTTGGTTGGGCATACGATGCAGTATCATCCACATGGAGATGCGAGTATTGCCGACGCCATGGTGCAATTGGGTCAAAAAGAATTATTAATCGATATGCAAGGTAACTGGGGAAATATTCTTACCGGTGACCGTGCTGCTGCATCCAGATATATCGAGGCCAGATTGTCAAAATTTGCGCTCGAGGTTGTTTTTAATCCGAAAACTACAGAATGGCAAGCATCCTATGATGGCAGAAGAAAAGAACCTATAGACTTGCCTGTTAAGTTTCCACTATTACTGGCACAAGGAGCTGAAGGTATTGCAGTAGGGCTTTCAACTAAAATATTACCACACAATTTTAATGAACTTATTGATGCATCTATAAAGCATTTAAGGGGAAGAAGTTTTAAACTAGTCCCTGATTTTTTAACCGGAGGAATTGCCGATATTACAAACTATAATGATGGGCTACGTGGAGGAAAAATAAGAGTGCGCTCTAAAATTTCTCAATTAGATAAAAACACCTTAGTAATTAATGAGTTACCATACGGTACTACAACTTCATCTTTAATAGATTCTGTTTTAAAAGCTAATGATAAAGGGAAAATAAAAATAAAGCGCATTGAAGATAATACTGCGGCAAATGTAGAGATCTTGATACACTTGCCAAACGGTGTTTCGCCTGACAAAACAATTGATGCTCTATATGCATTTACCAACTGCGAACAATCTATTTCACCTCTATCATGCATTATAGAAAATCATAAACCTGTTTTTATTGGGGTTACTGAAATGTTGCGCAGATCAACAGATCATACGGTTGATCTATTGAAGCAAGAACTTGAGATTCAGTTAGCAGAACTTGAAGAACAGTGGCATTTTGCATCATTGGAGCGTATTTTTATAGAAAACAGGATCTATCGTGATATTGAAGAAGAAGAAACTTGGGAAGGCGTTATCAAAGCCATAGACAAAGGGCTTAAACCGCATGTAAAACATTTAAAACGTGCTGTTACTGAAGAAGATATTGTCCGCTTGACGGAAATTAGAATTAAAAAGATATCTAAGTTCGATATTGAAAAAGCAAAACAGCATATAGAAAGTTTAGAAGAAAAGATTGCTGCAGTTAAGCATAACCTTGCAAATTTGATTGATTATGCTATTGACTACTTTAAAAATCTAAAAACAAAATACGGAAAGGGCAAAACTCGTAAGACTGAAATTCGCATTTTTGAGGATATCGTAGCTTCTAAAGTAGCTATGAAGAATGCCAAGCTATACGTAAACAGGGAAGAAGGATTTGTAGGAACTTCCATGCGTAGAGATGAGTTTGTAGCTGACTGTTCTGATATTGATGATATTATTGTTTTTAGACGAGACGGCAAGATGATGATCACCAAGCTCGCTTCTAAAACGTTTGTTGGTAAGAATATTATTCACTTAGCAGTATTCAAAAAGAGTGATAAGCGCACTATTTATAATATGGTTTACAAAGATGGTAGGTCTGGACCAACTTTTATGAAACGTTTTGCAGTTACAGGCGTAACGCGAGATAAAGAATATGATCTCACAGCAGGAAATAAACTTTCTAAGGTATTGTACTTTTCTGCAAATCCGAATGGTGAAGCCGAAGTCATTACAGTTCATCTAAGAGCAGTAGGCAGCATTAAAAAGCTTAAATGGGATATAGATTTTGCCGAGCTAGCCATTAAAGGTCGTGGTACCCGCGGTAATACTGTCACCAAATACACTGTTAAAAAAATAGAACTAAAGGAAAAAGGTATTTCTACCTTAAAACCTCGAAAAATATGGTTTGATGACACCGTGCAACGATTAAATGTAGATGCAAGAGGCGAACTCTTAGGCGAATTTACTGCAGAAGACCGGTTATTGATCATTACCCAAGCCGGTATTGTAAAAACAATACGCCCCGAACTATCTACACATTTTGACGGTGATATGATCGTTTTAGAAAAATGGATACCCAATAAACCTATTTCTGCTGTTCATTTTGATGGAGCTAAAGCACGTTATTATGTAAAACGTTTTATGATAGACAACCCTAATAAAGAAGAGTTGTTTATTTCAGAACATCCAAAATCACAATTAGAAATTGTGGCAACAGATTTTAGGCCGATGGCCGAGGTAATTTTCTCAAAAAGAAGTTTGGAAAAAGAACAAATTAATTTTGAAGAATTTATTGCAGTAAAAGGTATTAAAGCTGTTGGTAATCAATTAACTAAAGAAAAAATAAAACAGATTAATTTATTGGATTCACTTCCTTACGAAGAACCCGAAGTAAATAATGTTGAAGTTATTGAAGAAGAAGAAATAAACAAGGATACCCCCGAAGTTAAATCGAAAGAAACACCAACTAATACTAAAGAAAAAGATAGTAAAGATTCTAAAAATGATGATAAGGGTCAAGCAACTTTATTTTAGATTTGATCTCCTCTAAATCAAATACTGAAAATAGTTTCTTTATTCCGTACTTCAGGTGGTATCTCTTCATAGCAAATAGTTAAAAAAATTACAAAATAAACCGTATTTTTACTATTCATTCGATCGAATTATTAAATACTTATATTTTTATCATGAAGCAAATTATCTATTTTGCTGTTTTTGTTGTTGTAGCTAGTTGTACTAAAAAAGTACAGCTAAGTGACGACTATATGTCTGAATTAGAGCAATACAAATCTGAGAAAATGGACAGCCGTAAAAAAGGATATCTTCGATTGGTTACACTTACACCCTTAAACGATTCTGTTAATATCTTTGGAAAGTATAAAAATAACAACTTATTACTCAAAATTGAAGCGTTACCTGATACTATTGGTTTTTTAGTATATAAAGACAGTATTCTCAATTTCAGAGCAAATTCTGATATCAAGGTAAAAGGCGCTAACGACTCGCTCATTTCTTCTGTTGATTTAACGTTTGATCAATATGGCGGTTCGCAGAAATTATTTCATGATCATATTAATTGGCAGATAATTACCCGGGCGAAGAAGCACTTTTTAAGAGTTCGGGATAGTTTAAATCCTGAAATTGAAAACTTTAAAGGCTTTAGGTATTTTAAACCTACTGCCGATTTTATTTTCAATGCTGACTTTGAATATTATGGTACCAAAAAAAGCGAAAAGGTAAAATCAAAGTTAGGTGTAAAGACCTCAACTAATTTTATTGGTAAAGTAAGTTTTAATTATAAGAACGAGAGATACTCACTCGGTGTTGGTGAGAGTGGTTTTTTAATGGTAGGTGATGAAACCAATAACAAAAAAACCTATGGAGGTGGACGTTATGTCTATTTAGATCTGCCTGATATAAATGGTAAAACCACATTAGATTTTAATAAATTGTACAATCCTCCATGCGCGTACAATGAGTTTACTACATGTCTGTACCCACCAAGACAAAATCATTTACCTTTTGCTATAACTGCAGGAGAAACAATGGAAAGAATTCAGTAATATATACCAATGAAAAGATTGTGATGTCTTATTTATAATGATGCTAAAAACTTTACTAGCTTCTCCACTGCTCTACCTCTATGGCTAATATTTCCTTTCTCTTTCATACTCATTTCGGCAAAAGAAATTTCATATCCTGAGGGTTTGAAAATTGGATCATAGCCAAATCCCTTCTCTCCATGCTGAGTTTTTAGAATTTCTCCTTTACAAATGCCTTCAAATAAATGTTGTTCCTCATTAAGATTTAGAGCAATAAATGTTCTAAATTGAGCTTTTCTATCTGTTTTGTCCTGTAAATTTGTTAGTAACTCTTGCATGTTAGCTTCTGCATTTACAGGTTCTCCTGCGTATCGAGCAGAGTAAACTCCTGGAGCTCCATTAAGTGCCTTTACCTCTAAGCCTGTATCATCGGCAAAACAGTCATAACCATAAGTCTTTGTGACATAATTTGCTTTTAATTTGGCATTCCCCTCAAGTGTATTTGCTGTTTCCAGAATCTCTTCGGTACAACCTATATCATTTAAACTAAGCAGCTCAATCGTACTTGGAACTAATTTCTGAACTTCTTTTAGCTTATTTTGATTATGAGTGGCAAAAACTATTTTCATACTCAAAAGTAGACAAAATCTAAATATTTACATCTATACATTTATATCGGTTAAAACAACGATTTTATTAATTATCGGCAAATAAACCGATATCATTAATTATCGGTAAATAAACCGATATTTTTGGAAATCGACTATAAAATCAATACATTTGAAACAAAATTGAACATAATGACTGCAGTTCTAACCGGTGATATTATCAATTCCAGAAAGAGTAAAACTCCTGATTGGTTGTCAAATTTAAAAGAAACCCTCGGTAAATTCGGTAAAGAACCCGAACAGTGGGAAATATATAGAGGTGATAGTTTTCAACTGGAGATTGATCCAAAAAAAGCGCTAGAAGCAGCTATTTTTATCAAAGCAAGTATAAAAAAAGAAAAAAATGTCGATGTAAGAGTTGCAATTGGTATTGGCAACAAAACATATACTTCTAACCAAGTAACAACTTCAAATGGTACAGCATTTATAAATTCTGGAGAATGTTTTGATACTTTAAAGAAAATAAACCTAGCTATTAAAACGCCGTGGTCTGAATTTGATGAACAAATCAATTTGTTGTTAGAATTAGCTTCATTAACTATGAATGGTTGGCTGCCGGCAACAGCAACAATTGTAACAAGTGCCTTAGAAAACAAGGATATGAATCAAAAAGAACTAGCAAAAATGCTGGAAAAATCACAAAGTAGTATTAGTGAGGCTTTAAGTAGAGCCGGATATGACGAAATAAATAAACTGATCAATACGTATCAGAAAAAACTGAAAAAATTATGTTAATACCACTTCTAATAAAGCTAGTCCTGGCGCACATAATTGGTGATTTTTTGCTCCAACCTGATTCTTGGATAACGGATAAAAAAAAGAATAAAGTAAAATCTAAATATTTATATTATCATATTGGTATTCATCTCATTGCCTTATTGGCTCTTTTACAATTTAAATTAATAACTGCTACTATCATCATTGTAATCTCCCATTTTATAATTGATCTTATTAAAATATATCTTTCTAATGATAAAAATGCTCGGTTTCTATTTTTCGCAGATCAAATCATACATATCTTAATTATTTTAGCTGTTGTTTATTATTATGCTCCTTTTACGATAGATTTAGAACATATCTATACACCACAAATTTTATTATTTATCGCCTTTATAGTATTAGTAAGTTTTGTTTTTTCAGTTATTATAAAACAACTAATTGCGCCTTGGGATAAAGAAATAAATAATGATACAAAATCTATTGATGGTGCAGGTAAATATATAGGAATACTAGAGCGCTTATTGGTCTTTGGCTTTGTAGTCGCCAACATATGGTCTGCTGTCGGTTTTTTGATCGCTGCAAAATCAGTGTTTAGATTTGGTGATCTCACAAGTGGTAAAGATCGGAAACTTACTGAATATGTACTGATTGGCACCTTGTTAAGTTTTGGTTTAGCTATTTTAGCTGGTGTTGTTTATAACGCTTTGCTCCCCTTGATTTAGCCTATTGCGCATCAATTTAGAAAAGATTATTTTAGTCGCACATAAACTCATAATTTTTCATATATGTTCGTAGGTAAGCACTATTCTTTTTTCCGAAGTCTTAAATGGAGTAAAAAATATATTTTTTTATTCACTATTGTCGCTACCATCCCAGTGGTGTTATATCAAGTATTTGATTTTAAATGGCTTGTCATACCATGGCAACCTATTTCTGTTATAGGTATTGCGGTTTCCTTTTATCTGGGTTTTAAAAATAATTCTAGTTACGAGCGTCTTTGGGAAGCTCGTAAAATATGGGGAGGTATTGTTAACGCATCAAGAACCTTTACTGTTATGTCACGTGATTTTATTACAAACCACTTTTCAACCATAAAGCTACCGCAAGAATCGTTGCATACAATTCATAAAACAGTTGTGCATTGTCATGTAGCATGGTTACACGCTCTAACTTATCAACTTCGTGAAAAACGCGCTTGGGAACACCATGATGCACAAAGTGAGAACATGCGGAAATTAGCTGGTATTCACAGTGACGAAAATCATTTTGAGAAGTTAAAACCCTATTTATCAGAGGCTGATTATAAGTATATGATGACTAAAGGCAATAAGGCTTCTCATTTATTAAGTATCCAATCTAGCTACCTAAAGGCTTTGCGTGAAAAGAATTTAATTGAAGATTTCAGACATATGGAGCTTGCGAATATGATCAAGGAGTTTTATACCCTACAAGGTAAATGTGAACGTATCAAAAATTTTCCCTTTCCCAGACAATATGCATCTGTAAACTTCTTTTTTGTATGGATTTTTATCTTTTTACTACCCTTTGCAATGCTTAATATTGTTTCAGGTATGAATAATCCGTTGTTTGTATGGCTAACAATTCCGCTTACTGTACTTGTATCATGGGTATTTATTATGATGGAAATGATTGGTGATTATAGTGAAAACCCTTTTGAAGGACTCTATAATGACGTACCAATTTCAAGCTTAGCAAATGGTATAGAGATAGATATTAGACAAATGATAGAAGATACAGATCTACCAGAACCTAAGGCTAATATTAAGGTTCTTGACCAAGAAATTATGTTTTAATTAATTAATATACTGTTATTTAATTAAGTTTATTTAAAGTTTATTTTTGTACTTCAGGATTTTTAATTTAAGAACCTTTTATAAACTTTACTATGACATTAAAACATGATTTTATGTTACTATACATTTATAATTTGATGAAAAATCAATATAAAATCATCTTTTTAAGAATAGGAATACTTACTTTATCAGCACTTATTCACAATACTTGTGCAATCATTTAAGAATTGTCATTTTTAAACTTTAAACCAATTAATTGAATTAACTCATGGAAATTTTAGGAATTGATGTTGGAGGTACTGGAATTAAAGGAGCTATTGTAAATATAGAATCCGGAGAACTAGTTAGCGAAAAGCATCGAGTGCCTACTCCAAAGGGTGCTAAACCTCAAGATGTGGCTGATGAAGTTGCTGAAATAGTAGAACACTTCAACTGGAAAGGTAAAATTGGTTGCGGTTTTCCGGCAATAATTTCACATGGTGTGGCTCTTTCCAGCGGAAATATACATAAAAGTTGGAGAGGTCAAAATGTTGAAAAATTATTTAGTAAACGAACCGGTCTGGATTTTAATGTTGCTAATGACGCCGATGTTGCCGGACTTGCAGAGATGACTTTTGGCATTGGCAAAGACAAACAGGGTTTAGTATTCATGATCACAATTGGAACAGGTATAGGGTCTGGAGCTTTTTATAATGGGGAACTGTTACCAAATTTTGAATTGGGTACATTACCATATAAAAAATATAAACATATTGAGCACTTTGCAGCTGATTCTGCACGGAAACGAGATAATTTATCTTATGAAGAATGGGGGACGCGATTTAATAAATTCTTAAAAATTATTCAATTAATGTTTTCTCCTGATTTAATTATCCTAGGTGGCGGTGCGTCTAAAAAAATCGAAAAATATAAAGATCAATTGACCATAAAAGCTCCTATCCTGCCTGCAAAATTTGAAAACAAGGCAGGTATTGTCGGTGCCGCACTAATTGCTAGATAAAAAATTTCATCTCATTAAATTAGCCCTTAAATTCAAGTAATTCTTCTACTTGTCCAGATTTAATATCTAACTGTATTGCTCCTACTCTGACTCGTACTAAACGTAAGGTTGGAAAACCAACGGCAGCTGTCATTTTACGTACTTGTCTAAACTTACCTTCTCTAATAATTATCCCTATCCAACTTGTTGGTCCGTGACGGTCATCTCTAATTTTTCGCTCAATTAAGGGTAAATGATCAATAGATTTTACAAGAAATGCCTTACAGGGTTTTGTTTTGTAATTAACCCCATCAACACCAATATCAACCCCTTCTTGAAGCTGTTGGACTGCAATATCGTTTATAATTCCATCTACTTGTACGTAATATTCCTTTTCTATCTTATTACTCCTTATGAGCTCACTTACTTTTCCATCTGTTGTTAATAATAGTAAGCCTTCAGAATTTTCATCCAGCCTGCCAATGGCCATTGTCCCTACAGGAAAATCATAAAGCTCGCCTAATAGCTTTTTATTTTTTCTTTTGTTTTGATTATTAACCAATTGACTTAAATAGCCATAAGGCTTGTGAAGAATATAATGATGGTGTTTTTTTGTCATAGTATGTTACAATAATAAGTATTTTACCAAATATCATAGATGCAATTTAAAAATAGGCTTTTATTAACCGAAATAATCTTAAGATAATAATGAATATATGCATAATAATTAAAAATTAAAACCTAACTTCGTTATTATCTGACAAATCAATTAATTCAAATCAACCTTCTATGAAATCGTCCACTTGGCTTGTTTCATTTTTTTTATGTTTTCCGATATTCCTACTAGCACAAACAACAACGCAAAGCAGCAGACCTTATTTTAAAGCCAGTCGAATTGAAAAAGCACCAATTGTTGATGGTAATATTTTAAGTGATCCCATTTGGCAAACCATCACTCCTATTGAAGAACTCATTCAAATAAAGCCAAAATTTGGAGCACCTGCTTCCGAAAAAACCGAAGTGCGTGTAGCCTATGGCAATAATATGTTTTACGTAGCAGTAATATGTTATCATAAAGATCCTAAGAATATAGTTGTTTCAGACTCTCGACGAGATGCAGATCTGGGTGATGAGGATAGTTTTTTATTCATAGTTGATACTTATAACGATCAGCAAAATGGCTTCTTATTCGGAACTAATGCAAGTGGAATGGAATATGATGCGCAAATAGACAATGAGGGGCAAGGAAATTTCAATCAAAATCGTCAACAAGGCGGTGTTATAGGTGGCACTAACCTAAATTGGGACGCATCCTGGACTGTAAAAACCGAAATTGGTGATTATGGTTGGAGTGCAGAATTTGCTATACCATTTCGATCTTTGCGCTTTGCATCGGGAGACAATGTTACTTGGGGCATTAACTTTCAACGGAATATTAGTAAAACCAGTGAAACTGATTATTGGGCATCATTACCTATCGGTTTCGATATGAAACGCCTTTCTTTAGCTGGTAAAATGCATGGATTACAACTTAAAAATCCTGGGAACCTTAAAATAACACCCTATGCTTTGTTGCAAACAGTACATGATAAAGCAGTAGATCCGTCAGATACGAATACTGATATAGAGATGGGAATAGATGTAAAATATAGTATCACTCCAAGTGTAACTTTAGACCTTACCTATAATACCGATTTCGCACAGGTGGAAGTAGATGAACAACAAGTCAACCTAGATCGTTTTAATCTGTTCTTTCCTGAAAAAAGACCTTTCTTTTTGGAAAATGCAGGGCAGTTTACTGTAGGAAGTCCTGGTGAAGTAGATCTTTTTTTTAGCAGACGAATTGGCATTGGTGATGATGGTGATCTGGTACCTATTATTGGTGGTGCACGCCTTTCAGGTAAAATCGGACAAACGAATATAGGTTTATTGAGTATGTTCACTGACGACGTTTCGGATGCAGGAATAGAGAAAAATAATTTTACTGTAGCCCGCGTAAATCAAGATTTTCCAAAGAGTAGATCTTCCATTGGAGGCATTTTTATCAATCGGGCTGGTCTCGGTGATACAGATGATGATTATAATCGTGTGTTTGCAGCAGACGGAAAATGGGGTTTAGGAAAAAAGGCACAGATTACAGGGTTCTTAGCAAAAAGTACAACTCCAGGTATAGATGATCGAGATCACGCCTTTAAATTAAACGCAAATTATAATTGGGATGGATGGAACCTCAATGCCGGTTATACAGAGGTAGGTAAAGGTTTTAATCCAGAAGTTGGGTTCTTGTCACGTACCGCTTTTCGCAAGCCAGAGCTTTTAATCTTTAAACAATGGAGGCCTAAAAATATGGGTAATTTGTTAGAAGTAAGACCTCATATTTCATATCGAAGCTATTGGAACTTTGATGATGAACTTGTAACTAGCTTTTTACATATTGATAATCACTGGGTTTGGAATAGCGGCTTTGAAGTTCATACTGGTATTAATTTTACAACCGAAGGTGTACTTGAAGATTTTGACCTCTCAGGAGTTACAGTTCCTGTAGGTAAATATGATCATGCCGAGCTCCAACTTATTGTTATAACCAATCCAAATAAAGGGCTGTCATTAAGCACACGAAGTATTATTGGAGGTTATTTTGGAGGCGACCGTATGTCTCATAGTGGTACTTTAAAATTGCGACTAGGCAACAAATTTAATTCATCTTTTACAATGAGTTATAATGACCTTAATTTACCAAATGGTGATCTTACCGCTATTCTTACCGGTGCACGTTTATCCTATTCATTTACACCCAGAATGTTTGTCCAGGGATTAGTTCAACATAATAATATTTCAAATATTGCATCTGTAAATGCACGCTTTGGATGGTTAAAAAATGCTAATACCGGTCTTTTTGTGGTATTTAATATTATTAAAGATGATGATGTACTTGATGGTTTGAATAACCAAAGTGTAACTCTAAAATACTCATATCGCTTTGACTTATTAAGGAAAAAATAGTTATGTAAAATTCTGTTAATCTAATTATTAAAGAATACTATTTAAAATATTACTTTGCTTTATTATAAGACATAAAAAAACACCTCAGGCTGAGATGTTATTTTATTTTCTGCTATAAAAATCGTATGATGAACGGAATAAATATATCCCCCGAAATACTTATTCAATCGTTCCAATCATACAACTATAGAACAATCAAGAGAGAAAAATTCCTACCTTAAACCTTCTTTAAAGAAAACAAATTAGATATAAACGTAAAAGCACCCAAAATTGGGTGCTCTTAGCTGCTATGAAAAAGAAAAGAATACTCAAAATCTTTCTTCCCAAAAATGTTATGAGTATTCTATATAGTTAACAACTGAAGCTTGCATAATCCTCAGAAAAATTAAAAACAATTTTCTGAATAAAAAAAGCACTTCCGTCGAAGTGCTTTTATATTTAGCTAAAAATAAAATATGTCATATATAGTGAGCTGTCCTCCAACTGCTCACTCAGATTTTGAACATATTACAATGATAAAACAACTAAGTGCAAAAAAATCCTAAAATAGTATTGAAAAATATTTGAATCTAGAATATAAATTGAATGTTGTATCTTAGGCTAACAAAATTTTTGAAGCATCAAATTGCTAAAAATAGAATTACTAAATCAAATATTTTTATGAAGATTTCATTACTATACTTCTTTTTATTTTTTCAATTTATTTACTGCAGCGCTCAAAACGAGCAAAAAACTCAAATTTCCTGGGATAGTTGGGGTGTCCCGCATATTTATTCTCAAACTACCGATGAATTATTTTTTGCACAAGGTTGGGCACAAATGCACAATCATGCGAACATGATTTTAGAACTTTATGGAAACTCTCGTGGGAAAGGAGCGGAATATTGGGGGAAAAGTGAACTACAAAACGATATGCTGATTCATACTTTAGGTTTTGAAGAATTGGCTGCTGAATGGGAAAAAACACAAGATCCAGAACTTAAAAGTATCTACACTGCTTTTGTAAAAGGCTTAAATAGTTATGCTCAAGCTCATCCTGAAGCAATCGAAGAAAAAAATAAAGTAGTATTACCTATTACTACTAAAGATGTAAACATGCATGGCATGTATGTTGTGTTTACACGTTTTATTGGTGGCAATGATTTAGGTAGAGTCCAACAATGGCCTGATATGGGCTCTAACACTTATGCCATTGCACCTAAAAAATCAGCTTCTGGTAAAGCAATGCTGGTTCAGAATCCTCATTTACCATGGTGGAAAGAGTTTTTATTTTTTGAATCACATCTTAATATTGGTCAGAAAAGTATGTACGGAGCTACATTGGTGGGTTTTCCAGGAATTGCAATTGGTTTCAATAAAAATTTAGGGTGGAGTCATACAGACAATACCATTGATAATGCAGACACTTACGAACTCGAAGTAAAAGATGGGGGATATCTACTTGACGGAAAACACACAGAATTTATATCTACATCTAAAAAAATTAAAATAAAACAAGAAGATGGGAGTCTAATTGAGCAAGATATTCCTTTAACTAAAACTGTTCATGGACCTGTAGTTAGTAAAAAAGATGGAAAAGTACTCGCCTTACGTATGGTTGGTTTGGATAAGCCAAATGCTTTTTTACAATGGTGGCACATGATAAATAGTAGTACTTTTAACGAATTTGAAACAGCATTGCAAGAGGCTCAGATTCCTTTTTGGAATGTAATGTATGCCGATAAAGAAGGCAATATATTTTATCTTTTTAACGGATTGGTACCGAAACGTAGCTCAGGAGACTGGGCATATTGGGATAGAATTATTCCTGGCGGCAAGTCTGTTGATGTTTGGACAGATGTCCATGCATATTCTGACTTACCAAAAATTAAAAATCCAGAAACCGGTTGGTTGCAAAATGCCAATGATCCGCCTTGGACATGTACTATTCCGACTGTTTTAAACCCTAAGAATTTTCCATCTTATATGGCACCAATTAGTATGAATTTTAGACCTCAACGTTCTGCTAGAATGTTATTAGCAGATGATTCTATAACTTTTGATGAATTAGTTGATTATAAATTATCTACTAAGTTAGAATTTGCAGATCGTATCTTGGACGATCTCTTCATAGCCGTCGACGCCTCTTCTTCCGCGAAAGCAAAAGAAGCAAAAGAAGTGTTACTAAAATGGGATCGTGAAGCCGATGCCGACAGCAAAGGCATGCTCTTATTCTATAATTGGACCCGTAAATTTAATGTATGGAAAAACTCTAACTATAAAGAAAAGTGGAGTTTTGATAAGCCTAACACTACTCCTGATGGATTAGCAGATCCTGAAAAAGCTGTGCAATTATTAGAAACAGCTGCTATTGAACTTGAAACAAAGTTTGGGAGTCTTGATACTGCCTGGGGTGATTACTATAGAATTAAATACAACGGCAAAAATTTACCTGCAAATGGTATTGACGGAGGATTGGGTGTATTTAGAGTGGCGTGGCCCGGTGGAGCTGATGATAAAAATATGTTCGTTGGCGGAGGCGATTCATGGGTTGGCATAATAGAATTTGATGAACAAGTTCGTGCTAAAGTATTGTTAAGTTATGGCAACGCCACACAATCAAATTCCAAACATTTTGGTGATCAACTAGAGCTTTTTTCTAAAAAAGAAATGCGTGATGCTTGGTTTACAGAAAATCAAATAAAAGAAAATACAGTAAAGATTGAAGTATTAACTGATAAGGGATTTGTGTTAAAAAAATAATATTTTCAAATAGCAATTGCTAAGGTGAATTACTAAAATTTTTGTTTAGAATAATATCATTTTCTATATTATTAATTCGTACATAATGTACTTGACCAGCACCTAAAAATCGATACCGAATTCCAACAAAATTTCCGATAGAAACTTTATAGGAATCTCTATAAATTTCCTGGTCATCTATAGAAACTTTGAGCTCTTGTTCTTCGATATCTATAGCAATATCTCGAACAATAGACAGATCTGTTCCAAAAGCAGAAAGATCATGTTCTTTTCCATTTAAATACTTCTCATTAAGCATTAAACCAATATCAGAAACACAACCTGGTATCGAAAAAGGGATAATCAAGGCACCCTCAGTACCTAATATAACAATTCTCAAGCCTTGACAAACTGCCCATTTATCACTCAACAAACTTTGTACAGTAGAATGAATACTTAAATTATCACCTGACACCTTTCCAAAATTTTCGACAAAATGAAATGAAGATACCAAGTGTTCTTTGTTTAATTTAATCTCATTCAAGAGAGATTCGCTCACTCTTAAACTATCGGCATTAAAATATTTTGGTACAGGCTTATAATCAATCGTCCCTAACCAGCCATTTGATTTTATAAACAAATCGTGCTCTTTGATAACTTGTCCATCAACTAGCAATTTAGCACCAAAATAACCGGGATAATAATAAATACCTGTAGCCTGATTTTGGCCTTGTTTTATACTTACAGTTTTTGTGACGTCCCAGAATTGTTGAATATGAATACTATCTGATTCGATAGTACCCAAATCAAAATTAAAGATTACAGAATTCGGTAAGCCCTCAGTTACAGGTTGACTACTGAAAGTAATTTTAGAAAAATCAATCTCAGCATTCTTATTTGCTTTTCCAGTCATTGAGTATAGTGAAATAAATACAACGGTCATAATGGCCGCCGACATCGTTATAATTCCAATATTTGAAGCTATTTTTTGTGCTATCCAGTTTTGTTTATTAGCTTTCGATTTATTCTTAAAATCTCTCCAGTTCGAGTATCCTGCAAATTGAGACAAAGTATTAAGTGTGCTAATACTCGGGGCGCTATTATAGTTGATCCTGCCCCATACCCTTTTGAGGGTCGTAGGGCTTAGTAACACATTCGTGTTTTGATGTATAGTTTCGCTAAGTTCGATGAATACATCATTATGCCATTTAGTAGCACTGCCCCAGCCTAGTTTATCTTCGATTTGTTGAAGACATTTTTGAACCAACTTATATTCGACATGATTATTCATACGCATATACAAAATTCATTAAAATTTATGACTTGAACAACATTGAGCGAGATTGAACGAACTTGTTTTCACATTATCTATACTAAATTCTAATTTTGATAAGCAAATAAACATATGTATGAATAAGCTAACAACACTCATCATTCTCGGATTATTTTGTTTTCATTTTGGAAATGCACAAGATATTATTCCAATAGATACGACACATTATAACATTAATGCCAAAGCCTATATATTAGAAAATTTTAATGGGAAAGAAGCAATTTATCTACAAGCAGGTACTATATCACCTAAAAATCTAATGTTTTTAAACGGCACTATCGAGTTTGACGTCTATCTAAAAAAACAGCAAGCTTTCCCTGGAGTTTATTTTAGAGTTACTAAAGAGCAAAATGCTGAACAGTTCTATCTTAGGCCTCACTTACCTGAAAAGCCAGATGCAAACCAGGCGATACCGGTTACAAAAGGTATTTCTCCCTGGCAATTGTATTTCGGGTCAAAATATTCCTTCGCCTATAATTATAAATACAATGATTGGACTCATGTTAAAATTGTTGTAAATGGAACTAAAGCACAGGTGTATCTTGATCATGCTAAAAAACCTAATTTATCATGGGACCTATTTCATCCTGAACAGGAAGGTGAACTTATATTTGGAGGTGGAAACAGATCAGGCATGCATTTGGCTAATATTAAAATTGACAAAAACAAAAAAGAATTAGTTGATTTTAAGCCGGGCAAGAAAGAACCAATTAAAGGATTAATACCTGAATGGGAAGTTTCGGATAAATTTGAGGAAAAATTACTGGACGGTCAAACTAACTTAAAATCGTTGATAAGTTCTAGAAAATGGGGTAAAAAAATTAAAGTTGAAGAAGGTGTTGCAGCAAATATATCCAGACAAGTTAATTTAAGAGACAAGATACCCGGCAACACCGTTTTTACTAAAATCATTATTAATTCTAAAAAAGATCAGACAAAGCTTTTTGAATTTGGATATAGTGATAGAGTAGTTGCTATTTTAAATGGGAAACCAATTTACAAAGGAAACAACAATTATCGTTCAAGAGATTATCGCTATTTAGGAACCATTGGTTTATTTGACGCAATATATTTAAACCTAAAGAAAGGTGAAAATGTACTTTTGCTAGCTGTATCTGAAAATTTCGGAGGCTGGTTAGTTACCGGACGATTTGAGAATAAGGACGGGATAAAAATTAAATAATAAAGAAGATATGGTTAACCAAATTTAAAATGCTAGTTTTATAAAAACTTGGTTTTATGCATTTAAAGAAAATTTCGGTATGGATTCTCGCACTTCTTTTGTTAAGTTGTTCAAGTGATGACTCAACAGATACTCCACCTGATGAAGATTTGCTTTTTAAGTTAAAACTTCAGAGTATTATAGATTCTAAGACCGGTGATGATAAATTGGTTGGAGTTTCTGTATCTATACACGTAGATGGTGAAGAACGTTGGAATTTGCAAGGTGGTATCTCTGATGATAATACCCCTATTCATGACAATATGAGGTTTGGTATTGCCAGCATTACCAAAACAGTTGTGGCTGCAACAACAATGAAATTGGTGGATGAGGGTATTCTAACCCTTGACGATACAATAGATGATTGGCTCACGTTAGGAGCGACTAATGTAAATAACACAGCTACAATATTTCAGCTTTTAAATCATTTTTCGGGTATTGACGGATATATGTATCCTGAGCTTTGGAATCGGGTAGAATCAAATTTAAGTACTCCTATTCCGCAAATAGAATTGGTAGATTATATTGGTCCAAAAACAAATGATCCTGGTGTGACACATGAATATTCAAATTCAAATTATCTGCTTTTAGGTTTAATTATAGAGAAAGCTACTGGTAAAACAGTCGGTGAGGTAATGAGGGATAAGTTTTGGACACCTCTTCAATTGAACAATACTTATTTCGGAACTAATGAATCTATAATAGGGTCTATTGCTACGCCATGGAGGGATAGTGACGGTAATGGAACATTAGAAGATATATCTTCTGAATTTGATGCAGCTTATCATAGTGTGTTTTATTGTGCGGCGGATGTTTTTACAACAGCATCAGACCTTTCAATGTGGGCGCAACATTTATATAATGGCAATGCAATATCAGAATCTTCAAAGCTAAAAATGTTAACTAGCTATTTTAACATTCCTCATCCAACTTTTACCGGTTATGGACTTGGCGTACGAAGAAATGTTTATGCCGGTAGAACAATGTGGGGGCATACTGGTGGTATGAGAGGTTATGGATCTCATATGTTTTATGATCCAATAAGCAAAGTTAGTATTGCCTCTTTAAATAATCAAAGCAGATCAGAAAATGGTCCTGTTTTAAGGCATGAACTAGTGGAAGAATTACTAACTGAGGTGTTCAATAAAGTGAATTAATTTTCACTTGTTGTATTGGATTTTTAGTTCTTCTTTTCTAGTTGGTTGGAAAATTATTGTCATCTTTAATTTTCTGAATTTGAACCAGATGCCTTCTTGTATGCGAAACACTAATAAGTAATAATTGATGTAGGTCGCGGAATTTAGTTGATCCTCTTCCACTTGTTGTATAGTACTTTCTTAAATCTTTATCTGTACTTTCCACGAATGATATTAAAAAGCCTCTAATCCGTTCATAAGCTTCAATTGCATCTTGCTTTTTACACCATTTACCTAAAGGTTCTAAATATCTTGGTGATTTGCCAATATTTTCAGTTGTTACTTTGGCATAACTTAAAATACCTTTGTCTTCTTCAAAAAGTGAATCATTCTGAATATTCATTTCCGGTAAATCGCTTAGCACTCTTACTTCCCTGTAAAACAGTTCATCATGTGTAATTAAATGTTCTAAGACAAAAGCTATAGACCATTCATTCTCATTAGGTTTCCAATTTATCTGATCTTCTGTTAATACTTTGATTTCAATCAGAATTTGATCTATAGATTTCTTTAAATTTTCTTTCAAATATATTCTATCAGAATCAGTCCATGATTTAGAATAAAGTTTGGTGTCTTTTTGATTTATACAAGATGTAAGAATAAGTAGAGTAATCAGTATTTTGGCCCTAATAAATTTCATAATTATTAACTTTTTTAAACACTTCAGTTAGCTCATTGTTCTATTCATGATGGTACGGTTCATTTTTTAAAATAGTACAAGCTCTATAAAGTTGTTCAACCATAAATAAACGTATCATTTGATGCGAGAAAGTCATTTTTGACAATGAAACTTTACCTTGTGCCTTTTGGTATATTGATTCTGAAAATCCATAAGGTCCACCTATGACAAAAACTAATTTCTTGATACTTGAGTTCATTTTTTTCTGTAGAAAACGCGAAAACTCTATAGAACGAAAGTGATGTCCTTTTTCATCCAGTAAAATCAATTGATCGGTCGGAGTTAATTCTTTTAAAATGAGCTCACCTTCCTTTTCTTTTTGCAGACTTTCAGAAAGGTTCTTGACATTTTTAATATCTGGAAGTACTTTAAGTTCAAATTTAATATAATGACCTAATCGCTTTTGATAGTCATCAATAAGATGCAATAAATGTTTATCATCCGTCTTACCAATAGCGATTAATTTAATTTTCACACGTTTAAATTTTACTAATTAATTGATTTTATGCTAATGATAAAATCAAGAACGTGTGTAACCACCCGCCCTGTTGGCTCTTACATTAAAAATTTAACTCTTACCTTTTAGGAAAATAATTTTAAAATTTATTAATGTTCGTTTCATGTGGTAAATATAAAACTTATTTTTGCTTAACAAATTCATTAAATGATCAGTAAAGAACAATTTGAAAAAGAAATGGATATTATTATTAATAACGCCATACGTGAAGATGTTGGTGATGGCGACCACAGTTCATTAGCCTGTATACCTTTAAAGGCACAAGGAAAAGCTAAATTATTGGTTAAAGATGAAGGAATTATTGCAGGCGTAGCGTTTGCTAAACAAGTTTTTAACTACGTTGATGCTAATTTAAAAGTAGAAACACTTATAGAAGATGGTAGTAAGGTAAAATACGGAGATATTGTTTTTTACGTTACAGGCAGCTCTCAATCTATATTAAAAGCTGAACGTTTGGTACTAAATGCAATGCAGCGCATGAGTGCTATTGCCACAAAAACACGTTCTTTTATGGATTTACTGAAAGGTACTAAAACGAAAATTTTAGATACACGTAAAACTACTCCAGGAATTAGAGCACTTGAAAAATGGGCAGTTAAAATTGGTGGTGGTGAAAATCATCGCTTTGCCTTATATGATATGATTATGTTGAAGGATAATCATATAGATTTTGCCGGTGGGATTACTAAGGCCATCAACAAAACATTAAACTATTTAAAGGATACAAATAGAGATTTAAAAATTATTGTAGAAGCCAGAAACCTAGCTGAGATTGAAGAAATTTTGGAATCAAATGGTGTCTATAGAATATTAATAGATAATTTTAACTATGACGATACGCGCAAAGCAGTAGCAATGATAGGAGATAAATGCTTAACCGAATCTTCAGGTGGTATTAATGAAAATACTCTGAGAGCCTACGCTGATTGTGGCGTTGATTTCATTTCATCTGGTGCACTTACACACTCAGTTTATAATATGGACTTGAGTTTAAAGGCGGTATAGTAGTTAGAAGTTATAAATATATTAAATGACTAATGGCTAATGGCTAATGGCTAATGGCTAATGGCTAAATTACTATTTCTGGCTTTCCTTTAGCATTGGAACAAATCGAAACTCGCCAAACTCATGCTTTTCAAATTCTTTTTCACCTTTTCGGTTAAACAGAGTCATTACTTGCACATCGTCCCCAACCGGAATTACTAACTTTCCTCCTATTTTTAATTGCGCCAATAATGGTGCTGGTACAAATGGCGCTCCGGCAGTAACAAGAATCTTATCAAAAGGAGCAAATTCAGCCCAACCCTTATAACCATCTCCAAAATTCAATTTTTTCGCCACATAGCCTAATCTTGGTAAAAATTTACGTGCAATTTCATAAAGTTCTTTTTGCCGCTCAATACTGTATACCTCAGCTCCAAGTTCAATAAGAACAGCTGTCTGATATCCCGAACCTGTACCAATCTCTAATACTTTATCCCCTTTTTTAATTTGCAATAATTCGGTTTGAAAAGCAACAGTATATGGCTGTGAGATTGTTTGACTTGCGGCAATAGGGAAAGCCTTGTCTTGATAAGCAAAATCAACAAAACCAGAATCCATGAATAAATGTCTAGGTATTTTGGCTAAAGCAGTTAAAACTTTTTCATCTAAAATTCCTTTACTTCTAACTATTTCAACTAACTGATTTCTAAGCCCTTTATGTTTTGGTAGATCTTTCATTATAACGAAGTCAAATTACGGAAATATTTCAGCAAATAAGCAATTTAAAAAAGGTTATTTACTACTTTTGTACAAAATCATTCTTCATGTTAAAAGTTGGTGTTTTAGGTGCTGGACATCTTGGTAAAATTCATTTAAAATTATTGCAACAATCTGACAAATATGAACTTGTCGGATTTTATGATCAGTTTACTGAAAATGCAAAAGAAGTTAGTAAAAACTTTGGCTATAAAGCATTCGATTCAATATCTGAACTAATTGATGCCGTTGAGGTTGTTGATATTGTCACACCTACACTATCACATTTTGATTGCGCCAAAGAAGCCATTTCTAAAGGTAAACATATCTTTATAGAAAAAC
>Ga0209344_10002099_pt1 | contig 23235 bp, 22 predicted proteins | sample Cruoilmetagenom6_FD_187293 | JGI IMG/M metagenome (GOLD analysis project Ga0209344, IMG submission 187293) | Oil polluted marine microbial communities from Coal Oil Point, Santa Barbara, California, USA - Santa Barbara Oil Seep Sample 6 (SPAdes)... | ecosystem: Environmental > Aquatic > Marine... | reverse complement strand
TTGAAGCGCCAGTAAAAATCTTCGAAGATCAAAATGAAATGAAAGCGGCTTTTGAGTCTGGCGATTTAGACCGCGATGTCATCGTGGTAGTACGCTTCCAGGGGCCCAAAGCTAACGGCATGCCGGAGCTACACAAACTAACGCCGTTCCTGGGCGTGCTACAAGACCGCGGTTTTAAGGTAGCACTGGTCACCGATGGGCGGATGTCGGGTGCTTCCGGCAAAGTGCCCGCTTCCATTCACATGAGCCCTGAAGCCCTGGACGGCGGCCCGCTGGCCAAACTGCGCGATGGCGATATTGTGCGCTTGGATGCCAATGCCGGTACGCTGGAAGCCAAAGTCGATCCTGCCACCTGGGCTGAGCGGCAACTGGCCATTGGTAACCTGGATCACTACCACGTGGGCTTGGGTCGCGAGCTGTTTGGCGGCTTCCGCCATCTGGCCATGCGTGGCGAAGAAGGCGCCGGGGTGTTTGGCGGGTTTGAAGCCGATGATCTCGCCCGCCAGCAGGGGCAAATCTCACAAGAGGATGCCTGATGCGACCGGCACTCATCGGCGATATCGGGGGCACCAACGCACGCCTGGCATTGGTGTCTCCCGGTGAAATAACCCCTCACGACATTTTGAACCTACCCTGCGCCGACTACCCTGGCGTTATTGAAGCGGTTCAAGACTACCTGCATCGCGTGGGCGCCACCGGGGACAACGCACCTCAAGAGGCGTGTTTAGCTTTTGCCTGCCCCGTTCACGCTGAGCGGGTCAAAATGACCAATAACCACTGGGATTTTTTGAAAAGCGACGTTCAGCAACAGTTGAATCTATCGCTATTTAAGGTCATCAATGACTTTACCGCCCAGGCGCTGGGCGTTCCCCATGTGGCAGCCAGTGATTTAGTCGAGGTTCAGCCGGGCCACACCCAGGCGCACTCCACACGCTTAATCATCGGCCCAGGCACCGGGCTGGGCGTTGCCGGGGTATTTCCTGGGCAACACGCCTGGATTCCACTGCCTACCGAAGGCGGCCACGTCACCTTTGCCCCCACGGATAGCACCGAGCGGGCACTGCTGGATGTATTTCTGCAGCGTCACAAACGGGTGAGCGTAGAGCGCATCTTGTGCGGTCAGGGTTTATTGGAGCTTTATCAAGCCTACTGCACCCTTGAGGGAATGGAGCCGCGCTTTACCAGCCCAGCGGAAGTGACCACAGCGGCCAATGAAGGCGATAGCCTCGCCACGACTGCCCTGCTGCGCTTTTTAAAAATACTTGGCGATGTGTGTGGCGATGCCACCCTGACCATGGGCGCAAGGGGCGGGGTTTATCTATGTGGCGGTATTCTTCCCCGCTTGCTGGAGTGGCTGCCGAGGAGCGAACTGCGCACCGCTTTTGTCGATAAAGGCCGTATGGGTGCTTATAACGCTGACATCCCCGTCTGGGTGGTGACTGCCCCCTGGACGGGCCTGCTAGGTGCCGCCGAAGCACTGCATAACGAAGAGGTTTTCTGATCACAATGTCTAGCAACATTTATTAAAAACATTGCTAACAACATCAATACGGAATCTGCTATGCCCGCTGCCACCTTTGATGTGCCGTTTCTGCTCGGCATGATGCGTCTGCACGAAACACCCGCTATGCACGAACCGGGGCGACTAGCAGAATGGATCGAAGCGCACCTGGAACAGGGCCTCAACTGGTTTGACCATGCAGACATATACGGCAGCGGCCAAGGAGAGACGCTTTTTGGCGCCGCGCTACGGGCGCGCCCTGCCCTGGCTCAGCGGGTCAATGTCGTCACCAAAGCGAGCATCGCTAACGACAACCCCGCTCCCGGTTCGGGTAAGGTAAAGCACTACAACGCTAGCCCTGCTTATCTTAATAGCGCCATTGATGCCTCACTTGTGCGTTTGAATGTCGAACGCCTCGACCATTTCCTGATCCATCGCCCCGATCTGCTGATGAACGCAGAAGCGACCGGCCGCGCCCTGGACGACGCCATTGAAGCCGGCAAAATTGGCGCTGCAGGGATTTCCAACCATCTGCCCAGCCAGTGGCGGCGCTTGCAGGGGGCCATGCATCACCGCTTATCCGTCAACCAGATCGAGCTCTCAATTGCCCACACGACGCCGCTGTTTGACGGCAGCTTTGATGAACTATGTGCAGCTGGCCACGCCCCCATGGCGTGGTCGCCGCTGGCAGGCGGGCAGCTAATGCAAGGCGCCGTTGGCGAATGTTTGGCGAAGTGGGCGACAGAGCTTGATAGCTCCCCCAGCGCTTTAGCGCTGGCATGGCTGCGTAGTCTTCCCAACTCACCGGTACCGGTGATTGGCAGCGTAAAACCTGAGCGAATCAACGACATGCTCAAAGACCCTGCCACGCTACCCCGGGAAGCCTGGTATGAATTGCTGGAAGCCGCCCGCGGCCACTGCGTGGCATAAGGCTATTTTGTATAAAACGACGCGGTACAAAACAACTATGAAGCTAATCACAATAAGGAGCCAATGATGACGCCAGTTATCGCGTTTGGGGAAGCGCTGGTTGATATGCTCTCCAGCCGTTTAGGGGCGGCGACAGATGCCCAGGAAACCTTTACACCCTACGCCGGTGGTGCTCCCGCTAACGTGGCGGTCGCCTGCGCCCGCTTGGGCGTTCCTAGCCAATTTTTAGGCATGGTGGGCGACGATACGTTCGGGCATTTTTTGGTGCGTGAACTCAAAAGCCACGGTGTCGACACCAGCGGCGTGGTATTTACCCAAGAGGCTCGCACGGCGTTGGCGTTCGTTTCCCGGGATGACGTAGGCGAACGCACTTTTGACTTCTATCGCCCGCCCGCTGCTGACCTGCTTTATCGCCTTGAGCATTTACCCCATGGCGTCTTCGAGAACCCTGCCATTCTGCACTTGTGCAGTAACAGCCTGACCGACCCGGAGATCGCCGACGTTACCCTGGCGATGGCCACCATGGCCAAGCGCGCAGGCTGCCTGGTCAGCGTCGATGCCAACCTGCGCCACAACCTGTGGCCCGGCGGCGAAGCCGATGCCAGCTTAGTCACACAGCTGCTAGACGGCGCTGAGCTGCTCAAGCTCTCCCAGGAAGAGCTCGACTACTTGCGCGCAGATCATCCTGCAGAATCGTGGCTATCAGAGCGGCTGGCGGCAGGGGTAAAAGTTATTTTGATTACTGACGGCCCCAATGATGTCGTAATCAAAGGCGTCGGTATCGACCAGCGCATTGCGCCACCCAAAGTTGAAGCGGTAGATACCACCGCTGGCGGCGACGCTTTTATTGGCGGGCTGTTGGCGGAGCTCTCGGCCCAGGGCATCGATGAAAACTGGCAGAACGATGCTGATTTTCTCCACCGCGCGGTGGATACCGCCTGCCGCTGTGGCGCCCATGCGGTCACCCGGCCAGGCGCTTACGCAGCGCTGCCAACGCGAGCTGATGTTGGCTAATAAGTACCGCTATAAGCTACCCACAGATGGCGCGCCTGATATAGGCGCGCTTTTTTATGCCTCTCGGGGCCGACGCGTCACCAATCTAATTCGGACTTATGTCTAAAGTGGCTCGCTTGTGGAAATGTCAGACATTTACTAGACTAGAGTTTGTCCAATAAAAAACAAGAGATGATCGATGACGCTGGACGCTCTGCCGCCCCACCAGGGTGGCGCTGAACAGTTAGCACGGTTACTCGCCCAGGCACTGCTGGCAGGCCATTGGCAGCCAGGCGATATTTTTCCCCGTGAGCTGGATATCGGTAAACACTTTGCCGTTAGTCGTAACCAAGTGCGTAACGCACTCACCAGCCTCACCGCTGCGGGTTTATTAGAGCGCACCGCGGGCCGTGGCACGCTGGTTCGCGAGATGGGCGATTGGCATCTACTCGACCCGCTGATGAGCGAATGGATGACCGGGCTGGTAAACCTTGACCCACAGTTGGTAAGGGCTATTTACGCCTTTCGTTTTTCTGCTGAACCGGTGGTCGCAGGGCTCGCTGCCCAGGCAGCCCAGGCTGAAGACATAGAGCGTCTGGAGAGCGCCTATGCAGGCATGGAGAGCAGCGCAGTCAGTGTTGAAGCGCGTGCTGAGCATGCCGAGTACGATGTCGCCTTTCACGACGCCACCTACCGGGCCAGCCACAATTTAGTCTGGCGGCAAATGGGCCACTTACTGCGCCCTTCGATCATGGCACTGATACATCGCTCGCAACACCAGACGGACACCCTGGACGACAGTCTCGCGCGCCACCGCCAGGTACTTGACGCTATCCGCAGCCGCGATGCCAGCGCCGCAGAAACCGCCGCGAGAGAAGTGCTGCGTCGCACGGCCATCGATCTTGGCATCGTCAGCTGACAATTACGCAATGAATATTCCTATTCAGAAGGATGACCGAACATGAAAATCACCAAACTCAAGACCTGGCAAGTTCCCCCGCGCTGGCTATTCCTAAAAATAGAGACCGACGAAGGCTGCTACGGCTGGGGTGAACCGGTGATTGAAGGCCGCGCGGCAACCGTTGAAGCCGCCGTGCACGAGCTATCTGACTACTTGATCGGCCAAGACCCGCACCGCATTGAGCATCTCTGGAACATCATGTATCGCGCCGGTTTTTATCGTGGTGGTCCTATTCTGATGAGTGCGATTGCCGGTATTGACCAGGCGCTGTGGGATCTTAAAGGTCGCGACCTGGGTGTGCCCGTTCACCAGCTGTTAGGCGGTGCCGTGCGCGACAAAATGCGCATGTATGCCTGGACGGGTGGCGACCGCCCAAGCGACGTGGGCGCTGGCGCTAAAGCGCTGGTCGAAAAAGGCTTCACGGCTTTTAAAATGAACGGCACCCCCGAAATGCAAATCGTCGATTCACACCGCAAGGTCGATGAAGCCGTTGCCCGGGTGGCAGAAGCCCGCAACGCCGTTGGGCCAGATGTAGGCATCGGCATCGACTTCCACGGCCGCGTGCACCGCCCTATGGCCAAAGCGCTGCTGCGGGAGCTGGAGCCCTTTCACCCCATGTTTGTGGAAGAGCCGGTCGCCCCCGAACATCTGCCCTGCTTGAAGGATATCGCCGGTGGTTTGGGCTACCCATTGGCAACTGGCGAGCGGCTGCATACCCGTTTCCAGTTCCGCGATCTGCTGGCCGACGGCATGATCGACATTATTCAGCCGGATATTTCCCACTGCGGCGGCATCAGCGAAGGTCTCAAAATCGCCGCCCTGGCCTCCGCTTATGACGTCGCCTTAGCGCCCCACTGCCCGCTCGGCCCGTTAACCCTGGCCGCGTCGCTACAGCTGGATGCGGTCAGTCACAACGCCTTTATCCAAGAGCAGAGCATGGGCATTCACTACAACCAGGGCAACGACGTCCTTGATTACCTGGTTGATAAATCCGCCCTCGCCATTGAAGACGGCTTCTGCGCCATTCCCCAGGGCCCAGGCCTTGGTGTCGAGATCAACGAAGAATTCGTTGAAGAGCGTGCCAAAGTGGGCCACCGTTGGCGCAACCCGGTTTGGACTCACGAAGACGGCTCTATTGCGGAGTGGTAAGACATGGGATCAACCGTGATGAGTGAAACACCCGATATTGCAGACCAATTAACCTGGATTGCCGTTGACTGGGGCTCTAGCAATCTGCGTGCCTGGGGGCTGGATCAACACGACCAAGTGATTGCCCAAGCCAGTAGCGACAAGGGCATGCTGTCGCTAAAGGCCGATGAGTACGAAGCCGAGCTGCTACAACTGGTGGTCGATTGGCTACCCGCCACCGGCACGACTAAGGTAATGGTGTGCGGCATGGCAGGCGCCCGTCAGGGCTGGTTGGAAGCCGCCTATTTGCCGATCCCCACGCGGCTTGACCAGCTTAGCCAAGGCGCAGTAACGCCAACGCTTACAGGCGACCAGCTGCGTGTTTATCTGCTGCCCGGATTAAGTCAAACCCGCAGTGCTGCAACCCACTTTGATGTGATGCGTGGCGAAGAGACCCAGTTAGCAGGCCTCGTCACTGACACACCTGACTTTACGGGCCTCGCCTGTTTGCCGGGTACCCACGCCAAATGGGCCACTCTTGAAGCGGGTGCTGTGAGTGGATTTTCGACCTACTTAACCGGCGAGCTTTACCAGTTATTGGCCAACCAATCGGTCTTGCGCCACTCAATCGGCAACGATGAGCTTCAAGACCCCGCTTGCCGTGAGGCGTTTATTTCGGCAGTTAGCGAGATCTACGCGGCACCCGAAACCTTTAGTAGCCGACTGTTCGGCCTGCGCGCGCAAGATTTACTCGATGGTCGGCTACCGGCGGGCGAAACGCGTGGAGCCGTACTGGCGGCCAGACTCTCCGGACTCGCCATTGGCCTTGAGCTTGCTGGCGCCTGCCGTGAGTGCCCCACAGATGAGCCGATCATGCTGATTGGCAACCAAGCCCTGAGCCAGCGCTATACGCTGGCGCTCAATACGATCGGCTATCAGACGCAGCATGTGGATGGCGACACCGCCGTCTTAGCAGGCCTGCGCCTCGCCCATCACGCGTTAAAATAATTTAAGCATGGAGAAATTGGCTATGTCGCTGCCACTGATTGGTATTTTACGCGGTGTAACGCCTGATGAGGCCGTGGATGTTGCGGAAGCGGTGCTGGCCGCAGGTATCACCCAAATTGAAGTACCGCTTAACTCACCCAACCCGCTGGAGAGCATTCGCCGCTTGGTAGACGCATTTGGCGAGCGCGCGGTCATTGGTGCAGGCACGGTACTCACCCCTGCTCAGGTGCGTGAAGTTCACGCTGCTGGGGGGCGCTTAATCGTTTCTCCCAACTGTCGGCCAGCGGTGATTGAAGAAACGCATAAGCTCGGCATGGCGAGTTGGCCGGGCATTGTGACGCCTTCAGAAGCCTTCGATGCGCTGGATGCAGGCGCCACCGGACTTAAACTCTTCCCCGCGGTGCAGGTAGGATTAGAAGGTATGAAAGCAGTACGCGCCGTGCTTCCGGCAGGCACGCTTTTGTATGCCGTCGGCGGCGCTGGAGTCGATAACTTCGCCGAATGGCGCGCAGCGGGTGTCGATGGTGCAGGCCTGGGCAGCGCGCTATACAAACCCGGCCAAAGCGCTTCCCAGGTAGGTCAACAGGCTCAAGCCCTCGTCGATGCCTGGTTGGCAGGAGAACAATAAGGAGATCCAATAACAATGAATACCGATATGAGTGTTTCAACGTGGCAGGCTGAGTTAGCGGTCGATTGCCGCTGCACCTTGGGTGAAGGCCCGCAGTGGGACGCCAAAAATCAGCGCCTTTATTGGTGCGACATTCTTGGAAAGCAGTTGCACTGGCTATCCCCCGCCAGCGGGGAAAGCAGCCACTATCAGCTTGATCATCGGGTGTCTCTGGCAGCGCCCCTAGCTGAGGGTGGCCTGCTGTTGGTGGGCGAAGACCGTTTAAGCCGCTTCGACCCCAGCAGCGGCAGTATCGAAAAGTGGTGTGATTTCGAAGCCGATAATCCCATCACCCGCAGCAATGACGCCCGCATTGATCGCCATGGCAGCCTGTGGCTCTCCAGCATGGGTAAAAGCGCTGAAAGAAGCGCTGGAAGCCTTTATCGCCTGCATCGCGGCGAGCTCTCGCGGCTGCGTTCAGGCCTAACGATTCCCAATGCCATCTGCTTCTCCGCAGATGGTGAGTTCGCGTGGTTTACCGATACCGTGACGGGTGTAGTGATGCGCTGGGAACTGGATAGCGACGGCTGGCCGCAAGGCGAGCCGCAGCCTTGGGCGGACTTTTTCTCCAGCCAAGGCAACCCCGATGGTGCAGTGATGGATAGCGAAGGCTGCCTATGGCTAGCGCTGTGGGGGGCTGGGCAGGTCGTTCGCCTGGATCCTAACGGTGAAATAGTAGGCCGCGTCGAGCTACCGGTCAGCCAACCCTCCTGCCCGGTATTTGCTGGCAAAGATCTGTCCCAGCTCTACGTTACCACCGCCCAGGAAGGGTTTACCGAGCAGCAACGCCGCGATCAGCCCCAGGCGGGCGGACTGTTCATCGCCAACATAGGCATTCGAGGGCTAGCCGATCCACTGTTACGTCTCGAGTAGACCCACTAAAATATTTCTTCGCAGGTCAGCGTGAAACGGGCACGGCCTGATGATAAAAGAGTTCGCCCTGCATAGAGAGCACCGCTAAGCCACGGTGGTAGCCTGCGTCGATATCCATCAGTTGATGTGGATCGGATCGGCCGCTCCCGCGAAGCAATCCAGCCGTTATTCAAATGCTGGGCGCGACACGGGAGCAGATGCCACTGTTCTATCAGCTATCAACTGTCACTCCTACTAGCCTGGCGCCTCCAGAGGTCAAAAAGCTGTATACCACCGGCTTCTGACAGCCATTCGTCATGAAGCCACTTCTCGGTTCGCCGCTTGCCCGGAATAGTGATCCAATAGATATCACGCTCGAACACCATCACCTCAGAACCTGGCCCGACGATGACCCAAAACCAAAGACGATCCGGCGTCGTGTCGCGCATTTTCACCTTCATGCCGGTGAGTTCGCGGGTTTCCCCATCGGCCGTGATCGTCTCGCTGTGCGGGTCGATCCAATGGACGCGGTGGTTGTCGCGGAGGTCAGGTGCATGGCTTTCGAGAAAGCTCATTGCAACCGTATGTGCCGTATCTCTGGAGGGCAACTCAGCAGGCTGGGCCATTTCGTTTGTCATACGCGCATAGCCCAAGAGAGTACCATCGGCCTCCACAGTGGAAATATGCTCTCCGCCGAGCCCGCCGTTCAGGCCTGTTTCTCTCTCGGCACGGGTGAGGACGGCCGCCCGGCCATCTACCTCGACCCGAGCCTGCCCTACCGGCGAGAACCCGTCAGATAGGAAGGTACCTAGCAGTCCGAGTGACATCTGTACAATCGTATTCATATCGACTCCCTTTCGTGTTGGAAAATTAGGTAGCCTCATATGAGCGGGCTGCACTACGAAGCCTCATGCCCATTGAGATAGCCCCAGCGGCCGCCAGCAAGAGAGCTGCCGGTACGCCATAGAGCAGAGCAGCTCCAAGCGGTGCAAGCATAATCGCTACGGGTGAAGCCAAGCTGGCACCGACAAAGAGCGCGAAGGTGTAGAGGGACAACGCAAGGCCGCGGTTGGAATCCATCGCTGCCCCGGAGAGTGTCGCGATCAAACCGGGTACGGCAAGCCCCACGCCGCCCGACACAAGAACCGCCGCGACAAAGATCACACTTCCTCCGAAGACGGCGAAAATCAGGCCCACGGCAGCGGTCGCCAGCCCGATACGCGCCGTAACCGAGGGGCCGAACCGCTTAGAAATGGGCGCAGCCACCAGACTGAGCGCCAGCGGCGGAAGGCCCACAAGGCTAACAACCTTCGGATCGGCTCCGCCGCTAGCTCCCATAGACGTCCCCACCTGGAACGATACGAAGCCGAAAAGCACGGTTAGCGCGGCAGCCCATCCGCTCAGAACGACCGGATTGGCCATGAGGCCACTGAAGCGTCCCTCTACCGGGGCGGCCACACCACTGGCGACGACTCCCCTTGCCCCTTTATGAAGTACTATGGCTAAGCCTACAGCCATGACAAAGTAAAGCGGTGCAGTCATCAGCATGAACCCCGAAGGGCTCACAGGTAGGCCCATTCCTGTGAACTGGGCAACGGGAGCAGCCGCAAGAAAGGCAAAGCTGATGAGCGACACGCCTAGTGGCCGGCGCTCGGGCGGCAGAGCTTCTCCCACGAGACTCAAAGCCACCGGTGGGAAACTGGAAGCCATGAACCCCTGCAGGACACGAGCTGCGAGGAAGAAGGCGAACGTATCCACCAATCCAAGCAGCACCGTGACAAGCCCCGTTCCGATTAACCCACAAAGCAGAACTATCCGGCGGCCGATGCGATCAGACATCGGACCCCACACCAGAAAGCCAATTGCATAAGCGAGCCCGAAAGCAGTGCCAGCCCAGGCCGCCACTGCCGGATCGGTGTCGAAAAATGCGGCAATGTCTTCCGTCAGCGGGATTGTCAGATAAAGCTGGCCTACCACGATAAGCGCGGTGAACATCAGCAATATGATAAGGCTGAGGTGTCTTATCGGCATTTTTACTCCTTACGTCAACTGTAGATTTAAGACAAAAATTCGGCCTTTTTTGGCTATTTCTTCAATGCTTCTTCGTAGACGCTTCTTCGTATAGATTCTCCATGTGTCGTAGATTACGGATCAGGTCGCTGCGAAATTGTGACAGCTCATCGATCTGCACATCGACCTTTTTAAGCTGCCCCTTCAGGATATCAATCACCTTCCTCTTCCCAGCAAGATGCTTTTCGGCATCCTCGAAATAGAGTTCGATCACCTCCTGGATCTCATCTAATGAAAGACCTAATTGCTTCAGCGCTGAGATCTTCTCTAAGCGCTGGTAAGCCTCTTCCTCATACAAACGGTGCGAGGCGCCCTCACGCTGAATCGGTGTGATCAGACCGAGCTTCTCGTAGTAGTGTATTGTCCGGTGACTGACGTTTGCCCGTCTTGCGAGCTGGCCGATCTTCATGGGGGCGTTGGGCATCCGTTGCTCCTGTTGCACATGTATACATAGATTGAAAATATAGGATGCATGACTATCGTCACGATGTGGAGGTCGAGGTACCGCCAGGTGTCCGCTTGTCCGACCGCGATGCGGGCACTCTGCCTAACGGCTGGTTGACGAAAATCATGCTTCCCAGCGAAACGATGAGAAGCTCAAGGTGAACGCCCTGGATCGGGCCTTGTTTCATCCAATACCCAAACCAGAGCCCACCGCAGAGAAATACGAGCCACATCGCAGTAAACATGCTTAGGGCAACATTGGCGGCCAAAGAGGCTGCTTCTGGGGTCGTGCCGCCGATGAGCGCTCTAAACTGGGTGAGCGCGCTCCACCATAAAGCCGCAGCGGTCGCAAGCTGCCAACTGATCACGCAGTACAGCACGAAGGGCGCCGCGCCGGCGCTTAAAGCTCGCCATTCCAGCCCGTTCCCGAGCAGATCGCTGTCGATCAGGAGCCGCATGGTGAGCATTGTCTCGAGATTGAAGAGATTAGTCTCCTGGTCAGTGATATTGTTGAAGACAGCAATCGTCATCCAACTCGCCAAACCCGCGAGGATTACAGTACGTGGGAGTAGCGCAGGCAGAAAAGACATGTTAGGCCTCCGCGAGGTTTTCAGAGAAATTCGAGACAACCAGCCAACCGTTCTGTGCTGCAATGGCCTCCGCATCCGGATTGCCAGCCACAATATGCGACTGGCCAAGTAACGAGAGAAAATCGGCATCCGACGGATGATCCCCGAACCCCCAACAAACGGCAGGATCAACGTTCCGAGCCGAAAGAAAGTCCCGGACAGCCTCGGCCTTTCCCGACCCTATCATGCACCGCCCAGTGATTTCGCCAGTCAGGCAGCCCGAAGCATCCTCTTCAAGAGTGGTAGCGAGCACATGTTGTACTTCAAGCATGGCCGCGACAGGCCTCAGGAAGATTGTGGCCGATCCCGAAACAAAGACCGGCTCGATCCCTCGCGCCGCGAGATCCCGTAGTCGCATAACTACAGGCCAGACGAACAGTGGATGCTCCGACTCCGCCGTCCGTCGCTTGAAATATCGTGCGGCAGTTTCGGCGACGAAGGCGGCTCCGAGGCCTTTAAGCCCCCGATAGAAGAAACGGTTCACTTCGGCGCGGTCGTAACCGGCCGCACGCATTTCCGCGATGGCGGCGCGATGACCGCGAACGTTGAACCCCGGAGCTGCGTGCCCAATGGCTTCGAGAATCGTGAACATGCTCTTCTCGACGAGAATGGTCTCATCGACGTCGAAGAAGGCGAAGGCAGATTGCAATGCGACTTTCATGTCAGCCCCCTGCACGGGCCATGCGGCGGTCTCTGGCAGCCCAATCCGCTTCGAACAGCCGCGAAGCCCCCTTCGTCGCTATCTCTTTCTCGACTGCTTCGACCATCTCAAGCAGCTGCGAAGTTGCCTTCGCCGCAAGCTTCTTCTCCTTCGAACCGAGCGAAGCGGCCTCGAAAATCGTGTAGCTAACGTCTGATGTCGCGACACAACCCTGAGGTTGGAAAATCTCGATGGTCGAAGCGAACCTGACCCGATCCTCCTTGACCTTCTCGGTCTCGGACACAGTCTGGCGGATCCGGGTTGGGATTGGGAACGCAAACTGCTCGAACTTGGTGGTAATTCTGTCGAAAACTACGTAGCCGTTCTGGGGTACGCCGAGATGCTCGTATTGTGTCTCGGCGACAGCGATGAACATCTGTCGGGTCGCCTCGATCAGAAGCATGCCTTGGAGGTGACAGCCGGTAAGATGGTCGGAGAGGATCTCGTTGCGATCATCGACGAGCATGTCAGCCTCAAAAACGTTCTCTTCGACCCAACGCGGACTGGAGATCAGTTGGTTCTCCGGCAAGTGTTTGTGGCAAATGGCGCGCCCCGCCCGCTGCGGATCCACCGCGCCCCTCTCAACGCGGCGCCCCACCGCGGCGCCGAGGATGGCGATGACATCGGCGTCCCGATCATTGACGCCCTGCCCGATGACCATATCATCGGTCGAGCCAGCGATTAGACGATCCAAAGCTGTTTGCGCGCTGATAGCGCCGCTGGCCTCAGCGAAGTCCTCAAATCGATTTCCAATAACAAGTTGCATGATGAAGGCTCCTTGCATTCTGACAGTTACAAACAAAACCTTACGTTAAGATTAGTTTATCATCAAGTGACAAGTGAACGAAGTCGGTAACTGGTGCGCCCTCTAAATCGTTTATTCGCGCATTTTCTGAGAGAGTGCCCCGGATCCTCAGGAAAGAATAATCACAACCTTACGTTAAGATATTTTTAAGACAATATGTTGATTGAGTTACAGATGAGGCTTCGGTAGCCAGAGGTTCCCAAGCCATAGTGCCAGGTATCCGCTCGGCGATCAGCAGGCTTGCCGCAATGACGTATTTTTTGGTTCATCGCGCTTTGCCGGGAAACACGGCGCAGAACTTCAGGAAAAAGTGCACCGTATGGCGGTACCCTTAGGCTAACGTGTTGGCGAATATCTGCTTACTCGGATTTACCGCCGTTTCTTTATCTTACCTTCGCTACACGTCCCGCCCGTTTCACGCTGAACTGCGATGAACCCCAATAAAGCCAGGCGATGTTCGGGGCAATCCGTTTGCTTAAACGACTCTGTTTCCATGAGACAAGGGTGAAGGCCCGCAGTGGGACGCCAAAAATCAGCGCCTTTATTGGTGCGACATTCTTGAAAAACAGCTGCACTGGCTCTCCCCCGCCACCGGGGAAAGCGGCCATTATCAACTGCAGTCGAAACCGGTATCGCTGGACTCGCCGAACTGCCGCTACGCCTCACTTGACATCAACAGTGAGTTACCTAAAACCACGAGACCCCGCTAGTGACTGCTAGCGGGGTCTCGTGATTACGGCTTCACCTATTACCTACAAGGTGAGCTATCAGCCAGCAAAGCTAATATACATAACGATCACTAACACAACCAAGACGATACCGGCAGGTACTGCGCCTTTCCAGGGTGTTAGATCCACGTCGCCGCTGTGCTGCTGAATCCAATCCGTTTCCCTTGGGCGCACCTTGCCAATGATCAGCATCACGACGACCAACAGCACAAACACCAGCGCCACGAAGTGGAACTCGTGCATGATCTGCGGTAGCAGCGTAAACGGTGGCACAAAGTAACCGGCGGCAATCAGCAAGCAGCCGCCCACCAGGGCGATTTTGGCCGCCATCGGCGGAACACGTTTGGTTAGCAGCCCGACCAGCACTACGGCAAGAATCGGAATAAAGTAGATCGCGTTCATCTTCTGCAGGTAACCAAACAGGCTCTCCTGACCTGCCAGCAGTGGCGCAATAATCATGGTGAGAATGGCCATGATCCAGCCAAACACCTTACCCGATTTAACCACCTGCTCTTCCGTCGCCTCTTTGTTCAACACCCCTTTATAGATGCCCAGGCTGAAAATCGTGGTGGTGCTATTAAGCGCCGAGTTAAACGACGACAGGATCGCACCGACCATAACGGCAGCGAAGAACCCGGTTAGATAGGGCGGCAGTACGTTAAAGACCAAGTGACCGTAGGCTTCATCGGCACGCACGCCCTGATCGGCATAAAGGTGATAAGCAATGATGCCGGGCAGTACTAGGTAGAGCGGCCCCAGCAGCTTGAAGAGACCGGTCAGCAGCACGCCCTTCTGACCTTCGGCGAGGTTTTTGGCTGCAAAGGTACGCTGAATAATCTGCTGGTTAGTGCTCCAGTAGAACAGGTTAATCAGGAAAACGCCGGTAAACAGGGTAAAGAACGGCACCTGCTGTTCAGCACCGCCAATCGAATTAAGCTTATCCGGGTCAGCCTCTTTAAGGATGCTCCAGCCTTCCATAATACCCGTGCCACCACTCACGGCCTGCAGGCCGAAATAGACGATTACGAAACCGCCAATTAGCAGCCCGACGCCGTTGAGCGTGTCGGACACTGCAACCGTGCGTAGGCCACCAAACAGGGCATACACCGAACCGATAATACCGACGATCCACACCGTTAGCCAAAGCAGCGTCGTCGAAGACTCAATGCCGGTTAATCCCTGTAGATCGAGCATTCCCTGTAGGCCGATGGCACCTGAATAGAGGATGATCGGCAGCAGAATCACCGCGTAAGCAATCAAGAAGATGATATTGGTGATTAGCTGAGTCGTTTTATCGAAACGAATTTCGAGCAGCTGCGGCAGCGTGGCAATACCACTTTTCAAAAACCGCGGTAGGAAGAAAAGTGCCAACGCCACTAGGGCGATAACCGCAACCACTTCCCAGGCCATTACGCTTAAACCATCAGAAAAGGCCGCCCCATTGAGCCCCACCATTTGCTCGGTGGAGAGGTTGGTCATCAGCAGAGAGCCGGCAATCAGCGGGAAGGTTAGCGTACGCCCGGCAAGAAAGTAGCCGCTGGTGCTTGAGTGATCATCTCGGCGGGTGATCCGCCAAGTGATAAAGGCGACAAGCCCTGTAAAAAACAGGAAGGACGCCAAGGTCAACGCGTGCATTTTGACTCACCTCATAATCATTGTAAGTGGCACGCACGTTTATGTATGCGCGAATAGCAAAATGTCAGACAAATCTTGCCGCCATTTTAGTTGAGCTGAATATAGCTCGTTATACGCCTTTGGTCTTATATTGAGCTTTAGCCTGTTTCAAGACAGCTTTAAGGGTATAAAAAAGCCCCAGCTATGTTGTATTGAACAATAAACTGGAGCTATTTTTTAAACTTAGCACTGGTTTTTAACTCAGCGCAGGGGGCCTATCTAGTGATGAAAACGCTCCGCGGACTGGCGCGCCAGCTCACGGATACCATCCCAATCTTCCGCTTCTACCATTGCTTTGGGTGTTAACCATGAGCCACCTACGCACATCACATTGGGCAGCGATAGATAGTCATCCGCGTTGTCGACGGTGATGCCGCCGGTGGGACAGAAGCGGGCTTCTGGAATCGGCGCACCAAACGCTTTGATCGCTTTGGCTCCACCGCTGGATTCCGCTGGGAAGAACTTGAATCGACGATAGCCGTACTGCCAGCCCGTCATTAGCTCAGAAACCGTCGAGACCCCCGGCAACATGGGCACCGGGCTTTCAACGCCATAACGATAGAGAGCTTCCGTTGCGCCTGGTGTTACTACAAAGTCAGCACCAACCTGCTCGGCCTGGCGGTACTGGGCAGGCGTCAGCACTGTGCCCACGCCAATGCTAGCACCGGGCAACGCTTCACGCATACGCTTCACTGCTTCTAGCGCGCAGTCGGTACGCAGGGTAACTTCCAGCACGGTTAAGCCACCCTCTACCAGGGCGCGGCCTAGCGGTACCGCATCTTCCAAACGCTCGATAGTGATGACCGGAATCACCTCGGCTTTCAAGCAGATGCTATCCAGCTCTGCAGTGCGCGTAGAAGGTAACTGTTTGTCGATAGTCATTAGTGAGTCTCCAAGCAACTTATTATTGGCTAAGGCAGTTAGCGCTCAAGGCGCCCAGTAAATTGCCAACGGGCAGGTTAAAAAGGCACGAATAGGCAGTTGACGAACGTCGTCGCCGTTGAGTGCCTTGGCCAATACGGCGCGTTTATCTTCGCCTGTAATATGTAGAATGTGCCGCCGCGCCTGATGCAAGCGATCGGCGGAAAAGGTAATCCGGGGTTGCGGCTGACTAGGCGTTCTTACCGCCACTAACAGCTCCTCGGTGGCAAGGGCCAGGGTCAGTTCAGGACTATCGGGAAATAGTGACGCCGTATGACCATCACCGCCCATACCTAGAATCACCACGCTGGCAGGCCACGCTAGCGATTCCGCTTGCTTGGCAACTTCATCAACGCCCTCTTCAGGCGTAGCCGCGCTGCAAGTTAACGGTATAAAAGTGGCCGCCGATGCTTCGCCCTGTAGAAGATGCTCACGCACCAACTTGGCGTTGCTATCGCTGCTCTGCTCGTCTACCCAACGCTCATCGGCTAGCGTTACATCTACCCGCTCCCAGGGCAGCGGCTTGGCCGCCAGTGCCTTAAAAAAGGGCACTGGCGTAGAGCCACCAGAAACCACCAGTAGGACGCGCTCCTGGTGGTTTAAATCTTCTTGCAGCCCTTGAAACACGGCTTCGGCAAGCTGCTCGGCCAACTGTTGGCGTGCTTGGCTCATATTAATAATCCTCGTACCAGCTGCGGCCATCCTGAGTAATCATGGCAATAGAAGCGACCGGCCCCCAAGAGCCTGCTGGATAACGACGCGGCGGCGTGTCGCGTTTTTTCCAGCCATCAATGAGCTGGTCGCACCAGCGCCAGGCGTGTTCAATTTCATCGCGACGCACGAACAGGTACTGCTGGCCTTTCATGACTTCCAGCAGCAGGCGTTCGTAAGCATCGGGTATCCGCGATTTGGGAAATGCGCTGTTGAAGTCCAAATGCAGCGGCCCCGGGCGCAGACGCATGCCTTTATCCAAACCGCTATCTTTGGTCAATACTTGCAGGGCAATACCCTCTTCCGGCTGCAGGCGAATAATCAACTTATTAGAGGCGATGCCGCGCTGGTCCGGATCGAAGATATAGTGAGGCTGCTGACGGAAGTGAATGACGATCTGCGAGAGCTTCTCCGGCATGCGTTTACCGGTGCGCAGGTAGAAAGGCACGCCTGCCCAGCGCCAGTTAGACACTTCGGTTTTCATGGCCACAAAGGTTTCGGTCTGGCTCTGGGTATTGGCGCCCTCTTCTTCCAGGTAACCCGGCACCGACTGGCCATCGCTAGTGCCGGCGATATATTGGCCGCGAACCACATCACGGCCAAGCGCTTCGCCCACAAACGGCTTGAGCGCTTTAAGCACTTTAACCTTCTCATCGCGAATGGCATCGGCATCCAGATTGGAGGGTGGATCCATGGCGATTAAGCACAGCAGCTGCAGCAAGTGGTTTTGCACCATGTCCCGCAGTTGACCCGCCTGGTCGAAATAACCCCAGCGCCCTTCGATGCCCACTTTTTCGGCAACGGTAATTTCCACATGGGAGATGTTGTTCTGATTCCACTGAGTGCCAAACAGCGGGTTGGCAAAACGCAGCGCAATCAGGTTCTGTACGGTCTCTTTACCTAAATAGTGGTCAATACGGTAAATCCGCGATTCGGGAAATACTTGACCAATGGCGTCGTTAATTTCAATGGATGAGTGCAGGTCGTAGCCGATGGGTTTCTCAACCACCACACGGGACTCATCGTCCAGGCTTTTACTGGCCTGCAGGTGACGGCAGATATCGCCATAAATAGGCGCACCAACGGAGAGATAGACCACCATTGGGCGCGGGGAGCCCTTTCGCCACTGGCGAATGGCGTCGTAACCTTCAACGCTGGAAAAATCGAGTTTTAAATAATCTAGGCGGGCGAGAAATCGCTCGAGGCTCTGCTTATCCTGCTCGCTGCTTTTCAACCGTTTCTGCAGCGCGTCGTTAACCATTTTCCGGAACGATGCAGCGTCATGCTCATGGCGAGCCAGCCCCATAATGCGCGTGCTTTCAGGCATCAAGCCTTCGCGATCAAGATGGTATAAGGCAGGAAATAGCTTGCGCATGGCAAGATCACCCAGCGCCCCAAACAGCGCTAAATCAATAGCGTTATTCGGATCGCCCAGCGGTGCACCTTGGGAAGCAGTGGACTGGCTCATCGTCACTCCTGTTTATAATTAGGCATCTAATGTAGTTAGATTACCTAAAATTTACCGTAATACGGGTATTGTACGCAATAATTCGTGTAATTTTACTACAAAATAACCACGAATTCTGCTCTATCTACGCACTCAGCGCCACGCATCAAACCTCTTCCTTCCACTTTTACTCTACGCCCTTGATATACGCCACGGCTACGCCCCCCCTAAGGAGGAGGCGAGCTAGATGAGCCAATAATGAAGTATGCTTTAATTCATCAGGCAGTGCATAAAGCACCGGCTTGGGCTGATGCCAAAGAAAGAGGTATCACATTGGGTTTATGTTTTTATGAATGATTTTTGCCAAAGAGAAACCAATAGCGGCGCCTGTTAATTTCGCATAGGTAGCAATACCAGAATAGATCAGCTCTGTTTGAGTGTAAATTTCCGCATAATCTGCACACATAGCAGACAATGTTGCCAAAGCTGCAACTACGAATCCCCACTTAACACCATGCCCCCATGCAATCAAAATGACAGGCATAAGATACGGAAATATGGATATAACCGGATTTTCCGCCTGATAATTATATACCGCCAGACCCCATAGCCAAGTGAGTAACACGAAAATACGAAAATACGAATTGGGATTTGTTTGAAATAACCCCACAGCCATATTGCCCCATTAAAAGAGTATTTATTTATAATTTAACCATACGCAGCTACATGCGACTCAATTGAAGAAATTTTTTTACGCAATTTTTACGTCTGCTAACGTAGGATTAAACAGCTATTGTGCAATAGAGCTACAGCATATAAATTTACGTAATTCAAAGCTGTGGAGACGCGCTTTATCATGATTGAAAAACAGCAATTTATCGTCATTGGTCTGGGCATATTCGGCGCGACTATTGCCCGTGAGCTAACTCAGCTTGGTCATGAGGTTTTGGGGATCGACGCTGATGAGCTGCGTGTCAATCGATTAGCAGATGAGATCACTCACGCAGTCATTGCTGACGTAACAGATGAAAACGCGCTTATCGAGCTAAATGCGGGCAGCTATGATGCAGCGGTGGTAGCGATAGGCAGAAACGTTGAGGCAGCGATGTTGGCAACGCTTCAGTTGCAAGAATTAGGTGTGACAAAGGTGTGGACGAAAGCACTGACGAATCAACACCACAGAGTCCTTGAACGGCTTGGTGCAACACGTATTATTGCACCTGAATATGAAATGGGTGTACGAATCTCTCAGGAATTGAATTACCCAATGGTTCATGATTACTTAAACCTGGGGAAGGACTATGTTGTCGTAGAATTCCATACAACAGAGGACTTAATTGGAAAAACCATTGGAAAAATCATCGAAGATGTTGATGTAGCGGCTTTAGTGATCAAAAGAAATACAGAAGTGCATGCACACCCTGGCCTCGATTGGGAAATACGCAGAGGTGATCGCTTAGTACTTGGCGGCTGGCTTGATGAATTAAGAAAACTCGTTAAAAACTTATGAAAGCAAGCTTACAAGACCAGACGCCTCACCAAACGATCGTCAAAGGGCCAAAGCGTAAACGTAGCATTAAGCCCCCTTGGCTATTGCTTGAGTCTTTTCTCATATTAATTTTCATTGGAACATGCTTACTAAAACTGCCATTTGCCACCGTCACTCCGGTTTCTTGGATGGAGGCCGCATTTACTGCCACCTCCGCCGTGACGGTAACGGGCCTTGTGGTTGTCGATACAGGCAGTCAGTACACGACCTTCGGTCAGCTCGTCATCCTATGCCTGATTCAATTAGGCGGACTAGGGTTGATGACCTTTGCAGTACTGACCGCTCTAGCGCTTGGTTTTAAGTTACGCCTAAAGCAACAGCTGGTGGCACAAGAAGCTTTCAATGAAGTATCCCTTCAAACGGCCAGAAAAGCGGGGAGTTCTATTGCGCTATTCGCCATTGCCAGCGAAGCCATTGGGATTATTGTACTTAGCTACTTTTTTATTCCCGAACTCGGCTGGGGGGACGGGCTATATAATGCGTTTTTTTATACCATTTCCGCCTTTAATAATGCGGGCTTTGCGCTATCTCCAGATAGCTTATCAGATTACGTTTCTCATCCCGGCATCACGCTATCTGTCACAGCACTTTTTATTACTGGAGGGCTTGGTTATATCGTCATTATGGAATTATTGGAAAAGCGTTCATGGCCTCGGCTTTCGGTATACGTAAAAATTATCTTAACCACCACTTTATTTCTCAACTTGTTCGCCACCGCGGCGGTTTTGATTTTGGAATTTAACAATCCCAACACGCTAGGCATGCTAGAAGGATTTTGGAGCAAGCTATTGGCCGCGTGGTTTCAAGGTGTCACTCCTAGAACGGCTGGATTCAACACGCTCGAAATTGGTGCTCTAACAGCAGGCACTAGTGTTCTAATGCTTCTACTTATGTTTATTGGCGGCGCACCGAACTCAACTGCTAGCGGCATTAAGATTTCTACTTTTTTCATTTTGATCACGGCGACAAAATCTTTTCTTCAAGGAAATTTAAACGTAAACTTCTTTGGTCGCTCACTAAGTCGAGAAACATTACTAAAAGCGTTAGCTACAGCGACTATCGGTATGGCAACCATTTTCATAGCTGTTTTTATGCTGACGATTTTTGTAAAAGATGATTTCTTAGATATAGCGTTCGAGGTTGTCTCTGCTTTTGGCACCGTAGGATTATCGCGTGGCACTACAAGTGAACTGGGTACCGCGGGTCAGCTAATTATCATGGCCGTAATGCTTATTGGCCGCCTTGGCCCCCTAACGCTAGGTTATACACTGACTGTACGTCACAAATCGCATGTCAAATATGCGACAACTGAATTTCCAGTTGGCTAATTATGCATGGCGTATGTTTTGCATTTCGCCTGAGCGAGGGCACGCTCAGGCCCTCAAAAGCGCATTTGGTAGAGCCTGCAACAGGTTTTAGCCCCCCTACTTCTATTTAATGTTTCTACGCCCCTGATATACGCCATCAGTACGCCCCTTAAGGATGAGGTGGCTGCCGACTGAATTGGCGAGGCTAAGCCTGTTCAGGTGGCAACGCCAGCATCCCTTATAACAAAAATTGAGGCTTTTTAAATGATGACAAGACATCGAACCAGATTTACGCCTTTAATCACCGCCGCCCTGCTTGCAGGAGCAACTTTGCCAGCCTTCGCGTTCGAAGATGACCGTCTAACGATCTGGATGGGCGATAACAAAGGCCAGGAAGGTATTCAGCTCTTAGCTGAGCAATTTCTTGAAGAGACGGGCATCGAAGTTGAAGTGGTCTTTCCGGATAACCTGACCGACCGTTTTCAACAGGCGGCGGGTAGTGGCCAAGGGCCGGACATCGTGATCTGGGCCCACGACCGGATGGGCGAGTGGGCACAAAGCGGCCTATTAAAACAGGTAGCGCCTAGTGACAGCTTCCGCGAGTCTTTTTTCGACTTCACCTGGGAAGCCGCCCTGTGGAGTGGCGAAACCTACGGCTACCCCATTTCAGTGGAATCACTCGGGCTCATTTATAACAAAGCCCTGGTGGACACCCCGCCGGAGAGCTTTGCCGAGCTAATGCAGCTAGACGAGGCGCTTTCCCAAGAGGGTAAAAAAGCCATCCTGTTCGACTACAGTGAGCCCTACTACGGTTGGACGCTGCTCGCCGCTAACGGTGGCTACCCGTTTAAACAAACTGACGCAGGCTACGACGTTACCGATATTGGCGTTAACAACGAAGGCGCCGTGCAGGGTGCTGAGCTGCTGGTCGAGCTGATCGAAAGCGACGTGGTACCGCGGGGAACCGACTACAGCATCATGGATAATCGCTTTAACAAGGGCGAAGTAGCGACCATGATTAGCGGCCCCTGGGCCTGGCCGAACCTTGAGCGTAGCGGCATTGATTACGGCGTCGCCCTACTGCCCAAGGTGGGCGACGAACGTGCCAAGCCCATGTTTGGCGTTATGACGGCAATGATCAACTCAGCTTCGCCCAATGACTTTCTGGCCGTCGAGTTCCTGGAAAACTATCTGCTCAGCGAGGAGGGTATGCGCACCTTCAACAGCGATGGGTCGCTGGGGGCCGTGGCACACATCGACTATCAGGCTGAGCTTGCCGACAACTCCAACATCGCGGCTACCCTCGAGAACGCTGAAGTCGGTATGCCGATGCCGAACATTCCTGAAATGGGCGCCTTCTGGGCAGCCATGGAGCCCGCGCTGCAAAACATCGGCAGCGGGCGTCAGTCCCCCCAGGAAGCACTGGATGCCGCCGCGCGGCGTATGCGCCAGTAGCCACCCGCCTTTCCTTCACTGCCCGGCCACGGCACATCGCTGGCAAGGCCGGGCAGTTTCGCAGGACATCTTTCATGTTTACCACGAATGCTTCGCGGGGTTTGCCCCGCCACCGCTCCCGCCATGTGGCCGAACGCTACTCCCGCTGGGCAATGCGCAGCGTGATCGGGCTGATGGTACTGGCCCTGCTTTGGCTGGTGATGGCTTTTTACCTGCACGGCCAATGGGTATTTGCGCTGCTATTTTTAGTGCTTGGCACGTCGCTGGGCGTGGTATTCAGCCGACGTTCGCTGATGAGCCACCGGTATATCTTCCCGGCAGTGGCCGGGCTTGGCGTTTTCGTTATCTTCCCGCTGGTGTACACCGTGGGCATTAGCTTCAGTAACTACAGCTCGGACAACCTGCTCAGCCAGGAGCGCGTGCGCGCACAACTGACCGATCAAAGCTACCAGGCAGAGGGCGCTGCCTTTTCCTATTCGCTTTATCAGGAGGACGAGCTGGTGCGCCTTTACCTGGAAAGCGACGCTCCTGCGGACGACAACGACCGGCTACTATCCGCCGCGATCAACCTAACTAACAGCGAAATCCGTCGCGCTCCAACCCAAGCGGTAGATGGCCCGCCCGAAGATGAGCCGCTTCCCATGCGCGCAGCTATCCAGGCCCGCGACGCCCTCCAGGCGCTGCGCCTGCAAACGCCCGGGGGCACCGAGCTACGCATGGCGGGCCTGCGCCAGTTCGCGCCAATGATCGACCGC